>WBZR01001579.1_pt1 | contig 27620 bp, 18 predicted proteins | sample 5204231 | NCBI WGS metagenome assembly WBZR01 (sample SAMN12412403, study PRJNA552823) | activated sludge metagenome | isolation source: activated sludge from anammox sidestream of wastewater treatment plant... | place: USA: Virginia | collected 2017-08
GGCCAACCCGAACCGGGTTGAGTCCCCTAGTCGCTATGGTCATCGTGAAGACCAAAGTGTCAGCCTGCAAAGCCTGGTTCACCCCTTAGGTTAATATTAGCACTGCTACGGTGCAATCCCAAGTGTTCCTCCTACCGAAGTTCTGACGATCGAGGGTGGCTCGGGAATACGCAATCGCCCTCGGCTCATGCGACTACGACCTGGCAAAGCTCCTGTAGCCGCGTGAGCCCGGCGATCGCGTGTGGTTCGGCGGGGGCGAATCGCCTTCGGCTCATGCGGCGACGGCCTGGCAAAGCTCCTGTAGCCGCGTGAGCGCAGCGATCGCGCGGGGTTCGGTAGGTGCGCAATCGCCTTCGGCTCTTGCGGCTACGACCTGGCAAGCCCTTGTAGCCGCGTGAGCGCAGCGATCGCGCATGGTTTGGCAGGCGCGCAATCGCCTCCGGCTCATGCGGCTACGACCTCCCATACCGGCAAGCCCCGCCCATCACCTCTGCAATGGGTGGGACGTCGCTTCGCTCGAACCCTCCCCTACCTCTGGGTGATGGGATTGGTCACAACCCGGCCGTCGTGGCAAAGGACGTGGGTGAGCTTGCCATGGACCGTCACCACGTCGGTTCCGCCTTCGGCCGTCCACCAGACGTCGGAGGCGTAGCCCTTACTGGGATCCGGTAGGGTCGTCCCATTGATACGGACGCGTCCGTCCGGCCAACTCACCTCCCAAAGACCTATGCTGCTACGACGGTCTCATAACTCGTCACCCCAGCGACTTGGCTATGAAAGTAGGACACGGCTCCCTTGGGCCCACCCAAATCGGGATCCATCGGACACTGCCACACCGAGCTCTCCCCGAATCGTTCGAGCGAGGCTCTCCATTGCCTTGCTTCGGCAGGAACCGAAATCCCCTGCCCAATGCGCGGGTACGTCACGAACGGTAGGTAGGTGTCGTCGTTCTCCGCAAGATAGAGGTGGAGCGCCTTGCCTATCTTCGAGAGATTCGCGATGCAGACGGTGGAGTGAGCGGACGATCGAGCTCGTGCGAAGACCGCGGTCGAGATTCCCGCCAGAACGGCGATGATGCCGATCACGACTTAGATCTCGACCAGCGTTACGCCCCGTTGGCTACGGATAGACGGCATTTTGAATCGTCTCTATGGTATCGCACTTTTTCTCAGTACCCCCCACACAGAAACCATAAACCCTAGGATAATGGCTGTGTTCTTGAATGGGTCTTCTGCAAAATCATCTCATCGAGAACTTCCCGGGCAAAGCGCTCGGGTACGTGCGGGGCGCAATCGCCTTCGGCTCATGCGGCTACGACCTCCGTACCGGCAAGCTCCTGTAGTCGCGTGAGCGCAGCGATCGCGGATGGTTCGGGGAGGCGCAATCGTCATCGGCTCATGCTGCTACGGCCTGGCATGCTCTTGTAGCCGCGTGAGCGGAGCGATCGCGTTGGGGTTCGGGGGAGGCGCAATCGCCTTCGGCTCATGCGGCTACGACCTCCGGACGACTAGGTCAAAATGAACCATGCTCGCGCTGTTGCTCGCCCACTCGTTGACCGATTGGCCCCTCACCAAGGCCGAAGCGACGCACTACCTCGAGACGTCGACCTACGCCGACGTCGTGAGCTACATGGAGACCCTGGAGAAGCTGGGTGCGCCGATGAAGCTCACCTGGATCGGCGAATCGACCGAGGGCCGGAAGATCCCGCTCGCGATCGTCTCGGATCCGCCGGTCAAGGACGCCGACGAAGCCCGGGCGCAGGGCAAGCTGATCGTCTACGTGCAGGGCAACATCCACGCGGGCGAGGTGGAGGGCAAGGAGGCGGCGCTGATCCTCCTGCGCAAGATCGCGCAGGACCGAGAGGCTCACAAGAAGGGGTTGCTCGAGCACATGGTCTTGCTCGTCAACCCGATCTACAACGCGGACGGGAACGAAAAGTTCGGCCCCGTCGAGCGCAACCGGCCCGAGCAGGACGGCCCGCCGCTGGTCGGTGTGCGAGGGAACGGTCAAAACTTCGATCTCAATCGAGACTGTATCAAGGCGGAATCACCCGAGATGCAGGCTGTACTGCAACATATTTTTGGCAAGTGGGATCCCGACGCGGTCCTCGACCTCCACACGACCGACGGCACCCGCCACGGCTATGACCTCACCTATTCTCCGCCTTTGAACCCCAACACCGAACCAAACATCCGGCGCTACGCACAGGACCGGCTGCTGACCGATGTCCGGAAGCTGCTCAAACGCCGTTCGCGCATGGAGACGTTCGACTACGGCAACGCCGAGGGCTCGGGGGCGAGCCGCGCGTGGCGCACGTTCGGGCAGGAAGGCCGCTACGTGACCAACTACGCGGGGCTGTGCAACCGGGTGGGCATCCTGAGCGAGGCGACCACGTACATCCCGTTTAAGGACCGCATCGTCGCGACCGACCTGTTCATGGGTGCAGTGCTCGAGAGGCTCGGGAAGGACGCCGACCAAATCCGGAAGTGGCGTAAGAACGCCAAGCTGCCCAAGGAACTCGGGGTGCGCTTCGAGATGGCGGAGGGGCGGCGCGAGGGCGCGCTGCTCGAAAAGCTCGCGCCGGGCGAAGAGCGCCCGCGCTCGGGGCGGCCCAAGGCGGTGGAGGCGGTCGACATGCCGGTCTTCGATCGGTTTAAGACGACGCGAACCGCGCGGGTACCGGTGGCCTACCTCGTCCCCGGCGATGCGATCGAGACGATCCGACTGCTGCAGCGGCATGGCATCCGCCTCGAACGCCTCTCCGAAGCTTGGAAGGGCAAGGCGGAGACATTCGTCGTGTCCGAGTTCAGCCAGGCGAACCAGGCGTTTCAGGGCCATAAGCTGATCCGGCTCGAAGGCAAGTTCGAGGAAAGGGACGTGGCGGCTGAGGCTGGGGCTTACTTCAGGGTCCCGACCGCGCAGCCGCTCGGCGGGCTCGCGTTCCACATCTTGGAGCCGGAAAGCCTCGACGGCGCGGCAGCCTGGGGCTTCCTCGGCGAGAAGTTCGAAGTAGGGTCTTCGTTCCCGATCCAAAAGGTTCTCTAAGGGCTCCGTGGCACCGCCGTCGCGTCGGTGTAGGTTGACTATGGCCTCGGCGTCTCGCCGAAGTTGGTTCTCTCGTGGCATCCGCATCTCGCCGTTACTCGGGCGTCTCGCCCGTATGCGGCCGAAGGGAGATCCAAAGATCGTCGCCAAGCGCTTCCAGCCGCGAGATCCGGAACTCCGGCGCATCGGCCAGCGTGGGCAGGTTCAGCCCCTCGACCCAGCTTCGACCGCCGCCCAGCACCTTTGGCGCCAGGAACAGCTCGATGGCGTCGACGCACCCCGCCGCGAAGAACGACCCGATCGTCCTCCCTCCACCTTCGACAAGCAATCCGGTGTGGCCAAGCTCAAAGAGCTTCTCGAGAAGGGCTGGAACGGGGAACCGGCCCTGCACGAGCGGCAGTTCCATGACGCTCCCCATCGCTTCGGCGGAGGTGCTGGGGACGACGTGAAGCGTCGGAGCCGCTTCGTCGAAGACGCGGGCGGCGCCAGGGATCTCTCGGCGCGGATCGAGGATCACCCGCACGACCGGCAAGCTGCTATAGGTCAGGCTTGGATCGTCAGCGAGGACGGTGCCCGGCCCGACCAAGACCGCGCCCATGTCGGCCCGAAGCCGGCGCGCGCACTCGCGGGCTTCCTCACTCGTGATCCACTTGCTCTCGCCGCTGGGCAAAGCGATCCGCCCATCGAGGCTGATCCCGGCTTTGACGGTCACGAACGGCCTTCGCTGGCGCATGGCGGTGAGGAATCGCTCGTTTACCGAGGCGGCGGCGCCCGCAAGCAGGCCACCCACGACATCGAGGCCGGCATCGCGTAGGCGGCCACCCCCTCCGCCGGCACGGGGGTTTGGATCGTCGACCGCGTAAACCACCCGGGCCACTCCCGCGGTGATCAGGGCTCCGGTGCACGGGGGAGTCCGACCGTGGTGATTGCAGGGTTCGAGGGTGACGTAGGCGGTCGCGCCCCGTGCGTCTTCGCCCGCCACAGCGAGCGCCTCGACCTCGGCGTGGGCCTGACCCGCTAGCCGATGATAGCCCTCACCGACGATCGCCCCGTCCTTCACGATCACGCAGCCGACGTGCGGGTTCGGAGCGGGAAAGCCCCGACGTGAAAGGTCGATCGCCCGAGCCATGAAGACCCGGTCGACTTCAGAGAAGGGAGAGGTGCTGGGCAGACCCGAGGCGCTCATTCTTCTGCCTTCTTGCGATGATCCTCGAGACTCCCCTCGACCAGATCCTTGAGATTCGCGAGGTGCTGCGCCTGGTATTCCTCGCGCTGCTTGACGAGCAAACGCCAGGCCAAGACCACGACCGCGAAAAACACGATCAACAAGACCACGACGTAAACCGTCATCGTGATCGCGAAGGTCGCACGCTCCGGCCGTGGCGCACCGGGCAGCGGTCGGCGGAGCAGCAGCACCGGGGCCGACATCAGCAAAAGCATGCCAAGGATCAGGAGGGTCGTCGTCCAGAACTTTAGCGCGCGCATCGGTCCCTCAACGCGTGGACAGCCTCCCGCTTGTCCGTGGCCGCAGCCAGGAAGCTGCCGGTCACGAAGACGTTCGCTCCCGCCTCGAACGCGGGTCCGATCGTCTGCGGATCGATCCCGCCGTCCACCTCGATCTCGACGTCGCTCGTCGCGCGAATCGCGGCGATCTTTGGCAGGGTCGCTTCGATGAATGCCTGCCCGCCCCATCCAGGGTTGACCGTCATCACGAGCACGAGCTGCACGAGGCCGAGCAGAGGCTCGACCGCGGAAGCCGGTGTCGCAGGATTGATCGCGATGCCAGCCTGAACCCCCAGGCCGTGCAGCTGCTGCGCCAGACGGTGTGCGTGGGCGGTCGCCTCCGCATGAAAGATGATCCGCGAGCAGCCCGCCTCCGCGAAGGCCTCGAAGTGGCGTTCCGGCGTCTCGGTCATCAGGTGTGCCTCGAACGGAGTCTTGACTGCGGACCGCAAATCAGCGGCGAGCTTCGCCCCAAACGTGATCGGAGGCACAAACTGCCCATCCATCACGTCGAAGTGGATCCAGTCAGCGCCCGCGTCGGCGAGCGCGATGACCTCTTCACGGAAGCGCGAGAAGTCGCTGCTAAGGATCGAGGGGGCGATTTGAATCACTCGATCTTCTCCGCGTCGGGATCGTCGGCGGTCTTCTCCAGTTGGCTGACGAGTTCGCCGTCGTAGAAGATCCGGAATGTCGCCTTGTCGCCGTAGCCTTCCGCGATGATTTCCGCGTACTCCTCGGGCTCGTGATCCGCCTCATGAATCGTGCGGGTGCCCTTCGCATCGGTGATGTCGACCCGCATCGTGACCGGCTCCTTGATGTCGCTCAGCGTAATCCGCAGGGTCCACTGGTACTTCGTCTTGGCGGACTTGTCATCCTTCACCTTGACGTCCTTCCCGCCGCTCACCTGGACGTGAATCTTGGACAGACGGGAGACCTTGCGTCGGGCCTCTGGAATTTGGCCGACAATGAGCCCTGCCTTGAGACTCGGATCGGCCACGGTCTCCTTCTCAGGGTCCAACTCCAAGTCCACGCTGCCCAGCATGCTCTTTGCCTGATCGACGGTCAGGCCGCGAACGTCGGGCACCTCGACGAACTTCGTTCCGGCACTGACGGTGACGCTCACGCTGGTGCCTTCATAGACCTGTTCCCCTGGTGCGGGCGTCTCGTCGATGATCTGGTCCTTTGGAATCTGGTCATTTGCCTGGCGACGGCCGATCTTCAGCTTGAGGCCAAGGCCGTCAAGCCTCGACATCGCCTCGGTCACGCTCAAGCGCTTGAGATCCGGAACCTCGACCGTTCGCGGCTTGCTCATGTTGAACACCACCCAAGCAAGCACGAGAATCGCCATGAGGCCCGCGAAGAAGGCGATCATCACCTTGACCCACACCGGGACGTCTTCCGAACGCTCGTCCTCCCACTCGTCCTCTTCGATCGTTTCCTCCAGACGCTTCGGCTCGCGGATCGCCGACATCTTGGGAGCCACCGGTAACGGAGGCGCCGGCTTCGACTCTTCCCTGATCGGCCACGAAAGCGTTCGCCCAAACCTCAGCGCGTCCTGCAGGATGCGGAGATCGCTCACCATGTCGCCCCCGTCTCGATAACGATCCGCCGGGCTCTTGGCCATCGCCTTCTTCACGATCTCGGCCAACACAACCGGGACGGATGGGTTCATCATCCGAACGTTCGGAACACCCTCGGTCGCGTGTTTAACCGCGATCGCTACTGGCGCATCCGCATGATACGGATAGCGGCCGCTCAGCATCTCGTACAGGAGGACCCCGACCGCGTAGACGTCGGACGAGGGGCTAGGGTAAGCGCCCTGCCCGATCTCAGGCGCAAGATAGGGCGCGATCTGGCGGAGCACGGCGGTGCCGGCGGTTGCGGACGACGCGTAGGCCTGCCACACCGCATATTGCTGTAGTTTGAGGTCGCCCTCGGGGCCGATGACCACGTTATGTGAGCCAACATCGCCATGAACGACGCCTGCCGAATGCAAAGCCTGGAGAGCCTCACAGACCCCGATCGCCGTCTGGACCGCGACCGGCACGGAGAGCGTGCCGAGCTTCTTGAGCCTTTCGAGGAGCGACGTGCCCCTCGAGTACTCGCTCACCACAAAGAGGTTCGAGTCGTCCCGGTCTGCAGCGAGTAGCCGCTCCAGATTCGCATGGCTGATCGAAAGGACCGCGCGTACCGTGTCCTCGAGCTTCGCCGCGAAGTCCGGTTCGTGTGCGTAGTTCGGAGCGGCGACGCGCAGGCAGACGTCCCGGCCCTGCAGATGGTCCTTCGCGGCGAACGCCTTAAAAACGGGTCCCTCGCTGAGCTCCTGCGTGAGCTCGTAGCGTCCGCGGATCATCGCCCCGATCATCGAGGATCCTCGACGAAGGCAAGGATCACCGCGCCGAAGGCCATTAAAGCCGCCAGAATGCGGATTTGGGGCTGGTCCATCCTCATGGCGAACTCGGAGGCCCTTCCAGACATCACGGCGGCCTGAGAGGCCAAATAGCCCCCGCCCAGCAACCCGATCGCGACCAACGCGACCGCACTCCGCATCGCCTTCATAACTCGCTAAGAATCGCAGCGACCTCGGCCTCTGCGATTCCGTCGACGAGTTTACACCGCCCTACTTCGGTGACGAAGCTGAAGGCGAGGCCTGCTCGTTCGACCTTCTTGTCACCCCGCATGGCCGCGATCACCTGAGGCGAGCCCACATGGGGGAAGGAAACGGGCAAGCCGTCTTGATGGAGCCACGTGCGAATCGAGTCTGCGATGCCCTTCCGGGTCAAGCCGAGCGCCTCGCCAAGCTTCGCCTCGACCACCATCCCAATCGCGATCGCTTCGCCATGAAGGAGGCCGACGTAGCCGGTCACTTTCTCGAGAGCGTGGCCGACCGTGTGGCCGAAGTTGAGCATGGCCCGACGGCCGAGGCGATCGTGCTCGTCCTCCTGCACAATCCCGCTCTTGAGCGTGACGCAGCGATGGATGACCGATTCCAGCTCTGGGGAGTCCGCGTGCAAGGTCTTCTTGGCGAGAGTCTCGCACAGTAAGGGGTCTAAGATGAACCCGTACTTCCAAACCTCGGCCAGGCCGTTGCGGAAGTGCCGATCAGGGAGGGTCCTGAGCGAGTCAAGGGGCATCTTGACCGCGGTCGGCGGCCAAAACGCGCCGGCGAGGTTCTTGCCTTCTGGGAGGTCGATGCCGACCTTCCCGCCGACCGCAGAGTCAACCATCGCCAAGAGCGTGGTCGGCACCTGCGTGTAGGAGATCCCACGCATGTAGGTCGCGGCGGCGAAGCCGGCGAGGTCACCGACGACGCCTCCACCCACGGCCATGATCGAGTCGCTGCGACGTACCCCCCGATGCGCCAGGTCTCGGACGAGGTGGCCATAGTGTTCGAGCGACTTCGTCTCCTCGCCCGGAGGCAGGACGATCCGCGCCGTGGATCCGAATGCGGGCGACCAGGCGACCTCGACATTGTGGTCGGTCACGATCAGACCGGACGGCTCGGACAGGGCCGCCTTCATCGTCGTGAACTCGACGGGATAGCTTCCTCTCGAATGGTGGATGATCACGTTCGCACCCTCAAAGCTTCTTCCACACGCAAGGCGGCGGACTGGGCGTCGAGATCTGCCAGTTCGACAGTCACATCTGCCTGACGGTAGAGCGGGAGCCTTTGCTCGAGGATCTGCTCGACCTTCTCCTCCATCGCTCCGCCTTGGAGAAGTGGCCGCCGCTTTTTGCTTGTGGCAAGTCGCGCCGTTAGGACGCCAAGATCGACGGATAGAAAGATGGTCGTTCCAAGCCTGCGCATCTCGTCCCAGTTTTGAGGTCGCAAGACGATGCCTCCCCCGGTTGAGATGACGATCGGCCCCGGCTCGAGCGATCGGAGGAGCGCGGTCTCATGATCCCGGAACGTGGTCTCGCCGAAGAGCTGGAAGAGCTGGGGGATGGGGCGGCCGAGCTTGCGCACAAGGCTGCGATCGGTGTCCAGATGCTGCCGGCCGGAGCGCTGGGCAAGCAGTTCGCCGACGGTCGACTTGCCGACACCCATCATCCCCACGAGGATCCACGCACGCTCCACCATCGCTGCCCTTAATGACGACGGCGGCGAGAGAAAACTCTCGCCGCCGTCGGCTTTTGGACGCGAAGGACCGTCTACGGTCCGATTCCGCCCTGGTCCTCGTCGATGACCGTCGGGGTCACGAAGATCAGGAGCTCACTGAGGTTCTTTTCCCGGTTGCTGGATCGGAAGAACTGCCCGATAATCGGCAGATCGCCGAGCACGGGGAACTTCGAACCGCTACCGGTATCCGACTTGTTGGTGAATCCGGCGAGCGCGATCGTATCGCCGCTGCGGACGCGGGCGACCACCGCGATCGTCTGGAACGACGTGTCGGGATACTCGTTGCCGTCGGCATCGCGGCGGAACTGGCCAAGCTGCTGGATCGACGGAGCAAGGAACATCGTGACCGTTCCATCGTTGTTGATCCGGGGCCGAAGCGCGAGCGTCGTTCCCACCGTGATGTACTGGGCCTGCGTCTGCCGGATAACCTGGCCGTTGCCGATGCTTGCGACGACGGTCTGGAAGATCGCCGTGTTCACACCCTGCGACACGATCGCCGGCTGATTGTTGAGCGTGCGAAGGACTGGAGAAGCGACCACGCGCCCGTTGCCATCTTGGAGCAGCGTCCGCATACGGGTCATGATGTTGCCCGTGCCGTAGCTGAGGAAGATGGGATCGCTCGTTCGAGCGAACGTGCCCGGCGTGTTGCCGGCGAAGATCGTTCCACGCGAGTAGAGCCAGTCGAAGCCGATCGACTTGGAAAGGCTGCTCGTCGTCGTGATGAACTCGACCTTGACCGTCACCTGCTTCGGCGCGATATCGAACTCCTGCACGTACTGCAGCAGCTGCTGATACTCGGCTTCCGTCGCCCGGATGATGATGCTGTTGTCGTTCGGGTCGTAGGTGATGTAGTCCAGGTTCGGAAGGAGACCCTGGCCACCGGTCAGGCTGCCACCACCGGCACCCTGGCCACCACCGCCAAAACCGCCGCCGCCCTGACCACCGCCGCCAAAACCGCCACCCTGGCCGCCACCACCGAAGCCGCCGCCAAGACCGCCGCCACCACCGCCACCGGAAAGGCCGCCACCACCGAACTGGCCGGCGTTCTCATCGGGAAGCGAAACGCCGTTGCCGGCCTCGGTCCCTCGGTTGGTCACCGGGTTGTTCAAGGACTGCGAGTTCATCGGACGATATTGAGTGAGGCCCCTCTCGTCCTGACCCTGCAAGTAGACCGACTGCGAGCCCAGACCCTGGATCTGCCGGTTCGCGTTGGTGATGTCCTTGAAGCGATTGATCTCCTTGAATCCGCGCATCGGATCGAGGACGACGCCCCATGCCATTTGGGCATAGACATCTTCCGCATCCGCGTGCTTCATCGAGATCTTGTAGAGCTTCTTCTTCTCGGGAACGACAGGAGTAGTCGTCGGAGTGGTTACCGGAGCGGCTTCCACCGGCTTGCGCCGGCTGATGATGTACACGCCGTTGTCGTCCTTTCGGAAGTACGCACCTGCCGCCTGGCAGATGTAACGGAGTGCTTCATCCGCCGAAACTCTCGGCAAGTTCAGCGTGATCTTCGGGAACGCCTCATCGGACGCCTCGAAGATGATCGACAGTCCCGTCTGCTTCATGAGAACCGCGATGGCCGCCTTCATATCGGCGTCCTTCAGGTTCAGATCCACGCGGATCTCCTCTGGAGCGTTTTGTGCATACGCTCCAGGGGCGATCGCGAGGCCAGTGGCGGCGAGGACCATCGCCAGCGCCGTTCGAGCCAAAGTCATCCGCATCATCAAACTCCTTACCCTCCTGTCATTCCGTGTCGAGCTGTGGTTGCCGGACTAGCCGCCGCGGCCACCCATGCCGCCGCCGCCACCACGACCGCCGAAGCCGCCGCCGCCGCCGCTACCACCGCCAAATCCGCCGCCGCCAAAGCCGCCGCCGCCGAAGCCGCCGCCACCCTGGCCACCGCCGCCAAATCCGCCGCCGCCGAAGCCGCCGCCACCTTGGCCGCCGCCGCCGAAGCCGCCGCCGCCACCGAAGCCACCCTGGCCGCCGCCAAAGCCGCCACCGCTCAAGGTCGAGATCTCAGGGCCGCTGTTGAAGCCCATCTCGCCGCGGAGCAGCATATAGACGTACTGCGGGTCTGCGTGCTGAATCTTAATCCGATAGAACCGCTTCTGATCGGTCGTGGGCAACGTCTCGTTGGGGAGCTGGTTGCCGCCGCCGACGTCGGTCTGCGTTTCCTTGCGCACGATGTTGAAGATCGACGCCTCGACGCGATACGTCGCGTCGACCTGCCCCAGCAGGTTGCGCAGAGCCGTCTCAAACGGAACGCTCTTCAGGCTGGCCGTGACCGTGCCCTGGACGTCGGACGCGATCGTATACGACACGCCGACGTTCTTGAAGAGGATCCGCAGCGCGTCACGAATCGGCGCGTCTTGCAGTTCCAGCGACTGGATGATCTGATCGCGCGGATCGTTCTGCGCGGACGCGAGCGGTGTCGCGCCGAACAGCGCGAGGCCGAGCATCGCGCTTACCAGAATCTTAGATTTCTTGTTCATGTCTTTTCGGGACCTCCGAAACGTTAAATGCCTCAAACTTCCTTGCGTTACCGTTTTAATTCTACGCCCTAATCGGCTTCGGCGCCTCGCCCGCCGCCGCCATCGCCCGCACCGCCGCCACGGCGATTGCCGCCGCCGCCCCCAGGGTTGCCACCGGTCGGGGTCGTCGTCATGGTCGCGCTGTCTTCGAGCCGGACCACAACATATTTCGGACGCTTGTCATCACCGACTCGACGCAGGATCGCTTTTTCCTCGTCGATCGATTGCACGATCCAGGTCGTGGAACCGGATTTGATCTCCTGCCCAGGCCGGATCGGCTGAAGGCCAGTGCCATCGCCCATGTCGATGAGCGCGGTGATCGACTCACCCACAAGGATGCCCGCGAGCCGCCGCGGAGGCTGCGGCTCGAGTTCCAGTGTCGGGGTTGCTTCCACCGGCTCTTCGGCGATATTGGGGTACCAGCCCATCGAGGCGTTCATCGAAGCCGCAAACTGGGATCGATCATATGAAATCTCGTTTGGCCGAAGCGAGAACGGATCGGCACGCACCACGAACTGCTGGGCACTCGCGTCCTTGATTAGGGCCGCTGGGTCCCCGGGCTCGCGACGGACGCCGGCTTCCGCCTTAGGAACGAAGGGTTCTTGGGCGGCGGCCTTTCCTGATGGCGCCTCAGAAATGCTCTTCACTGGATCGGGACCACAGCCCACGAGGACAGCTAGTCCTGCCAGGCATGCCAACGACTGAATCCAGCGCATTCTCTTCGTCTCCATCCTTAGTCTCCTCGGCCTCCGCCACGGCGCGGATTACCTGCGGCCGCGCCGCCTCCGCCGCCACCAGGCGCCCCCGAAGGCGCCGCACCCTGCGGAACCACCGGGAAGATCTTGTCGCCCCGGATATAGCCGACCATCGACACATTGTAGGTCGCCGTCAAGGTTGGCGCCGTCCCGTTAAGAACCAGACCGTCCGCGACCGCCAGATAGTTCGGCATCGAGCTCCAAGCCTTGACGTTCTCCTTGATCTGCTCGTAGGTGCCGGTCACCGTCACCGCACCAAGGTCGAAGATGACGACCGGGAACGGAATCGCCGGATAGTTGTAGTAGCTCGCCACGATACGGGTCGCATCCTCGTCGGGACGTGGCACGGTCGGTCCGTTCACGACGGTGACCCCACCACGCTTGACCTGCTGGTTCACCGCGGTCTGAATGCTGTTGCGATAGTGCTGCGAATCCACCACCAACTGCCAAGCATGGCGATTGAGGTCGATGCCGCCCGCCTCCAAGGTCGTCGGAGGCGTTCGTGAGGCAACGATCTTCTGCCACTCATCGGCCTTGGACTGGACGATTTCCTTCGCCTGCTCGAGCCGCTTCTTGGCCCGCGGAAGGTTCCCCTTCTCGGTCTCGTACTTCTCGGCGGCGGCCTCGCGGTTCTTCGCATCTTCCATGTTGGGAAGATATTCGCGAAGACCGAAGCCCACAAAGATTAGGAACAAGGCCAGGCCGATCGAGAACACCGGCAGCGCACCCATCTTCATGATTCGTCCTCTCCTTCACCCGCAGCCGGGTTCTTGCGATTGGGCCCCTTCGGAGCGGGAGCCGGGGTGTTCTTCGCCGGCGGCGGCGTACCTGACTTCGTGTTCGTGGCCGGCGGGGTCGTCGGAGGTGCCGTTGACGGCGTCCCAGGAGCCGGTGCTGCCGGAGCACCACCCCATAGCGAAGCGGCGCCCGCGAGTGTCGCCCTCGGATCAGGCGTCTGCAGGTTCTTTCCGTTGATAACGACCGCGACCGTCACCGTCGACTGGGTCGGCATCGCACCACGGACCATCGGAGTCGCCGTCGTTCCGAAGCCACCAGCACCCTGGAAGCCCGTCACCTGGGCTTGCGCGATCTGAAGATCGAGCCGATCCATGGGATTGTCGGGAATGCGGGGCTCGCCGGGCTTGGTCGCTCGACCCTTTTGATCCTGCGGGATGAGATTGGGAACGATCGGATCGTTCAACTGGAAGCCGGATCGTGAAACCGCCGTCGCCCCGGGAATTTTCAATAGCGCGACCATCAGGTCGGCGTATTCCTGGAACGTCGAGAGATAACCCGTCATCGTCACCGTCGCGGATTCGGCGCCGTTTGGAACCGCGTTCATCGCGCTGATGCGGAAGAATCCGGGAATGTACTGCCTGACGTCGTCGTAAAGATCCGCGTAGACCGTGCTGTGGCTATTCATCGCCTCGGCGAGGTTCATGTTCAAGATCAGACCTCGAGCCTGGTCCATCACATCGTCAGCCTGCTTCGAGGTCTGGACCGACCGATCGGCATCGGGCTTCGCGGCGTTGATGCGGTCCTGTTGGACCTGGATCGCTTCGCGCGACGTCTTCGCCATCAAGAACATGAGAGCGAAACCGGCAGCCGCAAGCAAGAAGGAGCCAACGACGGCAAACCGTCCCTGCTTTTCCTTCGACACATAGGTCGGTAGAAGGTTTAGTTTCATCCGTGCTCCTAATCGAACAAAATGTGCAGCCCGTTCCCGACTGCTACCGCAAACTCAGACCTATGCACGTCGACAAACGACGGCTCGGCCTTCTTCGCACTGAGATTGAGACGCCGCAGAGGATCGTAAGAGTCACAGGGGATGCCCATGGACTTGCTCAGAAACTCGGGCAATCCTCGAAGCTGCGCGCCTCCGCCGCAAAGACAAATCCTGTTGACGTCGCCTCCTCGATTGCGGAAGTAATCAATCGAGCGTCGGATCTCGGCGACGAACTCGTCCAGCTCGTTGGCCATCGCTCCGTTGACCCGCTGGGTCTCCGGGTCGCCGGTTGCGACCGGCATCGCCGTTGGCTCGGCGGCTGGTTGATCGGGCTCGGTCATCGCGGGCTCGGGCTCAACGGGAGCGACCGGCGCCGCGGGCATCGGCTCGTCTGAAAAGGGATTGTACGGAGCGAACTCCTGGGTTCCTCCGGGCGGTGCGAACGGGTTCGACGCTCCGAAGCTGCCGCCGGTGTCTGCGGCCATGTTCGAGACGTCGGCCTTGCTCGCCTTGAGCGTTTCGGCTTCGTCAGGGCCGACGCCCATTTGATCGGCGATCGCCTTCGTAAAGTTCTCGCCACCAACGGGCACCTGGCGCGGCATCAGCAGCTTGCCGCCTTTGTAGATGTTGATCGAAGTCGTCTTGTGGCCGATATCGACCATGCAGACCGTCTCGTCACCAAAGAGATCGTCATAGCTGGTCGCAAGCGAACGCGCGATACCGAGCGGCTCGACGTCGATTGCGTGGGTCGTGCGCCCTGCCTTCTTGACGCAGGCGATCAGGGTATCGACCGCAGACTGCGGGGCGATCGCCATCACGACGTCCATGTTGGGCGAGTTCGGATCGCCATCTTCGAGAGGCTTGTAGTCGCTGACGACCGTGCTCTCAGCGAAGGGGATGTTGCGGTTGATCTCCCACTGCATGTGCTCCTTGAGCTCGGTCGAGTTCATGCGAGGAACTTCGAGCGTCCGCACCAGGACTGACGCCTGCCCGGCGATCGAAACCACCGCCGCAGGCGATGACGCCCCGGCTTCAGAAATCACTTGTTTGAGTGCTGCGCCGACCGCATCGGCGTTATAGACGCCCGTATGATCGACCGCGCCCTCGGGCGTCTCGATCATGCCGATCGCCGTCACGACAGCTTCCTTCCCCTGGTTCTTAACCTCGGCGATCTTGATCGACCGACTTCCGATGTCTACACCCAGAACGCTATTCAACCGTTTTGCCATGCGATTCCTACTACTTCCTTGGCTCGGAGCGCCCTAATCTTACACTAGTTCCATGACTCCGCAAACGGCGAACAGCCCCCACCGTCGGTCCTACAGACGGACGAGCCACCCCGAAACGTTCGCGTCGACGCCTGTTAAGTTTACGAGCAAGCCTAGCCACAAATCAAGTGGGCGGGCGAACCTGGTCAGATTCGCCCGCCCTTCACGCCGATCGAAGCCTACGATCTAGTTCCTCGCCTTCGGGGTGAACCGCGGGGCGATGGTCTCGAAGTAGACGTCGGGCGAGCCGACGCGGGTGCTCGTCCAGAAGAGCCAGAACAGCCCTGGACGGCGCTTCCCAAGCGTTCCCTCGAACGGGTCGAGGTACGTCGCGAGCTGCGTCTCGTTCGCCGGCTGGTCGACCGCGATCGGCGCCTCCGACTTTTCGGTCAGCAGCGCGATCGTGTACTGAGCAGCCGGCATCACCACCGGATTGCCCGCATCATCGAATCCCGTGTACGAGACCGTCACCGTGCGGTTTTCATCGGCATCCGTGAAGTAGAGCCGTCCGTTCGCCGGGTCGACCTGGAAGAACGACGTCGCTCCTGTCACAGTCAAGTTCACGACCGCGCCATCTTGGTTGGTGGCGATTCCGGTCGGGAGCTGGATCCCAGCGCGCACGGTCTGGAAGTAAGGCCGGGCAACCTGGCTGGTCTCCGCCGCTCGGCTGTAGGTGAACACGAACCGGCTCGGCCGGACCGCGTCGGCCGCGGTCACCGCAGTGTTCGTGTTCGTCGCCCAGTAGCTGAGCTCGCCGATCAGCCGGTTGTCGAACATGAGGTTCGGGTTCCCGTAAGCCGCACCACCCGCACTGACTCGCAGGAAGCGAGGCTGATAGCTCAGGTAGAGCTGGGCGCTGCGGGCCGGAAGCGAGTTCGCCAAGCGAACCGTGCCCAGGCTCGGGTTCAGGTAAGCCTTGCCGCCGAGGATCGTATCGAAGTGGATGATCCCGGATGAGGCGTCCACCGCTCGGGTGTTCGGCACTTCGAGGTCGGTCAGGGGACCGCCGTTCAGGCTCTGGAAGAGCTGAATGTTGGCTCGGCCGTTCCAGACGACGCCGCTCGATCGATAGACGCCAGTTTCGGTGTCGGCGACAAGCCGCTCGTTCTGGATCTGCGGGAAGAACACGAGTCCGGTGGGACCGTAAGCCGGGCCACCGCCCGTGTTGTAGCGCATTCGACCAAAGAAGATCTCCGCTGCAGGCCGTCCTCGAAGCTTGCCGTAGAAGGCGATCTCGAGGATGTTCTGGCCGTTCTGGGCGGTTCCAGGGCCGCCGACGCCTTGGTAGACGCGACCCGACACGTTCGGAGCGCCAACCGTCTCAAATCCAGCGCCGGTCTGCAGCACTTGGGTGGCTCTCCAGTTCGCACCGTCGAAGACGGCGTAATGGATCTGACCCTGGCCCGTGCCCGCGACCGGGAAGAAGACGGTGGCAAACGGGGTCCCACCCGGGCTCGACTGAATGATCGAGGGCTTGCCCTTCACCATCTGGGGATCGTTCGGAAGGCCGATCGGCTGCGCGAGCGTGACCGCGCCGTTGGGAGCGATCGCCATCTCCGAGATGAAGATGCGGCTGTCGCCATACCGCTCGGTGGTGCCCTGCTTCTGGACCGATCCGCTGAAGGCGAGGTATACGCGGCTCTCCGCCGCACCCGTGAACGGGTTGGTGTCGCCTGCTCCCGGAAGGCTCGGCGAACCGAACTTCGCGGTCGCAGCCAGAACCGGGTCGCCGGGGAACAACGTGGCCAACGGCGTGGTCGGGAAGTCGGCCACGTCGCGACGCCACCATCGGCCGTTCGGCCAGGCCACCGCATTGTCGGGTTGGAACAGATTGAGGTCGTCGATCGAACTCGTGGTCGGCGCGCCCGAAGGTGGCGCCCCGGTCAAGCCGACCGCATAGAGTCGTGTCTCGGAGTTGTTGATCGCCGCCGCCGGCTGGGACTTGTCGAAGCCCGCTCCGACGGGAGCGCTGAACCTGTTCGACGCGAAGATCGCGATCAGGTTGCCGTTGCGGTCGCGCATCACGGCGGGCTGGGCATTCACATGCGTGAAGTCCTCGTTGCCAACCGCGGTGCTCACCGTGTTCTCGACCATCGGCGCGGTCTTCTGGGTGAACCCGTTGGTCAGGCGGTTCTCGCGAGTGGTGGCCAGAACGCGGACCGTCGGATCGGCCGCTGTTTCAACCGCGTTCCCGTTCGCGTCGAGCGAGAGGCTCTCATCGAAGTTCAGATCCTCGAAGATCCGCACGATGGACGAGAGTCGGGTCGCCGGGAAGCCGATCGGGATCGAGATGCCGATCCGCGGACCCTTCTCGAAGACCTCGCGGGCGACGTCGGGGAATCCACCCGAACCCGGCGTGAAGAGGAACCCGGCGATCGCATTGATGTTCGGGTTGTCCCGCACGTAGGGAATGTCGCTGAACAGGGTGCCACTCAGGTCACCGACCCGAGACTTCTGAAGGACCGGCACCGGCACCAGCGCGTACTGCTCGTCGAACGACGCGTGCATGTTCAGCGAGCTGTCGAGCCACAGGAGCTCGTGATCGTTGGCGGAGAAGATCTCCCAAGGATTGAGGCCGCCGCCCTGGTTCCAGTACTTCGCCAGCCTCAGATTGATGAGGTTGACGTTGCCCTCGTTGCGGACGACGATCGGCCGGAAGAGGTCGGTATACGGGAACGCATTGCGGTCGTAGTCGAATCCGTTAGGCACGATCGGCGTCGGGAACGGCGTGTAGTTGGACCCGGCCTGCTGAGGCGCAAGCGGGCTGTAGCCCGTTCCGGAGCCGACCGCTCCAAAGTCGACCGTCGGAGTCTCGACGGTGAACGAGTTGTCGACGGCGACGCTCGTGCCGAGCCAGAAGGTTCGGAACGCCTCGCGCCTGCCACCACCGCGGGTCACCGTGCCGGATCCATCGCTGTCCACGAAGAGCGACATGCGGCCGAAGTACCCGGCGTCGAGATTAACGGCGGCAGAGTCGGGCGCCAGGCTCAAGTTGGGCGGCTGGAATCGGGGCACGTCGACCGTAAGATCGAACGACGTCGGGTTGAGCGTCTTCGTCGGGAACGGGACCGCGTTCTCATCGATCACGGTCGGAGGCGTCAGGGACACGCCGTTGAAGACGGGGTTCTCGGCCAGGCCGAACACGTCCTTGAGCACACGGATGCGCTCGCGATCCATGTCCGGATAGTCGAGGCTCGGGTTCGGGAACTCGTCCGGATAATCCTCCATGCCCTTTCCGCCGACGTAGAACGCCGCGTAGAAGGGGATGTCGATCAGTCGCTTGACGACCGCGCCACGTCCACCTCGCCAGACCAGATCCTGGCGATCGAACCGGACGTTGTCGACGCCACGGCCCGCTCCGCGAAGGAGGGTCATCAGGCTCGTGTCGACCAGGCTGATCTTCACGTTCCCGGCGCGCGAGTGGGCCACGATGCCGGTCGAGGTCCCAAGGAGGTCCTCTCGGTTGAGCGGAGTCGACGCCAGGTTCGGGCTGCCATTGGACCGGCGACCTTCCTCGCTAGGATCAGGATCGACGCCAATCTGGCGAAGCGGATCGCCATAGGACATCGCGAGTCCGATCGGGTTCGAGATCCCGAAGTCCTTTCGCGCTGTAAGCGGGTTGAGGCCGATGTTGACCTGCTGGGGCGGGTTGGCCGCAGCGGACGTGCTGATCGACACGGTCACGCTGGCCTTGCCCGGCGGCAGCGCGTTGCTGCCCCCTCCCTGAATCGCGAACGCCAAGACCGCATAGCCGTCCAGCCGCGTCACGCCGTCGAGAGCGAGTGGAGCGGTTCCCGGGCTCTTGAACTGGCGGGACTCGACCGAAAGGTTGCGGAACGAGGCGCCGTCCACGCTGAACGCGTAGTTGATGATCGGTGGCGGAACCACCGCCGAAGGCGGCGGAGGCGTCGTGATGTCGTACGGGAAGTCGTAGGCGAGAACGTAGAGATACTCGCCCCAGTCGAACTGCGAACGCGTCACGACGCGGGCGGGATCGGTCGTCGTCTGCGTGTACGTCAACAGGTTCGCATCAGAAGCTGCCAAACGAAGCCGTTGGAAGGTGTCCTTCGTGATGAAGAGGATCTTCGCACTGCGGAAGTTCTCGATGTCCGGGTTCGAATCGTCGTTCTCGACTGCCGTCGGGTTGCCTGGCCCGTTCACGTTGCCGTTCGAGCCGTCGCCGGTATCGTTGAAGTCATAGACATAGCCGGCGCTGTCCGCGCCGTACATATTGCCGCGGCCCACCGAGAGCGTCGAGAAGATCGGAGCGCCAGCGGCGACATACTCCCAAGCTCGCTTCGTGCCGAACCGATTCACTTCGGCGACACGGGCGAAGAGCGCGTCGAAGCGACCATCGGCCGTCGGAACCATGACGACAGGAGTATTCACCCTTGCTCCGCCGCCTCCACCAGTGAAGGCGTCGAGCGTCGTGAAGGTCAGGTTGCCGATGACGGTGGTCTGGAGCTCGTTCGTCGTCCAGAAGACCGCACCGGTATTCGCATTCAAGGCGGTGATCCAACGATTCTCGTTGGCCACGATGACCATGTCTCGGCCAGCGCCAGTCAGCGCGACCGGACCAAACGCGGGACCCGCGACAAAGTCGTCGGCGGGAATGAAGTTGAGCCCGCCCCCTGCGACATCCCATTGGGTGGTTCCGTTGAACTCCCATTGCACGGCGCCGGTGTTGTTGTCGATCGCGTAGAACCGTCCGCGATCGTCACCCGCCTTCTGGCCGGTTCCGAAGTAGAGCGATGTTCCGACGAACATCGGGGTCATGTAGATCGGCCCCAAGGTCGGCTGGTTCTTGGGAGGGAACGACCACCTGACCGTCGTCACCTTGTTGGGGTTCGGGCCGCCAGGCAACGCCTCGAGCGCATAGAGTCGACCCTGGGTCGTCGGTGCATAGATCGTCGGACCGCTAGGCGGATTGCCGAACGTCAGCGATCCGGTGAACGGGCCGAGCAAGGTGCGCTGCGAGGTCGCCGGGAAATCGTCCGGATACGACCATACGCGGCGGGTCGTGCCAGGGAGCCGCGTCGTCAAGTTCATGTCGCCACGGCCGGCCATCTCGATGCAGTACACACGCCCGTTGCGGGTCGCGATGTACAGGTAGTCCACCCCGCCGATGTTCTGCACGAGCGCGGAGCTGAGATCGAAGCCGATGGGCATGGTGGCCACACCCCCGTCCTCGGTTGCGACCGCGTTCGGGTCGGTCCATCCAGGATTGGACGGGTCTGGCGTGCTCGGATACGTCCAGTAGACGTTAGTCGTGCCATCGGCATTCCCCGCGGCGTCCACACAGTGGATGCGGCCATCTTCGGTGGCAACGAGCACCACGTTGGCCGGGGTCGGCGCGCCACCATTGGTGACCCGGACTAGAGCGTTGGCGTGGACCGGGGTCGAGGTGATCGAGAGGTTCGCGGCCCCAACGAAGATGACGGTGTCGGCGTAGGCGAACCGACCAAGGTCGGCCACGTTCGCCGAGTAGTTCGTGATCTGGACTTCCAGCGCGGCCAGCGTCGCGTTATGGGTGAATCGCCGTGTGCCGACACGCACCCAGCCGCCGCCCACGTCCTGATTGACCGTGAACGTGTTGACCGTCGCGCCTTCGAGCACGCGCACTTCGGTTCCGGTCGCGAGTTGCTCGGTGCCGCGTGTGCCTGGACACCAAATGTAAACCTCGTAGGTCCCGTCCCGGAGCGTCGGCTGATAGCGAACCGCCGACTCCGTTCCCAACACGTTGACGATTCCCGCCCGGCAGTAGTCGGTTCCCTGATAGTTGGGTTCGGTCGTATTGGCGGCGAACGGCGCCTGCACCGTCACGCCTGAAGCGTTGTTATCCTGACGCGTCGTGAACTGGGACTCCACAAGCGGGAGGTAATCCCATCGCTTGGCTCCGCTCGCGTGATCGACCGAGTAGACGCCTCCCGTGACCTGGGTCTGTGTTTGGCCGTTCACGAGGCCGACGGTGTAGCCGTTTCGGGCGTACACCATGTGCGTCCCGAGCAGTGGGTTGACCGGATCGATCTGCGACACGATCGGGGTCGCCGCGATATCGCCAGTAATCGGCACCGCGAGAGCGGCGTCGGCATACACGACCGAGGTGTAAGGATTGTCGGTGTAGACCGACAGCCAGTCGGCCAGCGGTGAGTTGACGACGTCGTTCTCGTGGCCATTCAAACGCTGAACCGTGTTATAAAGCCGAATGCGGATCGGGTTCGTGCCGTCGTAGTCGAAAAGTTGATTCGTGGGTTTGCCGCCGTTGCCCAGCCGCACCCAGCCGCCGCCCGCCTGATAGGTGTCGACGACGTCGATCCACCGTCGACCGTTCGCGTAGAGAATCTCGTAGACGAAGTAGCGCTGGGTAAAGAGAAGGCCGCCGATACCGTCGCCAGTTGGGCCGACCGGAAGCCAGACATAGAGCGCGTAGTTGCGTGGAGCTCTCTCCGCCGGAACGAACGGCTCCATGACCCACTCGAACGTCTTCAGCGTGTCGGCGGGAAAGTTCTTGATGGTCGGATCGGTTCCCGGTCCGGCGGGAATCGTCGACGCGTAGAGATATCCCGGATTGTCCGGAGGCGAGACGAACGGATCGTCCCAACCCGTCACCAGGTCTTCCGCCACGTTGCCACTCGTGTAGCCACGGTAGCTGCCCCCGGTCTCGTCGTTGAGGGCGGGTGCGACCCAACCCGGGCTCACGATCGCCGTCGATGACGCGTTATCGCGCACGATCGACCTCGTGTCCCCCGGAGTGGCGAGCACTGGCCGGTAGTAGTGGAGCAGCGCGCGGCCTGGCGATGCCAGCGAGGCATCACCGGTGCGTTGGTTGCTGCCTTGCAGGGTCTTATAATCCTGCGCGACCACCAAGGACGACGCGACGGCCACCAGGGCAACCGCCGCGATCCGAGTCCACTGTTTGATGTTGAGCCGAAGGGTCTTCATCGAATCTCTCACTTATTGCCGATCCGCGAACAAGGGCAGGACGATGCCGCGAGCGTCGCGATCTGCGCCGGGTCTGTTGTCGAGCTGAGCCCGGATGCTCAGGGTCTTGAAGCCGAGGTTGAGCTTGCCGAATCCGAAGCCAAAGGCGGCGGTGTTCGTCGGATCGAAGTCGCCGTCGATCAACAGGACTTCACCTGTGAATCGGACGCGTGCATCCGTGGCAAGGTTCCGCTGGTACCAACCCGTGTAGCCGTTGCACACGAGCACCTCGCCCGAGTCGAGCCGCTTCGCGTAGGTCGGCCGGAAATCGAGCGGGTTGTCGGGGAACAACACGTTGTCGGCGGCGTCCCGCCGCATCGCGGTGTACACCTTTTTCGGCAGCATCCAGCCGACGTCCCACGTCGTCCCCGCACCAGTGATTTCCCACGCGCCTTCGCCGTCGGTGAACATGATGCTGAGCACCGACGAGGCGCCGCTGTTCGTCATGCGGAGGCTGATCGAGTTCAGATTCCCAAGCCTCTTGAGGCGAGCGGGCTCCGCTGGCGAGTTGAATGTTCCAGTCGCCGGGTTAAAGTAGGCGTTCGCGACGACTCCAGGCACATTCACCGACGTGATGACCGTGCTTGTTGCGCCATCGAACAGGACGATGCCGCCGTTGCCATCCTCGCTGCGGCGCTCGGTCGCACCGGTGGGAGCGTCCAACCCCACATCGGCGCGAGCCGGAAGGGCGTCGCCCATTGCGGCGGCGTAAACGTAGCGCGGATTCAGCGGGTCGTCGACGAATGCGCGGGACACGCTCGTGTAGGCAAACCGGCCACCGCTGTAGGCGGCCTGGCTGTGCCAGAAGAGTACGCCGATCGCCGGCTTGCCGTTCGAGATGTAAACGATCGGATTCCCGGTCTGGCGCGTCGCCAAGTCGTAGCTATAGCGGTCGACCACTTCGACGAGGCGACGGTTACCCGTATCCGCGATCAAGTAGTGGTTCCAATACTCGTACGGTTGGGCGTCCGACATCGGGTTGGACGCCGCCGGAACGACGCGTCCGTAAGTGACGACATCGCGAGGCGCGTTCAGCGCCTGGTTCTCGTTGGACTCGAATCCTTCGGGGCGGAACGTTGGGTCGAGCTGGAACTCGGCAATCGACCGCAGCTCGCGGCCGGACGTGTCCATCCGAATGACCCGGTTCGCGCCTGTGTCGACGACGAGCGATTGGCGGTCGCCAATCGGGTAGCAGCGGGTGGGCCGAACGAGCGGCTTGACCTCGGAGGCCCCACCGACGTCGCCTTGCCGGCCGGACTTGTAGGTACCGGTCACCGACCAGATCGGGTTGCCGACCGAGTCGAACCTGGCGACGCGTCCTTCATCGGCGATCACGAAGTCGGCCTTCGCGAAGGCCCAGACTCCTTCGTTCGCCCACGTGAACAGAGCGCCATCGCCCCCCGTCACGCCCCAGGCCTGGCCGGCGTAGCCGCCGCCCGGAATCTGGAGGACCGTCTGCTGAAGTCGGACCTTGTAGTCCTCGAAGCTCGTCGTTCCGTTGAGCTGGGGCCATCGGAACGCGGGGTTCGGCCTGACGCTGAGCGGACCGTTGAACACGAGTTGGGCCGCCTGTTTCATCCAGGGCCGCGACGTATCGGCGGTGAGCAGGAAGGGGTCGTTCGGGCTCATCTGAGCGTCCATGCCGAAGACCTGGCCAGACGGTGCGAAACCTGCGCCGGCGAGGATCGTCGGCCACGAGCTCGCGCCCGCCATGAAGAGGGTGCGCCCGGTCACCACGACCGGACTGTTATTGTCGACGCCCGAGAACACCGTGTACCACAGCATCCGGTTCCATTTGCTGGCGGCTGCGTTCGGCTCGATCAGCAGGTCCGGTTGGCCGTTTCGCCGAATGATGATCGGCTGGCTCGTGCTCATGCAGTTGATGATCGGGCCCCGGCTGGTGGCGCTGAGATTCTCGATCCGGATCACACCGCCGGATTCGCCCCGGGCATATGTGTATTGGTTCGGCTGCAGCACCGTATAGGTGTCCGGCACCCACGTGCCGGCGGTGAAGGTCGATCGAGCCATGTCTGGCTGGAGGATCGTGAATCCACCGTTCAAATCGGTGACTCGGATCTCCGATGCCTCAGGCTCGGCCGGGAATGCCATCACGATCGTGTAGGGGATCGAGAACAGGCCCAGAGGCTTGATACCTTTGGCGGTCACGTAGACGGTGTCGTTCGCGATCGAGGGTGCGCTCATGAACGTGAGCCGCTGCATGCGGCCACCCAGGAACGCCGCAATGGGAGAAGGCGCCATGACCAGAGGATCGCTGTTGAGCAGCGTCTCCGGATAGTTGACGTCATTGGCCTGATTGAGGTTGATCGTGTGCGGCTCGTACAGGTCGTAACGGTTCAGGACGCGGAAGTTTCCGCGGCCTTCCTCCCGAATCGCGAAGTAGCTGCCGCCGGGAATCGTGCCCAGAGCGGTCGACGAGACCTGACTGCTCATGACCAGGTGCATCGTGCCCCGCGGAGAGAGTGAGATCGACTGAAGAACCCGCCGCGAACGCGTTGCCTCGTCAGGCAGGTTGAGCTGTCCGCGTACCACCTGCGACGTGAGCGCAGGTGAGCCGGTCCCGAGATCGAGCGTGTAGTCGATGCGCACGGTGTAGCCGACTGGCAAGGCGGCAGATCCGGTCAAGGTGAAGTTGAGGATTCCGTTGACCTGGGTCACACCGCCGGTGAAGTTGTTGTTCATCTCGGCAGCAGTCAGCGGATCGCCGTTCGGGCGAAGGACGACAAGGCGAATCCCGAGAGACTTCGACTCAGCGGGTCCTGGAACGTAGACGTCGAGGCCTTGGCTCGCCGCCCGCGTCTGCACGGTCAGGACGCCTCCGGGGCCGGTGTCGCTGTAGGTGCTCGGGCGCTCGCCCTTGACGCCGATCCAAACGCTCGTGAGGCCGGCAGTCGCCGTGGGTCCCGCCGGCCCCGGACGCGTCGGCAGGTAAGCCACGCGGTCGAGGCCTCCCGAGTTATCGAGAATCGGAATGTAGCCGACGGTCGGCGGGCCGGAGACGTCGGTGATGATCCCGCCCGCAGTCGCTCCGCCGATCGACCAGCCGGTTCCACCGGTGCGGACCTGCTGACCCGTGGCGGGGTCGGCCATCCACAATCGGCCCACCTTGTTGAGGCCGCTATCTTGGGTGTCGGCGACGAAGGCGATGCCGTCGTGCATGACAGGGGCGTAGGGACCAGCTCCAGGCTGGCCAAAGTCATAGCTAGCGGCGCCGGTCGAGGGCACGACCGTGTAATCGGGCGCCGCCGGGGCGCCGTTGATCCGTCCGTTGACGTCGTAGCGGAACAGGCTGAATCCATTCAGAGTTCCGTTGGCGTCGACGACGAGAACCTGATCCCGCATGTTCGGGGTGGTCGCGTCCGGCACTTCGGAGACGCACGGCGCCGAGATCGGACCTGCGAGCGGGTTCGAGACCCAAAGAAGGTCGAAGCCGCGGCCCTGCGCGTAGTCGCGCTGACCGTCATCGACGTCGCCATCACCGTCCAGGTCTTGCTTCGGGTTCGTGTCGTAGACCCATATCTGGTTCTGGGAGCAAATCACCATCGTGCCCTTGTGCACGACCGGCGGAACATATCCGTTCGTGCTTGCCGGGGCGAAGCTCGTCGACGTGTCGGCAAACCGCCGAAGCTGGGGAGCGTTCAGATCGATCGGCGTCGATCGGGCGCCTCGACTTCCCTTCGCGCCCTGGCTGAAGCCAGACGTCAGGTGAATGAGGTTGACGACCAGCTTGGCCGCCGCATCCGAAGCGCGGTCGTAGACCGGAGTGATCGCCTGGGCCCCGTCGTTCGGCGAGTAACCACCGCCTGCTAGGGGGATGCGATTCATCGTCCGGGCGACGCCACGGGACGTCACGACCATGTAGCCATCGCCGACTCTGCCGACGGCGGCGACGATGCCGAGCGGATCGACGACGACCGGCTGAAGGCGAAGAGAATCGGGACGCAGGGTCTGCAGCAGCGGCTCGATGCCACCCAAGCCAAGCGCGGTGAGGTCGAGGTCCCGCACGCCCACCGTGTTCTCGGACTGCATCAGGAGTGCGTCAGTCTGAGACATCCCGACTGGGTACGTGATGAGCGGCTGAGAATAGTCGAGGCTGAACGGCGTCGCGCCCGGAATGTTGTTGACCGAGAACGGCAGAGGCAGGTTGTTGACCGCGTCGAGCGAAACGGTGCCCGAAACGTCGATCCAACAGACGCCGCCTTTGTCCATGAAGCGGCGGAGCTTCTCTCGCTCGAACGGGTTGATCGACACGTTGCCGTAGGCCGGCAGGAGGAGGACGTCGAGGTTCGCGAGCGCTTCGTCACTCGCGGTGGTGATTGGAAACTCCCAATAGGGTGCGTCCCGCTTCGACATGAGTGTGGCCGCGGCGGGCGGACCGATGCGAGGCGGCACCGGGATCGGCGGCGCGCCGGCCAATGCCGTCCAGCGGGCGACCTGGGCGGTCGTCCATTGGGTCTCGCGGCTGGGGTTGACGAGGGTAAGGCCGACCGGCTTGATCCGGCTGCCCTCGAGATTCAGCCACACGAATGGCGTCCGGTTCGACGGGAACCCTGCGGTCTGGTCGCTGTCGAGCAGGCCGATCGCGGCCCGAATCGGCACGATCTTCTGGGCCGCGTTTTGGGGCGCGCACATGGCGGCCACCGCGGCCAGAGACAACAGCATCGCAGAGCGTAGCATCACGGGTTAACCTCTCCGAAGTAGGCGAGCGTTGGGCTCACCGGAAGCCGCGGCATTGGCGGCAGCGGGTAGTCGACGGTAAAAGCCGGGTTGTTGACCGGGTCGGGCTGCACCCGATTGAACCGGACATACGATTGAGTGGCGCTGTAGCCGGCGGTGCGGCCGGTGATCAGGTTCGGATCGTGAATCACGATCAGGTTCGGCACATACAGGTCCGAACCGCCCGACGTGATGTCGTAGCCGGCGGGGACGTGAACCGACGGGATCAGGCGCGTCGTGGCGCCCTGCTCTCGCGGAATCCATCCCCACTTCTTGAGCCACTCGCTCTGATGGCTGATCGCGAGCGGCATGTTCATGCTGATCGCACCGATGATCTGGACCCGCACGTCAAGAGGCTCGCCGAAGAACGGGGTCTCCGGATACGAGCCATACAACGCGAGCCGCTGAGCGTCTCGCTCCGCCTGGGTCGCCCCAAGCGTGGGGTACACGTCGCGCCGGTCGTTCGGGTTCGGGTTGAACCAGGCGCCGGGGATCACCACGAACGAGCCATCCTGGGCGTAGATCGCGGCTTCGATCTTGACGTCATTGGGGACGATCGCCGCTCGGCGCAGCTTGTACGCCTGGCCGGGAGCGAACGCGGGCATGTCGTTGGGAACCGAGATCGACACGTCGTTCGCGCCGCCGATGAACATCTGATAGGAGCCGGCCGGCGTCGTGTTCGTCACCGTCGTCCCGGTCCAGATCGCGGTCGTCGGGTCGATCAAGGGAAGACCGATCGTCTCGTAGAGAAGGTCCTTCCCGTAAGGATTGACACCGAGCACCTTGCGCGGGCCGAACGCCGGCGGGCTCGCGTTGGCGATGTCGAAGAAGTTGTAGGTCGAGATTCCGGTGCCGTAGTTGACGTCTGCCGCGATCACCGAGTTCCCGAGCGTTCCCTCGGTCGCATGGCTTACAAGGAGCATCGAGCTGATCGGATTGCTCGTCTGCGGA
>WBZR01001580.1_pt1 | contig 27601 bp, 20 predicted proteins | sample 5204231 | NCBI WGS metagenome assembly WBZR01 (sample SAMN12412403, study PRJNA552823) | activated sludge metagenome | isolation source: activated sludge from anammox sidestream of wastewater treatment plant... | place: USA: Virginia | collected 2017-08
CTCTATTCTCTATTCTCTATTCTCCAATCTCTATTTCCTCAACGCCCTGTCCAACGCCTGATCCACCGAGCGGACTTCGATAATCTCGATGCCCTTTGGATATTCTTCGCCTTTACGGATTGCCTTCGGCACAATGGCGGTTTTGAAACCGAGTTTCTGCGCCTCACGCAGACGCGCTACCATTTGCCCCGGCATACGCAACTCGCCTGCCAAGCCGATTTCGCCAATCAACACCACATTGGCTTGAATGGGCACGTCCCGCCATGAAGAAGCGATGGCGGCGGCTACGGCTAAATCCGCGGCGGGTTCGTCAATTTGAATGCCGCCCACCACGTTGACGAAGACATCCTGTTCGGCGAGTTTTAAACCCACGCGGCGGGTAAGAACCGCCGTAATGAGCAACAGGCGGTTGAAGTCCACGCCGTTGGGCGTGCGGCGCGCATTGCCGAATTGAGTCGGCGAGGTCAACCCCTGCACTTCCACGAGGATGGGGCGCGTGCCTTCCATTGTCACAGCAATGGCAGACCCGGCCGCATTGACCAAACGCTCCGCCAAAAATGCCTCCGACGGGTTGGTCACTTCGATCATGCCGCCTTCGCGCATTTCGAACACGCCCACTTCCGAGGTCGCGCCGAAGCGATTCTTTACCGAGCGCAGTAAACGATACGCCTGAAAGCGATCCCCCTCAAGATACAAAACCGTATCCACAATATGTTCCAGCACGCGCGGCCCGGCAATCGCGCCTTCCTTTGTCACATGCCCGATCATGAAGACCGTCACGCCGCTGGACTTTGCCAACTCGCGCAACTGCGAAGAACACTCGCGCACCTGAGAGACCGAACCGGCGGACGAATCCAATTCCGAGAGGTAAGTGGTCTGGATGGAGTCGACGATTAACAGGTCCGGTTTTGATTCGCGGACATGGGTCAGGATAATTTCAAGATTCGTCTCCGTCACCAGCAGTAATTCTTTGGGCAAATCCTTCCCGCCGTTGAACAGCCGCGAGGCGCGCATCTTGATCTGCCGCTCCGACTCTTCGCCCGAGACATACAGCACGCGCTGCACCTTCGCCATCTCCATCGCCATTTGCAGCATGAGGGTGGATTTGCCAATGCCCGGGTCGCCGCCGACCAGCACGATGGAACCGGGGACAATGCCGCCGCCCAGCACGCGCGCGAACTCGCCAATGGGCAGATGCACGCGATCCTCCGCCTCGCCGCTGACCTCGGAGATGGGGCGCGGCTCCGAGCGGCCCGTCAGCCCGCGGACGTTGACCGCGCCTTTCTTCGCAACCGGCTCATCGTGGATGACTTCCTCCGCCATGCTGTCGAACGCGCCGCACTGCGGGCATTTGCCCATGTAGGATGCGGAGACTCGTCCGCATTGCTGGCAGACATATCGGGTATGAGTTTTTGTTTTTGCCATTGGGTTTACTCTCTGCCCTTTCCCTGCAGGGGCGGGGTTGGGGGTGAGGTCAGTATAACAGAATTTTTGTTCTGTTTTTCATATTACACGGGTGGATGCCAAGACTTTGGGAAATCCGCAAACCGTCCACGAATAAAAACCACGAATACACGAATTTGCGCAACTCATTCGAGTATTCGTGGAATATTCGGGGATGGCTGTTGGGGCTTTCAAAAAAGACTGACGCTCATCCTGTGGTCTGCTATACTCATCTTCACCAAAGGAGAATCCATGAATCTTATATCCGACGTTCTTATTGTAATCGTCGCCCTCTTGCACTTCTTCTTTCTCTATCTCGAAATGTTTTTATGGGACAAACCCTTCGGCAGGAAGACCTTTCGCATGTCGGAGGAGCAGGCCAGACAATCGAAGACTCTCGCCATAAATCAGGGCTTGTACAACGGCTTCCTCGCCGCCGGTCTGCTGTGGGGATTGTTTGCAGGCGACGCGGTGAAAATATTCTTCCTCAGTTGTGTCATCATCGCTGGAATTTTTGGCGCGTTCACGGTCAGCATGCGCATCTTTTATATTCAAGCCGTCCCCGCTATTTTGGCGCTGGCGCTCTTGTTGGTCGCGTAAATGTGTAGCGCTGTATTGAACGCAGACGGCTGAGTCGGCGATATACTAGGCGCGGTCACTGATTACCTTACACTCTTAAAATCAGGACGCCGACGAGCGCGGAAAACGCGGATTCAAGGCGTTTTTTCGGTATCTTCTCAATAACCTGGGGCATTTTGGAATGCGCAAGTTCTACTTGCGCATTATCCCGAAGTAGAACTTCGGGACTCCAGGGTTCGCCCCAAAATTTTGAGAAGATACTTTTTTCGGGCGTTTTGTCAAAAAAATCTGCGTTCACACCTGCACTTGCGCCAGGTGCAAGTGTCCGCGTTTTCAGCGTCCCAAAAACAAATGTAAGGTAATCAAGCGCGGTCATTAATATTACAGCGCAAAGTCCGACGCTAGAGAGCGTCTCATACGCCTCTGCGTAGGCAGATGTTCTCTAACGTCTGCCCAACCTTGCGCTGTAAGGTTAATTACGGTTTTCTTTTTAACGCAAAGTCGCCAAGTCGCAAAGATTCAAAGAGTTTTCCTTCGCGACTCTGCGTCTTTGCGTTAAGAACTCGAACTGGAAAAAGCGCAATTTGTTCCCGTGTTCAATATAAATACAACGGTCAGCCGTCTGCGTTTAATTTAAATTGCCGGGCTTCCTATTTATAAATCCCCAACGGATTGTAACTGCCCGAAAAACCGGGAAACACAGATTCGATGTCCGCGTTGCCCATGCGTTTGGCGAGCAGTTCGCCGAGGACCGAGCGGTAATCGGTTGTGATGGCGAGATCGGCGTGGTCGTACAGCTGGTCGTTGTGCAGTCCGGGGAAGGAACCGAAGACCTGCCCGCCGTTGACGTTGCCGCCCAGTGTGAGCATGACGCTGCCGTGACCGTGATCCGTGCCGTAGGATTCGTTTTGCACCAGCCGCCGCCCAAATTCGCTGACGACGACGACGGATAATTTGTCGGTGTAGCCGGAGTCGAGGTCGAGGTAAAAGTTTGCCAGTCCAGAAGCGAGGCTGTTGAGCAGATCCGCCATGTAGCCGCCGTCGCCGTCGTTCTGATACTCGTGCGTATCCCAGCCGCCAAAGTCCACAGCGGCGACGCGCAGACCGGCGTCCAGTTTGATCATCTGCGCGACGGTTTTCAACTGCGTCCCAAATTCGTCGTCGTTGTACGCCGCGCCGTTGGACGGTTGATATTCGCCGTCGGTCAATGGGCGGACAATATCCAGCGCGTCCAGCGTCCGCAGTCCGGCGCGGTGCAAAAGGCTTTCGCCCGCATACATCGCGCGCAGGGCGGTCATGCGCGCTTCGCGCCAGTCGCCGCCCCACAGCGAAAAATCCTCCGGCGCGCCGAGGCTGACGGTGGGGACAAAGTTCAACAGCGACGTGGGCTGGCCCGAGGTGGCGATGGACGGCAGGATGGAAGAGACGCCCATCGTTTGCAGATGGCGCGTGATCCAGCCGGAGGCGGTGTTCTTCGCGCCGGGCGTGCCGAGTTCGATATATTCCTGCGCGTCGAAGTGACTGCGCGTGTCGAAGTTCAACCCGACCGAATGAATGACGCCCGCCCTGCCCTGCTGATACAAGTCGTACAACGGCGACATGGCGGGATGCAAACCGAATTGATCGTTCAACGGCAACAGGTTCGAGATTTGAATATCGGGGCGGGCTTTTTCGTAGAAGCCGCGGTCGTCGCCCGCAATCGGCGGAACGACGTTGAGCGCGTCCCAGCCGCCGCGCAAAAAGACGACCACCAATGTATCCGATGGATTATCCTGTTTTGCAAAAGCGAGGTTGGTCAGTTTTGCGCCAGCCATGGCGGCAATGGCGGCGGAACAGCCTTGTAAAAATTGTCGGCGGGGAAGGGCAGGTTTCATACGATCATCTCCATTGAAAATCGGGACTCATTGTACGCTGCGCAAAACCTCGCGCCGGGGACGGCGCGGAGAGCAACTTGAAGCAAGGTCATCTCCACTGAAATTCGGGGCTCATCAAAATCGTTTCGATCATGGCGGGCAGGGCATATCGCGCATGATCTTCCGACAACGTCTCGTCCGGGGCGTATTCCTGCGCCATCACCGCGACCACGGCATTGCGACCGGATTCGGGGAGCGAACGGTTCAGGATTCTTTGAATCCAGTAATCGGCGAGGGAAGAAGCGGTTCGCATCTCCGCCGGGGTTTGGGTAAACACATCCGAAAAAATTTTATAGCCGGTATCGTCTTCGTCCATCCAGTTTTCGGTCAAGCCCACCGCAAAGTTCCAGCGATACAAAAGCGACATGGAATTCATCCATGCTTCGCGCGTGTCCGGGTAGCCGTCGGGCGGGCGGCGCCCGAACAACGCCTGTCCCATCATGTCGAGCATCCAGCGAACCCCGCCGGGAGGGCGGATGAATTCGGAGTTGAGCGCGCGCATCATGGATACAACCGCCTCGAGCGGACGTTTGACCTTTCCGCCCCATCCGGCTTTGAACTCCGCTGATAGCAGGATCGTCTCCATCACGCGCCTGAGCTGGTCGGGCGCGTCTTTATGTTGCAGGAAGGTATCCGCCGCGGCTTGAACAATGGATTCCGGCGGCGCATCCGAAATAAATCTTCGACAAAGTTTACGGCAGATAAACCGCGCTGTGCCGGGGTGACTGGCCAGCAGGTCGAGAACGTCATGCCCGTCCTTCAAATCCTCCTGATCGGCGGGGATGTATTGGCCAAGTATCAGTTTGTTGAAGCGGTCATGCCAGGGTTTGTAATACAGGAAGTTGCCGGTCTTCTCGACGCCGTCCTCCCAGTCGCCGAGGTCGTCGTCCACGCGCCAGCCGGTGAGACAGCGCGCCGCTTCGTACACGTCGTTATCCACATAGCCGACGGCGATCCCGTTCGCGTCCTTCTCGACCGAGTTCGGGTCGCGTACGCCCAGGTAATTTTCCGCGCCGAGGGTGTGCAGTTCAAACAGTTCGCGCGCAAAGTTTTCGTTCGGTCCGGCGTCGTTGCTGTTGTTCTGATTCAGGTAATACAGCATGGACGGATGTTTGGCGACCGCCTCCAGCATCTGCCGAAAGTTGCCGAGCATGTGTTTTCTCAATACGTCGCGGTTGTAGGAGACAAGCAAAGGCACGCCGTCGTCCTGCCAGAAGTAGACGTTGAAATGGTTATGCCAGAAGTCGGCGAGCAATTCCGCAAGTTGTTTTTTGCTGTAAACCGCCCGGAGCAGGGTCGCGTCCGCCAGTTCATAGGCGGGTTTGCTGTACCAGTCCCAATAAATGTCGTCGTTCGAGTCGTAGGGGTTGTTGGCGATATGGTCGGCGTAGAGTTGTTCGTGCGTCTTGTGCAGGGTTTCAAACCCGGCGCCGGCGTAGCGGTTTTCAAAGTCGCTGTCGTCAATCGAGTCCGGGTTGAGTTGCTGGGCGACGAAGTTCGAGAGCCGTTCGTCGTCGGTTGCGCCGAGGGCGTTGAAGGCCTCCACGTCGCCGGGGCGGGCGCCGAAGGTGAGTCGGCTCAGGGCGAGGATCGCCATCGGCGCGGGCGGAAGCGGGGTCTGCGCTTCGGGTTCGATGACCGGGTTTTGCCCCGTCGGCTCGAACGGCGCGACGGTGGGAGTCGCCTCCTCCGGCGCGCAGGCCGCCAATGCAGATGTCGCCGCCAGCGCGGCGCTTAATTTTAGAAAATCCCTGCGGGTTATTTTTTGGGTTTGCATATACGCCTCTGAATCTCTTATGTGACCTGGCTTTTATTCACTCGCCTTGCGCGGTTTTGCCTAATATCGCGTAGGGGCGACCCGTCAGGGTTTTGGAAAACCCTGGAACGCAACGAATGGTCGCCCTGCCGTACAGGGGGCTTCGCACAGGACGGCGGCTTGAGCGTATGCCGTTGACAGCCTTTGCGTGTACACGATAAAAAACCCTGGCGGGCATGGACGGGTCATCCTGACGGAAAATCGCATAACATCAGTTATTCAAAAATCTTCCGAAACGATTCGCTGACTCTTTCCTTGACATCTTCCATCGTCGGCGGCGGGAAAAGCAAATCTGCCAGCGAAGCGACCGGCTCGGGCAGGCCGCAGGGGACGATGCCTTCCCAGTATTCCATATTTGGATTTACATTCAATGCGAAGCCGTGTCGCGTCACGCCGTTCACGTCCACTTTGACGCCGATGGCGGCGATTTTGGCGGGCCTTCTGCGGTCTTCGGGCGAGCAGCGCGGACAGCGCGAATGGACGTCGGCTTGAACCCACACGCCGGTCTTGCCGGGAATCTGTCCCGCCGCAATGCCGTATCCCATCAACACGCCGATCAGCATTTCTTCCAATTGGCGGATGTAGCCGATGTAATCAGACCTGACAGGTATATCGCCAGTAAACCTGACAGGTCTCCCAGCGGAATCTTCCAAATCGGGCGACTCCTCTTGAGACCTGTCAGGTTTTATCGGGTTGAGTGGAAGCAACGGGTAGCCCACCAACTGACCGGGTCCGTGATAGGTCACATCCCCGCCGCGATCCACCCAATGTGTGGAGACGCCTTTTTCTTTTAACTGTTCTTCATTCCAGAGTAAATTATTCGCGTTCCCCTTCCGCCCGAAGGTGTAGACGTGCGGATGTTCGAGCAGGAGCAGGGTTGGCGGACGAGTCCCCGCCGCGATCTCCGCCGCGTATTCGTCCTGTAGTTTCCAGGCGGTTTCGTAGTCAATCAAACCGAGGTCATGAATTTCGAGGGGCATGGGGGAGAGAAAGGATGAAGGATGAGGGATGAAGGATGAAGGATGAAGGATGAAGGATGAGGGATGAGGGATGAAGGATGAAGGATGAAGGATGAGGGATGAGGGATGAAGGATGAAGGATGAAGGATGAAGGATGAAGGATGAAGGATGAAAATGGGAAATAACTCAAACAATTACCAATCTCTAATCTCTAATCCCTAATCTCTAATCTCTAATCTCTAATCTCTAATTCCTATTCATCCAAAAATCCTGCGATACAAATCCGACTCCAACAATCCATTTGGGTCGCAGCGTTTTTTGAGACGCTTGAACTTTTTCACCGTCTCTTCGCCGTAGAAGGCAAGCGCGGTTTCGGCGGTGGTTTCGCTGTTCTTTGCAAAATAAAATCGCCCGCCTCCGGCGACGACGATGCGGTCGAACTCCTGAAGCATGTCCCGCATTTGCGGACGGGTCGCGTCCGTTACTTTGAAGTCGAGGGCGAGCGAAAAACCGTCCACCGCGTGGGTGAGCAAAAATTTATCGGGGCGGTGGCGTTTGGTCACGCCGAGGAAGGCGGGCATTCCGCGTTTTTGCGAAAGGCTGAGCATTTCCGCCCATGCGCTTTCGGCGGTCTCTTTGGGCAGGAAGGATTGATACTGGATCAACCCGCCGCGCCCGTAGGAGAGTTCCCAGTTCGGGACATAATCCAGCAAAAAGTGAAACGCCGCGTGCGACTGGCGGAAGGTGTGCTTTGGCAGCGACGCGACATACTTGGCAAGGTTCACCATGCGCCAGCCGATGTTGTTCGCAAACGGCTTCATGAACCGATGCAGAAGCGATTTTGGAAACACGCCAAAAATATACGGCGGGAGAATCTGATTCGTTAATTTCATCGTCTCCTGCGGTTTGGGGTCTTCGCCTTCACGCAGGTGACGCGCCGCGTGGATTTGTCCGCGCCCGAGCGAACTGCCGCCCGCGAAGGTGTCCATCCAGCCGACGATGTAATCGTGGTCGGGCGCGCCGTCTTGCAGGGCAAAAAGGTGTCGGCGTAGATTCGGCGCGGGGTAGGCGTCCACACTCAAAAGTCCCGAATGGAGCCGCTTCATTTGCAGGGTCACGGAGGTGAAGATTCCCAGCATCCCATATCCGCCGATCATGGCGTGGAATAAATCCGCATTTTTTTTGGGCGAGCAGGTTACTTCGGCGCCGGTCGGCAATATCGCGCTGAACTCGATTACATGTTCGCCGAACGTCCCCATCTTGAAATTATTTTTTCCGTGAATGTTCGCCGAAAGACAGCCGCCCATTGTGGTTTTCATTGTGCCGGAGACGACGGGCGGCCACCAGCCGTCCGGTTCGATTTTTTGCCAGAGTTGTTCGAGCGTGACGCCGGGCTCGGCTCGTACCACGCCGGTGGCTGGATTCCACGACTGGATCAGATTCATCGCCGAGAGATCGAGGATGATCCCGCCGCCGTTCAGGGAAGCGTCGTTGTAACTGCGACCGGCTCCGCGCGCGGCGACGGTCAGCCCGCGTTTTTTGGCGAGGTCGAACGCCGCGCGAATGTCGTCCGTCGCGCGCGCCAGGATGCGATACCCGGGCGCGTTCAATGAGTGACCGAAGTTTTCGAATCGTTTGAAGGTGTTGAACATGATTATTCGAGAAACCTGACAGGTCTTAAAGACCGGTCAGGTTTTATTGGGTTAGAAAGACATCCGCCTGAAGATGAACGAGGGAATATGCCGGATGATCTGCATGATGTACGCCCAGAAGAAAGGCGTGTAAACCGTCTGCCTGCGTTTTTGCATGGCTTTATAGATATCGTCCGCGGCTTTTTCCGGCTCGATGGCAAAGGGGGTTGGCCCCGCCGCGGCTTTGAGCATGTCGGTTTTGACGAAACCCGGTTTGACCGTCAACACGTTCACGCCGTGACGGGTCAGCCGGTTGCGCAGGGCTTCGAGGTAGGTGTGCAAGGCCGCTTTGGACGTGTTGTAGCCGGGGTTTGCCACGCGCCCGCGATCTCCCGCCACCGAGCCGATGCCGACGATCTGCCCGGCTTTGGCGCTTTGGAACATCTCTGCGACGGGCGTCAACCAGGCCATCGCGCCGATCAAATTGATCTCGACCATCTTGCGGTCATTCTCGAAGTTGTATTTGTCGTTGCCGCCGGGCGGGTAATTGACTCCCGCGAGAAAGACGACCACATCCAAACCGCCGAGGTCTGAGACGATCTTGTGAAGAAGCGCTGGAACTTCGCTGTATTTTGAGACGTCATGGGGGTACGCCAGCGCAAGCCTTTCGCCCCCCGCGTTGATCTCCCCGCACAGGGCATCCAATTTTTCTTTTTGACGCGCGACCAGCGCGAGCGAATAGCCCTCTTTGGCAAGTTTGCGCGAAAGAGCCGCTCCCATCCCCACCGAAGCGCCGATCACAATCGCGCGTTTGCGCGGGTTCAGCGGGGTGGAGGGAGTCAATTTCGATGATTCGGACACATGTACCTCGAAAAAAAATGAATTCAAGTCATTCTAACACAGTCCATTCAAGGTCTTTTTTGCCGGTTTGAAAGTGTATAATAGTACAAGAGTACTCTGAGCCTTCCCTTGATATGAACGTATGATTCTATAAGGCCATGACCAATCATAACGACAAACCCGAAGCGGTATTCGCCCGAGCCTGGGACATCATCTCCCAGGATAATTCCATCCCCCCGGAGGAGAAGCGGGCGATCTTGAAATTGATCCAGGTTCTGGTTGAGGCGCGCGAACGCTTCCCCGAACCGCCGAAACCCGAAGGGGAGGACGCCAAATCCATCACCCAGGAGATCATCTCCAAACATTCGTTGATGTCCACGGTCAAACATCAGGCGGACGAATTGGACGCGCTCAAACGCATCAGCGTCAACCTGACCTCGAACCTCGACCTGCAAAAAGCGCTGGATGCCATGGTGACCGAAGCCTTGAACCTGGTCAAGCACGCGCAGTCGGTGCATTTCTACCTTTATGAACGCGGCGCGCTGGAATTCGGCGCCTCCTTGAACCGCGAAGGGGAACGAAACAAGCCGATGGCGACCCCGCGCAGGGAGGGGTTGACCAATTCTGTGGTAAAGAACGGCAAACAGATCATCGTCGAGGATATTACCGCCCACCCGCTCTACAAAAACGCCCCCGCAGAATGGCGCGGCTCGATCATCGGCATCCCGCTAAAATTCAAAGATGAAATCCTCGGCGTCATGAACCTCGCGCGCACCGTGACCGGCAGGTTTTCCCGCTCCGAACTGCGCCTGCTCAGCCTGCTGGCAGATCAGGCGGCTGTGACGATCTACAACGCCCGTCTCTATAAACGCCTGTCCGAGATGGCAAACACCGACAGCGTGACCGGACTCCCCAACCGCCGCGCGCTGGACGAACGCTTGCAGGAGGAGTGGCGTCTTTCCGGGCAGACCGGCGCGCCTTTTTCCGTGGTGATGATGGATTTGGACGGATTCAAAGCGGTCAACGATACCTTCGGACATAACGTGGGCGACGACCTGCTCTACTCCCTGTTCAACTTCCTCGCCGAACGAATGCGGGCATCCGATTTCCTTGCAAGGTACGGCGGCGACGAATTGACCCTGGTGATGCGCAACACGGACCTCCAAGCCGCGCAAATAGTCACAAGAAAAGTGATCGAGTTGATGGGCGGCTACCGGTTTCGCTTTCCGCAGAATCAAGAGATGAAACTGGGCATGACCGCCGGCATTGCCGTGTACCCACTCCATGCAAAAAACCCGATTGACCTGCTCCGCGCCGCAGACTCAGCCCTATACCACGCCAAGAAACATCATCGGGGCGAATTCGTGGTTGCCAAAGTCGTCACCGGCAAACTGAACCCCATCAAATTAAACGGCTCCGATTCCCGGCGCTGACGGCAACAGGTTTTGTTTTGCGGGGTTATACCCATAAACTGTTCAGGAGAGAAGAACAATGCCCCGCAAAGTCAAACTCATCCTCAACCCCATGGCGGATATGGGCCGCGCCTGGAAGACCGCCAACGACCTGCGCCCCATCGCCCAGGAATTCAAAGGCGAACTGACCTGGAGCGGCACGGTCTATCCCACGCACGCCATCGAACTGGCGAAACAAGCCGCCGAAGAAGGCTGTGACATGGTCGTCGCCCTGGGCGGAGATGGAACCGCGCACGAAGTCGTCAACGGACTCATGCAAGTCCCCGCCGAAAAACGCCCCGTCATGGGCGTCGTCCCCATCGGCTCCGGCAACGACTTCGCCTATTCCATCGGCGTCAACCAAAAACCCGACCGCGCCCTCGCCCACGCTTTGAAAGCCGAAACCATCCGCGCGGTGGACATCGGACGAATGACCGACGAACACGGGCGCGTGGAATACTTCGACAACACCCTCGGCATCGGCTTCGACGCCGTCGTCACCATCCGCTCGCACAAACTGCCCATCGTCAAGGGATTTCTGATGTACCTCACGGCCGTCATCCAGACCATCCTACTCAACCACCACCCCGCAAAAATTCACGCAGAAACCGACGCCGAAACCTGGGACGCCGAACTGCTCATGTTCACCCTCTGCAACGGCCCGCGCGAGGGCGGCGGATTCATGCTCTCCCCCGATTCAAAGAACGACGACGGCCAACTGGAAAGCGTCGCCGTCACAAACGTCTCGCGCGCCATGATGTTCCGACTCGTGCCCGAATTCATGAAAGGCACGCACGCGCGCTTCAAACAAGTGCGCATGGGACAATTCAAAAAAATGTCCGTCACCTCCAACCGCCCGCTCTACATCCACGCCGACGGCGAGATATTCACCAGTTTTGGCAGCAACCTCAAAAAAGCCGATTTTGAAATCATACCGCAGGCGCTGAAGGTGGTTCACGGATAGCGAAATGCCAAACCTCGAGCAAGCGCTTCAAAAAACCGACATCGAACATCTGCGCATCGTCGCTGAACTTTGGGGATTGGAATTGGAATCGAGCGATTTTGATTCCGCGCTTGAGGAACTTTGCGCCTCTTTGCTGGACCTGGAAGCGGTCGCCGAGACCCTGGACATTCTCCCCGCCGAAGCCAAAACCGCGCTCGCAGCGTTGGTCGAAGCGGACGGCAAAATCGAATGGACAATCTTCGCCCGCAAATACGGCGACATCCGCGAAATGGGCGCGGGCAAACGAGACCGCGAACGCCCGCACCTCAACCCTGTTTCTACGTCCGAAGTTTTATATTATCGCGCCCTGCTCGCCAAAGCCTTCTTCGACGCCGAAAAAGGCGCCCAGGAATTCGCCTACATCCCCGAAGATTTATTGGAAATCATCGAACACGAAACTGACCGCGACAACGGCGCGAAGAGCTCCGAGCCGCTGGGACGCCCCGCCACGCCCGTCGAAAAAGCCTTCGAGATTCCCGCCTCTGACCGTATCCTCGACGATGCGACCACCCTTCTCGCCGCTTTGCGCATTGGAGACAATGACCGTAGGTCGCGCTTTAAGCGTGACCTACAAAGCCTGCTCGAAACCGCTGACCTGATAAAAGACAATGGACTTCATCCCGAAGCCGTCAAAAAATTCCTCGAAGCCTCCCGCCGCGACGCGCTGGATATGCTCTACCACGCCTGGCTCAACTCCACAGACTACGATGAACTGCGCCTGCTCCCCGGCATCGTCTGCGAAGGCGAGTGGAAGAACCAGCCGCAAGTGACGCGCGAATTCCTCGTGAACCTCATCAACGACATTCCGCCGGGCAAATGGTGGAGCGTTCCCGCCTTTGTAAAAGCCGTCAAGGAAAAATATCCCGACTTTCAGCGCCCCGCCGGGGATTACGACTCGTGGTTCATCAAACGCGAGTCTGATGGGACATATCTGCGCGGGTTCGCCTACTGGGATGCGGTGGACGGCGCGTTGATAAAGTACGTCATTCAAATGTTGCAATGGCTGGGAAGGGCAAACCTGGCATCTCCTGAAGATGGAAAGGAACCCACAGCCTTCTTTCTTCTTTCGTCTTTCGATCCGGCGCAGGGGGAAGATAAAGGAAAGATGATCGTTGCCTCGAACGGAAAAATCTCCATCCCGCGAACTTTTTCCCGCGCTGTCCGTTATCAGCTGGCGCGTTTTTGCGAGTGGGACGAACCCAGAGGCGATGATTATTTGTACCGCGTCACTGCGGAATCATTGAAGCGCGCCGCAGAGCAGGGATTGAAAGCCGAGCAGTTGCTGGCGATGCTGGTCAAACACACCAACGGAACCGTCCCGCCCGCGCTGGTCAAGGGATTGAAACGCTGGGACGCGCGCGGAGCCGAAGCCCGGGTGGAGAGTCTGCTCCTGCTAAGAGTCAACCGGCCCGAGATTATGGAAGAGATCCGCAAGTCGAAGGCGGGGAAATTTCTCGGCGAGTTATTAAGCCCGACGGCGGTTATCGTCAAAGGCGGAGCCATCCAAAAAGTTTTGGCGGAACTTGCCGAGCTGGGCGTGCTGGCGGAAGCGACAAGCGACAAATGAAAACATGACATCGCACGGCGGGGAAATCGCTATAATAAAATTGCGTTTTCACAAGGAGAAACCATGTCTAAAATTGATTGGATACAGCAGGAGATTGACGGGCTGAAATCGCAGGGGTTGTATAACAACATCCGCACCATTGGCTCGCCGCAGGGCGCGTGGCTGACGGTGGATGGAAAAAGGGTTTTGAATTTTTGCTCGAACAATTATCTGGGGCTGGCGAATCATCCTGCGTTGACAGCCGCCGCAAAGAAAGCGACCGATGAGATGGGCGTCGGCCCCGCCGCGGTGCGTTCGATTGCCGGGACGATGACTCTGCATGTGGAACTGGAAAAACGGCTGGCGCAATTTAAGGGCGTGGAGGCGGCGATTACGTTTCAATCGGGGTTTACGGCGAATCTGGCGACTGTCCCGGCGCTGGTTGGGAAGGAGGATGTCATCTTCTCGGACAGGCTCAACCATGCTTCGATTATTGACGGTTGCCGCCTGTCTGGGGCAAAGATCGTCGCGTATGAGCATAACGATGTGAAGTCGCTTGAAGAACAGATAAAAGCAAACCTGAAAAATTATCGCCGCGCGCTCATCATCACCGACGGCGTCTTCAGCATGGACGGCGATATTGCGCCCCTGCCCGAAATCTGCGATGTGGCGCAGAAATATGAGATTCTTTTGATGGTGGACGACGCGCACGGCGAAGGCGTGCTGGGCAAGGGCGGGCGCGGCATTGTGGATCACTTTGGTTTGCACGGCAGGGTGGATGTGGAAGTAGGCACAATGTCGAAGGCGTTCGGCGTGGTGGGCGGGATCGTCGCGGGCAAGGCGGTCATCATCGAATGGTTGAGACAGCGCGGCCGCCCGTTCCTGTTTTCTTCGGCGGTGACTGTGCCGGACGCGGCGGCCTGCCTGGCGGCGGTGGATTTGCTGGAGGACTCGACTCAACTGGTGGATAAGTTGTGGGAAAACGCCGGGTACTTCAAAGCCGAAATGAAGAATCTCGGTTTCGATACCGGCGCGAGCGAAACGCCCATCACCCCGGTCATGTTGGGCGAGGCGCCGCTGGCGCAACAGTTCAGCCGCGAACTTTTTGAGGCGGGCGTTTTTGCCATGTCCATTGGTTATCCCACTGTGCCGCAGGGCAAGGCCAGGATTCGCGTGATGATCTCCGCCGCGCATTCGAAGGATGATCTCGATCAAGGGTTGGAGGCGTTCAGGAATGTGGGGAGGAAGTTGGGCGTGGTTTAGTTGCTGGACTTGCGCAGTACCGCAAAGTTTACTTTGCGTTGTGGAGCAAGGTGAACCTTGCCGTACAAGACGGGCGCAGATTGCGGATTCAGGTATGGTAAAATCGCCTTCGCTTTCAAAAAAGTTGAAATTTGGAGGGATGGCCGAGCGGCTGAAGGCGCATGTCTTGAAAACATGTTTGGGTCACACCAACGTGGGTTCGAATCCCACTCCCTCCGCCAGCCGATTTTGGATTGAACGATTTGCGATTTACGATTAAAATGGAAATCGTCAATTCGCGCTGAGTTTATCGAAGCATTGACATGGGGAGGTGCCAGAGTGGCTGAATGGGCTCGCCTGCTAAGTGAGTGCCGGGCTTAAATCCGGTCGCGGGTTCGAATCCCGCCCTCTCCGCTAAAAACACGCTTGGTTTTCAAGTGTGTTTTTATTTTCGGTCGCGCGCCCCCATGGAGGGGATGATATTCGAATCCCGCCCTCTCCGCTAAAAACACGTTCTGCAAGGAGCGTGTTTTTTGTTTGTCCGGTCGCGCGTTATTTTTGTGAATTGATCAGGGCGTAAACTTCTTTTTTATTCCAGCCGCTCTGTTCCGCCAGGTCAGCGGAAAGTTCCTTTGCGGATTTGCCCGCCTGCAAGCCTTTCTTCGCGGCTTTCAGCAATTCATTCTTATCCCACTTTTCACTTTCCACTTTTTTCCTCCCTTCAACGACCAGCGTAAACTCGCCGCGCGGCTCTTTCGACTTGAAATGCCTGATCGCGCCGCTGACCGTTCCGCGCCAGTATTCTTCGTGGAGTTTGGTCATCTCGCGCGCCGCGCAAATGTTACGGTCTCCCAATACGGCAAGGATGTCCACGAGCGCATCCACGATGCGGTGCGGGGTTTCGAGGAAGATCAGGGTGTAGGTCAGATTGGCAACCTGCCCTATGAAATTGCGGCGTTCAGTGGATTTATGAGGCAGATAACCGAGGTAGAGAAAGGAATCGGTGGGGAGTCCGGAAACGCTCAAGGCGGCGACGGGAGCCGAGGGTCCGGGAACAGGCAAAACGTCGAAAGAGGCGGCGAGGGCGGCGCGTACCAATTCGTAGCCGGGGTCGTTGATTCCGGGAGTCCCCGCATCCGAGACGAGAGCCACATCGCCCCGCGAAAGATGATCGAGGATGAAATCCAGTTTTTTCTGTTTGTTGTGTTCCCAGTAGCTGGTCAGTTTGTTTTCGACGCCGAAGCGTTCGAGGAGTTTCCCCGTGCGGCGGGTGTCTTCGGCGGCGATGAGGAGCGCTTCGCGCAGAACCTTTAGCGCGCGCGGGCTGATGTCTTCGAGGTTGCCGATGGGCGTGGCGACGAGGTAGAGGATTCCCATGCGGCAATTCTATCATCCGGTTATGAAAATAAAAATCGGGCGTTGAACGCCCGATTTCGCGCTATCCGCCGCATCCTTTGAGCGGTATCTCGATCAATTTGCACCCGGTCTTTTCCTTCGGCGCGGCGACGCAGCAACTGTTCGCGGAGTTGAAGGTTTCATCCGCCGGACATTGCGCCAAATCCTGTTCGGATAGTTCGATGGGCAGGCAGACCTCGAGTTGGATGACGGTGAAGCTGGGCCCCGTGCAGGAGATGACTTTCTCTCCGTTTTTGACGGCTTCCTGACGGCATTTTGCGCCGTCGGTGTTCAAGACGGTGAAGACTGCGTTTTCCTCCATTGCGGCGTAGATATAGGGAATCTTTTGCGCGCAGATGCTGTCTGTCAGCCTGGCCATGGAAGTTGGGAAGGCGATATCTGCCGAGCAAGCGGGCGCAAAGGCTGGGGTCGGTTCAACAAGGGTGACGGCGACAAGCGTCGGCGTGTTGTTGGGTTGTGTTTCGCTTGTGGGCGTGTCGGTGGCGACAGTTTCGAGCGGGAGGAGTTGGTTGCGGAGCAGGAGAAATCCAACGATGGCGACCGCCAGGACAACCCCCGCAACGATCATGCCGGCGGTTCTGCCCCGCGAGGCGACGACGGTCTTGTTATCGTTGAGCCGCGATGCAATGCCGCTGTTTGTGGCGAATGAGAGGTTTCCGGCGCTTCCAATGGCGGCCATGTTCAAGGCTTTCGCCAATTCGATGGTGTTTTCGTAGCGCTGATTCTTGTCCTTTGCCATGGCGGTCTTGATGACCGCGTCCACTTCGGGCTTTAGGTTGGGCAGGACTTTAAGAATTTCCGGCACAGGGTCGGTGATATGTTTGACCACCACGCCCATGGGCGTATCGGCGCTGTAAGGTTGTTGCCCGCTCAGCATTTGATAGACAATGACGCCCAATCCATATACGTCGCTGCGCCGGTCAATCTCGATGCCCTGCGCCTGTTCGGGGCTCATGTAGGCGGGCGTGCCAATCACGCCGGAGCCGGTCAGGGCGCTGGCGGATTCAGCGATTTTGGCGACGCCGAAGTCGGAGATGAACGGTTCGCCGGTTTCGTCGAAGAGGATGTTGTCGGGTTTCAGGTCGCGGTGTATGACTCCCTTGCGGTGTGCGTAGGCGAGTCCCTGGGCGACCTTTTCGATGATCTTGGCTGTGTCTTCGAGGGGAATGGGTCCCTTTTTGATCACGTCCGAGAGCGAACCGCCGTTCATGAAGCGCATTACAAAATAGGGCTGTTCGTCGATCTCGCCCGCATCGTAGATGGGGACAATGGCGGAGTGTTCGAGCGCGGCGATCAATTTGATCTCGCGTTCAAATCGCGAGCGGAATTGTGGATCGTGCAACATCTCACGCGGCAGAACTTTGACGGCTACTTCGCGCCCGGAAATGGGATCGCGGGCGCGGTAGACAGTCGCCATACCGCCGCGTCCGAGTTCCGATTCAACTTCGTAACGTCCAATTTTCTTAGGGAGTGGCATGGGCGCAAGTATAAACCAGCCAATATCAGGGCGCAAGAAGCGTTGATCTTGTTAACTTGCCCGACTTCGCTCTGTCTGAAGGCTGGGGTGAAACACAATTTCGGTTTGCGCGAACCTTCGGGAGGTTCCGCCTGACATCGGTTGCGCCTGCCCTTCGACTACGCGCGGGATGATCATCCGCCGCCCTGAGCGGTGGGTCGTAAACAGAAAGAGGCAAGCGCTTTGAATTGCCGAAGCGGAAAATTTTGCCCTTGACGGATTTCCGTTTCCGCCTATAATCGGGCGAAATATCACAATCGAATGAACGCCATTTTCTCCCTCTCCCTTATTGTCGTCATTACCATCGTCCTTATTATTAAAGGACAATTTTCGGTTAGGATGGCGCCAGTGAGAGTGAGAAAGTAACTCGAAGGTAAACAAAAAGAGCCGCCCTAACCACGGGCGGCTTTTTTGTATCTACTACCAAGACCTGACAGGTTTTCAAAACCTGTCAGGCCTGGAATACCAAGGAGCCGCATGAGGTCAGATACCGTCAAAAAGGGATATGAGAAAGCGCCGCACAGGGCTTTGTTTCGCGCCGCCGGTTTGAAGGACGAGGATTTCAACAAGCCGTTCGTCGCCATCGTCAATTCGTATGTGGATGTTGTGCCGGGTCATGTCCACTTGCAGGAGTTCGGCAAACTGGTGAAGGACGCGGTGCGCGCGGCGGGATGCGCGCCGTTCGAGTTTAACACCATCGGCGTGGACGACGGGATCGCCATGGGTCACGCGGGGATGAAGTACTCGCTTCCTTCGCGCGAGTTGATCGCCGACTGCGTGGAGACGATGATCGAAGCCCATCAGTTCGACGCGATGGTCTGCATCCCCAACTGCGACAAGATCGTGCCGGGCATGTTGCTGGCGGCGATGCGCGTCAATATCCCGACTATTTTTATATCCGGCGGGGCGATGAAAGCGGGCATGACTCCCGAAGGGGAGGCGATTGACCTGGTCTCGGTGTTCGAGGGTGTGGGGGCGTTTTCGGCGGGGAAGATTGACGAGAAGCGTTTATCCATTTTGGAAAAATTTGCCTGTCCGTCGTGCGGCTCATGCTCGGGGATGTTTACCGCCAACTCGATGAACTGCCTGATGGAAGTATTGGGGCTGGCGTTGCCGTATAACGGCTCCGCATTGGCGAAGACTCCCGAACGCGAAGCCTTGGCCAGACAAGCCGCCGCGCAAATTATGACTTTGATCGAGCGCGATATCAAGCCGCGCGATATTGTGACCGCCGAGGCGATTGACGACGCCTTCGCGTTGGACATGGCGATGGGCGGTTCGTCGAACACGGTGTTGCACACGCTGGCGCTGGCAAACGAAGCGGGCGTGGAGTATCCGCTGGAGCGAATCAATGCGGTGGCGGATAAAGTTCCGCATATTTGCAAGGTGAGCCCGGCGGGCAAGTGGCACATGGAGGACGTGCATCGCGCGGGCGGGATTCCGGCGATTTTGAACGAGGTTCAGCGGGGAACGGGGATGTTGCATTTGGACAGATTGACAGTGACGGGCAAAACGCTGGGGGAATCGATTCAAGGCTGCGAGATCAAAGATGAAAATGTAATTCATCGGCACGAAAACGCTCATTCCAAACGCGGCGGGCTGGCGATTTTGTTCGGCAACCTGGCGCCGAAGGGGGCGGTGGTGAAGGTGGGCGGCGTGAGCGAGGCGATGATGAAGTTCGAGGGACCCGCTGTCATTTTTGAGTCGCAGGATGAGGCGATGGCGGGAATTTTGGCGGGCAAAGTCAAGGCGGGGGATTGCGTCATCGTCCGTTATGAGGGTCCCAAGGGCGGGCCGGGGATGCAGGAGATGCTTTCGCCTACGTCCGCGATCATGGGGCAGGGATTGGGCGACAAGGTGGCGTTGATCACAGACGGGCGCTTCAGCGGCGGGACGAGAGGGGCGTGCATCGGTCACGTTTCGCCGGAGGCGGCGGCTCGGGGGCCGATTGCGGCGATCCAGGCTGGGGACAAGATCAAGATTGATTTGACGGCGCGCAGGCTCGAGGTCGAATTGAGCGAGGCGGAGTTGAAGAGTCGGCTGGAGGCGCTGAGTCCGTTTCAATCCAAAATCAAATCGAAATGGTTGAGGCGGTATTCGCATTTTGTGACGAGCGCGGATACGGGGGCGGTTTTGATGGATGAATAGTGAATGGTGAAGGATGAATACAGAATGATGAATAAGGAGCGAGAATGAAGAAGACAGGCGCAGAAATTGTTTGGGAGTGTTTGACCCGCGAAGGCGTGGAGGTGGTGTTCGGGTATCCGGGCGGGGCGAATATGCCGATTTACGACGCGATGTTGAGTTACCCGGTGCATCATGTGCTGGTGCGGCACGAGCAGGGGGCGGCGCACATGGCGGACGGTTACGCGCGCGCTTCGGGGAAGGTCGGCGTGGCGATGACGACTTCGGGCCCTGGCGCGACGAATCTTGTGACGGGCATTGCGACGGCGATGATGGATTCCATCCCGGTTGTGTTTATCACGGGGCAGGTGGCGGCGCATCTCATCGGCGGCGACGCGTTTCAGGAAGTGGATGTGACGGGGATCACGCTGCCGATCACAAAGCATAATTATCTTGTGACCCGCGCCGAGGATATTGCGGAGACGATCCGCGAGGCGTTTTATATTGCGCGCAGCGGGCGGCCGGGCCCTGTGTTGATTGACATCTGCAAGAACGCGCAGGTGGAGTCGTGCGAGTTTGCGTACCCCGACGAGGTGAAACTGCCGGGCTATCAGCCTGTGGATCACGCGCCGCGGGCCGCGCTGGAAGAAGCGGTGAAGTTGATCGAGAAGGCGCGCAAGCCGGTGATTTTGTGCGGGCATGGCGTGATTATGTCGAAGGCGGAGGAGGCGTTGATGCAGTTTGCGGTCAAGACGCAGACTCCCGTTGCCAGCACGCTGTTGGGGTTGGGGGCGTTCCCCGCGTCGAATGAATTGAGTTTGGGCATGATGGGTATGCACGGCGAAGTTCATACGAACCTGGCGATTCAAAATTCGGATTTGATTCTTGCCTTTGGGATGCGCTTCGACGACCGCGTGACCGGCACGTTGAAGACGTATGCGCCGAGGGCGAAGAAGATTCATATCGAGATTGACCCGTCCGAGGTTCATAAGAATGTGGCGGTGGATGTGCCGTTGCTGGGCGATTTGAAGACCGTGCTGACCGATTTGATCCCAATGGTGGATGAGTACGACCATGACGAATGGAAGCAGGAGATTAACGGCTGGAAATCCGAGGCGGACAAGCGCAGTATTATGAACTGGAAGGACGACGGCAAGTTGTATGTGGCGCATCTCATTTCGGATATTTGGAAGGCGACCGGCGGCGGGGCGATCGTGGCGACGGACGTGGGACAGCATCAGATGTGGACGGCGCAGTATTATCAACTGGACAAGCCGAATCGCTGGTTGTCTTCGGGCGGGGCGGGGACGATGGGCTTTGGCCTGCCCGCCGCCATCGGCGCGTGGTTTGCGGCGAAGGATCAGGAGATTTGGGCGGTGGCGGGCGACGGCGGGTTTCAGATGACCGCCCCGGAGTTGACGACGGCGGTTCAGGAAGGCGCCAACGTCAAGATCGCCATTATGAACAATAACTTTCTCGGCATGGTGCGGCAGTGGCAGGAGTTTTTCTTCGAGAAGCGCTATTCCGCGGTGGATATGCTCACGCCCGATTTTGTCAAACTGGCGGACGCGCACGGAGTCCCCGCGCGGCGGGTGACGAAGCCCGAAGAGGTGAACGAAGCCATTGAGTGGGCGCGCAAGACGAAGGGACCGGTTGTGCTGGAGTTCAAGGTTGAGCGCGAAGACGGGGTGTATCCGATGGTTCCGGCAGGCGCGGCGTTGGATCAGATGATTCAGAGGCCGGTGAGGTGAGAGTAGAGAGTAGAGAGTAGAGAATAGAGAATAGAGAGTAGAGAGTAGTGAATAGTGAGTAGAGAGTAGTGAATAGTGAATAGTGAAATGGGCAATGGATGCAAAACATTCACGAATCACCTACTCACTAGTCATCTAATTATCTAATTATCTAATTATCTAATTATCTGCTCTCTGTCAAAGGAGTAAACATGAACTATACATTTATTGCGTTGGTGGAAAACAGGCCCGGGGTGTTGAATCGGGTGGCTTCGTTGTTTCGGCGGCGGAATTTCAACATTGAGTCGCTGGCGGTGGGGCGGACGGAGAATCCTGAAGTCTCGCGTATGACGGTGGTGGTGGACTGTCCGAACGGCGAAATGGATGCGCATAAGATCGAGGCGAATCTGTATAAACTGGTCAACGTGATTGACGTGCAGGATGTCACGCATCAGCCTTCGGTGACGCGCGACCTGGCTTTGATCAAGGTGAAGGTCGCGCCGGAGAAGCGGGCGGAGGTCAACGGGCTGGCGGAGATTTTTCGCGCGCGCATTGTGGATGTGGCGACGGATTCGGTCATTGTCGAAGTCACCGGCACGGAGGACAAAATCGAAGGGATGATCGAGTTGTTGCGCCCGATCGGCATTGTGGAGATGGTGCGCACGGGGCAGGTTTCGATGACGCGCGGAGTCAACGACGGGGTGCGGCGCGTGGCGGGTTTGAACGGCAACCGCTTTGAGGATGTGAGCGAGATGGCGGAGATGACGCCGTAATTTGGACGATGGACCGCAGACGATAGACGATGGATGGTTTTATGGTCAACGGTCTATCGTCTGTGGTCAAACAAGCAATTATCAAAATCTAAAAAAAAACAAACATTAGGAGAATAGTAATCATGGCAAAGATCAATTTCGGCGGTGTGGAAGAGGAAGTGGTGACGCGGGGCGAGTTTTCTTTGGAGAAGGCCCGCGAGGTTTTGAAGGACGAAGTTGTAGCGGTTCTTGGCTATGGCGTGCAGGGCCCGGCGCAGGCGATGAACATGCGCGATAACGGCGTGAAGGTCATTGTCGGGCAGCGCAAGGGGACGAAGAATTGGGATAAGGCTTTGGCGGACGGCTGGGTGGAGGGCGAGACGCTTTTCGAGGTCGAGGAGGCGGCGGAGCGGGGAACGGTCGTTCAGTACCTTTTATCGGACGCGGGCCAGCGCTCGCAGTGGTCGAAAATTGTGGAGAATTTGAACGAAGGCGATATGCTTTATTTCTCGCACGGATTCTCGGTCACGTTCAAGGATGACACCGGAGTCGTCCCGCCGCCGCATGTGGATGTGGCTTTGGTCGCGCCGAAAGGATCGGGCAGAAGCGTGCGAACCAACTTTTTGGACGGCTCCGGCATTAATGCCAGTTTTGCCGTTCATCAGGATGCGACGGGCAAAGCCAGAGAAAGAACCATCGCGCTGGGCATCGCCATCGGCGCGGGCTATCTCTTTCCGACCACGTTTGAAAATGAAGTGTATTCCGATTTGACGGGCGAGCGCGGCGTATTGATGGGCGCGCTGGCGGGCGTGATGGAGGCGCAATACAACGTCCTTCGCAAAAACGGACATTCCCCCAGCGAGGCTTTCAACGAAACGGTGGAGGAACTTACGCAGTCGTTGATCCGCCTTGTGGGACAGAACGGCATGGATTGGATGTACGCCAACTGCTCCACCACCGCTCAACGCGGCGCGCTGGATTGGAAGGATAAATTCCGCGACGCGGTTGCGCCGGTCTTCAGCGATTTGTACGAGTCGGTCAGGAGCGGCAACGAGGCGCGCATTACGCTGGAAGCCAACAGCAGGGAAGATTACCGCGAAAAACTGGATCAGGAACTCGCCGCCATCCGCGATTCGGAGATGTGGCGGGCGGGCGCGGCGGTGAGGTCGTTGCGGCCGGAGAATTGGAAGAAGGGGTAGTCGGTTGGTCGCGTAGTTGATTAGTCACTCATGTTACGCACTTTTGCCATCCTCACGAACCGTCCACGAATAAAGTCACGAATTCGCGAATGTTGGCGCGCCTATTCGTTTATTCGTGAACATTCGTGGACGGTCACAGACTCATCGGCAGGCGCATTTCCCAACCCAATGCCATCTTGCGTAAGGTGAGTTAGTCACATAGTCGATTCGTGCGGCAATAGACTACAAGAATATGCGACCATTCGACAAGGAGACGATATGAGCAATTACGTTAAAATTTTTGACACCACATTGCGCGACGGCGAGCAATCGCCGGGGGCGACGATGACATCCGCTGAAAAGCTGGATGTGGCGCATCAACTGGCGCGACTCGGCGTGGATGTGATCGAAGCCGGGTTCCCGGCCGCTTCGCCCGACGATCTGGAAGCCGTCCGCAAGATCGCGCTGGAGGTGGGCAACCCGGCATCGGCGGAGTCGGAGGCGAAGATTCCCGTCATCGCAGGGCTGGCGCGGGCGAATAAATCCGACATTGATAAGGCGTGGGAGGCGGTTCAAGGCGCAAAGAAACCGCGCATTCATACGTTCCTGGCCACGTCGCCGATCCACATGAAGCACAAGTTGAAGATGGACCCGGAGGAAGTGGTTCAGCGCGTGAGCGAGATGGTGGCGTATGCGAAGTCGTTGTGCGACGATGTGGAATTTTCCCCCGAAGACGCGGGCCGCTCGGAGCCGGAGTTTTTATATGTCGTGCTGGGCGAGGCGATCAAGGCGGGCGCGACGACGTTGAACATCCCCGATACGGTCGGCTATACCACGCCCGACGAGTTTTATAAATTGATCGAAGGCATCATCAAAAACACGCCGGGGATGCACGACGGGATTACGGTGTCTGTGCATTGCCACGACGATTTGGGTCTGGCGACGGCCAACACGCTGGCGGGAATTCGCGCGGGGGCGAGGCAGGCCGAAGTAACGATGAACGGGATCGGCGAACGCGCGGGCAACACGTCGCTCGAGGAAGTGGTGATGGCGCTGAAGACGCGGCATCCCGTCTTTGGGCTGGAGACCGGGATTGACACCAGGCAAATTTCGCGCATTTCGAAACTCGTCAGCAATTACACCGGCATCCTCGTTCAGCCCAACAAAGCCATCGTCGGTTCAAACGCCTTCGCGCACGAAGCGGGCATTCATCAGGACGGCATGTTAAAGAATCAGGCGACGTACGAGATCATGCGCCCCGAAGATGTGGGCGTGAATCAGACCAACCTTGTGCTGGGCAAACATTCGGGGCGCGCCGCGCTGCGCAACCGCCTGGCGGAGATGGGTCACTCGCTGGACGAAGTTGAACTGGATAAAGCCTTTGCGCGATTCAAGGATTTGGCGGATCGCAAAAAAGTCATCACCGATTTGGATCTCGAAGCCGTCATCGCCGACGAGTTTTATCGCCCGCGCGACGTGTACTTCCTGGACGGGTTGCAGGTCACATGCGGGACGATGGGCATGCCCACCGCGACAGTGCGCCTGAAGGGGCCAGACGGCAAGGTTCACGCGCACGCCTCCATCGGCTCGGGTCCCGTGGACGCAACCTACAAAGCCATCCGCGCAATCGTCAACGTCCCCAATAAATTAATGGAGTTCAGCGTACACTCCATCACCGCCGGTATTGACGCGCTGGGCGAAGTGACCGTTCGCATTCAGGGGCGCGACAGCCGCACCACGATGGACGCTCAGACCGAAGTGCCTTACCCGCGCGTGTACGGCGGCCACGGCGCGGATTCGGATATCATCGTCGCCAGCGCCAAAGCCTACATCAACGCCCTGAACAAACTCATCATCGCTCAAACCGAGGGGACGGAAAAAACGAAGAACGATTTTGGCGTGATGTTGGGGTAGGGGGATGGAGAATGGAGAATAGTGAATAGTGAATGGAGAATAGTGAATGGAGAATAGTGAATAGTGAATAGTGAATAGTGAATAGAGGATAGTGATTGGAGATTGGAGATTGCGCTTCTTTCCGCCCTGAGAGTTGATTCTGTCCATTGGGCAATTTCCTTCGCTGAAAATGAATCTCGCGACAGGTACACGTTATAAGATACAAGGTGCAAGATACAAGATACAAGGTACAAGATACAAGATACAAGGCGCAAGATACTGAATACGTGATGCTCAACCCGTAACCTGTAACTTGTAACCCGTAACTTGTAACCTGCAACTTGTAACCCGTAACCTGCAACCTGCAACTTGTAACCCGTAACTTGTAACCCGTAACTTGTAACCTGCAACCTGCAACCTGCAACTTGTAACGCCCCCCAACAGGAATTATGACTACCACACCTAAAACCCTTTTCGACAAAATCTGGGAATCGCACGTTGTAACGCAACAGGACGACGCGCCTGCGGTTCTTTACATTGACCTGCACCTCGTCCACGAAGTGACCTCCCCTCAAGCCTTTACCGGACTGCGTCAACGCGGGCTCAAAGTCCGCCGGCCCGAAAAAACGCTGGCGACGATGGATCATTCCATCCCAACCACGCCGATAGACGTTCCCATCCTCGACCAGCTCGCCGCCGCGCAGATCAAGCAGATGGAAACCAACGCCAGGGAATTCGGAATCGAACTGCACGGCATGACCAGCCCGCATCGCGGCATCGTCCACGTCATCGGCCCCGAACTGGGGCGCACCCAGCCCGGCATGACCATCGTCTGCGGCGACAGTCACACCGCCACGCATGGCGCATTCGGCGCGCTTGCTTTCGGAATTGGCACCAGCGAAGTGGAGCATGTGCTTGCGACTCAATGCCTGCTCCAAAAGAAACCCAAAACATATGAAGTCCGCGTGGAAGGGACGCTCAAACCCGGCGTTTCGGCAAAAGACATCATCCTCGCGCTCATTGCCAAAATCGGCACAGGCGGCGGGACGGGTCACGTCTTTGAATACACCGGCTCCGCGATCCGCGCGCTGACGATGGAACAGCGCATGACCGTCTGCAACATGTCCATCGAAGGCGGCGCGCGCGCGGGCATGATCGCCCCCGATGAAACCGCCTTTGAATACCTCAAAGGACGCGAGTTCGCCCCGAAAGGCGAAGCATGGGACAAAGCCGTCGCCTACTGGAAGACTCTCGCCACCGACGAAGGCGCGGTCTACGACAAATCCATCACGCTCGACGCCGATGAGATCGAGCCGATGATCACCTACGGCACAAACCCCGGCATGGGCATGGGAATCACGGAATCCATTCCCACGCTTGAATCGTTCAGCGACGCCGCCCAAAAAGCCGCGTTCGAAAAAGCGCTGCATTACATGGGGTTGAAACCCGGTCAATCCCTGCTCGGTCAAAAAGTGGACGTGGTCTTCATCGGCTCCTGCACCAACTCCAGAATATCCGATTTGCGCCTCGCCGCCTCGTTCTTGAAAGACAGAAAGGTCGCCGACGGCGTGCGCCTCATGGTCGTCCCCGGCTCGCAGGATGTGAAGAAACAAGCCGAGCAGGAAGGACTGGATAAGATTTTCAAGGAAGCAGGCGGCGAATGGAGGGAAGCGGGATGCTCGATGTGTATCGCCATGAACGGCGATCAATTATCGCCCGAACAATATGCCGTCTCGACCAGCAACCGCAACTTTGAAGGTCGTCAAGGCAAAGGCGGAAGGACGTTCCTCGCCAGCCCCATCACTGCGGCAGCGACTGCAATTAACGGCGTTGTTACTGACCCAAGAACAATCACTGCAGAATGAAGAATGCGGAATGCAGAATGAAATTCATCATTCATCATTCATCATTCTTCATTCATCATTTGGAGAACCATGGCTCAATTCACCTCCCTCACCTCCCGTGCGCTGCCCCTCCCCGTCAACGACATAGACACGGACCAGATCATCCCTGCGCAATTTCTCAAAGTGACCGACAAACACGGCCTCGCCGACGCGCTCTTCTTCAACTGGCGTTACAACGACGACAAAACGCCGAAAGAAGATTTCATCATCAACAAGCCCGGGTCGCAGGGCGCGCAAATTCTACTGGCGGGCGACAACTTCGGCTGCGGATCGAGCCGCGAACACGCTCCCTGGGCGCTTACCAGTTGGGGCATCCGCGCCGTCATCAGCACATCCTTCGCCGACATCTTCCGCAACAACTCATTGAAGAATGGACTCATCCCCATCATCGTGGATGAAGCGACTCACAAACTGCTCTTTGACCTTGTGGAAGAAACGCCTCGCGCCGAACTGACGGTTGATCTTGCCTCCCAGACCGTTTCCTTCCCCGGAGGCTCGTTCACCTTCCCGATTGACCCCTTCAACAAAACCTGCCTGCTCAACGGCGTGGACGAACTTGGGTACATTATGGGATTTGAGAAGGAAATAGCGGAATTTGAGAGTAGATAACTAGATGACTAGAGAGTAGATAACTAGATGACTAGATGACTAGAGAGTAGATAACT
>WBZR01001582.1_pt1 | contig 27586 bp, 22 predicted proteins | sample 5204231 | NCBI WGS metagenome assembly WBZR01 (sample SAMN12412403, study PRJNA552823) | activated sludge metagenome | isolation source: activated sludge from anammox sidestream of wastewater treatment plant... | place: USA: Virginia | collected 2017-08
GCTGATCTGACCGCTAGCCTCAACGCGGGACCGGCGTACGCTTTCACCTTCTCTGGAGATACCCTTCAGGCAACAGGCGGTCAGATACAGGCGCTGTTCAATGCAGGTTTGTCCGACCCTCCGACTCCGCCTATCAACAACATCGACCCCGTGGCAGGAATCGTCCTACTTTCTAGTGTCCCTTCCGTTCAAGCTGCCCTTTTCGCCATAATCACGACATGACCATGCAGTCCTCGCCGCTGTTCTTCGAGCCCGAACCCCTGGAAAAGACTGCTGGCGAAGTGGATCTGCCCGAGGATCCCAACCAGTGGCCGCAAGAGATCCTGCAGGAGCTCTACAAGCAGGTGCCCTACATCGCGGACTTCCAACCGCATGTCGAGATGAACAAGGTCGACGCCGAGCAAGGGTACGGCATCGGGCACGTGGATGTACGGAGCGAGACGGAAGCCCCCGCTGAGACCGATGCGGCAGCCCTAGAGGCCGCCGGTATTCGGTCCGTACGCATCCCCTTCACGATCAAACAGAGCAAGCTCAGCCCGTTCGATCTGCTGGTCACTGACACAGCCAAGGTTCTACCTCTCACCGAGAACCGACTTCGTCAGGCCATCTTCCGCCCTCAAGCATTCGACGTAACGAGCAGAACGCCTGGCGATCAGTCCATGATCGGCCAGCTCTACCCGCCCTACCGCCAGAACTATGGTTTCGGTGGTGGCGGCATGGCCATCAACGCAGGTGGCGGCATGGGCATGGGCAAGATGGGTTCTGCCTTCGAGGTGTTCGTCGAAGAGACTGGCGAGCAGAAAAAGGAGTCTTCCATTGGGCTGGCTGTGGTCAACTTGCCCGCGGTCGAAAGAGTGAGGCGGATGGAAAAGAAGGCGTCGGTGCTCGAAGCCATTCTCCCAACCATCAATCGCACAGACCACGAGAACTTCTGCTTCGAGGTCGAGAAGTGCGCCGCTGATCTCTTCGCGCATCGAGACAACATCTTCCAGACGGTCACGAAGATCGTGGAGACTTCTCCGGCACCGCTGCTGAAGGTGGCGTCTTGGGAGAGCTGGGTACGTCCCAGCGTTGTGCAGATCCAACGCGTAACTTCAGGCTACTTGGTCAAGGAAGCCAGTCATCTGCTGTGGGCGCCCAAGAGCTCAACTGTCAGCCGAGGTGAGGTAGTAGAGCGCTTCGGCGTGAAGATCGCTGCTGACGTAGACATGAGCGGCGCGGTCACCCTGGCTGATGGCGCTTCTGCCGAAGGCGGAGAAACCAAGACCAACCTGGCTCCTATTGGAGACTTCGGGCTCTACAAGGTACGGGATGAGCTAGGGCGAGAGCACGTAGGTTTCGTGGTGCCTCAGCTCATCGACACCACAGGTGACGTCCTTCCTTTGCAGTTGTTCACGAACGGGTCTGTCAGCGCCGTTCAATCAGAGATTCTTGGGGAGCCCGCAGGAGCCGGTGGCAACCTACCGAGTGGACCGGTAAGCGGCCACGGCGCGTTCTACACTGTAGACGCGGAGGGCAAAGTGCAGATGACCGTGCCCCTGCAGCTCGGTGATTCGTACGCGATGCCCGGTGAACCGAAGGTTTGGGCGGGAGACACCTTCGACGGCCGCCAGGTGGAGGTCAGCGTTCAGCCCAACATCAAAGCTGTGATGGCTACTCCTGACGGCAAGATGCTGGTTCCAGACAGCTGGTCCTGGCTGCCTCTCGAGAACTCACAAGCTGTGGGGCTTGTCGGTGGCGACGCAGCGGTAGAGACTGAGACGGAAGAAGAGCAGGCCGAGAAGGAAAGCCACGTAGTAGTCCGCTCCGACGGCCAGACCTTTGCGTTTTCTGGTACTCCAGTGGAGAAGCTGGCCTACGCAGAACGTCAGCTGTTGAGCCTCGATGACGCCATGTTCCTACTGGCTGCATTGGGTACCCATCAGGGCTACGGGGCAGAGAAGCTGGCTGAGGCAGCGTACTTGGACCGCCCCATTAGCATCAAGACTGGTAGAGCGCTGGAGCTCAAAGACGACCTCATGAAGGAGGCCTCGGCCAAAGCCGCGGCCTTCTTGGCTCACTTCCCACAGGTCAAGACTCCGCATCTGGTCAAGGAGGCCGCCAACTTCCCTGACCCTTCCATCGTCGATACGGTGTTGAGCTTGGGTTTCATCAACCCGGAGAACGTCCTCACATTCGTCAGCTACCTGCCAGACCTGGACAGCGCGCAGAACAAGCTGTGTGAGCTCCTTCTGGCCACTCGGCTGGGGCTGCAGAACGTTCAGCAGTCGGCACTCGAGAGGGCCATCCGGTCCTTGGAAGAGACGATCGAAGGCCTGAAGATCCTCGCTTTCCAGGGCACCTGATCGATAGCTAGTGAAGAGGCCTTTCGGCCTTAGCGCTCCGTGAGGAGCGCTCGTCATCACACGTTGTAACCCTTCTCAGTAACCCTTCTCACGGGCAAGCTGCAGGACACGTTCTGTGTCCTCTTCCAGCTTCTTGAGGCTCTCCAGGACCTCAAGCCAGGCTGACCACTCCTTCAGGCGCTCTTCAGCGAGAGCCTGCACGGAAGACCAGCACGCGTCACACACGCACTGTTCCTTGTGCTCGATGCCAGTCTTGAACATGTTGTCCTCCATAGGTGTAACGCCCCACTGTGGTAGGGGCTCACCTCTGCTGCATCCCCCTCTTTCGTTTCGCTGCCCGTGGCAGGTACTAGTCGTCGAGGGGTAAAGAGGAGACAGCAGTGCGCTCTCTCTTCATAGTTGTTATGCCTGGTTTGGGCTAGTTCTTGACGAAGAAGAGGCTCTAGTACATTCTCCGCGTGTGATCCGAAGAACACCCTGTGAGTACTACCTGAAGTACTTGCTGCTCCACCCAGATGACTATTCGCTGGAGGACATACAGCTGACTCTTCGTGAGCATCAGTTGGACTACCCCGGGGATGTACCGGTCAAGCGCTTGAGGGATCGAATCCGACGACCTGCTGTGTTCAGGCCGTACGACAAGAGACATTCGGACACGTTCAAGTTCTTGGTGAGCGAGGGGGTCTACCACCTGTTTCACCCAGATGAGCACATGCGCGTGGCGGTGTCCCTGTTGAAGCGCCCTCGAGCCAAAGAGGTGCTAGAGGCGATGACGCTGTCTTGCGACCCAACTAAGTTCGTCCTCTATCGGTTGAACAACATGGGGTTCAACGTAGGGGTGAAGGACTTTGAGCGCTACTGTTTCTACTTCTGGAACCTGAACCTCGTAGACAGAGCAGAAGTAGCAGCGCTGATTCAGCTGCGAGTAGACTCCATGGCGGTAGACGGAGACGACATGCTCAGCACTTTGCGCTACAAGGCGATGAAGCGCGCGTCGTACAACGACCCAAGGGTAGCTGCCATTAACTCCCCAGTGTCGCCGTTCACGGGCATGATGACCCAGATGCGGTTAGGTTACTCAGTGGGCCGCCTCGACATAGCAACGCTGCTGACACGCGCTCGAGAGTCTTTGGTCATGCGTACCGTAGAGGCCTCACTGGACCGTGGTCCTATGGCTGCGCGGCAGTCTCTAGACTTCTCTGGTGGAGCTCGTAACGTTCATGAGCTACTGGAGTCTTTGGGTACTCCAGACGAGGACCTGCAGCGTAACCTCATGAACCTGATGCTCGATACGGATAAAGCACCGGTGCCGTACGTGCATGAACTAACCGGTGGGGATCATACGGTAGATGTCCAACCAACCGACAAGCATGTCGTCGAGTAACAACGAGCGCTTCGTGCAGACCAGGTCTGTTCGGGAGGAGGCGAGCCTCAAAGACCTTTCTGACGGTTTTGCGGCTGACGGAGACGGGACGCTGGAGCCGCAGCCTGTGGCGTTCAAGGTTCAAGACCTTCGGACGTTTCGTGCAGAGTACGCGCTGAAGGACCAAGACCTGGTCGTACACTTCTTCCTGCCCTCAAACGTCACGGAGCATACAGCCCACCAGTACAGAGACTGGTGGCTGCAGAAGTTCCCTCTTCTTCTCGATCAGGTGGCACAGAGCTACTTCGAGGAGGGTCCGCCTAGGCTGTCAGCCAAGTACACCGAGGAGATGGCGTCTTGGTGGTTCAAGGCTCAAGGCTACGATCATCTTCTGAACCCACTGGGGTATCTGGAGAAGTTCTTGGTTGCCCTGGACGACGCTTGCGCGGCGGCTTGATGGGCTCTGGTATTACCGTGAACTCTAGGCGGTTCTGGTAGTACTTGAAGTCGAAGGCTTTGAAGTGGCAGGCTATCAAGCATCCCTTGACCAGTCTGTTGATCGCGCCTTGAGACCCATGGGGAAGCGCCTGTCCAATCTGCAGTGCAAAGCGGTCTCCTCCAGGGACTGCCCATTGTGCCCACTCACCAGTGAAGTTGCCGCCGGCGGAGGCCAGTACCTCCCACGTTCTCCGCAATGCTTCTACCAAGTCATCAGTGGGCTCGATCATGGGTGATGCAGCTGAGGCCTTTCCCGAAGTCGAGGGGGATGATGAGTGGGATGACACGTGGCTAGATGGGGAGCGATGGGTTCCTGAGCCAGAGCTACGAGAAGACCCAATTCTACTGCGGACAGCCAGGAAGCAGCTACCGAAGTTTGTACCAGTAAAGCCCTCGCAGTTCGTCTCTCGCGTGTTCTACATGCCTGGCGACGGCCAAGGTGGGCCAGCTTACTCCCCGTTCTCTTTCTTGGGGCGTGAGCACATGTACCGGCCCTATGACACTCCAGCTAGACGTATCCTGCTGTGCTGCGGACGTCAGGTGGAGAAGAGCACCCTGATCGGGAACAGCGCTCTTTGCTACATGAGCCTTGTTCCGTCCATGCGTATTCTGTACGTGAGCCCGTCGGCCACTCAGACAAAGACGTTCTCGAATGATCGTATCAAGGAGCCGATTGAAACCAGCCCAATACTGAAGCGCTTCACCACCAAGATGCTGTCTCAAAACATCTTGGAGAAGCAGTTCGTCAACCGCTCAAAGATTACGCTTCGCTACGCGTACCTAAACGCAGATCGAACTCGAGGCATCCCTGCGTGGAAGCTACTGATCGACGAAATCCAGGACATCCTCAGTGACAACATTCCCGTCATCGAGCACTGTCTGTCGCACGCACCTGATCGGTGGAAGGGCTACGTTTACGCAGGCACGCCGAAGAGCCTGGACAACGTCATCGAGAACTACAGGGCGAATCGGTCGACCCAAGGGGAATGGGTTGTGCCCTGTGAGGGATGCAACCACTGGAATGTTCTCGGCGAGAAGAACATTGGGAAGAAGGGACCGATCTGCGAGAAGTGTGGGCATCTGATCAACCCGCAGAACCCTAGGGCCCAATGGGCCTGGATGGTCCAGCCTGATCCAGATCGAGTACGTGTGGCGTGGGAGAGCTACCGAATTCCGCAGTTGATGGTCCCATGGAAGGTCCACAACTGGCATGAAGTGCTGTACGACTATGAACACCATGATAGGAGCCGTTTCTACAACGAGTGTCTTGGCGTTAGCTACGAATCCGGTGTTCGCCCTCTAACGTCTGCGCAGATACGAGACTGCTGCGTCTCTCCCGAGAAGTACAGCATGTCTCAGTTCGAGGAGAAAAGACCGCTGTCTTTGGGGCAGCCCTTCTTCGCGGGGCTGGACTGGGGGTCAGGGGACAACGCTTACACAGTTCTGACGATCGCCACCTACATCGACATGAAGTTCAGGGTGTTGTTCATGCACCGCTTCGTTGGCGAGGACTCAGATCCCGAGATTCAGGTACCCAAGATCATAGAGATCTGCCAGCGCTTCAACGTAGCTCTCATTGGAGCCGACCACGGCTACGGCTTCGGTATGAACAGCCGTCTTGTGCGAGCGTTCGGTAGAGACAGGGTTCATCAGTTTCAGTACATGGCGCGGATGAACTCTAAGATCCGCTACAACAACCAACTGCAACGGTGGCAGCTCCACCGGACAGAGGTGATGAGCGCAATCTTCGATGCCATCAAGGCGAAGAAGGCTGAGTTCCCCCCGTGGAGCGAGTTTCAAGAACCCTTCTCGCGGGACTTCCTGAGTATCTACTCAGAGTACAACGAGAAGCTGCGCATGATTGTCTACGACCATGCCGCCGGCAACCCCGACGATAGCTTTCACTCGTTCTTGTACGCTTGGCTTGTATCCATGCTGCGCATCCAGCGTCCTGACATCCTAATCCCGGGCAAGGAAGACAAGGACGGCGTGCCCATCTATGGGTACAAGGGCCCTCTCTATCAGGGCTGATCAGGGCGGTAGGTGTCGGATGATGCGGTCTAGGTAGGACGTTGCTTCTTCCGGTAGTTCTTCCGCGGCTACGGATCGTCCATAGCGTTCTGTGATGTGGAGGTTAGCGGCCTGACGGAAGACCTTGTAGGCCGCGTCGAAGTACATGTACGCCTGCTTGTACTCCAGCTCTTCCATACGATCCATTGGGCAGCATAACCGTGTAGCTCTAGCCAGCCTGGCGAACGGGAGCCATGGTTTTGGGTTCCCTGTGTAGCGTTCTACTAGGTCGAAGAACTCTTCGTGGATGGCCATGAGAACGCGTGCCCATTTCCGGAGCCCCTCAGGTTCTGACGGAGGGTGATTCACCGCTTCCTCCGTCTGGGAGACAAGGGAACGAACAGCAGTCTCGTTGTAGAGGAGTCGCGGTACATCCAAACCGAGCAAGTGTTCCAGCTGCTCTACTCGGTGCTCTAAGACTGCAGCTCGAGCTTCAGCTTGTAGCGCCTTGTTGTATGTCACAGGCAGGTCAATCTTGTTCCGGTCCTGCTTAGCCTCCACGTAGGCAAAGACTTGCGCCGCCTGGTACATCCGTGGGGCATTCAGCGATCTCCCTGCTGGGTGGTATGCTCGCAGGTGCCCCTGCCGTGTGAGGTTCTGCACCATCCTGGGTGTGACCTCCAAGATCTCTGCGACCTCGGCAACTGAAAGCAGCTCTTTTCTTCCCATGCCGTAGGTGGAGATATTACTCTTTTGATGGAGCCGAAAGGACTTTTCGATGAGCAGTGACCTGCCCTCCCAGCTTGTTCTGCAGCAGCACGCGGCTCGCCCCGTATCGGGCGAAGAGCTGGAGACGTACGGCAAGCACGCGGCTATGTGCTTCCATTCGGGGAAGTACGGGTCTCTTACGCAAGCCGTTACTGAGACGGTGAAGTGTGCGGGCTTGAGCCCAGAGCAGGTTCGGCGCGTCGTGGAGTTCACGAACACGCACGCGTTCCTCAAGGAGTTCAACAAGACTGCGGAACCGCACAAGTACGTGTTCTTCAAGGAAGGGCTAGCTGATCCCAGCGAAGTCCTGAAGGATCTGAATGACGGCGGAGGCGGCACTGTCTTCGACAGGGGTCTCGCAGACTACGCATCTCCTCCGGCGTCCATCAAGCAGGCGAGCGCTAGGTCCGTGGGGAGGAACATGGACGCCCTCGAGAAGACAGCGGGAGTGCAGTTCAACCGTCGGAGTGAGGCCGATGAGGTCCTGGAGGCAGGATTCAAAGCTGCGTCCAGTGACTATCCGTACGAGAATCCGCTGGCAGATACCGAGGATGCGCAGCAGAAGCTGGCAACGGCTCGTGATGCCGCAACGTCCGAGCTGTCCGAGCTCGAGCTCCTGTTCGGGGACACAAGAGAAGACTTGTACCAGCAGGTCAAGCAAGCTGCTGCGGAAGGTATCCCGCTCGGGCACATTGTGCAGGCGTGGGTACAAGTGCTGGCCCCTGATGTAGACCACGTGAAGTTGGCCTTCGCTCACATCGGGCACAGGTTGGTACAAGACCAGATCTTCGAGGGCTTCGAGGAGTTGGGAAGTAGCCTCGAAAAAACGGCCAGCGCTAGGCTCATGACCAACGCAGACCACCCACTCATCCGTACCTTCGCGGGGTTCTGCGAGGCGCTCAACAAGATGGCCCACATCAGAGCAGCCAGGGATGAGCTGCTGGCAATGGAAGAGAAGGTGGGTCAGTTCCTGCGGCTGGCGGACAAGCACCTGGAGGCACAGTGATGGACCCCCTGGACGAGTACTTCACGAGCAAAACAGCCGGATTCTGGGAGGGCGCCAGCAAGGACCTTCGAGGTGCTGCAATCGGGGTGGGCGTCACCATGGCAGCGGCAGCTGCCGTACCAGCCGCGCAGAAGATCATAGGGGCTGTGACCAAGCGGTACGACTTCAACCAGATGCTTGCGCACAACCCACAGCTGAGAGAGCACCAAGCGGCAAACCCAACGCAGTTCAATCAGATGTACTCGTCGCTGCGGTCTTTGAACCCGGCGTTTGCAGGAGACCCGCTGGTTGCGGGTGGGTTGATGATGCGGATGGTCGATGAACCCTCTGCTGCGGCCAACATCTTGATGGATGCGTCTCGCACCTACCGAGCGCCAAGCTTCTCTCCCATGCAGGAGGCGTTGGTAGGAGGTGCTCAGAAGGGGCTATCGCTCAAGCCCCCCATGAAGGAACAAGTAGACCCGTACGCTGACCAGCGTCGTCGTGTGGAAGGACACGAGCTGTCCGTGCGGGAGGAAAAGGCCCTGGATCAACTGCAGCAGTACGGCAAGAAGCTGTCGCCGTAGGCGCTGTCGGGCATGCTAAAAGTCAGCACATTCTCCGCGCAGAGCGAACTTGGGTATTCAGCGATACCTTTGTTTGGGAAGGCTGATAGGGAGTTCGAAAAGACGGCGTCAGCCTATCTTCTTCCTCCTGTTCTTTCCTACATAGAAGGTTTGCGTCCACGTGAGAACGCTCAGTACGTCCTAGTGAATGCTCTGGGCGCGAGCGAGTACTTCGGGAGTAATATCAACGGCGACGCGTTCCCGGAAGCAGCGCTGATACATGCTCCGCCAGGTGCCACGGGAAACCCTTTGGTTGATCGAGCAATCGCCAAGCAGGCCGCCTACGGCTACCTGACCTTCTACAACGCGCACCCGTTCTGCTTCCCTGCTGGAACGCCGGTGGTCATGGCGGATAGGACCCGCAAGCCAATCGAGGAGGTCGTAGCCGGGGATCTGGTTGCTACAGAAGAGGGAGCGAAGCAGGTATCTGAGGCCAAGTCTCGTGAGTACGCGGGGCCTGGTGTCGAGCTACGTCTTCGTGGAGAGTGCGACGCGCTGGTGGCTACGGCTGATCACCCCCTGCTCGTATACCGGCGGGAGCAGGTCCACTGTCGCCACAAGTACTGTCGGCTGGCCACACAGCAGGGGCCAAGGGCGCACCACCGGGAGTGCGTTGAGCTACGAGAGCCCATTGGGGATCCAACGTGGGTGCGGGCGGACCAGGTCCTACCAGGGGACTACTTAGTCCTATACCCGCCTGTGCACGGGGACACCGAAGTCCCTGCAGTGTTTGCGGAGTTGGTTGGCTGGGTGGCCAGCGAAGGCTACCTGTCGAAGGACGGGTACATGCTTCAGTTCAGCTTCTCGGAGAACAACGAAGCAGATCTACGTAGTGTGCTCACTTGCCTGAAAGCCAACGGCGCCCATGTTACTGTCACACCAAGGCCTCAGTACGGTGTGGTCATGCTCACGGCTAGCAGCCGAACTCTAGTGAGCAAGGTTGCAGAGTACGTACGAGGCGTGAAGGCAGACAAGCATCTACTTCCAGGAGTCCTGGGATGGAACCGCGAGGCTCTGCTTCGCATGCTTGGTGCCTACATCTCTGGAGATGGGCACGTGCCTTCTGCTGGGCGTAATAGTGGTCAGCTACGCATACGCTCATCGTCTATTCAGATGCTTCGGATCCTCTCCGACGTAATACGCGCGTTGGGGGTAGAGGCTACGGTCCAGTGGGACCACGAGGGTGGGGGGCTAATGCGGTCTCCGACCAACGGCGGGCTGTACACAGAGGGTGGGTCGGGGTGTGTCACCGTAGCTGCGGCTTGGGTCGAGCCGTTGCTGAGGTACACGAGGAAAAACTTCTACACCAAACCCGCGAAGAGTATGCGGAAGGAGCGTCTCGATGGGCGCGTGCTCGTTCAGGTCACAGAGCGAGAAGACATAGAGTTAGAGGAGACCGTCTACTGCCTGGCGGTGCCGGGTCCCCACCACTATTTCGCCAACGAGGTGGTCGTACACAACTCACACCACCGGAACAAGGATCCAGGACGAGCCTACGGAGAAGTAGAGCTCGCGGTGTGGAACGACACGATGAAGCGAGTGGAGCTCGTCGTGCGGATCGACTACGACAAGTGTTGTCAGTTCGGCGGCGTTCCAGTTTGGGACAAGCTGAAGGCAGGTCAATTTCCTGACGTGTCGATGGGCTGCTTGCCGGCCGGTTCATACATCACGATGGCTGATGGGACCATCAAGCCCATAGAGTTGGTACAGCAGGCAGACCTGGTGCTGTCGCACACGGGGAGGAAGAGGCGCGTCACCAGCACTATGAGGCGCCGCCACGAGGGCAGCGTCTTCAGGTTCAAGGTCTACGGATTCAGACGAGAGCTAATACTGACGGGCAACCATCCGCTGTGGTTGGTAGACGGTGGGCAGCTGCAGTGCGCCCCCGTGTCTTCTTCACCTAGCGCTTGGACGACAAAGAGCTTGGTTGCTAGACAGCGGCACTGTACGCCTCTTGTAAAAGCCGAGAGTGTGGGGTGTGCCACCTGTACAGTTGTGCCTTCCTATTCTTTTGGGTGGCGTAGAGCTGATGAGGCACAGGTCGGAGACTACCTAGCGTTTCCTATTCCTAGTGAGGAGGACGATACGGTCCAGTCTCCCGACCTTGCTAGGCTGCTGGGGTACTACCTTGCTGAAGGGCACGTTTCTAACTACAACGATCGGCCGCTGGAGCAGATCACCTTCAGTTTGGGCATCAATGAGGTAGCTATCTCTGAAGAGATTGAAGCGTTGGGGCGGCGCTTGGGGGTAGAGATTCTTTGGCACTACGAGAACCCAGAAGCCGGAGCGCGGTCGGTCACACTCGTCTCTAAGACGTTGGCGGATAAGTGCCTGCGTTGGTGTGGGTCAGGAGCAAAGACCAAGCAACTGGCTAGAGAGGCGCTCTACATGCGTCCATCGTTGATGCTGCACTTCTTGGGTGCCTACTTGAACGGAGATGGCGGAACCTACAAGGGGTCGGCCTACTTCTCAACAGCGTCTGAGGTGTTGTCCCACCAGATCTTCATCGCCCTGGCCCGTTGTGGGATGATCGCATCGGTGAATGAGATCAATCACGTGCCCTCGGAACGGTCGGTGGTCCAGAAGAATACGGTGGAGTACCAGGTCTGGGTGGGTACCGACTTTTCGTGGAAGCTGGAGTCCGTTACCTCCAAGCCTGTGCGGCGATCCAAGAAGGTGCGTGGGCAGCGATTCTTCTATGAGGATGGCACGGGCCGATACTTGATGGCCCCGATCGTAGAGGTCGTAGAGGAAGACTACTCTGATGAGGTATTCAACTTCTCCGTACAGGAGGAGGAGAGCTACGTCGCTGAGGGGTTAGCAGTCCACAACTCGAAAGTCCCCTTCGACACTAGCTCGATCACACTCGATTGGAAGAAGTACAGAGATGCTCAAGCTACCTTTGACGTAAAGAAACACAAGCACCCAGGTGCGGCTGTTCTAGCTTTTCACAAGGAACTGAAAAAGAAGGACGGCGTAGGAGTCCGGGGAATCAGCATCACGCGGGATGACTACGATGACTGGTGTAAGAACCACATGAATCGAATCCTGCCAGACGGCAGGAAAGTGTTTGTCTACAACGACTACCCGCGCTTCTTCGACATCAGTTTCGTGTTCATCGGAGCGGACAGGACAGCCAAGACGCTGGTCTACATCGTACGCAACGGCGACACGCTGACTGTACCCAGCGCCAAGGTAGCCCATGCGCTTGGGTACCGTGAGCTAGAAGAAGGGGAAGACCTGCTGAAGGTGGCCAGTGCTGCAGACAAGTGGCACCAGGCCCTCATCAAAGGAGCGGAAGAAAAGAAGGGCGAGATCGAGAAGGAGGTGGTGCCTAGCCAGCTAGCAGCTAAGGCAGTCCCCCTGCTAACCCGCAATGAGCCGAGCCTCCCTCGAGAGGTTCAGGACGCTCTTGCTTCTGTGCCACAGGACCAAGCGCTGAGCAGCGCTACCGGTATGGGTGTTGTTCTGCGTCCTTCTGAGTTCCAGCGAATCACCCTTGTACGAATGGGCTGCGGGTCGTTGGCCGACACCCTCGAAGACGCCGGCGTTGTGTTCCCCAGGTCAGAGGGAAACGGCGAAGATCTTGGGCTTAGTCCCGACAAATTCGTGCGTGGGCTGGGGCGTTTGCTTGCTCCGTTCATGTCCGTGCGCTCAGCCTTGGGGCCATTTGTAGAAAAGCGCGTGACCATACTGTCAGCCGCTCCACAACAAGAAGTATCAACCCCTCCTTCCCATCCCTCGGAACTACTCCGTAAGATTGGATCTGCTTACGGAGCCTACCGGGCCCAACTCATGGACGTAGTGACCAACTCACAAGACCTCATCGAGAAAACGGCATCGCCGCGAGATGATGAGCTACTGAAGGTGGCGCACGCGTCTGCACAAGAAGTATTTACGCCGTTGTCCTTCTGCTACTTGCGGGACGCGTTCTTGGATGAAGCGCCAATTGCCAAGTCTGCAGAGGCAGTGGTAGAAACGTCATGAGGCATACGCCAGCGTGGAGAGGGGAATCCCCTCGAGGAAACGTGGACGATTAGACTCAACACCTGTCGGAGAAGAATCAGCCATGAGCATGAACCCCTACCTCGCTGCCATGTACAACACCCACGGCTACGGCCAGGCCGTGCAGGAAGAGCAGACCAAGATCGCCAGCCTCGAGCTGTTCGCGAAGACTGCAGCGGCGGAGGGCATCGACCTCTCGCAGCTCACCTCCGAGCAGCAGCAGTCGCTCTACTCTCAGTTCATCTCCAAGCTCGCCGAAGACGACAACGGCGACGAGAAGAAGGACGAGAAGAAGAAGGACGACGACGACGACGACAAGGACGAGAAGAAGGAAGAGGAGAAGAAGGAAGCGGCGGCCCGTCAGGAGCTCGCGCAGGTGCAGGAGTGGCAGCAGAAGGTCGCCGAAGCCGACTTTCTGGGGCGCACCATGGCACACGCCTTCTGGAACGAGTCCGGCAACATCGAGAAGGTCGCTGAGGAGGCCGGCAAGCCGTCCCTCAAAGACCGTCTGAAGGGTGTGGGTGCTGCAGCTGCCGAGAAGGGCAAGTCTGCAGTCCATGCGGCCGACCCCCGCAACGTAGCGGCTGGTCTCAAGGCGAAGTTCGGCAAGAAGGATGACGGCGAGAAGTCGGCCAGCGCGTTCGAACAGGTGGCGGCGGAGCACGCCGTCAAGATCGCGCAGCAGGCCGGACTGAACGTCGATGAGGTGGTCGAGAAAGTCTCCGCCGTCCTCGTCTTGGGCGGGCCCAACCAGGAGAAGACCAAGGTTGCGCAGGTGGTCGACAACTACGAGGCGGCGGTGAACGTGCGCGGCCTCGAGTACTTGGAGGCCGCGGGTTATCCAGTCGACTGGAGCAAGGTTCTCAGCAGCTGATCGACAAGGCGGCGAGGAGACGTGGAACGATGGTTCAGCAAGGCAGGAGCAGCGATGGGATCGGGTCTTCCAGATCCGTCGACCGCTCCTGCCGCCACGGCTCCGGTGCCGCAGACAGCCTTCGAGAACAAGCCTCCTCCGGGCCAGCGGGGTCCGAAGGGTCTGGCTGGACGACAGACATTCTCCCGCGTGAACACAGGAATACCTCCAACGCCGGACGCCGGTCAGTCGCAGCAGAAATCGATGGCACCGCGGGGCGAGGAGTTTCTACCCAAGACCGCTGAACTGGAGACCCTCATGACGACCACGGCGATGCCCCGACCCACTCTGCACGACTTCATCAAGACCGCGATGGAAGCGAGTGCGGCGAAGGTCGACCTCAGCCTCGAAAGCGCTCGGCAGGTTGCGAGCAGCGGCGATGTTCTTCCCGCCGGCAAAGAGAAGACAGCAGCTGCAACCCCTTCCTCGGAAGTACCAGCCGAGTACATCGACAAGTTGGCCAACGCGCTCAGCTTCGTCGCACGATCGATCAACCCGAAGGTGGCAGAAGAGACCGCTTCGGAGGGACCGGGCAAGGGCCCGAATGCGCTCGAGACCAACCAAGGCAAGTTGCCGACGGGTGATGGCGTTCTCGAGGCCGGGCAGTCTGGGCAGTCCTCGCAGGCGCCTGCGATGTCTCCTCCGACGGCCAAGTTGCCAGGGCAGAAGGGCGACCCCGGCAACACCATGGCGACGAATGTAGACACGAAGCACCCGGAGCAGCCGGTCGAGCCGATCGCCAACGAGAAGACCTCGTCGGCGTACATCAACAACCTGCTCGCCACGGGCTTGGCCAAGGTAGCAATGGTGCAAGGCCAGCTCGTAGTCGTCCCGTCGAACGAAATGGTCAAGCAGGCCTTCGGAGCGGCAGACGCTGGAGCCTACGCCGGTTCTACTTTGGGTGGAGCAGCTGGTGGCAGCCTGGTTGGTGCCACCAAAGGTGGCTTGGCGGGTGGGATCGGCGGTGGAGCTCTTGGAGCACTGGGCGGTGGCCTGGGTGGCCTAGTTCTGGGCGGACCAGGACTAGCAGCCACCGGAGCTCTAGCCGGTGGGCTTGGTGGGGCGGCTATGGGTGGTACTGCCGGCGGGGCGCTCGGTGGACTTAGTGGAGCAGTACCTGGCGGGATCAGCGGTTTCCAACGCGCATCGCGCGGAGGGACGCCTACCGTCATGCCAGAAGAGGTGAAGTCGGCTGCAGCCAAGATCGCGGGCTGGGTCGGACCTCCTCCTTCGTCCGTGTACGAGGCAGCGGGGATGATGGCTCCCAAGAACCCTGCCGCGTTCTTCGTTCCTCCTAGCGGAGCTCCGGCGCTCATGCCTCCAGACATCTCAGCCTTCACCAAGGCTGTGCCTAAGGGTATGAGCACCCTGGGTAAGGCTGGTCTGGTGGGCGGCGGTCTAGCAGGTTTGGCTGCTGCTGGTGGGATTGGCTATGGGGCCTACAAGCACCTGAAGGGCAAGAAGCAGGAGCGAATGGCTGAGGAGCAGGCAGCTGCGGCTGCTCCGGAAATGGAGGCGTTGAAGGCTGCCTCTGCTCGTCTAGCCGCCCGCAACTTGATGGTGCTGGGTCTGTACAAGCAGGCCGAAGACGCCATCAACCCAGCGCAGATCAGCGCTGGCAAGGCAGACGCTACTGGCTCGGACGCTCCTTCGGGTGCGACTCCGGCGGAGCAGGGTGTGCCTAGCGAGCCCAGCGACGTCAACAAGCAGAAGGCTCTGGTCTCGTCCAACCAGGCAGCCATCGACTACACCAAGCGGGACGCCAAGGCGGACCCCAAGAGTGACGTCGGTGACGTGGTACAGGAGCCTGCGCAGACCAGCGCGACGGACAAGGTGCTGGACAAGGCGCTCGACCACACCGACGAGGCGGGTGCCAAGATCTCGTCGATCACTCGCGTAGCTGCTGCTCGCGCCATTCTCTCCAAGCTCGCTGAGGAGATGAGTGACAAGAGCAAGAAGAAGGAAAAGCAGTCGCAGGGCATGGCCCCTTCGACGCCCTCCGAGGCCAGTGGGTTCTCGGCAGGCACCTCGATGTGACCGGAGGATGAGATGTCGAAGAAGCTGGACATGAACAAGGTCGCCCACCTCCTCGAGGACAGCGCGAACACCATCCGCAAGGTCGCGCAGGAGCGCGATACCTACAAGGAAAAGGCCGCTAGCCTCGCGGAGCAGAACGCGTCGTTGGTTCGTCGCATGGAGGCCGAGAAGGTGGCGGCCGAGATGCACACCAAGGGCATCCGCACCGAAGTTCCGTTCGACACACTGGCCGAGCACCTCGAGAAAGAGGCAGAGGCAGGCAAGCTCGAACAGATCAAGCTCGCTCTCGACATGACCGGACCCGACATGATGAAGGGTGCGTTCGTGCGAGAGGACGGAGAAGCCGGCGAAAGCGGATCCGAGTTCGAACGGTTCATCACAGGCAGCGTCGGCTAGTCCCGGCCAACAAGAAAACGTAGAAGGAGAAGACGAAAATGGCAGCCCCCGAGGTAGAAAACTTCCGGCCGGTCGCTGACGTCCTGCCGCTCGAGCGCCGGGACTATCCAGTCAACGACAAGACTCTCACCGACCCCAGCAACCCGCTGGTGCTGGTGGACGGCGAATGGATGACCCTGAACAGCTCAGAGAAGCTGATTCGTGCGTCGGCGATCGGCACCCCCGGTGACCCGTCCCTGACGCTCAGCTGGCCTCTCTGGGCAGAGCGCGGTCGTTTCGACGTTCAGGCGATGGCCGAACGCAAGACCCCGATCCTCTGGATGGGCGCGTGGGAGTTCGAGTCGCTCATCTTCGACCCGGCGGCCGTCGTTGGGGCTGGTGCTGCGATCTCGGCGCTCATGCAGCCGGTCAAGGTCGCGACCATCACGATCGGCTCTCGCAACTTCACAGGCCTGGTCGGTCACGGCGGCCCGGGCGACTCGCATCGAATCGTCGGGTACGTCACCCGGCTTCACACTGCCAACGGCGGATTCCTCCGGATTCGCGGAGGCTTCGGCTTCTGATCCTGAAGCCGGACGACGTAAACTCAAGGCTAAGGCCGCACCAGGAAAGCAGAAGGAGACTCAACCATGGCATCGGGCGCTCGTTTCAACGCGCTGTTCAACACTCGGCTCAACGAGCCGGGAGGCAAGGAGAAGCTGGCGCAGCTCGGCGGGTCCTACATCCGCGACAGGCTGCGTGAGGTCAGCTTCGTGCGGAAGATCCTTCCGCCGGAGCAGGTCACACGCACCGACTGCCAGCGCTCCACCAAGCACGACACGCTCGTGAAGATCGTGGACGTCGAGCCCAAGAGCAGGGCGATGACGATCACCTTCCGAGGCAAGCCGACCGCACGGTTCGTCCGTGGTCCGCGTGCCGAGGTTGCCTTCTTCACGATCTCGTCCGAGATCTTCCAGAAGCCCGAGCAGGAGCTCCTCGCCTACGAGATGCCCCTGACCAAGATCATCGAGGAGAACTCGGTGAAGGACATCCAGGAGATCGAGGATCGCGAGTTCGTGATCCACATCGAGGCGGCCTGCCAGGCTCTTCAGCAGGAAGCCAACGGTGGCGTCGTCACCAACCTCAACTACACCTCGGTCTTCGCCGGCGCTGTCGTCGAGTTCTCGATCCGCAAGGGCGAGCTCGCACGTACCGCCGGCGCCGACGATGCCACGGTTCGTCCGTTGCAGCGTGTCGACATCAAGGAGGGCTTCAAGCTGCTGGACCGCAACCGCCTACGTGCGGAGCGGTTCCTGCTGACCGAGTCCGACTGGGACGACATCCTGGGCTGGACCGTCGAGGACAACGGTGACCGCATCCAGTCGGAGACTACGGTCGACGGCTACAAGTACAACACGCTGCTCGGGCGTCCGTACATCCGTACGGTCAAGACGGACATCCTCCGCGCGGGCAACATCTACTTCTTCACCTCGCCGGAGTACTTCGGGAAGTTCTTCATCCTGAACCAGACGAAGTTCTACATCGACAAGGTCGCCAACATGATCACCTTCCAGGCCTGGGAGGACATCGGCATGGCGGTGATCAACGTGGCGTCGGTGAGGAAGATCGAGCTCTACAGCGGTGACGCGTCGACCAACGACGCCGACGCGCTGCTCTCGAACTTCATCCCGGTCGCCGAAGCTTCGCTCGGTGCCGTCAACAACAGGGTCGACCAGGGACTCAAGTTCCCTCAGGTGGTGGCTAGCTAGCCTTCGCCTCGCCTTCAAGGAGGCGGCCCGGAGAGGGCACCGGCGCCGGTCGTCGGTGCCCTTTCTCTGTTTCGAGGATTCAGCTATTCAGGAAAGAGAAAGACCATGGCCGAGACGTTCTACCTGCACAACACAACGCGCTCTCCGCACACTGCCGGCGTACGCCGTCAGCTCACGTCGGATCAGCGCAGCAAGAAGAACCTCATCATCGGCGGTGGGGCGGTCTCCGTTCATCGCGGGCGCCCCGTACCCGTTGCCGAGCAGCTGGTTCGGCGACACGCCGGTGAGATCATGCAGCTGGTCAAGGGTGGGCTGCTGAAGGTGACCGATGGGCGAAATCGGGAGGTCGACATGTCGACCATGAAGCCCATCAGCCAAGACCCAGTGCCGGCCGTCCTCAAAGCCGAGCCTCCTCCGCCTGCCGAGGTACCCGGGGAAGCGCCGCCTCCGCCTCCTCCTGAAGTCAAAGAGGAGGCGGTGGAGGTAGCCCCTACCCTCGAGGCACCAAGTGAAGAGGCCGAGCCTACGCCTGTCACCGAGTCCGACGAGAAGAGCTACGGGAAGAAGCGAAAGAACCGTTGAGCCGGTAGATGGCCGAGCTACAGGGAGTCCAGCTTGCTAGTCCGACGATGACCTCCTTCGTGCAGGTCGTCCGTCAGTACTTGCGGGACCACCCCATGCTCAATCGTCTGGTAGCGGGCGAGGAGAGCAGCGACCGGATCATCCAGTGGTCCGTTCTCGACGCCATCGATGACTTCAACGGTACCCCACCTTTCACCCGATTCAGCCTGGAAGATCTGCTCGAGAAGCAACAATCGGCTCTACTGCTCCGCATGACCGTCATCAGCGTGATGGAGAGTGTGGGGCTTCTACAAACGCGCAACCACCTCAACTACTCAAACGGTGGGGTGAACGTTGGCGTCAACGACAAGACGCCACTCATCATGCAGTGGCTTCAGTACTACAAGGGTTTCACTGATCAACGGAAGCAGCAGGTCAAGGTTGCGTTGAACATCGAGAGCATCCTTGGCCCAGGCAACCGCGGGGTGCATAGTGAGCTCTGGAGTATCAACGCCAGCTACCTCTCGTACTAGCAGGAGCCCCTATGTCCATCCGTGTGTACCGATTCGAGACCTCCACTGACGCAGAGCACTTCTTGAACGGCGGTATCTCTGGTGGCGCAGAGATCGTGCATGCGGGGCGTGTACTGGGGCTGCACAACAAGACTCTGATCTTCACCTCCCCCGCCGGCACGGTGACCTTCAGCGACCCTACGGGAGCGGGGCTGTCCGCAGGGGACATCAAGAGTCAGATCGAGGCGGCGCTCGCTACCCTCAAGGTCACCTACCACGGGTACAAGATCCGGATCATTCGAGCCACGCCAACGGCACCGGTGGTCCTGTCGAACACTGGTACGGCCAACCCGATCTTCGGCTTCGGTTCTGCGGTCGCTGCCACTGGTGTCGTGTTCAACCCAATCGGTGGTGCAGCACCAGCCATCATGACTACCGAGGCCAACCCCAACAGTGACGGCTGGGCTATCTGGGTGGTGCTGCCATGAAGAAGCAAGCGTTCGAACAAGCGATCGATACCCGAGGCGGCATTCCTTCTGTGGATGCAGCCGCGTTCTTCCTGTCCATCAAACACTTTCCTGCCACCAACGTTGCCAGCATGAGCAAGACGGCGGGGTGGCAGGATCCGCCGGATGAGGAAGGTGTTCTCGAGGGTCAGTTCGAAGTGCCCGTGGAAAACGCAGTGGCTCTGATGGGAGCTGCCGCCTCCAAGCTGATGGAGGTCATGAACGCCTCGATGATCTACGCGAACAGCGTTCGTGGCCTGTACGCCAGAGAGGTGAGGTGCGCCCTCAACGACTGGGACCACCGTTCCACGCTCGAGTACCTCATTCAGCGGATGTCCGTTCTGGCGGGTCCTCCGCACCTCAAAGAGCCTGAGGTCCCGCCGGCGAGCACGCAGCCGGTAGAGATCGCCAAGAGAATGATCCGCGCGGAGCAGGAGCTGATCCATGTGCTGCGTGAGCTCAAGACGGTGCTAGGGGACAATCCCAGCAAGGATCGGATCGGCAGCGCCATGTTGAGCTGCCAGAGCCACATCGACGAGCTTTGGAAGGCGCTGCCTCCAGAGCTCTGCGGACCCAAGCCCATGATGCCTGGGCAGCCGAATCAGATAGCTGCACATGAAGCGGTGGAGGCACCGGCACAAGAGGCGGCCGAAACGCCAGAGTTCGAAGCGGCTGAGCAAGCGGCGGGGGTAGAGCCTCCTGACCACGGAGCTGCCAAGACAGCTTCAGCCAAGCATGCCTTCTTCACGGGGCCTGCCGCCTTGATCGGGCGCTCCATGGGACGTTCGAAGGCCGAGCAGGCCTTGGTTGGGCAGCCCATGTCCTACGCGGACTTCGACAAGGCCCGTACCTCGGCCGGACGTAAGGCTTTTCTCGGTACCGGCGCTGGGTGGCGTGGAGGGGCCGTCCTTGGTGGGACAGGTGGGCTCGCGCTGGGTACTGCACTGGGGTTGGACCCTGTGCTCTCTGGGATGGCTGGTGCTGGTCTTGGCGCGGGTCTGGGCGGGTACACCGGCTACCGCGTGGCCACCCGTGGGCTCGACAAGCCCAAGGAGAAGAGCGAGGCCAAAGAGGCTGCCGCCAAGGCTCCGCTACTCCCCGAAGAGCTCGATGCTGCGGTGGCCGACCAGGCCTTGAAGGGTCGTTTGGCAGCCGTGCAAGGAGCCTCGAGGGCGGAGAGCATGGCTCGCCATCAGCGTGGTGAGCGGGTGGGTGATGTTCTGGGTCGTCTCGCAGGCACCGCCGGCGGGGCTCTTCTGGGCAAGAAGCTACTCGGAGGGGGTGCGCAGGGAACCCTCGGAGGTGCTGGCATTGGCTACCTCCTCGGGGGCAAGGTGGGCAAAGAGGTCGGCACAGAGGTTGACACCTACCGGAAGAAGAGTGCTTCGGTCTTGTCCAAGCTGGCCCATCGAATGGCCAAGCGCGTCAAGTTGGCGGAAGAACTGGGGATGGGAGACCCCGGCGAGGCCTCTATGGCCACCCCAACGGACTCTCCGGAGCTCCAGCCCACCAACTACCTAGCGGCTGAGCAGCTGGGGCAACAGGCGCAGCACGCTCAGGAGCTCGCGTTCTTCAAGAACAAGGCTCAGAAGGCTATGCAGCAAGCCATGTCGGCCATGCAGCAGAGTCAGGGGCAGATGGAGCAAATGCAGACTCAGATGGCTGAGCTCCAGCAGCAGGCTGACTCGGCCAAGCAGAACATCGAGCAGGCCTTGGGAGAGGCGATGCAAGCTCGAAACGAGGCCTTGAGCCAGACCCAGGTTGCCGCAAATATGCGGATGGGGATGCAGAAGCTCCGCCAGCAGATGGTGGAGATCGCCAGCCAGGACCCGGCTGCTGTGGCGGCTCAGGAGCTCGACAACGTAGCCAACCAGAGCAAGCAGCAAGCTGCGGAGCAGGCAGCGATGGAGCAGCAGCAGGCCTCCATGGACGCTGGGATGATGGACCCTGCCGCAGCTGCGGGACCAGCAGCTCAGGCTCCTGCTCCGCAGACCGCACCTGGTGCCGCGCCGGCGGCGGGCAGTCCGGACATGAACGCAAATGCTGGTGGTCCCCCAGGCCCTGGCGGTGAGATGTCTCGAGAGACCCAGGGAGGCATCAAGGAGAGCTCGGCCAAGCTGGCCGGTTGGCTCGGCGCAGGCGCCGGCGCCATCTACGGAGGGGGCAAGAGCTTGTATGACGCGGCCAAGCTGATCGAGGCCAACCCTCAAGCACTTCGGGACAAGGTTCAGGTTCTCGAACAGACCCAGGACGGTTCGTACGGGCGAGCGGCAGAGCTGGCTAAGGCCAAGAAGACTTTGGCGGATGCGGAGCTCGCAGGGCAACACCCAGGTGGGTTCGGCCTCAGGGCTTCAGCCAAGGGTGCCGTCCTAGGCGCTCTTCGAGGAAACCTTCTCGAGCAGGCGGTCAACCAGGGCGTCAACGTATCGCAGGCGCTCAATCAGCAGAGAAACGTAGAGAAGCTGACGAGGTAGAACGATGTTGGACGCATTCGCAGCAGTACTGGTGGCAAACGACGACAAGGCCTCGCTCGAGGACGAGCTGACGAGGGAGTTCAAGAAGCTCGGGTCAGCGCAGGAGATCACCAAGGTAGCCTCCGAGATCGCCGCGGTCACCAAGAACGCGTACTGCGAGCCGGGCGACTACAAGTGGCTCAAGCAGTACGAGGGGTCTCCCTTGTACCAGCAGGCACTCGACCTCGAGGAGCAAGGCCTCAATCTCGAGGCCGAGAAGATCAAGAGCCGCCTCGAGCGCAAGCAAGAGGACGACTGGTACAACAAGGAGGACATGATCCGGCTCAAGAAGAAGATGCTGGACCTCGAGCTGGCTAAGGCACGTAGTGCTGGCGCCGTGCAGAAGTCGGACGATGATGACGATGAGGATGACGAGGAAGAAGAGAACGCCGTGAGCTCGGAGCCCGTAGCTGAGAAGGCTGCCTCTGCTGCCAAGGCAGCTGTCTCTGCCTCGCAACCTGTGGCACCAAAGACTGCCTCCATCAATTACGTCGACCTGGCAGGTCGTTCGTTGGCTCATGCGTTGTACAAGCAGGCGCAAGAAGCATCCGTACCTGCTGCAGCACCAACGGTGCCCCCCGGCATGAACCCGCTACGGGCGAGAGAGCTGCTCTCTCCCTCCATATACAACGCAGCTCAAAGCCTGCCACAGTACAGCGCCGCAGATCCAACAGACTACTCAGCTGCTGGTGCTCTGGCCGCTGATGATGCAGCGGCGTATCAGGGGGCACTGCAGCTGAAGGCAGACTACGCAGCTAAGCATCCTGTGCTCAACAAGCTGAAGGGTGCGGCTCTTCCGGGCTTAATGATGGGGGCGGCAGGCGGTCTTGCTGGTCACGCTATTGGTACCGGTGCTGGGAGAGGCCTTCTAGGAGCTGGTATCGGCGCTGGTATCGGCGCTCTAGGCGGCGGCGCGTTAGGAGCATTGATGACTCCAGGCGCGAAAGAACGAGGAGCACAAGCCGAGGAGATCCAACGTGCGGTGCAATCCCTGGGTCCTGAGGACTACGTACGCGCGGTTCGTTCAGCTCACATGGACGACCTAGGTGAATTCGGGCACGAGCGTGCGTTGGATGTAGCTAGAGCCAGCGCACCCATCACGTCACAGACAGTTAACGTAGGTCGTGATGAAGACAAGTACGCTGCTGCGGTGAGGGTAGGCATTCGCCCTTTCGCTGAGGGCCTCCAGAAGGAGGCCATCCCTGCCGTCGGAACGATGCTCGGTGGTGCAGCCAAACAAGTAGGTACCAGCTTGCTCGGAGACAAGATCACCAACACTCTTGGAGGAGCTGCCAAGTGGTTGGACCCCACCAAACTGCCACGCACTGCCATCGGTACAGCGGTTCAAGGGGCGAGCAAACTGACTCCTGGTCCTGTCGGTAAGCTCACAGGTGCAGTCGGCAAGTTCATCACGCCGTCATGATCAAGCTGGAGGTTAGGAACGTCCGTGTTCGTTCCCTCTCGGTAGATTTCAACGAGATCACCTGGGAGGTATCAAACACGACAGAAGATGTTCTTGATTACACGTTTCAGATCTTGAGGTCCGAAGCAGCAGCGGGTCCTTTCGAGCCGCTGTCTACGGAGATGGAAGACCAGTACATCTTTGTGGACAACACGCTTCGCAACGCCAACATCTACCGGCAGTTCCACTACATCATCCGCGTTCGGCACAAGGCCTCGAACGACGCCAAGGACTTCGGCCCTGTCTCCAAGGTCCCAGACGCAGACTTGATAGCCACCGAGTTGCGGAAGCACATGAACCTGCTCTTCCGTGAGTTCGCGGGGCGTAGGTGCTGGGTCTTTCCAACACGAACTATGGGGCAGCGTTGTACCAACTGCTGGAACGCCACGCTCAGTAAGAGGAACAAGTCGGGCTGCAGAACCTGCTACGACACGGGATTCGTGCGCGGGTATCACCGTCCGATCGAGACCTGGGTTCAGTTCGACCCGGCTCCTTCGAACGAGCAACCCTCAGCAGTTGGTCGTCTACAGCAGACTAGTACAACAGCTCGTATGTCCTACTTTCCTCCGATCAAGCCCGACGACTTGATCGTCGAGCCAGAGAATCTGCGCTGGAAAGTCAGGACTGTCTCTACAACACAACAGGGCCGCGCCATCGTCACACAGGAACTACAAGTACACCTCGTTCCTACCAGCGACATCGAGTACGAGATCCCCCTGATTCTGGGCGATACTGTAGGGAAGGACGGAGCTCTCCGCCCGATCGAGCTCAACGAGCTGTTCTTGAATCCATCCAGGAACTTCACGAACCCGCAGACGTTGGACAACGATGAGTCAGCGGGTATCGACTACCCTCAGATCTACCAGCTCTACTCGAGTCAGTACCCTAGTGTGAAGTCGTGAACTCTGTCAGCCTACAAGCCTTTGCGGATGAACTCTCGAAGATTGCTCAGGAGCTAAGCCCTGATCAGCAGAAGGCCTTATCCTCTGGAATGAGCAGAATTGTAGACGAAGCAATAGCGGGTGGGCGCATAGTTGGAGACCAGCCATCGGCAGAAGAAGTAGCGGCAGCCAAATTACGCCTTCAGCCTGAAGTTAAGAAGTACCCACATCCAGCACTGCTCGCAGGAGCCAGCTTGGCAGGACTAGGTCTTGGGTACGGGGCTGGGCATCTTGGGATGCATGGGTTGAACGCGGCTCTCAAGAGCGCGTACGGGCCAAGCAGCGGTATTCCTACAGGAGTACTGAAGGCCGCCCCGTATGTCGCTGGCATCACTGGGCTCGGTGTCGGAGCACTTCAGGCGTACGTGTGGGACAAGGCTCGAAAGGCAGAAGAAGAACGGGAGGCGCAGAATGTCAGCCAAGGTGCCTGAGACCTCCCCATCCCCCGAGATCCCCGTCAGCTTCAAGTACACACCCCTCGAGCACTTGAGGTCGGTGTTCGTAGGCTTCATCCAAGGGTTGTTCTACTACGCACCCAACGGTTGTTACCACTGGGAGCCTGACGCGAACGATACTGAGATCGTCATCCAAGACGAGAACACCGTTCGAGAAGAAGTACTGGCCAAGCGCCCTGCCATCACACTGGTGCGCGGGCCGATGCAGTTTTCTACCGTCGCCCTCGATGACATGGTCAGCTACGAGGCGGACATCGGGCGCAAGACCAAGTCCGTGATCGTCAGTGGCACCATGACGATCAACTGCCTGTCTCGAGTTAGCCTCGAGAGCGAGAAGATTGCCTGGATCGTCATGGAGCACATCTGGCTGCTCCGCGAGGTGCTGCTGAAGGCTGGGTTGTTCGAGACCGGACGTGGGCCACAGCTGGGTTCCCCGAGTCCTGCTGGCTCAATCGTAGCGGATGACAAGGGCGACGAGTACACGGTTACTCCGGTCATGATGCCCATTCAGTTCATCCGCCAGTCCAGCTTCATGCCGCTGGGTGCGCAGGTTGTACAGGACATCATCCAAAGAATCAGCGTGAACATACCGCGCGTTGCGTCGTTGGGACCTCCCCCGGTAGGTGGTCACGAGTACCCCGTGGGGCAATACAACTGCCCTCCGGGCTCTTTCTACCCTGGTGCCAGTGACGCCTTCGGGAAGACGCCGCGACCAGGTGAAGAACCATCCAGGCTTCAGCGGGTGCCTCATCCGCTAAACCCAGCCAAACAGGTGTACGTTCGACAGGTACGTCCGTACCGATCTGGCGTCCGCACCTTCTTGAACGTAGGGCCCGGTGCGGTTCCCATACCGAACCCCTGCGTGAAAGAATCTGGGACGTGACGGACTTTTCGGCAGCATCGAAAGGAGCGCGTTGATACATGGCGCAGAGTCTTCCCTCCCCCCTCCCGCGCCCCGGCGTGCAAGTCATCCAGGAGTTCCGGGCCAAAAGCCCGACCATCATCACGCCGACGCTCGTGCCCAACGTGGTTGGCGTCTGCAAGCAGTTGGTCGAGCTACTGGTTTCGGACGGAGCGGGAGGACAGGTCCTCAACTCCGACGCCCTGATCACGCTTCCTGCGCAGATCCTGGCCAAGGCGGCCACGGGATCGCCCGCCAAGTACACCGGCCTCGATGGGCTGACGCTGTCTCTGGTCGTCAACCAGGCTCCGGTCGTGACCCTCACGTTCACAGACGCGGCGGCCAGCGGGCTCACACCGGCCACAGTGGTCAGCCAGATCAACGATCAGTTGGCGACCGCCAACATCACGTCGTTCCGAGCAGAGACTGTTGGTGACGACCAGTTCCGAATCGCTACAGTCGGTGTTGGCGACTTCCAGGAGATCGTCGTCTCGACGCCGACATCTGCTGCCGTAGAAGCAGCGTTTGGGGTTGGTGTTCAGCGGACCTACGTGGGTGTTGGTTCGTACCAGCAGTACGAGCTGACGATCCCCGAGGTCAACCTGCCGGACCCTCGAAGCAACATCGCCGAGCTGGCCATCGAGCAGGACAGCATCCGCGCCTTCTTGGCGACCGGCGGGACGGGCACCAGCATCCAGGAAGCCCTGCGCGACACCACCTTTCTCCGTCGGGGGTCCGTCGATACGGCAGCGGCCTGCACGGAAGGTACCATCGATCTACTCAGCGCGTTTCCGGTCATCACGACGCAGACGCTGCTAGTGAAGGTCGATGGAGGCGCAACGCAGACCATCACGTTCGCATCGCCTGCGAGCTACACTGCGCTGTTCTCGCAGATCACCTCGCAGCTCACGGGGGCTACACCGTCTCTGGGGGCTGGTGACGGCCTAGTTCTGACCAGCAGCACGACCGGGGCGAGTAGCTCCATTCAGATCGTGACTGGCGGTACAGCCACGGCTCTTCTCGGGTTGGTGGTCGAGACGATTACGGGTGTGAGCATCGCTGCCGTCGACGACGGTAACGGCGATGCCGTAACTGCAATCATCGACTTCGCTGGGCAGAACTTCACGGCTGCTCAGACTCTGCCGGTTGCTACATCCTTCAAGGACCCTGTCGTGTCCGTGACGGACGGCAACACCCTGATTCTTCAGGATGGTGGTAATCAGCAGACCATCACGTTTGCCAGCGCGATCAGCCTGGCCGCGATCGTCAGCCAGATCAACGATGTGGTGGCCCCTGCTGCGGGTGGGCACATCACAGCCAGCGTTTTCGGTGGTACCCGCCTACGTCTGACGCACGACAACTACGGCGAGGACGGCCTGATCCGTATTGTAGGAGGCACGGCTCTTTCCGAGCTCGACGAGAGCACGGCGGCTGCACTGACCGAAGGTACGACCAACATCACCACAGGCGGCGGCCTGACTACAGAGACCCTGATCCTCTCGATCGACAGCCAGCCTCCTGTCACCGTGACGTTCGCCACACCCCTCACCTCTGTGGCGGTCTTGGCGGCTGTCAACGCGATCATCGGACCGCAGGGTGCCACGGCAACACAAGGTCCTGGCCTTGGCTTGCAGATCACCAGCGACTCCTTGGGGTCGAGCTCGAGGGTTCGCCTCATCGGCGGTACGGCCGTAGCGGTGTTGGGATTGGTGGCTTCGGAGGATGTCTCTGGCGGAGACGCGGTGTTGATCGCCGGCGCTGAATTCCGAGGCACTCCGTTCCCTCCACAGGCTGGGGACGAACTGTGGATCGACGGGGCGGTCTACGGGACCATCGCGCAGGTAGCCCCCGGTGCGGCAACAGACCGGCTCAAGGTCAACAAGCTGGTGACCATCTCGAGCAACGTGGGCGCCACGTTCTTCGTGAGGGCCAAGAACCTGGTGGACCCTCCTCTACCCAACCGGCCGTATGCGGACCTCCGGGTCACCGCAAACACCGATGTGCTGATCAAGCACAGCATCTTGCGTATGTCCTCGGGTGA
>WBZR01001585.1_pt1 | contig 27530 bp, 24 predicted proteins | sample 5204231 | NCBI WGS metagenome assembly WBZR01 (sample SAMN12412403, study PRJNA552823) | activated sludge metagenome | isolation source: activated sludge from anammox sidestream of wastewater treatment plant... | place: USA: Virginia | collected 2017-08
TGCTTCGTCGGCGACCTCCACCTGGGCGACGGCCCCCGCAAGCTGGACCTGCTCCTGCGGGTGCTGGCGGAGACGGAGCTGCCGGCCTCCCAGTTCCTCCCCACCCACACTACAATTGACCCCACACCGCCACGACCCGGAGCCACCCTTGAACCCGACGCCAACCCCGACCACCCAACCCCCGCCCCCACCCTACGACGCCCTTCTCGTCGTCTCCTTCGGCGGCCCCGAGGGCATGCCCGACGTCATCCCCTTCCTCGAGAACGTCCTCCGCGGCCGCAACGTCCCCCGCGCCCGCCTGGACGAAGTCGCCGAGCACTACGCCCACTTCGACGGCGTCAGCCCCCTCAACGCCCAAAACCGCGCCCTCATCGCCGCCCTCACCACCGAGCTCCGCGCCCACGGCCACACCCTCCCCGTCTACTGGGGCAACCGCAACTGGAAACCGTACCTCGCCGACACCGTCCGCCAGATGCGCGACGACGGCATCCGCCACGCCCTCGCCTTCGTCACATCCGCCTACAGCTCGTACTCCGGCTGCCGGCAGTACCGCGAGGACCTCCAGCGCGCCCAGGCCGAAGCCGGCCCCGAAGCCCCCGCCATCCACAAGCTCCGCGCCTTCTACAACCACCCCGGGTTCATCGAGCCCATCGCCGACGGCCTGCGCGCCGCCCTCACCCAGCTCCCGCCCGACCGCCGCGCCGCCGCCCACGTCGCCTTCACCGCCCACAGCCTCCCCATGGCCATGGCCCGCACGAGCGCCTACGAAGCCCAGCTCGCCGAGGCCTGCCAGCTCGTCGCCGCCCGCGCCGCCGTCCCCGCCGAGCGCTGGCGCCTCGTGTACCAGAGCCGCAGCGGCCCGCCACACCAGCCGTGGCTCGAACCCGACATCGGCGACCACCTCCGCACCTTGCACGCCGCCGGCGTGCGCGACGTCGCCGTCACGCCGATCGGGTTCACCTCGGATCACATGGAAGTGCTGTACGACCTCGACCACGAAGCCCGCGCCATCGCCGCCGAGCTGGGCATCGCGGCGGTCCGCACCCCCACCCCCGGCACCGACCCGCGCTTCGTCGCCATGATCCGCGAGCTCGTCGAAGAGCGCCTGACCCCCGCCCCGACCCGGCGGTGGCTCGGCCAACGCGGCCCGCTGCCCGACCAGTGCCCCGCCGACTGCTGCCTGTACGACCCCGCCGTCAGCGCGATCCCGGCCCCAGGTCGAACGCGATGAGCCGGTGGCGCAGCGCCAGCGTCACCGCCTCGGTGCGCGAGGCTGCGCCGAGCTTGTCGAAGATGTGCGCCAGGTGCGCCTGCGCCGTGCGCTCGCTGATCCCCAGCGCGTGGCCGATCTCGCGGTTCGTCCGGCCGCCGGCCACGAGCGTCAGCACCTCGCGCTCGCGCTCCGTCAACTCCACCGGCGCCCCGTCGACCTCCACCCGGCCGCGCCGGACCAGCTTGGCCGTGACCGCCGGGGTAAACACCGACCCACCGCCCGCCACCGTCCGCACCGCGTTGACGATCTCGGCGTCGGTCGCGCTCTTGAGCAGGTAGCCCTGCACGCCGATCTCGGCCAGCGCCCACACGTACGGGTCGTCGTCGTGGGCCGTGAGGATCACCACCCCGCACGCCGGCCACCGTTCGCGCAGCGTGCGCGCCGTCTCCACCCCGTTCGCGCCCGGCAGGTTGATGTCGAGCAGGACCACGTCCGGCACGCCCACGTCGAGGCACGCCAGCGCCTCGTCGGCTGAGCCCGCCTCCGCCACCACCTGCAGGTCGGGCTGGCCGGACAACGCCGAGCGGATGCCCTGCCGGTAGAGCGGGTGGTCGTCGACGACCAGCACGGTGATCGGGTTCATGGGGAAGCGCGGTTCCTGGAGCGGTCCGCCGATGATACGCGATCGCGCCCACCGCGCAAACCCTGCTGCGGCCGCGCCCCGATCCGCGGGCGGGAGCTCCGCGCCATCCGCCGCACCGCCGCCCGGCTGGGCCGATCCCCGCGCCCGCCGCTATCATCCGCGCCATGGACCGCACGCCTCCCGCCCCGCTGCCATCGCCCGCTCCGGCCGACCTGCCCCAGGTGTGGGGCACGCTGTGCGACGCCATCCTCGCCATCGCCGCGGAGCACGAGCTCGAGACCGTGCTGCACGCCATCCTCGACCATGCCCGGTCGCTCACCGGCGCCCGCTACGCCGCCTTGGGCGTGCCCGACGCCGGCGGCGTGCGCCTCGAGCGGTTCGTCACCTCCGGCCTGACCGACGACGAGGTCGCCGCCATCGGCCCGCCGCCCGACGGGCACGGGATCCTCGGCGTCGTCATGCGCGAGGGGCGCACGCTGACCCTCGACGACCTGCGCCGCGACGCGCGGGCCGCCGGCTTCCCGCCCCGCCATCCCGCCATGCGCAGCTTCCTCGGCGTCCCCGTCCGCCTCAACCACGCCGTGGTCGGCCATCTCTACCTGACCGACAAGCGCGACGGCGACGCGTTCAGCCCGTCGGACCGGCAGGTCGTCGAGCTGTTCGCCCGCCACGCGGCCCAGGCCATCGCCAACGCCCGCCTGATGCAGCGGCTGGACGCGTCGGAGCGCCGCTACCGCCAGCTCACCGACGACGCGCCCGCGATCATCCTCGCGCTCGACGCCGCCGGGTGCGTGACCTTCGCCAACGCACAGGTGCGCGACGCCGCCGGCGAACCGCCGGAGGCATGGCTCGGGCGGCCGTTGCCCGACCTCGTGGTGCCCGCGGACGCCCCGGTCGTCGAGGCCGCGATCGCGGCGCTCCGCACCGGCGCCGGCCGGCGGACCTTCACGGCGCGGGTGGCGCATGTCGACGGGAGCGTCCGGTCGCTCGACATCAGCCTGGCCTCCGACGACGACGGGCCGTCGGCGCTGCATGGCATCGCCCTCGACGTCTCCGACCGCCATGCGCTCGTCCGCGCCGTGGCCGACCGCACGCGCGAGCGCGACCGCTCGCGCGGCGAGCAGCAGCGCCTCCACCAGCTCGTCGGGCTGATCATCCAGGCGCAGGAGGACGAACGGGCGCGTATCGCCGCCGGCCTCCACGACACCACGGTGCAGACCCTCACGGCCATCGGCCGGCGGCTGCGGAGCCTGGCCGAGCCCGGCGCTCCCGGGGATCCGATCGCCGCGGAGCTGGCCCTTCTGGCCGAGGCCGCCCTCGCCGAGGCCGACGAGGTCCGGCGCCTCAGCCGCAACCTGCGGCCGTCGGTGCTGGACCACCTCGGCCTCGCGGCAGGCCTGCAGCACCTGGCCGGCGAGCTGCGCCACGCCGGCGTCGAGGCGGCGGTCGACATCGCCGGCGACGACGCGGCGCTGGACGACGACACGCGCATCACGCTCTTCCGCGTGGCGCAGGAAGCGCTGACGAACATCCGCCTGCACGGCCAGGCCCGGCACGCCACGGTGACCCTCCGGATCGTGCCGGGCGAGACCACCCTCACCGTCGCCGACGACGGACGGGGCTTCGATCCCGACGCGGCCCGGAACGCCGGCCGGCTCGGGCTGGCGGGCATTCAGGAGCGGGCGGCCCTGCTCGGCGGCACGCTCGACGTCGAGAGCGCACCAGGCGCGGGGAGTCGCGTGACCGTGCGGCTGCCGGGGCGAGGGTGACCGGCCGCCGGCACCCGGCCTCAGGCGCGCCCGGCCACGGCAAGCGCGCCGCTGCTCCGCCCGCCGGCCACGCCGCTCACGGCGCGACGGCCCGCCCCGCCGCCACCACCCCGTCGGCGATCTCGGCATCGGTGGCGGCTTTGGGCAGCCATGCCGCCGCGCCGGCCGCGAGCGCCGCGCCCCGATACGCGTCGTCGTCGTGGACCGAGACCAGCACCACCGCCACCGACGCCCACCGGGCGCGGACCCGGCGGGCGACCTCGAGGCCGTTGAGGCCGGGCATGTGCAGGTCGAGCAGCAGCACGTCCGGCACCAGGCGCCCCACCATGCCCACCGCCGCCGCGCCGTCGGCGGCGTGGCCGACGAGCTCGAGGCGCGGGTCGCCCGCGACGGCCGAGCACAGCTGCTGGCAGGTCAGGGGATGGTCGTCGGCGACGACGACCCGCAGGCGTGGCGGCGGCACGGCGGCACGCATCGGCGGTGGCTCCCTCCCGGTGCGGGCAGTCTAGCCGCGGCGGGCCGGCGGCCGCATCGGCCGATCCGCCACCGGCCGGTCCGCCAAACGGCGGATCGCACCGTCCGTCCACCGCCGCCGGACGGCAAGACGCCCGGGTGAAGCGGGCCCCACCGCGTTCACCCGGGCTGGTCTTGGGGAGGAGGACAATTCGGTTGAAAGCTTCCGTTGCCGTGCAGCGCGCTGTGCAGTCACGCCTGTACGTGCGCCAGTATCCCATGCCCGGATGAACGCGGCATGAGCCCCGCGGGAGAGGTCGTTAAGCGCCCCCGGCGCGCGCGCAAGGACGGCGCCCCGCGCCCACGCCGGGGGCGGTCAGATCACTGTCCCACCCGGCACGGCAGCGCGCCCGCGATGCTGCTGTAGATGCGCTCGAGGTCGCGCGTCGTCGGCGCGCTGTAGAAGCGGTCGGGATCGCCGGCGATGCGGGTCAACAGGCGCGGGTCGACGTCGGCGCCGAAGCCGATGGTGAACACCGTGACGCCGGCACGCCGCGCCGCGGCGGCCGCGTTGAGCGCCTCCTGGTCCGCCGCGCCGTCCTGCCGCCCGTCGGTGAGCAGCACGATCACCGGCGCGTGGCCCGGCTCGCGGCCGGGCCCCGACAGGGCGCCCACCGCCGCGGCGAGCGCGCGGTCGATGCGCGTGCCCTCACCCGTCGGCAGGTTGTCGAGCGCGGCCAGCGCCGCGTCGAGGTCGCCGGTCAGGGCCTGCACCACCGTGGCGTCGGCGTTGAACGCGACGACGCCGGCCCGCGACGGCGGCATCTCGAGGAACCGCAGGAAGCTGCGGGCCGCCTCACGGGTGCGCGTGAGCTTCTCGCCCCACATGCTGCTCGACGTGTCGACCGCCAGCACCACGTCGAACGGCCGGGCCGGCTTGCAGTGGCCGTTGTACAACAGCGGCAGGTACACGGCGATCCGCTCCGGCGGCTCGACGACCGTGATGCGCGGCTCCGGGAAGTCGCGGGTGGCCGGCGCGCCGTCGGCGTCGATGAAGTCGATGTAGGCCAGCTTGTTGGTCGGGACGGTGCCGACCGTGTCGGCCCGCACACGGTACCGGGCCGTCCAGCCGCCCTCGGGCAGCTTGGGGATCCGCCAGATCAGCTCGTCGGCGCGCGCCACGGTGGGCGGCGGCTCGGCCGAGCCCGGCACGTAGCTCACCTCGGCGGAGATGAGGTCGAAGACCTCGAGCGCGGTGATCTCGCCGCGCCGCCCCACGGCGCCAGCCACCGACCGGTAGGCCGCCGTCAGGTCGCCCGACGTCGGCGCCGGGAAGTACAGCTCGGGGCGGCTGGCCATCGTGCGCAGCGTGGTGGTGGCGTTGCTGTTGAGGCCGAGGCCGATGGTGATGATGGTGGTGCCGGCCGCCTTGGCCGCATCGGCCGCCGTCACCGGCGAGCCGCCGGTGGGGGCGTTGTGCTCGCCGTCGGAGAGCAACACCAGCACCGGCGTCGCGTCGGCGCGATGGCGCGGCCCGGCCAGCTCGCCCTGGGCGGTGTTGACGGCGGCGGTGATGTTGGTCCACAGGCCGAGGAACGGCGGCGCCGGGATGCGCAGCAGCGCATCTCGCACCGCCGCGCCGTCCGACGACAGCGCCTGGGCGACGCTGGCGCCCGACTCGAACGGGACGATGGCCACCTGGTTCTCGGTGAAGTCCACGAGGTCGAGGAACAGGCTGGCCGCCTGGATCGTCGGCTGCCACGTCCCGTTGTCGCCCTGCGACGCCGAGCGGTCGATGGCGAGCACGATGTCCGCCCGGCCGCCGCCGCCGGCGTCGTCGGGGCACCGGCCGGTGACGGTGAGGACGATCTCGACCTCCTGCCCGCGGTACACCTCGGTGGGCCGGGCGATCTTGTCGGTGAAGACGTCGCACACGCCTTCGGGGGCCGCGGGGCGCGCCGCCGCCGCGGGCATGGTGGGCGCGATGGCGGCCACAGTCAGCGCGAGGGCCAGCGTGGCCCGTCGCGCGGCGAGGCGCGCCAGGTCGGGGTGGGGGGATCGGAGCTTGCGTGGGATGAAGGAGAAGGATGCCATCGAGCAGACCTCCCATCGGGATGAAGACAGACCGGGTGAGGGCTGGCGGCGCGCCGGCGCCGCGTGGCGGTAATCTTAGCGGCATTGCCGGCCGATGTTCATGCCGCTCTCCCGATTCGCTCACGCGGGGCTCATCCGCGCCGGTTATCATCGGTCCCGCACAGCAGAAGTCCTCCTTGTGCAGACTGAAGAGGGCCCGGGATCTCGTGACAGGGGCGGAACGAGAGACCGGGTCCTTTTCATGTCCACCGGCCCGTCACGGGCGGCTGGCGAGCGGCAGGTAGGCGCGGCCTCGGGCGCCCGGGGTCGGCGGCGGGGTTGGCGACGGCGTCGCCGGCGACGGGCCGCCGCACCGGTTGGCGGCCCGCGGCGACGGCGCAGCGCACGCGGCCCACGGCCCGTCGCCGTCGGGGGCGCGGCCCCAGCTCACGTCGGTCGCCTGCGCGCCGAACGCCACGTGGTCCACGGTCGCCGTCGACGTCGAGAGCAGCACGTCCTCGCCGGACTTGCTGAGCTTGAAGCCGGCGTGGTCGGGCCCCTGATCGGCGTCCTCGTCGCACCAGATCAGCATGAACGCACCCGGCGCGAGCACGACGTCGGGCAGGCGGAACGCCAGCGCGTCGTCGGGATCGTCCGAGAGGTAGTAGTCCGCGAGCGCGATCGGCTGGTCGCCGCGGTTGAAGAGCTCGACCCAATCGTCGAACTCCCCGGCCGGGTCGGCGGCCGTAGCGGCGTTGTCGGCGAGAAGCTCGTTGATGACGAGCGCGCCACCCGGCTGCACCGGCAGCGTCGTGCCGCGCACGGTGTATGTCCACGGGCGGGTCTGGTTGGCGGCCGGGAAGAACGCGGCCTTGCCGTCGGCGACCACGGCCCGGGCGTAGTGGTCGACCACCGCATGCGAGGGCTGTGGCGGGATCGTGGCGAAAAACGTGACGTCGCCGGGCATGAAGGGGACCGTGGCCGGCGGCCCGCCGTCGACGCGGTAGACCAGCTCGAGCTCGGTCGGCCACTGGCTGCCCTCGAAGGCGAGCGCGATCCGCACGGGCTCGGCCGCGGTCGGGGCCACGGGATCGACGACGTGGCTGGCCACGCGGGTGTCGGGCGCCCGCATGTCGTCGCGCCCGATCAGCCACGCCGCGCGGTCGCGGGCCACCGCGAGCAGCCCCGGCACCGGGCGGCCGATGCTCACGTCCTCCCACACGTTGCGCGTGAACAAGTCCAGGGCGTACAACCGGTTGGGGTCGGACGCCACCGACGGCGCGATGCGTGCCTGGTAGGCCTCGACCCGGGCCGTGAGGTCGGCGATGCCGAATGCCTCCGTCAGCAGGGTCCGGTGGTGCGCCAGGTAATCGGCGCGGAAGCGCGGGACGGCGAGCAGCCGCCGGACGAGCGGCCGGGCCGCCGCCTGCTGGCCCGTGGCCATGAGGTACGGGTCGGTCTGGGCCACGGCTTGGCGGTCGCCCGGGTCGATGCCGGCGCCGGGGAACACGCCGAAGCTCTCGTTGACGTCCCAGCTCAGGATGTGGAACCGCGCGTCCGCCTCGGAGCGGTACAGGAAGTAGTTGTGGCCGGCGTAGTAGCTGTCGTAGTTGGTGAACAGGTTGAGCGACGCGAGGTACCACAGCGCGCGGTCGACGTCGAGCACGCGCGCGATGGCGGCCGGGAAGTCGGCGTCGTCCACGCCGCCCTCGGCCACGGGCGCGTCGAGCACACGGATCATCTCGCGCAGGTGGATGTAGGCGGCGTCGCCGGCGGCGTCGGTCTTGAGCTCGTAGGCGCGTCGATACGGCGCCAGATCCTCTCCCAGCCAGCGCAGGTCCGGCCGGCCGCGGCCGGGCTGACCGGGCTGGTCGGGGCGGTCGGGCAGGCGGTCGGGCCCGGCGTCGCCGCGGGGCCGCGGGCGGACCGCGGGATCGGCGGCGCCGGGAGCGGGTCGGCCGCCGGATGCATCGCCACCCGTCCCCGCGCGCGGCGTCGGCGTCGGCGCGCCGCCCGGCCCCGGCATCCCGGCCTCGACCGGATCGCCCTTGAACAGGATGCCGTCGCCGAACGGGAACCACGCCCGGGCGAAGCGGCCCTCGATCTGCTCGACCAGCGTGTACAGCCCGAAGTAGGCGCCGTTGACGTGCGCCCGCACGTACGCGGTGCGCGGCATCGGCTGGAACGGGCGCAAGGCGTCGGTCGTCAGCGTCTCGCGGGCGATCGTGGGGTCCGCGAAGCCGTTGTTGAGGTTGACGGTGTCGAACCCCATGAGGTCCTGGCCCTCGACGCGCGCGTCGAGGGTGAGGTTGAGCGGCTTCTTGCGCCCCGGCCCGCGCGACGAGCTGTTGCCCTTCAGCCGCACGCCGACGTCCGGGTACGCTCGGCCGTCGACGACGAGGTCGGCGTAGACGAAGCCGGTCTCGCCGACCTGGGCGAGGCGGGATTCCCAGTCGGGGTCGTGGAACGTCAGGTGGAAGTCGCGCACGACCGCCGGGTCGAACAGATCGGCCGACGGCGCCTGGGCCCGGGCGCGGCCGGGCGGCCGCGCGGGATCCGGGCACGACCACCCGGCGGGGCCGAGCAGCGCGGCGAGCACCAGCGCCAGCGCGAAGCGGCGCAAGGGAGCCGAAAAACGGTGGGAACGCGCCATCTCAGCCTCCTGTCGGCGGGGCGGCGGCGGGATGATAGCATCCGGGCGGCGACGAGCTGCCGTGTCAGGGAACAGCGTTCGGCGGCGGCCGCGCGATAGAATGGCGTGTGGGTGCGCGTCGCACGGCGGTGGTGTCGTGCGCCGACGCCGATCCACCCGCGGGCACAACGCCCGCGCCGGCCCGACGGGCGTGCCACGCGGACCCGCGGGCGATCGTCCGTGAATGGACCCCGAGATCCCCTAGAATGGAACGGTGCCATGAAGACCAGCCTGAGCCTCGCGCTCGCCCTCCTCGCCGTCTTGGTCTGCCTCGGTCCGGCGCACGACCGGACCGCCCGGCCGGCGCCGCCGCGGGCGGCGGGCCCATCCGACACGCCGGCCGTCGTCGACCACATCGGCGGCGCCGTCCACGCGGTCGCCCTCCGCGAGGTCGGAGGCTGCGCGTTGGCGTTCGCCGGCGGCGGCCCGCGGCTCGTGGTGTGGGACGTGTGCGACGCCGGCCGGCCGCGGGAGGTCGGCCGGTCGGCGCCGCTGCCGGACGTCGTGCTCGGCGTCGCGCTGTCGGGGCCGCACGCGCTCGTCGCCGCCGGCCGCGCCGGGCTGCGGGTCTTCGACATCGCCGACCCGGTGCGGCCGACCGAGGTCGGCGCCGTCGACGCGCCGCCCGACGCCGACGGCGAGGACGAGGCCATCGGTCTCGCCGTCGACGGGCACCACGTGTTCGTCGCGCTCGGCGCGCGCGGGGTGGCGGTCGTCGACGTGTCGGACCCGGCGCGCCCGCGCGAGACGGGGCGCTGGCACGTGCCGTTCCGCGGCACGGCGTTCGCGGTGGCCGCCGGTGCGGGGCGGGCGTTCGTCGCGGACGGCGACGCGGGGCTCGTCGTGCTCGACGTGTCGGACCCCGCGCACCCGCGCGAGGTCGGCGCGCTCGGCGCCGCCGGCGGCCAGCATCTGTTCGCCACCGCGGTCGCGGCGGCGGGCACGACGGTGTACGTCGCGGGCGGGCCGCACCTCTGGGCCGTCGACGTCGCGGACCCCGCCTCGCCCCGGCCGGCCGGCCCGCCGCTCACCGACGCCCTCACCGACGGCAAGGCGCTGGCGCTCGCCGGAGACGACCTCTTCGTGGTGCGCGTCGCATCGCTGCGGTCGGCCGCCTACGCGCTTCGGCTCGCGCGCGTCGACGCGCGCGCGCCGGGAGACCTGCGGCAGACCGGCGCCACCGAGCTGGCGATGCCGCTGGACGACGTGTTTGCCCTGAACGCCCCCCGCATCGGCCTGGCGGCGGGCGGCGGCTTCGTGTGGCTGGCGGCGGCCTCGCTCGGGCTCGAAGCCATCACGGTCGACGCGGCCGGCGCGCCGCCGAACCCCTTGGGGGCGCTCCGCCTCCACGCCGCGTTCGGCCCGGCGACGCACGCCGCGGCGGTGACCCGGCACGGCGACGCCTTCCTCGTCCCCAACGGCGCGCGCGACGTCCAACGCTTCGCGGCCGGCCCCGACGACCGCCTGCGCTACGACGCCAGGGTCCTCATCGCCGGCTTCGCGGTCGACGCGGCCGTCGACGGCGAGCTCGCCTACATCGCGGACGGCGGCCTGAGCATCGCGCGCGTCGGGAGCTTCGACGCGAGCCGGGCGAACATGCCGCTGGCGCACGTCGCCTTCGACGGCGGCGCCGTCGACGTCGCCGTCCGCGGCCACCGCGCCTACGTCGCCGACATCGGGGCCGGGGTCCACGTCGTCGACGTGGCGGCCTCCCAACACCCGGCCGTCATGGGTCGGCTGCCGGGGATCGACCGGGCCGCTGCCGTTGCCGTCGACGGCGACCGGCTGGCCGTCGCCTCGGGCGCGGCGGTCGCCGTGTACGACCTGGCCGGCACCGGGGGACCGGCGCTGGTCTCCACCGCCGCGACCGCCGGGCTGGTCGAGGACGTCGCCATCGCCGGCGCGGACGTGCTGGCCGTGGGCGACGGCGCCGGGCTGACGCTCCTGCGCCTGGCCGGCGACCGCCTCGACGTGCTGGGCACGCTCGACACCGGCCCCGGCGCGCGGCGTGTGGCGGTCGCCGGCGACCGCGCCTACGTCGCGTCCACGGTCGGCGTCGTCGTCGTCGCCGACATCGCGGACCGGTCGGCGCCGCGGCTGGTCGCCACGCTCCCGCTGCCCGGCGAGGCTTCCGGCGTCGCCGTCGCCGGCGACCGGCTGGTGGTCGCCGCCCGCGGCGGGGGGCTGTTCGTCCTCGGCGACCCCGGCGCCGCGCCGACGCCCGCCCCGACGGACACGCCGCGCCCGGTGCGGACGCCGCCGCCGGGCATGGCGCCCCGCGCCTGGCTGCCGCTGGCGTGCGTCTGGGGCGGCTGCACCCAGGCATCGGGGCGCTGAGGCGATGCGTCGGCGGTGGCCCGGTCGCGTGGCCCGGAACGCAGGCGCGCGTGGCGGCTGAGGCCGCGTCGGTCGACGTCGACGCCGCCCGCGGCGCGCTCGCGGCGTGGTACGCGCGGCATCGCCGCGCGCTGCCGTGGCGTGTGGGCGAGGGGTCCGGGTTCACCGAGGCCGTCGTGGTCGATGACGGCGGCGGCGATGCACGGGCGCCGGAACCGGGTCCCGGCGGCGGTCCGCGCCGCCGGCGGCCGGGCCACCCGGACCCGTACGCCGTCTGGATCTCCGAGGTCATGCTCCAGCAGACCCAGGTCGCCACGGCCACCCCCTTCTTCCGCCGCTGGATGGCCCGCTTCCCGGACGTGGCGACGCTCGCCGCGGCCGACCTCGACGACGTGCTGGCGTGCTGGCAGGGCCTGGGGTACTACGCCCGCGCCCGGAACCTCCACCGCGCCGCCCGGGCGGTCGTCGCGGCGCACGGCGGGCGCCTCCCCGACGACGTCGACGCGCTCCGCCGGCTGCCGGGCATCGGCGACTACACGGCGGGCGCCATCGCGTCGATCGCCTTCGGCCGGCGCGTGCCGGCCGTCGACGGCAACGCCCGCCGGGTCCTGGCGCGGCTCGGCGCCGTCCCGGGGGACCCCGCGCGCGGCGCCGCGGCGGCGGCGATCCACGCGCTCGCCACGCGGCTGGCCGACGCCCCTGCCCCCGGCGACGTCAACCAGGCGCTGATGGAGCTCGGCGCCACCATCTGCGTGCCGCGGGCGCCGCGCTGCGGGGCGTGCCCGGTGGCAGGCCACTGCCGCGCGTTCGCCGCCGGCCGCGCCGCCGACTTCCCGATGACGGCCGCCCGCGCCAGGCCCGGCGCGGCGCACGTGCTGGCCTTGGCGTTGCGACGACCGCACGGCGCTGGCAGCGACCGGTGGCTCGTGGCCCGCCGCCCCGAGCACGGCCTGCTCGGCGGCCTGTGGGAGTTCCCGCTCGTGGACGCGGCGCCGGACGACGATCCGGCGACCGCGTGCCGCGCGGCGCTGGGCCTGGCGCCCGTCGCGCTGGTCCGAGGACCGGTCGTCGGCCACGCGTTCACCCACCTGAGGCTGTCGGCGACGGTGGTGGTCGGGGACGTGTCCGACGTCCGGGCAACCGGGGGCGGCGGGGACGGCGGCGGCGATGGCGGCGCGCCGCCGTCCGGCGCGGCCGCCGGCGTCGCGCAGGCCCCGGCCGCCGCCAGCCCTGTCCACCGCCTGGCCGCGGCCTACACCGCCTGGCGCTGGGTGCCGTGGTCGGACCTCGGCGGCGACGGGCTGCCGACGTCGTCCCTGATGGTCAAGCTGGCGGCCGCGGCCGAGGCCGTCAGGCCTCGCGCCGCATCACCGCCAGCTGGTTGAGCCCCGCGAGGAACGTCCGGTACGCCACCAGCGACAGGCCGGCGTCGCGGGCCAGCCGGGCGAGCTGGGGCTCGCCGAGGAACGCCTCGTGCTCCTCGTCGGCGTCGCGGCTGAAGAGCCGCAGGCGGGCGCCGGCCGCGTGGACCCAGCGGGCGCGGGGATGGGGTGTGGTCGCAATCACCGTGCCGCCGGGGTTGAGCACCGCCGCGGCCTGGCGCAAGACGTCGCCGGGGTGCTTGAGGTGCTCGAGCACGGCCAGGAGCGCGACGTGGTCGAACGTGCGCTCGGTCACCGCGGGCGGCCACGGCGCTTCGATGTCGAAGCTCAGGAACCGGCGGTCGGGGTGCAGCGCCCGTGCGAGCGCCGCGATCTCGGGCACGACCTCGACGCCGACGTAGTCGACGTTGGGCGGGATGGCGCGCGCCAGGTCGGCGATGTTGCAGCCGAGGTCCAGCACCGATCCGCCGGTGACCCACCCCGCCGCAGCCTTCGTCCGGGCGTCGATGAGCCAGCCCGAGAGCATGCCGTAGGACTGCTGCGGGCCCTCCCAGACGGTCTCGGCCGCGCCATCGCCGCGCGCGGCGCGGTAGCTGCGCGGCTGAACCAGGCGGCGCACCCGCGCGGCGGCGCGCGCCGCGCTGCCCAGGCCCCGCGTGGCGCCGCGCCACGCGGCGGCGCCCCAGCGCCGCCGATCCGATCCCGCGTCCATGCCCATGCCTGCTTCCCCATCCATCGTGTGCCGTCGCCGCACCCATCCCGGCTCCGGCGCCGCTTCGGCCGCCTGTGCCGGCCGGTACGCGTCACGCCCCGCCCGGCAGCACGTCGCCGGCCGTGACGAACACCCGCTCGCCCGCCGCCGTCTCGACCTCGAGCGCACCGGCCGCGCTGACGCCGACGGCGCGGCCGCGCACGTGCGCATCGCCCTGGCGGACCGCCACGTCCTGGCCCACGGTCGCCAGGCGCGCGGCCCAGCGCGGCACCAGCGACGTGCCCGCGACACCGTCCGCGTAGTGGCGGTCGATCGCGTTCAACACTTCGGCGATCAGGCCGGCGCGGCCGGGGCCGGCGTGGCCCCCCGGAGCACCACCCGCGCCACTCGTAATAACCCCGGGCAGTTGCGCGAGGCTCACGGCGCCCGGCGGCAGGGCGTCGGCCGCCTGGAACACGTTCAGCCCGATGCCGACGAGCACCGCCGGCCCGGCATCGGGCCCTCCGCCGCGGCGGTGGCGGACCTCGGCCAGGAGCCCGGCGACCTTGGCGCCGTCGGCCACGACGTCGTTGGGCCACTTGAGGGCGACGGCGACGGCGGGGGAGGCGTGCCGCGCGACGACGTCGGCGACGCCGAGGGCAGCCGCCATGAGGAGCTCGGGAAAGCGCGCCGCCGGCAGGCCGTGGCGGGCGGGCCGCAGCAGCACCGACAACAGCACGGCGGCGCCCGGCGGCGCGTCCCACCGCCGGTCGAGCCGGCCGCGGCCGGCGGACTGGACGTCGGCGACGACGACCGTCCCCTCGGGCGCGCCGGCATCCGCCAGCGCGGCGAGATCGTCCATCGTCGACGCCACGCGGCCCCGGACCACGACGGGGCCGGTGAGGCGGGCGCCGCTCAGCGCGGCGCGGATGTCGTCGGCGCCGAGGTCCGCAGGTGGCGGATCACCCGCGGACCCCAGCCGGTGCGCGGGGAGGCGTCCGGTCAATACTCCAGCTTGCGCGGGAGCGTCTTGGCCTCGGCGATCCAGCCCGCCACCTGGCTCTCGGTCGGCAGGCGCCGGACGGCGTCCTTGTCGGCGTTGACCGCGGTCATCTTCTGGAGCAGGTTGGCGGCGTTGCGCTGCGCCAGCTCGGGCACGGTGTCGACGCCGGCCAGCTCGAGCAGGTCGGAGTACTCCTCGCCGATGCCCTTGATCCGGTCGAGGTCGGCGCGGTTGGCCCACTTGAGGATCAGGGCGTCGCTGATGCCGCTCTCGGCGGCCAGGTCCTTGCGCCCCTTGGCCGTCGCGCAGCGGTCGAGCAGCTGCGCGGTGGTGGTGATCCCGCACGCGTTGAGCTTGGCGGCGTAGGCCTCGCCGATGCCCTCGATGTCCTTGATGTTGCGCATGTCGATCCCTCCAGATCGTGGTGGTCGATTCCGGGCCCGGGCCGTCATGCCGACGGCCCGGGGTTGATTATAACCGGTTCGCCGCGGCGTGCCGGGCGCGGCAAACTTGACCGCGCCCGGCACGCGCATACCATCCGTTAGCGTGACCTTAACTCCACCCAACCAGCCCGTTTGAAGTCAGGACGAAGGAGCGCTGCTACCCATGAACGCTGACCTGGTCGCCCATGCCCGCGGCATGATCGAGGAGCACGGCGTGCGGTTCGTGAACATGCAGTTCACGGACATCTCGGGGCACGTCAAGACCATCACCATCCCGGTGCACGCGTTCGACGACGCGGTCGAGCACGGCGTGTGGTTCGACGGCTCGTCGATCGAGGGGTTCGTGCGCATCGCCGAGAGCGACATGTACCTCGTGCCGGACCTCAACACGTTCGCCGTGATCCCATGGGAGCGCGGCGGCCACGCCGTCACGGCGCGGGTGATCTGCGACGTCCACACGCCCGACGGCGAGCCGTTCGCGGGCGACCCGCGCGGCGTGCTCAAGCGCGTGCTGCGCGAGCTGGCGGACATGGGCTACCGCTACAACACTGGGCCCGAGCCCGAGTTCTTCCTGTTCCGGCGCGACGCCGAAGGCCACCCGGTCCTCGAGCCGCACGACCAGGCCGGCTACTTCGACGTCTCGACGGACCTCGGGACGGACGTGCGCCGGCAGATGGTGGACGCCCTGCAGGCGTTCGGCATCGTCGTCGAGGCGGCGCACCACGAGGTGGCGGTGGGGCAGCACGAGATCGACTTCCGCTACGACGACGCGCTGCGCACGGCCGACAACGTCATCACGCTGCGGGTGGCGGTGAAGGCGGTGGCCCAGCGCAACGGGCTGTACGCCTCGTTCATGCCCAAGCCGATCGCGGGCATCAACGGGTCGGGGATGCACGTCCACCAGAGCCTGGCCAACCTCTCGGACGGCAAGAACGCGTTCGTCGACGCGGCCAGCGGCGGCCTGAGCGGGCTGGCGCACCAGTTCATCGCGGGGCAGCTCGCGCACGCCCGCGGCTTCGCGGCGGTGGTGGCGCCGCTGGTCAACAGCTACAAGCGGCTGGTGCCGGGCTTCGAGGCGCCGGTGTACGTGTCGTGGGCGCGCAACAACCGTTCGGCGCTGATCCGGGTGCCGCGCGTCAGCCCGGGGCGGCCGCAGAGCACGCGGGTGGAGCTGCGCTGCCCGGACCCGTCGGCCAACCCGTACCTGGCGTTCGCGGCGATGCTCGCGGCGGGGATCGACGGCATCCGGCGCGGGCTCACGCCGCCGGCGGCGGCCGAGGAGGATCTCTACCACCTCGACGCCGAGGCGCTGCGCGCGCGCAACCTCGCGACGCTGCCGGGCTCGCTGGGCGAGGCGCTGGCCGAGCTCGAGGCCGACGCGGTCGTCGCGGGGGCGCTGGGGACGCACGTCTTCGAGCGGTTCATCGAGGGGCGGCGGCAGGAGTGGGACGAGAGCCGGCTGCACGTCAGCAGCTGGGAGATCGGGCGTTACTTCGAGACGTTCTGAGGGTGGCACGATGGCCCCGGGCGGTGGGAGCGGCGGGCGCCCTACCGCCCTCCCCAGAACGCCACCGGCGGGCACGGGATCGCCACCGCGATCGCGCGGTAGATCGCCGCGAGGTCCTCGGCATCCGGCGCCCGGTACGCGTACCCCGGCCGGCTCGCCATCGCCAAGAGCGCCTCGGCGTCGACGTCGTTGCCCAACCCGATCGTGAACACGTTCACGCCCACCGCCTTCGCCGCCTCCGCTCGCGCCACCGCCTCCGCCGCCGGCCGCGGGTTCGACCGCCCGTCGGTCAGCACGATCATCGTTGCCGCGTTCTCCGCCCGCCGCCGCGGGCCCGCCAGCTCAACTGCGGCCGCTTCCACCCCGCACACGAGGCACGTCTGCGGCGCGATCGCCACCTGCGCCAGCGCCGCGTCCAGCGCCGCCCGGTCCCCGGTCAACCCCTGCAGCAGCGTCGCCCCCGCGTTGAACGCCACCACCGCCGCCTGGTCGCCGCGCCCCGGCTGGAGCTGGTCTAGGAAGCCCCGCGCGGCCTCGATGGCCGCGGTGATCTTCGGCCGCCCGGCCGCCGTGGGGTCTTCCATGCTGGTCGAGGCGTCGATCACCAGCACGGCGTCCACGCGGCGCTGCTCGGGGACGCACGCCTCGCGCAGGGCGAGCGGCAGGTAGACCGGGGCGGGGGCGGGCGTGGCGGTGGCAGTCGGCGCGGCCGTCGGCGGTGGGGTGGGGCTGGGCGCCGGCGTCAGCGTCCATGTGGCCGTCGGGGATGGCGTCTCCGTCGGCGCCGGGCTCGGCGTCGCCGTCTGTGTCGGTGTGTCGGTTGGGGTCGGGGTCGGCGTTGGCGTGTCGGTGGGCAAGCGGTCGTTCAGGGTGAGGACGTCGATAGGAAGTTGAGTACGATCGGCGACCTCACAACTATCCAGGTCGAAACGCAGGCTCAAACGCCCCCCATTGCCTGCAAGATTGCTGGGAACGAAATCGAGGACTCGGAACTCCTTGGCACTGTCGTGCGCAGCGATGATTCCATCGCCTCGACCGGTCCATGCGATGGATGCACTTCGCCATGGTAAAGGAAGGGGTTCCTCCATGCGAACGGGTCTGACAGCATACGAGGCCTCGAGACGCAATTGCCCGTCGGCTGTCAGCGAGAAGACGCCGACCCGGTCGTGCCCGTTAATGGCCAGCATGCCGCGTGCAGGGCCGACGGCATTGAACGCAAGTCCATGTGTTTGACTCAATCCCGGTGTGTCGACGGTCTTGGCGCTGCCAGCCTGCAGGTCGATCAAGTCAAGCTCACCACGGCCTCCGTTGTTGACAACCAGATATCGCCCATCCGGGGATTGCGCCGCGTAGGTGCGCAAGATCCGGCCCGGCGCAGGGCCTGACACGCCACGATATTGAATTGCCGGTATTGCCTCTGTAAAGTCTGGAACTCGCAGCGTGTAGACGTATCCGTCTGTCCCGACCAAGTACACAATCGGCGCCTTGGTATCGGACACGACGGTCGCGGCGGTAGACCCTCGGTATATCGCATCCGGCGGGGACAGTGATGGTAGTTGGCCGATTTTGATGGCATCCAGGAGTTCATCAACACGATGGGCGTATAGACCACCGCTGCGGGCCGGGATCACCAGCCATTCATCGTCGGCCGTAATGCTCGGCTGTGCGACGTCATAGCTTTGAGCTAGGTTGACACGGAAGGTCTTCCAGCGACCGGAGCCGACTTCTGTTCGCGCGAGGAAGTACACAAAGGGGCCACTATTGACGCTTATCGCAGCAACAAGGCCTCCGTTCGACGTTGCTGCCAATCGCCCAGGAGATACCTGGTACTGACCACGTGTGACTTCCGTACCGTCGTTCGAATTGAACACAGATACCGCATCACATCCCGGAGCGTCAAATGCTCGGTCGTCAGTCAGGAACACCAAGTCTTCCAGAGGTGTCGTCGATTGAGCTTCCGCATCGCCATAGGATTGCCGGTCTGCCCCTGCGAGCGTACTGTTCACGACAGTGGCTTGTGTGATTGGGCCAACGAACGTGACCGGCATGCCGTTGTTGGCCTCGATTGCGATGCAAACACTCGCTAACAAGCCTACACCGATGCCAGCAGGAGCGCGGCCTGCACAGGCCAGTCGACCGACCAGCACGATCAGCCCTTCAAGATGGCTTGTACGGTCGGTCGACTGGCCCATCGTGTACTTCCTATCAGTTGTAGGTGATGGTCACCAAGGGACCGGCGATGTTGGTGCAGTCGTAGGAACACTCGAACGCACCTGTGTCGGTCTGCGTGAAGGTCTGCGAGGTCGGCGTCACCGTCGAACCGGTGCCACAGTTGCTGTTCGTCACCACGACACCGTCGTCCACGCTCGTCGTCGTGTAGATCACCTCGCGCAAGTTGAAGCCGCTTCCGGGCTGCGGATCGTTGATGTCGACCTTGAGTCGATACCGGCGACTGGGGGAGGCGCCGTAGGGTGTGCCGGCGCATGGCCTGCGTCGCACAGTTGGATGTCGACAATGTCTTGCGTCAGGTTTACGTTCGACAGGCTCCAACCTGACCCCGTCCACGTCACCGTCGCAGCGGCTACCTGCGTGTCATCGGCGCAAACGCCCGATCCCGCCGCCGCCCACGAAGCCTGGATCTCCCAAGTCTCGCTGTCGTCCGGCAGCACCGGGTCAGCCGGATTGGCCACCGTCGCGTGGTTGACCTCCAGCACCGAGGTCTTGGTGTCGTCGCCCACGCCGCAGCTGGCATGGGCCGATTGACACGCGCCAAACGCCATCACGGGTAGCGCGGGCGCCGGCCAGCCCATCGCAATGCCAACAATGAAGGCCAGCGTGCCGGCCAGGAACGTTACCGATCGCTTCCGGCATGGGGACCATCGATCGTTTGGGGGATTCATGGACGTCGCTCCTTTCGGCGACTGGGGCCGGCCGCACCGGTGCTTCGCCGGTCCGGCCGCCATCCGATCCTTGTCGCCGCCCTCGGAGTGCGAGCCACTTCGTGCCCGGCTTGTCGCCAGGCGCGCGCCCCGGTACAATCCGGAGCCTAAGCTGTCCTCGTGTGGCTTCGGGTGCCGAGGGCAGCGCGTTGGCCAGTCGTTCGCGCGGCTGGTCAACGCTGTTTCGTGGGTCTGGGTGTGTTCGCGGTCGTGTCGCGCATCGCGCTCCTTGGTAGCGCTGCACCTCCCGTTCGATTCGGCAGCAGGCTGGGTTCATCTCTCTGTGGAAAGTGTCCTAGCCCCTCTGCTTCCCATTGTACACCGACGCCCCCCCCCATTGTCAATCCCCTAAACCTGCGCTCGGCCAGCCCCTGCCCTTCGCTGTCCCGACGCACCTCGCGCCCTACCGCCGGCCCCAGAACGCCGCCGGCGGGCATGGGATCGCCACCGCGATCGCACGGTAGATCGCCGCGAGGACCGCCGCGACGGGTCGACGTCGCCGCGGCCGTGGTGTGGATCCCACGGCGTCGCCCACCACACGACCATCGTACCGTCGTCCCGCGCCAAGCGCTCCGCCTGGGCGGTGGCAGGTTGTGCGCAGCACAGGAGCACGAGGGCGGAAGCGTCCCAGAACTTCACCGACCGCCCTCCCGCTCGGCCAGCAGATCCGCCAGCGATCGCCCGGTCGCGTCAACCGGACGGGGCCGATCCCAAGAATTCGAGCGGCAGCGGGCCGCTTCCACGGCGCACCAGGCCCAGCCGCTCCATCGCCCGCAGGCGCTCCTCGAGCTCGTGTTCGCCGGCCTCCACCGGCACCAGCCCACTCACCCGGGAGGGGCCCCCTCGAACGGCGCGTACTTGAGCCGCACCTTCTCGGTCACCGGCCCGATGTCGTGGCCCGTGCTGTACAGCCAGTGCAGCGCCCCCTGCTCCGAGACGAACGCGAACTGCCGCGCGAGCGCCTTGGCCGCGCCGGCCGCCCCGTGTTCCCCGTAGAGCCGGTCGACGTAGGCCGCGAACGAACCGTGCGCCGCGGCCAGGGCCTGCATCGCCACGGCGTTGGCCACCACCGCCTCGAGCTTGGCCTTGTAGCGGATCACGCGGTCGTCGCCGGCGATGGCCTCGACGTCCGCCGGCGTCAGGGCAGCCACGGCGTCGACGTCGAAGCCGTGGAACAATGTCCGGAAGCCGGCCCACTTGTTGTCGACGACCTGGCGGTTGAGCCCGCCCATGAAGATGATGCGGCTGGCGGCTTCGAGGTAGCCCGCGTCGGCGGTCGGGCGGGGCGGCAGCGACATGGCATGGCCTCCTTGGCAGGGCGTCCGGCGCGCATCCGCGGCCGGGCAGCCCATTCTACCGGATCGACTCCGCCAGGCGCAACGCCGCCGCGCGGTCGAGCGCCGACTCCAGCCGCAGCGTCAGGTCGCCCCGCGTCCACAGCAGCGTGTTGCCGGCCAGCCGGACGCGGTCGCGGCGCCAGCGGCCGTAGCCGTCGACGAGGTCGACGAACGGGTGCGGTTCGCCCTCGATCCAGTAGCCGTCCTCGCCGGCCACACGCACCGACGTGATCGACGTGCCCGGGCCGACGCCCTTGCCGATCGTCGCCGTCGACGGCCGGCCCTCGAACTGCGTCAACACCGCGCCGACCTGCGTCGCCGCGAGGGCCGGCAGCTCCGGCGTGGCGCCGAACACCAGGGCCACGCGACCGCCCGGCGTGCGCGTGTCGTGGTAGGCCTCGTCCGGCTCGCCCCACACCGCCGGGTCGGGCTGGACGACCGGCCAGGCCACCGCTGCCCGTACCTCGTCGAGCGTCAGCCGGCGCCCGAGGTCGAGCAGGGCGGCGACCGGCGTGACGCCCGTGCCGGGGTCCCCGCCAGCGCCCGCGGCCGGGGTCCCGCCGTCCGGCAGCCCGCCGTGGCGGATGGCGACGCCGCGCAGCCCCAGGCGGTCCGCCACGGCGTCGCGCACGCCCGGCGTCGCGACGGCGGCGGCCAGCACCGCGAGCACCGCGAGGCCGGCCACGGCCGCGCGCCCGGCCCGTCGTCGGCGCGCGTCGGATCCGGCGCGCGCACCAGGCGCGCTGCCGCTGGCGGCGCGCGCCAGCCAGGCGGACGCCCGGCGCCACGCGGGCGGCGGCGGCACGCGGCCGTGGATGCGCGCGCGGACGCCCTCCGCCAGGTCGGCCGCGGTCGGGTAGTCGATCCACGCACCGACGTCGCGCAGCGCGGCCGCCAGCTCGGCGTCGTCGGACGGGGGCCACGGGTGCGCGCGAGCGGCGCCCGCCGCGGGCCGGGGATCGGTCATCGTGGCGCTCCTCTCACCGCCGGCGGGACTGGAACCGGCGCGGCGGGGCGCGGTTCGGCGGCCCCGTCGGCAGCGAGCCCGGCCCGCAGCCGGGCCAGCGCCCGCGACAGGCGGGACTTGACGGTGCCGGCCGGGCAGCCCAGCGCGGCGGCCGACTCGGCCTCGCTCAGCTCGAGGAAATAGCGGCAGGCGATGACGAGCTGCTCGGCCGCGCCGAGGTCGTGATAGGCCGCCAGCAGGCGTTCGCGCTGCACCGCCGCCAGCGCCGCCGCCTCGGGCTCGACCGCCGCCAACGCCGCCGCGGCGCCTTCCGCGGCCCCCGCGCGCAAGGCCAGGCGCGCCCGGCGCCCGGCGGCCGTGCGGCGGTTGCGCGCCTCGTTGGCCACGATGCGCAGGAGCCACGGGCGGAAGGGCGCCCCGGGCCGGAACCGGCCCAGCGCGAGATACGCCTTGACGAAGGCCTCCTGGGCGGCATCGTCGGCGTCGTCGGCCGAGCCCGTGATCACGTAGGCCAGCCGCGTCGCCGCGTCCTGGTGCCGCGCCACGAGGTCGGCGTAGGCGTCGGCGTCCCCGCGCCGCGCGCGTTCGATCAGCGCTTGCTCCGGCAGGCGGCCCCTCCTTGCCAGCGTGGAATCGTGATGCGGTTGATCCTACAACGCCCGGCGGCCATCGGTTCATTCAACGGCGCATGGAACCATCGCGTGCCGCCGGACGTTGGAACACGCCGAGGCCCACGAGGATCCACGACCATGCTCCAACTCTGGCTGACGCTCGACGATCCGCAGGGCGGCGCCGCCGCCCTGCCCCCCGCCTGCCCGCACGCCGCGTGCGGCAGCGCGGGGGTCCGCCGCTTCCAAACCGTCGCCAAGCCGGTGCGGGGCCTCGGGGCCCACGGTGTGACGGCGGAGCGCTTCCGCTGCCTGGCGTGCCGCCGGACGTTCCGGGTGTACCCGGCCGGGATCGACCGCGGCCACGTGCCGGCGGCCGTCAAGCACCTGGCGGCCGGGCTGCACGGGCTGGGGCTGTCGTACCGCGACATCAGCCGGGCGCTGGCGGTGCTCGGCGTGGCGCTGGGCAAGAGCACGGTGCAGGTGCTGGCGGCGCCGGTGGCGGGCGCCGGCCCGCCTCGGCCGGGATGGCTGGGGGCCGTCCTCGAACGGGTCGAGCTCGAGCCCGGCGGCGCTGGCGCGAGCGACGGCGGGGATGGTCGCGACGGCGAGGGCGGGTGCGGGATCTCGCGACTGGCGAGCCGCGGCGCAGCGGCCCGCGGCGACGGCCCGCGGGCCTGGGTGTGGATCGGCGGGCGGCGCCACGCGCTGCGGCGGGCGGTGGATGCGCGCGGCCGCACGGCACTGGTCGTCGACGGGGTCGCCCGCGACCTCGGCTACATCGTCGACGTCTGGGCAGGCGCCATGCTGGCGGCGCATGGGGTACAGGCGGCGGTGGTGTATGCGGGCGACGCGGGTCGCCAGCGCTGGGGTCCGGTCTGGGGATCTCTCGGCGGCGCGATGCCATGCGGCGCCGGGCCGATCTGCTGGCCGGGGGTCGCTGGCGGCGGCGCGCCGTGGGACGGCGGCGAAGGCATGGTGGCTGCGGCCGCCGCGGGTGCGCCGGCGATGTTGGAGCCCCCTCCGCGGCAGCCGGAGATCGGAACGGACGGGGCGGCGGCCGGCGCCCTGTGGCCGGGGCCGGGGCAAGCGGCACCGCCGATGCATCCCGCGCCGCCGGCGCGGCCCATACCGCCCGCCGTGCCGCGGCGATCGCCGGGCGGCGATCGGTCATCGCGATGTGGGCGGCCCAGGTGGCGTGCCGAGACAACCGGCGTCTCGAGCGGGTCGGCGGCCGACCGGTGGTTGGGGGTCCGGCTGCCCACGAGCGGCGACGGCAGCGTGGAGCGCCCTTCCCTGCACATCCGCGCGGTCCATTTCGGGCGCCCACTCCGGCATCGGCGCCCTCCCGAGGTGCATCGCCGCTGCGCGTAGGCGGCGCCTGGGCAGGCCGACACCGCGCGCTGGACGATGGCCGCAAGGGCCGCGGGGATTGCGGCGCGGTTCTCGGGCTTGCCAGCGTCAGGCACTGGGCAGACGTGCCGCACGACCAGGGCGATCGCGCCCGGCTTCCTTGCCTTTTCCAGGGCGCGATCAAGGCGGTCGCCGGTTCGACCCTTGGCCTTCGGCCGCCCAGAGCCCCGGGGCGCCGACGGAGAGGGTCGGCCTTGCGCGGGGGGATGCCGCGTCGTGATCGACCGGCGCCGCCGAGAGGGTCGCGGCTGGGAGTGGTGACTGTGGGGCCTGCCTGCCCACCTCGGCATGGATTTGCTGGAAGCCATCGTGACGGCTGCCGTAGCCTGTGGACGGGTCACGACGCGGATGCACAGCCGTTGCGCGCCGAGCGTGGCCTGCAGACCATGCGGAGGCGGCATCATGACACTTTTCGATCCCGACCGGCACCACCGCCGGTCGATCCGCCTGAAGGGGTACGACTATGCGGCAGCCGGGGCGTATTTCGTGACGGTTTGCACCAAGGGCCGGGCGTGCTTGTTCGGGGAGATCGTCAACGGCGACATGCAGTTGAACGAGTTTGGCAAGATCGTGATGGCCACGTGGGCCGATCTGCCAGCGCACTATGCAGGCGTCGAACTGGATGCGTTCGTGGTCATGCCCAACCACGTCCACGGCATCGTGGTGTTGACATCGTGTGGGTCGTCGGGAACAGATGTGGATTCGGACCCGGTAGGGGCGGGTTTCAAACCCGCCCCACCCACCCCGCGGAGCCAGATGATCCACGGCCGGTAATGGCGCCCAAACGCCATGCCTTGCCTGAGGTCGTGCGGGGGTTCAAGACCTTCACGGCACGCCGCATCAACGAACCTCGAGGAAGCCCAGGGATCGCCGTCTGGCAACGCACCTACTTCGAACACGTCATTCGAGATCAGCGGAGTCTCGATCGCATCCGGAGGTACATCGTCGAGAATCCCATGCGGTGGGATCGCGATTCTGAGAACGCCGCGCGGGAGTAGCTCCGATGAACGGCTGGCGCACACCCCCGGCGAAGACGCCGCCCCTACGCAACCTCCGGCGACCGGCCGCGCCATGTTTCACGGCCGGGCCGACCTCACCCCATCCCACGCCCGCACACCCGCCCCACGCCCCCCGCCAACATCGGCTCGACCGACAGCGCCAGCCCCGCAAGGCATGCCACCAACGTGAAGGCGGCGCCGACGGCCACGACGAAGCCGGCGCCGAGGTCGGGCGCGGCGTACCGGGCCGTCGCCCACGTCAGCCGGGCCTCGAGCGCCAGACGGGCGCCCCACAACGGGTCGACGGCGTTCATGCTCCACACGGCCACGCCGGCCACGACGCCCAGCAGCACCACGAGCAGCCCGGGCAACACCACGTCCAGCACGGGCCAGGTGCGCCGCCGTGCGGGCGGCCGGATCCGCGGCACGCCGCGCAGGGCGGACGCGGACGGCGCCGGCGCGGATGCGCCGGGAACCGCCGCGTCGGTGCGGACGCCGGCCATGACGCGCGCCGCGAAGCCGACCGGCAGCGGCGCCGCAGGACGGCCGGCGAGGACGGCGTCGATCCGCGGGTCGACGGCCGGGCGCGGCGCGGCGCCGGCATGGGCGTCCGCCGCCTCGGCGCGGACCTGCGCCATGGCGCGCGCCACGAAGCCCTCCGGCAGCGGCGCCGCGGGTCGGCCGGCGAGGGCGGCGTCGACGCGGGGGTCGATCGCGGGCACGGGTGCGGGGGTGGGCTCAGGCACGGGCCGACTCCATCGCGCCGGGGTCGAAGGGCCCAGCGCGGAGGGCACCCACGCCCACCGATCGACCGGCGGCACACCCGGCCTCCCGCGCCCCGCGCGCCGCGGCCTCGTAGGCTTCGAGCGCGCCCTGAAGCTGCCGGCGCGCGCGGTGGATGCCGGTCTTGACCGTGCCCAGCGGCAGGTCCATGCTGTCGGCGATGTCCTGGTAGCTCATGTCCTGGCCGTGGCGCATGGCGATGAGCAGGCGGTAGGTCGGCGGGAGGCCGTCGATGGCCGCGTACAGGTGCGCCCGCAGCTCGTCGGTGAGCGCGCCGGCCTCGACGGGCGGCTGCAGGTCGGGCAGGTCGACGCGCGCGTCGATGTCGATGGCGTCGAGCCCCGCGCGCAGCGCCGGCAGCCGGCTGTAGCACAGGTTGACGACGATGCGGTACAGCCACGTGCTGAAGCGCGCGTCCGTGCGGAAGGCCGGGAGGCCGCGCCACGCGCGCAGGAACGCCTCCTGCGCCACGTCCTCGGCGTCGCGGGGATCGCCGAGCGTGCGCAGCGCGAGGTTGTGGACGAACGGGGCGTGCCGGGCCACGAGGGCCTCGAACGCGGCCGTGTCGCCCCGCGCGGCGCGGGAGATGAGGGTTCGCTCGTCGTCGATCACCTGGCTATCGTACCACTCCTCGCCCGTTTCGACCGGGCGCGCGGCGCAAAGGTTTCACCGGCCCGCCGTCGTGGCCACGACCGCCCGACCGGGCGGACCGCCGGCCGCCGGTGGCGCACCGATCACACCCGGCGTTAGAATCATGGCATGCCCCACGCTGACGACCCGGCCGCCGACACGGCCGCGGGCGCCCCGAACGGCGCCGCCCCGCCCCGCCCCGACGCCCCGCGCGCGCCAGACGGTGCCGGTGCCCGCAACCCCGGCGTCCCGTTCGACCTCGGCTGGGTCGAGGCGGCGCGCGTCAACCGCAGCGCGGTGGAGCGGCGGGCGGCGACGCTGCCGGGACGCCGGACGGTCAAGCGGGAGTGGCAGGCGGCGTGGCTGGTGCGGGCCGTCCAGTGCATGGACCTCACGACGCTCGCGGGCGACGACACGCCGGGCAGCGTCGCGCGGCTGTGCGCCAAGGCGCGCCGGCCGGTGCGCGACGACCTCGTGGCGGCCCTCGGTCTGGTCCCGGGCGACGTGCGGGTGGCGGCGGTGTGCGTGTACCACGCGCTGGTGCCGACGGCGGTCGCGGCGCTGCGGGGGTCCGGCATCCCGGTGGCCGCGGTGTCGACGGGCTTCCCGGCCGGGCAGACGCCGTTCGACCTCAAGCTGCGGGAGATCGAGGCGTCGGTGCGGGCCGGCGCGCGCGAGATCGACGTCGTCATCAGCCGCCGGCATGCGCTCTTGGGAGACTGGCAGGCGCTGTACGACGAGGTGTGCGCCTTTCGCGCGGCGTGCGGCGACGCGCACGTCAAGACGATCCTGGCCACAGGCGAGCTCGGCACGCTGACCACCGTCCTGCGCGCCAGCCTGGTGTGCCTGATGGCGGGCGCGGACTTCGTCAAGACGTCGACGGGCAAGGAGAAGGTGAACGCGACGCTGCCGGTCGGGCTGGTGATGGCCCGGGCCATCCGGGCCTACCGCGAGGCGACGGGGCACGCCGCGGGCTTCAAGCCGGCCGGGGGCATCGGCACGGCCCGGCAGGCGCTCGACTGGCTGATCCTGATGAAGGAGGAGCTCGGCGGCCCGTGGCTGGCGCCGGAGCGCTTCCGGCTGGGGGCGAGCACGCTCCTCGGCGACATCGAGCGGCAGCTCGAGCACCACGTCACCGGCGCCTACTCGGCGGCGTTCCGGCACCCGATGGGGTGAATGGAGGCCTCAGTCATAGCTTCGGCCACTCCGGGTAATTCCAACGCCCTGCAGTTTCTGTTACGGCGGCACTCGCCGCTAGAGTGGCCGAAGTTATGACGATAGCCGGCGCTTCCATGTTCACTTCAAGATCAAGGAACGCACCCCCCGGGCTGCATGCAAGGAACGGATGCATCGAGGCATGTAAATCCGACGTCTTCACCTTGCTCCCAGTACCCGAAAGTTGACAAGCAGCCTGTTCGATAATCGGTTCTACTGACTTCTAAGAACGCCATGCTCGAAAAAGATGGTGGCGTCACACCACCGCGACCGACGGCATAGTTGTAGCCATTACAGGAATACTCAGCAGGACATCCTCCACAATCACACCCAGAATTAATAGCCAGAGAACAACTCTTACTGTTGCGACCTGAGGTCGTGACAGAACGTTTGATCGAAGGGCTTCCTGGGAGCGCCGGCATCTTGCCGGCTGG
>WBZR01001586.1_pt1 | contig 27529 bp, 26 predicted proteins | sample 5204231 | NCBI WGS metagenome assembly WBZR01 (sample SAMN12412403, study PRJNA552823) | activated sludge metagenome | isolation source: activated sludge from anammox sidestream of wastewater treatment plant... | place: USA: Virginia | collected 2017-08
GATGACTTCATCAGTATCCTCTTTTCCTGCCAGCCTTTTTCGCAGTTGCTCTCGTTGATGACGGCTCATGCGTTCTATTGAACTCATCCAATCTTTGAATTCCGTTGATCTCATTGTGGACTCCTCAATTTCTATAGCTCAACGCTTATTCGACAACTCATTCAATAATTAATTGTTACATAGCCAATAAAAACCCCACACCGGCTATGCGCCAACAGATTGAATCAGTATTGCAGCCGCCACATGCCTGCCTTCCGATGACAGGATATTGTAGGTTCTGCAAGTTGCCTGCGTATCCATCACTTCGAATCCGATGCCACGGGAAAGAATCGTTCGCATCAATGATGCAGCCGGGAATCGCAATATAGACCCTGTTCCGAGCAAAATGATCTCTGGCTGCATGGCCAGCAATGGATCCAGATGCTCGACACCCAGAGAATCAACACTACTTGCCTGCCAGTTTTCGATAATCCGGTTCGGCAGCACAATCATGTTACTGGTGTACCTCATCTGATTGACAGCGACATAACCTTCTCCATAGCCGGAAAACATGTTCAAACCGGCTTGGCCCGAAAGATGCAGCTTCATGGAAACTCCTCATGACGAAAAAATTTATTTTATTGCAAGCCGGGCAGTGCAGGCCGCACTCACAGCCATTTTCACCCGAACGAAGACTAGCGTAACATGGTATGCTTTTTTTCGTACCAAACATCTTCAAACCATCCATGCAACCCATCAAAAAATCCAGCAAACTCAACAACGTCTGCTATGACATACGCGGCCCGGTTCTTGATCGCGCAAGACAAATGGAGGATGAAGGCCAGCGTGTCATCAAGCTCAACATCGGCAACCCCGCCTCCTTTGGATTCGAGGCACCGGACGAGATCCTGCAGGATGTAATCCGCAATCTTTCTGCTGCATCTGGCTACTGTGATTCCAAGGGATTGTTTGCCGCCCGCAAGGCCATCATGCACTACACACAGGAGAAAAATATCGCCAACGTGCAGATGGATGACATCTACATCGGGAATGGCGTATCGGAACTGATCATGCTGGCCACACAGGCGTTGCTGGAAAACGGAGATGAGGTACTGGTACCCTCGCCGGATTATCCGTTGTGGACCGCCGCCGTATCGCTTGCGGGCGGCGTGGCCCGGCATTACACCTGTGACGAGCAATCCGGCTGGCTACCCGATCCGCAAGATATCAGGGCAAAAATTGCCAGAAACACACGGGCTATCGCCATCATCAACCCCAACAATCCGACTGGCGCACTGTATCCGGATGATTTGCTGCGTGAAATTATCGAAATTGCCCGGCAGAACAACCTGATCATCTTTGCCGACGAAATCTATGACAAGATTCTTTACGACGGAGCCACCCATACTTCAGTTGCATCACTTGCCGATGATGTCCTGTTTGTGACTTTCAACGGGCTATCCAAAAACTATCGCGCAGCTGGTTTCCGCTCTGGCTGGGCTGTGGTCTCCGGCAATAAGGCGCATGCACGCGACTATATTACCGGCCTCAACATGCTGGCTTCGATGCGCCTGTGTGCCAATGTGCCGTCGCAATTCGGCATCCAGACTGCACTGGGTGGCTATCAAAGCATACACGACCTCACCATGCCTACCGGGCGGCTGAAACGGCAACGTGATCTGGCCTGGAAACTGCTGACCGATATTCCGGGTGTGACCTGCTTCAAACCGCAAAGCGCCCTGTATCTGTTTCCACGGCTGAATCCGGCTTATTACCCGATTGAAGATGATGAGCAATTTGCACTGAATTTGCTGCTGGAAGAAAAAGTGCTTATCGTGCAAGGAACCGGATTCAATTGGCCGCAATCCGATCATTTCCGCATCGTCTTTTTACCCAACAGCGATGATCTGACAGAATCCATCGGCCGCATTGCACGGTTTCTCGATCGCTATCGCGCCCGCCACAGCAGCCAGTCTGGCCACGGATAAAAGCCGGGCAACCGCCTTGCCCAGCCTTATTCCGTATATAATCCGCAGTTTACTTTCATTGACGTACTAACCCATTCTGTTATGAAGCCAATTTATGTAGGGCTGCTCGGTGTTGGCACCGTTGGCGGCGGCACTTATACCGTTCTCAAACGCAATCAGCAGGAAATTACCCGCAGAACCGGTCGCAATATCATCATCCGCATGGTTGCCGATCTGGATCAGGAAAAAGCGCGCCACCTCACCGCTGGTGATGATGTGATCGTGACCTCCGATGCGCTTGAAGTAGCTAGACATCCTGACATTGATATCGTCGTTGAGTTGATGGGAGGACAAACCATAGCGAAACAGGCAATCCTTGAAGCCATCGCCCACGATAAGCATGTCATTACCGCCAACAAGGCATTGCTGGCAAATCATGGCAATGAAATTTTTGCAGCGGCACAGCAGCGTAATGTCATTGTCGCTTTCGAGGCTGCGGTGGCAGGTGGTATTCCCATCATCAAGGCTTTGCGTGAAGGTCTGGCCGCCAACCATATCGAATGGATCGCTGGCATCATCAATGGAACCAGCAATTTCATCCTGTCCGAAATGCGTTCAAAGGGGCTGGATTTCCCAACTGTCCTGGCTAAAGCACAGCAACTGGGTTATGCCGAGGCAGATCCGACCTATGACATCGAAGGCATCGATGCTGCCCACAAGATCACCATCATGTCTGCCCTTGCCTTCGGCATCCCGGTCCGGTTTGATCAGGCCTACATTGAAGGGATCACCAAACTGGCCAATGACGATATCCGCTATGCCGAAGAATTGGGGTATCGCATCAAACTGTTGGGCATTACCAAACGCACGGCCAGCGGAATCGAGCTGCGTGTTCATCCAGCGCTGATCCCAGTCAAGCGGTTGATCGCCAATGTGGAAGGTGTCATGAATGCCATCATCGCCAAAGGCGATGCTGTCGGGCCAACACTCTACTATGGCGCCGGCGCCGGAGCCGAACCCACTGCTAGCGCAGTTATTGCTGATTTGGTGGATGTAACACGCCTGCTCACTTCCAGCCCGGAACACCGCGTACCCGTACTGGCCTTCCTGCCGGAATTGCTTTCCGACACTCCGATTGTGCCGATGGAAGCCGTTGAAACAGCTTATTACCTGCGGTTCCAAGTTCTGGATAAACCTGGCGTACTGGCTGATATTACTCGCATCCTGGCAGACAACCATATCTCCATCAACGCCATGATTCAGAAAGAACATGCGGACAAGGAAGATAAGGTCAATATCATCATGCTGCTGCACAGGACCAGAGAAAAGAACGTCAACACTGCGATCGAAAAAATCCAGAGTCTCCCGGCCATGGCTGATAAAATCATCCGGATCCGGCTTGAAGAGCTTGGCAGTTAAAGCACCAGGACTTTTCCAATTTGAATTTACCCAGGCTTGAATCATTCCCCGCATCCTCGCGGGGTTGACACACCTTCACCGGATAAATCCGGCTGTTTTGTATTCCGCTTATCACAGGCATATATGCGCTATCTCTCGACCCGGGGCGGCATGTCCCCCAAAACATTTACTGAAATTCTACTCACCGGTCTGGCTCCCGATGGCGGACTGGCCATGCCGGAAACCTATCCCCAAATCAGCCCGACAACACTTGAATCGTGGCGCGCGCTCGATTATCCATCACTGGCATTCGAGATTTTGTCGCGTTTCATGGACGACATTCCGGCTGAGGATTTACGCACACTGGTAAACCGCACCTATACAGCCGACGTTTTCGGCAGCAAAGATGTGACCCCTGTCCAGATACTGGAGCCTGACCTGTATCTGCTGCATTTGTCCAACGGTCCCACACTGGCATTCAAGGATATTGCCATGCAATTCCTGGGCAATCTGTTCGAATATGTTCTGGCAAAAAATGGTGATGAACTGAACATTCTGGGCGCCACATCCGGTGATACCGGTTCCAGTGCGGAATACGCCATGCGCGGGAAGCGGGGAATCCGTGTATTCATGCTGTCGCCTTACGGAAAGATGAGCGCCTTCCAGACCGCACAAATGTTCTCGCTGCAGGATGAAAATATCTTCAATATCGCGATCGAAGGGGTATTCGATGATTGCCAGGATATTGTCAAAACTGTCAGCAACGACCAAGCATTCAAGCAAAAATACAAAATCGGGGCAGTTAATTCGATCAACTGGGCGCGTGTCGCTGCCCAGATTGTTTACTACTTCAAGGCTTATTTTGCCGTTACCCGCTCAAGCCAGGAAAAGATTTCGTTTTCCGTCCCCTCCGGCAACTTCGGTAATATTTTTGCCGGCCATGTAGCACGCATGATGGGTCTGCCAATCAGGAAGCTGATACTGGCTACCAATGAAAACGATGTGCTGGATGAATTTTTCCGTACTGGCATGTATCGCCCCCGCTCAACGGCAGAAACCAGACAGACCAGCAGCCCATCAATGGATATTTCCAAGGCTTCGAATTTCGAGCGATTCATTTTCGATTTGGCCGGACGGGATGCAGCACGTGTCAAGGAGCTCTGGAACTCGGTCGATCAGGGAAAATCCTTTGATTTGTCTACCACCGGCCTGTGGGCAAAAATCGGAGATTTTGGCATCGTGTCAGGCACCAGCAATCATGCTGCCCGAATTGACACCATTCGCGAAACCTATCGCAAATTCAATGCTGTGATCGACACTCACACGGCTGATGGGCTCAAAGTCGGCCTGGAGTTGCGTGAACCAGGCATACCATTGATCTGCCTGGAAACAGCGCTACCAGCGAAATTTGCGGACAGCATCCGAGAAGCAGTCGGATTCGATCCCAAACGGCCGGCTGGTTACGATAATCTGGAAAATCTGCCACAACGCTTCGAGCGCATGGCGGTTGATGCAACGCAGGTCAAGCAGTTCATGGCCAGCAAGATTGACACACCAAATAAAGCGAGTGCATCGGAGAAACTGACGAAATCCTGATATATTGCTAGCCTTCCACCGAATAACTTGGTAAGAATGCAATTTATCTACCCTGTTATAAATGTCTTTCTGACTAAAACGCAACAATCGGAAAAAGGAGTACCTCATGCTGTTTTCGATTAGCCGCTATGATCCGGACAAGGATGAGAAACCGTACATGCAGGATTACGATATCCAGCTCGAACCTACGGACAAAATGCTTCTGGATGCATTGATACGCATCAAAACAATCGATGATAGCCTCAGCCTGAGGCGTTCCTGTCGGGAAGGGGTTTGTGGCTCCGATGCCATGAATATCAATGGACGCAATGGGCTTGCCTGCATCACCCCGCTTGCCAATCTGCGTGAACCAGTCGAGATTCGCCCCTTGCCTGGATTACCGATCATCCGGGACCTGGTCGTCGATATGAGCCAGTTTTTCAAACAGTATCATTCGATCAAACCCTATTTGATCAATAATGATCCGCCTCCGGAAACCGAGCGATTACAATCACAGGAAGAACGCGCACGACTGGATGGACTGTATGAGTGCATTTTATGCGCCTGCTGTACTACTGCCTGCCCTTCATTCTGGTGGAATCCCGACAAATTTGTCGGCCCGGCCGGATTGTTACAGGCTTACCGTTTCCTGGCTGATAGCCGGGATCAGGCCACCTCTGAACGGCTGGATGATCTGGAAGATCCCTACCGCTTATTCCGTTGCCATTCCATCATGAACTGTGTCGATGCCTGCCCCAAGGGGTTAAATCCCACAGCTGCGATAGAAAGCATAAAAATCATGATGCTGAATAAAACGGTATGAATCACCAGGCCCGCGTGCGCTGGCGCTGTCGTCGCGGCATGCTGGAGCTGGACATCGTTCTGCAGCGTTTTGTGGACCACCATTACGGGCAGTTGGATGAACACCAGCTTGAACTGTTTGAAGTACTACTATCGCTTCCTGATCATGACCTGTGGAATATGATTATTCGCACCACGGAAGTGCCAGATAATCGATTTCGACCTGTATTGCGGCTGTTACAGGAAAATTGACCCGGATTTTGGGCATCTGCAGAAACAACTTGAATTAGAGAGAATAAATGGAGAAAACCATGCCGCCACAAAACATAGCCACTTTGTCACTGGGTGAAGGCAAAAAAACGATTGAACTACCCATCCTGTCCGGGAATGAAGGTCCGGATGTGGTAGATATTCGCTCGCTATATGCCCAGAGTGGTCTGTTTACCTACGACCCTGGTTTTGTATCGACAGCCAGCTGCAAATCAGCCATTACATTCATCGATGGAGACAAGGGAATTCTGCTGTATCGCGGTTATCCCATTGAGCAACTGGCTACCCGCTGCGATTTCATGGAAGTCAGCTATCTGTTGTTAAACGGCGAACTACCAACACCCGATCAGAAAGCACAGTTTGTCAGCAGCATCAGAAGCCACACCATGTTGCATGAACAGCTAATCAAATTTCTTAGTGGATTCCGCCGTGATGCTCATCCTATGGCTGTCATGGTAGGTGTCGTAGGTGCGCTATCAGCCTTTTATCACGATGCGATGGATGTTTCCGATGCACAACATCGCGAGCAATCTATTTTCCGGCTGATTGCAAAATTGCCAACCATCACGGCCATCGCCTATAAATACAATATCGGCCAGCCTTTTATCTATCCACGCAATGATCTGGATTTCACAGAAAACTTCCTGCACATGATGTTTGCCACACCGGCTGAGAAGTACACACCCAATCCGGTGATTGTCAAGGCACTGGATCGCATCCTGATTCTGCACGCTGATCATGAACAAAATGCATCCACCTCGACTGTCCGCCTTGCCGGTTCAAGCGGGGCCAATCCGTTTGCATGTATCTCCGCCGGAATTACCTGTTTATGGGGCCCGGCCCATGGTGGCGCGAATGAAGCATGCCTCAACATGCTGGAACAGATCGGTGATGTTTCACGTATCAATGAATACATTGCACGGGCTAAAGACAAGAACGATCCTTTCCGGCTGATGGGATTTGGCCACCGGGTTTATAAAAACTTCGACCCACGTGCCACATTGATGCGTGAAACCTGCCACGAAGTCCTGGATGAGCTGGGGCTGCACAATGACCGCTTGTTCAAACTCGCACTGGAACTGGAAAGAATTGCGCTGGAAGACGACTATTTCATCGAGAAAAAACTTTATCCCAATGTTGATTTTTATTCAGGCATCGTGCAGCGTGCACTGGGTATTCCAACCTCGATGTTTACCGCCATTTTTGCTACCGCCCGTACCGTCGGCTGGGTTGCCCAATGGAATGAAATGATTTCTGATCCGGAACAAAAAATTGGCAGGCCACGTCAGCTTTATGTGGGTGCCCCTCGCAGGGATGTCCCCAAATGAATCCGGCTCTGCCATAAGAGACAGGGTTTGCCACCTAACCGGCCGTAATGCCAAAAAGTCATCCGGGTGAGCAGCTCTTCGTCTACAAATCCTCTTTTCAGTTTCTTGAAAAAATGTTGCAGTAATTTCACAAGCTCCAGGTGGCTACCGTGATAAAACAACTCTTGGAAGATTCGAAACTGTTTGGCACCAATGCGGCATTTATCGAAATGCTCTATGAACAATACCTGGGGGACCCATCCGCTGTATCCGATCAGTGGCGGCAGTATTTCGATTCACTGCAACCAACGGAAACCATTTCTGCGCGTGACATCCCCCATACACCCATTGTCGAGTCACTGGTACGCACTGCCACCCGGCATCAACCATCCCAACCCTTCATCTCGCCAAAACAGGTATCAGGGGAATTAACCGAAACCGAGATACAGGAACGCAAGCAAATTGCCGTTCTGCAGCTGATCAATACTTACCGGTTTCTGGGTGCACGCAAAGCAAACCTTGATCCCCTTGGCCTACAACAGAAACAAGAAATTCCCGAGCTTGACCTGGCATTTCATGGGCTCACCGAAGCGGATATGGACAAGGCATTCCATACCGGCTCCCTGGTCGGCCCTGAGCACGCCACTTTGCGCGAGATTCTCGACCGGCTACAGCAAACCTACTGCGGCAGCATTGGTGTCGAGTACATGTACATTGCCGACATCAAGCAGAAACGCTGGATACAGAACCGGCTTGAATCCATCAGCGCCCAACCCAGTTTCACACCTGAATATAAACGCCACATTCTGGAACGGCTGACTGCAGCAGAAGGATTGGAAAAATATCTGCATAACCGTTATGTCGGTCAAAAACGTTTTTCTGGTGAAGGCAATGAGAGCCTCATTCCGCTGCTGGACAAGCTGCTGCAACAAGCAGGTAGCTCGGGCATACAGGAAATTGTCATGGGGATGGCTCACCGTGGGCGGCTGAACGTACTGGTCAATACATTGGGCAAAATGCCAACGGAACTGTTTCAGGAATTCGAGGGAAAAAATCCGCAGGCGCTGACATCTGGTGATGTTAAATACCATCAGGGATTTTCCTCAGCGGTGATGACACCAAGTGGCGTCATGCGCCTGGCGCTTGCCTTTAATCCATCGCATCTTGAAATCGTCAACCCGGTGGTTGAAGGCTCGGTACGCGCCCGTCAGCATCGGCTCGGTGATAAAAATGGCGATCAGGTTATCCCTGTGCTGATTCACGGAGACGCCGCCTTTGCCGGACAGGGCGTCGTAATGGAAACGCTTAATTTGTCGCAAACGCGTGGATATGGCACGGGTGGTACCATTCACATCGTTATTAACAACCAGATCGGCTTTACCACATCCGACCCCCGGGACAGCCGTTCCACCCTGTATTGCACCGATGTTGTCAAGATGATTGATACACCGGTTTTTCATGTCAACGGTGATGATCCGGAAGCCGTAATTCTGATCGCTGAAATTGCACTGGATTTTCGTATGCAATTTCACAAGGATGTGGCCATTGACCTGGTTTGTTTCCGCAAGCAGGGACATAACGAGCAGGATGAGCCGATGGTCACCCAGCCCTCCATGTACAGCGTCATTCACCAGCATCCTGGCACACGCCAGCTATATGCGGATGCTCTTATCCGTCAGGATGTGATTAAACAAGCCGATGCCGATGACATGGTGCAGGCCTATCAGGGCGCCATGGACGAAGGGCGCAATCCCAACACCACCATCTGTTACGACTATAAATCACCCAACGCTGCCAACTGGGCTCCCTTCCAGAGTACACAAAAATGGGATCAATCGGTAAACACGGGCGTATCTGTTGAAGATCTAAAATATCTGTCCGAACGGCTGACAGCAATTCCGGCTACATTCAAACTCCATTCCAGGGTTGAAAAAATCATTGAGGATCGCCGGAAAATGGGTACGGGCGAGTTGCCGCTGGATTGGGGCATGGCAGAAAACCTCGCTTATGCAACCTTGCTGAAAGAGGGCTACCCAGTCCGCATTTCCGGTCAGGATTGCGGGCGCGGCACTTTCTTTCATCGCCATGCCGTCCTGCATGACCAGAACCGGAAACAGGATCAGTGGGAAGACGGCACGTATATTCCCTTGCGCCATGTCATGCCCAAACAACCCGATTTTGCTGTGATTGATTCGATATTATCGGAAGAAGCTGTACTGGGCTTCGAATACGGTTATGCCACCGCCCAGCCAAATGAACTTGTTATCTGGGAAGCGCAATTTGGTGATTTTGCCAACGGTGCTCAGGTAGTTATTGACCAGTTTATTGCATCCGGAGAAGCCAAATGGGGACGCTTATGTGGACTGGTTCTACTGCTGCCGCATGGTTATGAAGGCCAGGGACCGGAACATTCTTCGGGCCGACTGGAACGATATTTACAATTGTGCGCCGAATACAACATCCAGGTATGCATTCCATCCACTCCAGCGCAAATATTTCATCTTCTCCGGCGCCAGATTATCCGGCCGATACGCAAACCGCTGGTCATCATGTCACCCAAAAGTATGTTGCGCCACAAAGAGGCCATTTCATCCCTGGATGATCTGGCAAACGGTCATTTCCAGCCGATCATCCCCGAAATCGAATTGTTCGAAGTGGAAAAAATAAAACGGCTGATCGTCTGCAGTGGAAAAATCTATTACGAATTGATGGCTTACCGGCGCGAGCACCAGATCACCCACATGGCCATCGTCCGGCTGGAACAGCTGTATCCTTTCCCACATGGGGATTTCCAGGCTGAAATCAACCGATATGTGCATGCCCGAGAAATTCTCTGGTGCCAGGAAGAACCAGGCAACCAGGGAGCCTGGCATCGTATCCAGCACTACCTGCTGCGCCATATGCGTCCTGATCAGAAACTTGGGTACGCACTGCGCCCCTCATCCGCCTCGCCCTCGGTTGGCTATCTGGCGGTAGACCGGCTCAGACAGAAAGAATTAATCGAAGCTGCATTCCGCGACACCATCTGAAAAAATTCATGGAGCATTCATTATGTTGATCGAAGTCAAAGTCCCCGAATTATCAGAATCCGTAGCAGAAGCCACACTCATCAGCTGGCATAAGCGGCAGGGTGATCATGTTGAACGAGGTGAAAATCTGATTGATATTGAGACAGATAAAGTGGTGCTGGAGCTCCCTGCTCCACAATCCGGCGTTCTTGCTGAAATCATCAGAAATGATGGCGCCACTGTCACCAGCGGAGAAATTATTGCCCGGATCAATACTGCTGCCAAAGAAACCCAATCGACCCCAGAGCAATCCGCTTCAGTGGATACCCGACTTACGGAAACTGCAGATTTCTCTGCAGTGGCAACACACCAGGCTGAATCATTTATGCCATCTGCAAAAAAAATGGCCGAGGAAAACAGCCTTACTGAAGAAGAAATGGCAATGATTCATGGCACAGGCCGTGGTGGGCGCATCACCAAGGAAGATGTGCTGGCTCACATAAAACATAAAGAGAACACAACTTCCAGCCAGCAGGCAGCTTTACAGTCGACACAAGCTGCCGGGGTGAAAAAAACTGCCATTCTCCCAATAGATAATCAAACAGGAAATTCGGGTAGACCGGAAAAGCGCGTACCCATGACGCGAATACGCATGCGCATTGCCGAACGATTAGTGCAATCCCAGTCCACGGCAGCCATTCTGACTACATTCAATGAAGTCAACATGCAGGCAATCATGGATTTACGCGCGCGTTACAAGGACAGTTTCGAAAAGGAACATGGCGTCAAACTTGGCTTTACCTCTTTTTTCGTCAAGGCGGCGGTTGCTGCCCTTAAAAAGTTCCCCATCATTAACGCCTCGGTGGATGGAAATGACATCATCTATCACGAGTATTACGATATCGGCATAGCTGTCGCCAGCCCGCGCGGCTTGGTTGTACCGATCATTCGTGATGCGGACAAGCTCACTTTTGCCGAAATCGAACAACAAATTGCCGATCTGGCCAAACGGGCTCAGGAAGGAAAATTAGCAATAGAAGAACTGACAGGCGGCACGTTCTCGATTACGAATGGTGGAGTGTTCGGCTCTATGCTCTCCACACCCATTATCAATCCACCTCAGAGCGCAATTCTTGGCATTCATGCCACCAAACAACGCCCGGTAGTTGAAAACGGCCAGATTGTGATCCGGCCAATCAACTATCTGGCACTTTCCTATGATCATCGCATCATTGATGGGAGAGAAGCGGTTCTATCGCTGGTTGCGATCAAGGAAGCTCTGGAGTATCCGGTCAGCCCATTGTTTGAAAACTGACCGGATTGGGGGGAGAAAGATGTGCAGCCTGGAGTAGCTGACAAGAGAAGAAAATTATTTGCAAATTCTGCCCGGAACCATTGATTCACACCTGGCAAGAATATCGCACTGAGTGGTCTTTAATACTTGCGGAACAATCCTGAGCGGCATTTAATCGTGGCCTATTGAGGCAGACCAAATGAGTATTTTTTGTGCGCTTTGCCAGGCCAGATCTGCCGGCCTTCATATACGATAGGCATATCACGGTTGATTTGGGCAGCTGAGGGCTTCACTACAACATCCACACCCTTACCACAGGATTCGGGTAATGGCTTGGTTGTCAGGTTACGCACAATCTTCAGCGGAGCAGGTCCGCCAGCCTCCAGGCTGTCAAAAACCGTTCCCAGATCATTATGAGTCCATAATCCCGCCACACCTTCGCCCTGCAATCCACTTGAATTCGTAATCTTGCAGATATCAACAATCGACACCTGGAACGTGACACTTTTTGCACAAGAGCCAGGTACGATATTCACTGCGTTTAAACGGAAAGGCACATAAACCACCATGCCTTCTGGCATCCCAGGGCCACCTGCTGCCCAGAAGCCGACCACCTTTCCTGCCGCATCCTGCTTTGGTTTTACATGATCAAAAGCTGCACGGCTTAATAAAGGACGAACATTATCACTCCAATTGGATACAAAATCGGTCAATGGATTTCCCATAGGTTGACCATCAACCAGAACTGTTGAATCCACGCCGTCTGGAAATACAACCGATGTTCCGATCACCGGGTTAATTCCACAGGTATGTCCGATTACCACATTATTTGTAACCCGAGTTCCCTCTCCCACCGTACCGGTCTCAAAGCGCGTATGTGCAGATACCTCCTGCCCTACACCCAGCAACATGGCTGCCGCTAATGAAAACAATGACAATTCCAGTTCAATTTTTTTCATGTAATTTATCCATTTGTTTATTAATACAAGCCAGACAAAACTCATCCGTGGCTGCACAAAAATCTATCTTGTCCCTTTATTCACCTGCAAAGCTGATGAAGACTGCAAAATCAATAGTGGCTATTTATTTTCCTGAAAGAGTAGCCAACAGCCAAAAATATTATCTGATCTGCATAATCAAATAACAATGCGACAAATTGTCGCGCCTGAGAAGATAATGCCTGTTTTTCAATCGGGATAAATCAGAGTAAACACATGATAAACAAAAGGAATTATCCTTAAACAACCTTGATTTCTTTAGGATATCAACATGCAAGCGCGACAATTTGTCGCACTACGAACTGATTTGAATTCAGGGATAAGACAACAACAGGCTGCCAGGTAGATAAAAGCAGGACGAGAAAAATCACAGATAAATTTCTCGTTAAGAGAAGATGGAAGCCGGAGATCGGACTACATTGGTTTTTGGTACCCGGCTATATTGATAGACAAGAAGTGAAATTATTGCCGGTCAGTTCGAATTTTTTGCTGTCTCCCATTGCTCGGGAGTATAGGTTTTCATTGACAGGGCATGAATTTCCTCGCGCATCCGTTCACCAAGCGCCTGATAAACCAATTGATGCTGCTTGACGATGTTTTTTCCTTCAAACAATTCACTTACGATGATGGCACTAAAATGATGACCGTCATTACCTTCCACTCTGATCCAGGTGCAGGGCAAAGAGGCTTTAATCGAATGTTCAATTGATTCTGCAGTAACCACTTCTTCTCCTTTATTCCTCAAAATATAAAATTAGATTTACTCGTTCACGAACGGATCTTGTAACCGCTTTTCAGCATCCACAATGCCCACCCTGAAATCACCACAAGACAAAGCAACACAACACTCACACTGATATAGGGAGAAATATCCGACACACCGAAAAAACCGTAGCGGAAACCATCAATCATGTAAAAAAAGGGATTGAGGTGCGATAAAAATTGCCATACCGGCGGCAGAGAATGAACGGAATAAAACACCCCGGAAAGAAAGGTCAGCGGCAGGATAATAAAGTTCTGGAATGCTGCCAACTGATCAAATTTATCCGACATGATCCCGGCAATAACGCCCAGCACACCCAGCAGGGCACTACCCAGCAATGCAAACAATACGATCCAGATCAATGATTGTAATGGCGGCGGATAAAACCAGGCTGCAACGGTATAAACACCCAAGCCAACCATCAATCCTCGTAACGTAGAAGCACTGACGTACGCTAAAAAAATTTCCAGATACGAAAGAGGTGACAGCAGAATAAATACAAGATTCCCGGTTATTTTTGACTGAATCAGACTGGAAGATGAATTGGCAAAAGCATTCTGCAAAACAGCCATCATCACCAGGCCGGGAATCAAAAAAACGGTATAGGGAATACCGCCATAAACTTCCATGCGAGATGCAAGCACGTGCGAAAAGATCAGCAGATAAAGCAGACTGGACAATACTGGTGCAAGTATCGTCTGAAGGCTGACCTTCCAGAAACGCAATAATTCCTTGTGGAACAGGGTATAAAAGCCGGTCATACACCATCCGCATCTTGAGTTTTCATGATTTTCCTGAATACCGTCTCCAGATCAGGCTGCAACAGTTGCATATCCAGAATCTGCACCCCGGACTGTCGCAATAGCGACAAGATAGTTTCAACTTCGGAGTAATCCTTTATTTCCAGACTGTGCAGACTACCGTCATGCTTGCCTCGCCACATATCTAGTGCGGAAGGCAGTGCATCCGTGGATAAACGCAATTCCAATGTATAGCCTCTGGTACTGCGTACAAGATTATGCATGCTGTCGAGCGCCACGATCCTGCCTTGCTTGAGCACTGCCACGCGGTTACATAACGCTTCTGCTTCTTCCAGATAATGCGTAGTCAATACAACGGTGTGACCTTCAAGATTAAGCCGCCGGATGAATTGCCACAAACTCTGGCGCAACTCCACATCCACTCCGGCAGTCGGTTCATCCAGAATGATAACTGGGGGTTTATGCACCAGGGCTTGCGCGATCAGCAAGCGCCGCTTCATTCCGCCAGAAAGCGCACGCACGTTGACATATGCTTTGTCAGCGAGGTCGAGATGCTGCAGGATTTCATCAATCCAGGAATCATTCCGTTTGATCCCGAAATAACCTGACTGAATGACCAGCATCTCGCGCACGGTAAAAAAGGGATCGTATACCAGCTCTTGTGGAACTACTCCCAGCTTTTTCCTTGCTTCGCGATACCCGGACAGCACATCGTGCCCCATTATCTTTGCTGTTCCGTAACTTGGCCGGGTCAGGCCAGCCAGAATGCTGATGAGCGTGGTTTTACCTGCTCCGTTAGGCCCCAATAATGCGAAGAATTCTCCTGGTTGCACAACGAGATCAATGCGATCCAAAGCAACCAGCTCTCGGTAACGTTTGCCAAGTTGCTGCACCTCAATAGCCGGAATCATCTAAAAACAGGAAATAATCAAGGCATTAAGAATAAAAATCAGGAGGGAGGTAAAGTCTGCCAATTTAACAAACAGATTTTTCCGGGCAGCGCACGGGAACCATATTGCCCACATCGTATAATTCAATAAGATCTGCAAGATTACCCGGCAAATTGACAAACTCAACTTTTCGGCCATGCACCTGCGCTGTGCGCGTCCATTCAAGCAACATGCTGACAGCCGAGGAATCCACCTGGGCTACTCCTGCCAGGTCGACCAACACATCACCCGCCTTGATCGATTCTTTGCCAGCACGGATCACTTCAACCGTATTGCCATAGGTGACCGAACCTTCAACAAAAAGGCGATCTCCTTCCAGATGAATGCGGGCATCCGCTTTCCCGGCCATCTACTTTCCCTGCATCGATGCATTTTTCTCCGCCAACGCTGTAATCAGCCCATTCACCCCACCATCCTTGATTTGCGTGTTGAAAGTACCCCGATAATTGGTCACCAGGCTGACTCCGGCGACCGTCACATCATAAACTTTCCAAGTACCATCACTTTTTTCCATAGCGTAATCAATCGGAACAGGTTGTTTCCCGCCACCCTGAATTACCTGGGTCTTGACAGTAGCTTTGGTATCCTGCGCACTGACATTGGCCGAGCCAACCTTGATTACTTCGTCACGATACGTGGTCAGCGAATTTGAATAAGTTCGCACCAGCAATGCACGAAACTCCTTCACCAACGATTTTTTCTGTTCAGGATCTGCGAGAGACCAGTTCTTGCCCATTGCCAGCTGAGTCATGCGTGTGAAATTGAAATGAGGCAGAATCTTTTCCCGAACAAGACCCAGTACCCTATCCTGATTGCCTGCCCTGATACCATCATCTTTTTTGAGCACGGCCACCACTTCATCAACCGTATTTCTGATGAGCACATCAGGGGCAGTACCCTGTGCCGACACAGGCGCAATGAAGGCCAGCAATGTTAATAAAAGAAGATTGCCTACAAATGTTTTCATATTTATCACCTATTTCAAATTTCCGGATCCGAATCTTTTTTCTCTGAAGCCTTATCAAACAGGAATCGGCCGATCATGTCCTCCAGCACCATGGCCGAATTGGTTTTCATGATTTTCTCACCATCCTTGAGCATCTCTTCATCACCTCCTGGCAACAGTCCGATGTACTGTTCGCCCAGTAATCCAGAAGTCAGAATGCTGGCAAATGTATCTTTGGGAAACTGGTAATGCGTATCCATCCTCATGGTTACTACCGCATCGTACGTTTTCACACTGAACTGTATATCTGTCACGCGCCCCACCACCACGCCGGCACTTTTCACCGGAGCGCGCACCTTCAGACCGCCTATATTTTCGAAATTCCCCACCAGCACATAGCTCTGCTCCGGTTGAAATTCGGTCAGATTGCCCACTTTCAAACCAAGAAACAGCAAAGCTCCGATACCAACCATCACGAACAGGCCCACCCAAAAATCCATCATGGTACGCTGCATCAACTTACTCCTCTGAACATGAATGCAGTCAAAACAAAATCCAGCCCCAGAATTGCGAGCGAGGAAGTCACCACTGTCCGTGTAGTCGCACCCGACACTCCTGCGGCAGTCGGTGGCGCATCAAATCCCTCGAACACTGCGATAGCCGTCACCACCACTCCAAAAAAACAACTCTTGATCACACCGTTGACGATGTCATAGCGAAAATCCACGGAGCTTTGCATTTGTGACCAGAAAGAGCCTTCATCCACTCCAATGAAAACCACGGTCACCAGATACCCTCCGAACACGCCCATGACAGAAAACATTGCTGCCAGCAGCGGCATGGAAAATACACCTCCCCAGAATCTTGGCGCAACGATACGCGCAATTGGATCAACCGCCATCATTCCCATCGCGGCCAGTTGTTCGGTTGCTTTCATCAAGCCGATTTCGGCGGTTATGGCCGAACCGGCACGGCTGGCAAACAGCAATGCCGCAATAACTGGCCCCAGTTCCCGCACCAGAGACAGTGCTACCAAGGTTCCCACTGCCGATTCGGAACCAAATTTCTGCAATGTTTCATACCCTTGCAACCCTAGCACCATGCCAACAAATAAACCGGACACCAGAATAATGATCAACGACAAAACACCGGCATAATATATTTCGCGTGTAATCAAACGAAAACGCAGAAAACCGGGAACAGATTTCAGCAATACCAGCAAAATGAAATGCGCTGCACACCCAAGCCGCCAGATACTATCGACCATCTGGTGCCCAACCGATTCAATAATGGTTCTAATTCGCCTGATCAAACTAATTATTCCCCGTATTCATGCTGATAATTTCTGGCTGGATGCTGCTCTCGACCTTGATACCCAGATCCTGAGAATAAGCTTGTGCCTGATAATGAAACGGCACCGGGCCATCCGTTTCGCCATGGACAAATTGATGCACGAACGGTACTTTCGATTCACGGACTTCGTCCGGTGTCCCATGCGCAACAATTACCCCATCTGCCAAAAAATAAATGTAATCGACGATCCGTAGCGATTCCTGAATATCGTGTGTCACCAGAATGGAAGTCATACCGAGGGTATCGGTTAATCGCCGGATCAATCCGCCAATCACACTCAACGAAATTGGATCCAGACCGGTAAACGGTTCATCGAACATCATCAGCATCGGATCCAGCGCTATCGAACGCGCCAGCGCCACGCGCCGGGCCATACCGCCGGAAAGCTGGGCCGGCATCAGCTGATGCGCTCCACGCAAACCTACCGCATGCAATTTCATTAACACCAGATCCCGGATCATTGATTCAGGGAGATTGGTGTGCTCGCGCATCTGAAAGGCAACATTATCGAACACCGACAAATCCGTGAACAGGGCGCCAAACTGGAATAACATGCCCATTTTGCGCCGCAGCTTGAATAACTCGTTCCGGCCAAGCTCATGCACCACCTGACCAGCCACGGTGACGGATCCCGCCGACGGCCTGACTTCACCGCCAATCAGACGCAGCAACGTAGTTTTTCCAGACCCGCTGCCGCCCATGATAGCAATGACCTGCCCACGGGACATGCTCATATCGACACCCTTCAATATAGGCCGGGTGCCGTAGGAAAAATTAACATTCCTGAATTCAATCAATGGATCGGTAGCCATCAATCAATCCGTTTCCTGTCTTTCAAAATTTTAGTGACATAAGTAACATCCCCGGGCTCCAGTCCTATTGCCAATCTAACTACAACCTATTCAATCTGAATAAATCAAGACCAAACCATGCATTTTACCAGAGCGCCTCTAGCACAACCCACCACAACCTTTTCTTTTAAGAAAATTTATTGTTTTACGATCTTGTTGGCCTTCCTGCATATCCAGCCAGGATTAACCGAGACGATTTATCGCTCAATGGATCCACACGGCCAGACACTTTATTCGGATACACACACACCTGCAGCAAAACCACTGCAACTCTCCAAACAACCCGCGCGCGAAAAATATCGGGTCAGCAAGGTTATCGACGGTGACACTATCGTACTTGAGAACAAGAAACGGGTAAGGTTGCTGGGTGTGAATGCGCCTGAAATTGAAAACCGGTTCCGTCCTGGAGAACCAGGTGGTCTCGAAGCAAAAAAATGGCTGCAGGGAAAATTACAAGGCCGTAGTGTTTACCTGGAATACGACCGACAAAAGACCGATCACTACAAAAGAATGCTTGCTCATCTGTATCTACCGGACGGAGAACATATCAATCTTTCCTTGGTAGAGAAAGGTCTGGCCACAGTCAGCCTGATACCTCCCAACCTGCTACACGCGAACATTCTTATCAAGACACAACAACGCGCAGAAACGAAGAAACTTGGCATCTGGTCAGAAAAACGCTACCGTCCACAACCACTGACCAGGTTAACCGAGAAACCCTTTGGCTGGCAGCGCTATCAGATCAGGATCAGGGAACTCAAACGCAACCGCCGGTTCAGTCGGCTGATCATTGGCAATAACATTGACATCACTATCGCAAACCAGGATTTGCCCTTGTTTCCGCCACTTGAAACCTATTTGAACAAACCACTGGAAGTACGCGGCTGGGTATCACGTAGAAAAAACCAATTTTCAATACGCATTCAGCACCCGAGCGCATTGATTCTGTATTGAACATCTGGACCAGGCCAATCCAGCTCTAAAAATCGTTGTAACGCGAGCGTTTACGCCACTGGATGCGGGGAATGATTAACCCCAGAAATAATCCGGCAAACAGCACTAATGCTCCGGCATAAAACCATTCGCGCTCAACCTCTGCTCCAAGCGCATGATTTTCCTGTTCAAGCTGACCTAGCCTCGTCTTCAGATCAATCAGCTGTTGCCGCATTTCCTGATTCTGTTCACCCAGTTGCACCGCATCGGCAGACAATTGCCTGATTCTGGATAATTCGGCTTCCAGTTGTTTGTTACCCTTTTCCAGTGCCTCGGCTCGTTTTACAAGCGTCTCAAATTCTTGCCTGATAAAACCGGCCTGCGCACGCGGATCATTCAACTGGCTGTCTGGTGGTGAAAAATCACTGCTTAATTTTTCAAGCAACACACGCGCCGCAGGTTCAGCCATCAAATGCCGGGATAGCACCCAGCCTTCCACACCTCCTGCTGTTTTTACCCTGGAATACCCCTTGCTCTGATCGCGCTCCAGCACATCCAGCTCAGCCCCACTTTTCAGCATCTTTACAATTGCATGCTGCTGACTGGGGCCAGTCCGTATCAACACTTCTACTTGATCACTGGCATAGCCTTTTTCCGCCTGAGCGGTTAAAGGCAAGAAGCAGAAGGATATAAACAATAAGGCCAGGAAATAAGTAATTTTGTACATTTCAGTTGTTGCTGCGTCAGATCTTGAGAACAAATGCACGATATGGACGTACATCGGCAACACAGGAAGTCATTTCATTTTTCAACGACAGTGCTATTTTTTATCGAATCCGGATATGAAGTACTTAATCAGCAGCACCATAAAAAATGGGAAAGCACTAAGTGATGTCATTAAATAATGTTCATAGGTGAACTGATCACCCTCATCCATAAAAATATAGGTAAAAAAAACACCGATAGGGAAGATAATCGTAATGGACTGGAGTAATACAAACAGATTTTTCATCATACCGTTTCACACCATCTTGTTGATTGCCACGAGAAATTGCATTTACTACAATAGAATATCATAGAAACTTGAGCCTACCCGCCGGGACGGCAACTCCCAGAACTACAAAAAAATGACTGGATCGTCGCAAATTTTGCTTGTTCTGACCAACTTCCCAGATGATACGAGCGCCAAAGAGCTTGCTGAAATACTGGTTGATCAACAGCTGGCTGCCTGCGTCAATATTTTGCAAGGTTGTGTTTCCGTTTACCGATGGCAGGGAAAAACCGAAACAACTAGTGAAATCCCTGTTCTGATCAAAACCACACGGCAACGTTATGCCGCTGTGGAACAAGCGATCAAAACACGACATCCTTACGAACTCCCCGAGATTATCGCTGTCCCTATCGATAACGGATTACCCGCTTATTTAAAGTGGATCACTCAAGAAACCACTGAAACAACAAATAATTAACCGAGACAACCCATGCGCTGTATAAAAACTGTTTTATTGTTACTGTGTCTGTGTCTGACCAGCTCCCATGCAATCGCAGAAGAAACCCAATCAGGGGGGGTGATGAGCATTCTGCAACGACTGGGTGTTACCTCCGACCAGACCGAACAGGAGCTGTTACCGCCGGATGAAGCATTCAAACTGTCACTGGAAGTCCGGGATGACCGCACACTGGTCGCACGTCTAACGCCTGCCAAGGACTACTACCTCTACCGGGATAAAATCAAGTTTGAATCCAGAAATTCCAGCATCCATATTGACCAGATCAGCCTTCCGCCAGGCAAGATGAAGCAGGATCCGGCATTTGGAGAAACCGAAGTTTATTACCAGCCGCTGGAAGCCATCATTTCCCTGCGCCGGGACACCACTACCCCGGAACAGCTCACCCTGTCCTCCACTTACCAGGGTTGCAATGAGCCTGTTGGAGTCTGTTACGCGCCCATCAACAAGGTTAATGACATCCTGCTGCCAGCCGTCAAAGCTGCGGTGGATACCGTAGCCAACACTCTCAGCAGCAATACCAGGGCAGCGGTAACCAAACCGGCTGATGAACTGTTCCAAACTTCTGGCAATGCCCCTTTATTTGAAACGGAAGCCTATAAAATCGAACGCCTGTTCGCCAGTGGCAATTTCTGGCTGATTCTGAGCGGATTTTTTGGCATTGGCTTACTGCTCGCATTTACCCCCTGTGTCTTCCCGATGTTTCCCATTCTCTCTGGAATCATCGCCAGCAAGGGGCAGCAAATGTCAAAATTGCGTGGCTTCATACTGGCGCTGGCCTATGTACTAGGCATGTCGATCACTTATGCTATCGCCGGTGCAGCAGCAGGGCTCTCCGGCGCCATGCTTTCTACCGCTTTGCAAAATGCCTGGGTATTGGGAACCTTTGCGCTGATCTTTGTAGCACTGGCTCTCTCCATGTTTGGCTTCTATGAACTGCGGATGCCCTCCTTCATACAAAACAAGCTGGTCGAGGAAACGGATCATTTCAAAGGAGGGCAGCTTGCCGGTGTTTTTGGAATGGGGGCGCTATCTGCCCTGATCGTCGGCCCTTGCGTTGCCGCTCCGTTAGCTGGCGCCTTGATTTATATCAGCCAGACCGGTGATGTCGTACTGGGTGGCTCTGCTCTGTTCGTCATGGCACTGGGCATGGGAGTACCGTTATTGCTGCTGGGAGTCTCGGCCGGGGCACTGCTGCCCAAATCCGGCGCCTGGATGAAATCCGTGCAGCAGTTTTTCGGTGTGCTATTGCTGGCGGTAGCAATCTGGCTGATTTCGCCCGTCATTACGGATGTGGTACACATGCTGCTTTGGGCCGCGCTGCTGATTATTTCGGCCATCTATCTGCACGCGCTTGATCCTCTGCCCGGCCACGCCTCGGGTTTCAACAAATTTCTCAAGGGAATCGGCGTAATCGCATTGCTGACAGGCATTGCCCTGCTCATTGGTGTTCTTTCAGGAAGCCGGGATATTCTGCAGCCCTTGTCCAGACTCAGCCTGGCTGCGACCGCCGCCCCCGAACAGCTGGCCGGATCACCCGCAAGCACGAATGAACCTCTGCCGTTCAAGCAGGTTAAAACCATCGCCGAACTGGATGCACTCATCCAACAATCGCAAGGGCGTTACGTGATGATTGATTTTTACGCAGACTGGTGTATTTCCTGCAAGGAAATGGAACGCTTCACCTTTACCGATCCACAGGTTCAGGCACGGTTAAAGAATGTTGAACTGGTGCAAATCAATGTAACTGATGGCACTGAGGATGACACAGCGCTGCTCAAACGCTTCAAGCTGTTTGGCCCACCCGGAATTCTGTTTTTTGATCGTCAGGGTGTCGAGATCCCCAACATCAAAATCATCGGCTATCTCGATAAAAAAGACTTTGTCACAGTGCTGGATGCAATCCTGCTCTAATAAACAACCCAATTCTCTCTGGAATTTTTTATGACCAAATCCAACAAATTTTCGTTTTATGTCGTGGTAGCACTGATTTCACTGGCGGCGGGTATCGCCTACAAATCCAGAGAAATGGGCATCAGCACTCCCCTATCCAGTACCGATAGAAAAGCTGGTGCTGATAAATTTTTCGGAGCCACCCTGACTGGACTGGATGGCACTCCGCAGGCCATGTCGCAATGGCGGGGGAAGATTGTGGTTGTCAATTTCTGGGCTACCTGGTGTATGCCCTGCCGTGATGAAATTCCAGAATTGATCGACACCTACGCGGCGTACCAGCAAAAAGACTTTGTTATCCTTGGCGTTGCTATTGACGAGATTGAGAAAGTGACGGCATTCAGCAAGGAGTTCAACATCAACTACCCTGTCCTGATCGGGGAATTTGACGCCTTCACCCTGACAGAAGCCATGGGCAACCCGCAGGGCGCGCTGCCCTTTACCGTCACCATTGGCCGCGACGGTACGATTGCCGACACCCATCTGGGAAGAATCAAGAAAAAACAGATCGAAGAAATCATCACACCAATGCTGCAGTAACCGGTAACTGTTACCAATTACGATCTCATCTTCCTGCAAGAGAAAACCGGTTATCCCTCATGAAAGCCGGCTTTCTCTCTGGCCCAGGGCACTGCGAATACTCTCCAGCGCTTTTCTGATCCGGTGTCGGGGCGTCCCGATATTCATGCGCATGAAGCCACCGCCTTCCGCACCAAACGATATGCCCGGATTCATGCCAATCCCCGCCTCAAAAATAAAAAATTGCCTGAGCTCATCATCATTCATGCCCAGCGCCCGGCAATCCAGCCATAACAGATAAGTACCCTGTGACGGAATCAGCCGGATTTCCGGCAGATTTTCAGCCAGATAATGCTGAACCATCTGCCGGGTAGTCGCGAGGTATTCCATCAGCGTATCCAGCCATTCCCTCCCCCCCCGGTAAGCCGCTTCAAACGCCACCACGCTAAAAGGGTTGGACGCGCCGACATGCATCATTTCCAGCTGTGCACGGATGGCAGACCGGTACTGCGGGTGGGGAACAATCAAAGCAGACAGATTCAGGCCCGGTATATTGAACGTTTTACTCGGAGCAACCGCAGTGATGATGGATTCCGGGGAATCCACTAGACTGGCCAGAATATGGTGCCTGTTGCCCGGATAAATCAGATCGGCGTGAATCTCATCCGACAGGATGATGAGCTGGTGCTGCCGGGCAATCTCCAGTACTTTTTCCAGCTCCGGCCTGCTCCATACCCGGCCAACTGGATTATGCGGCGAACAGAGTAGCAACAGGCGCGCGGAAGCTGCCTGCCGCGAAAGATCGGCAACATCCATCCGGTAGCCGCCTTCTTCCAGTTGCAATGCACTGGTCAGAAGTGTTCTTCCTGTTTTTTTCACCACTGAAAAAAATGGAAAATAAACCGGTGGCTGCACGATCACCGCATCTCCCGGTGCACTCAGCGCAAGAATGGATGTGCTCAGTGAAGGCACAACACCGGGACAAAGGATGATCCATTCCCGCTCAACTTTCCAGCCATGGCGTGATTCCAGCCAGTCCATCAGAGCTTCATACAGACTGTCAGGAAAAAGCGTATAGCCATAAACAGGATGAGCAGCACGCGCAACCAACGCTTCAGTCACAGCGGCCGGAGCAGCAAAATCCATATCCGCCACCCACAGCGGCATGACATCCGGATGGCCGAACATGGCTGCGCGACCATCATATTTCGTGCTGAATGTTCCGGCACGATCAATGTCACGGTCGAAGCTGTCATTCACCCCGTTTTTTCTCCCAGATGGTCACTTCCGATAGCGTGTGCTGAAATTTGTGCCGCGTTTCCCGGATAACGAATGGCACTTCCTGTGGGGTGCTGATTAAACGGAAGTGCTTGCCGAGAATCTCTTTCAAGCCATCCAGCGTAGTGAAATTTTCGCCATCCCGTTTGAAGCCCCCAATCCAGTATTCCCGTTTGGTGTGTTCCTCCAGCCAGGTATAAGGAGAAGCAATCAACAGCAGCCCTCCCGGATTCAGTCGTTCGTGCACCATAGAAAGGAATCGGGCCGGTTCGTACAAACGATCGATCAGGTTGGCCGCCAAAATCAGATCGTATCCGGTCAGGATCGGCTTGAGATTGCAAGCATCGCCCTGGAAAAATTCGACCTTGTGCCGGACATCTTCAAGCGCAAGGTTCTTGAGCGCGCACTCACGATAAGAAACCAGTCCGCCTTCATCCACCAGCGTATAGCGCAGAATGCCGTGTTCGGCCAGCATCACGCCCTGATTGATGAAACGCGCTGAAAAATCAACCCCAGTGACATGATCAAAGTGGCGCGCCAGCTCGAATGTGGTTCGCCCAGAAGCACAACCCAGATCAAGCGCACTGCGTGCCGGGCGATTACCCATCGCTGCAATCGCAAGTTCAGCCAGTGCTGCGGGGAAATTAGGCACTCCGAAATAGCTATCGCCATAATGAAATTCAGCATACTCCGACAGCAGTTTGTCGGTTTCATAATGCGAGCTGTGATGCGTGGCAGGCATATCGGAAATCACATAGCGGAATCCGGCGTGCTGGAAAAAATGCCTGCGGAACGCATAGCGCGATGCCCGGATGGATTCATTGCCACAGGCAACCCACGATCCTCCCTTGATGAGGTTATGGCGATCATCGAAAGTGGGCGTCGTAAAATCATCATACAAGGGATGAACATCAAAACCAGGAAAAGGATAAGTTGGCGTTTCCGTCCACTGCCAGACATTGCCGACAACATCGAAAAATTCACCCTGCCGGAATTCATCCACCGGACAACTGGAAGCATAGTAATCCAGGTGAATATTGCCCTGCGCCAGCCCTGCCTGCGGCACCTCAGCCAGGCCAGCAACATCGTACAGGCGATACCATTCATCCTCGGTCGGTAAACGCACCGGCTGTCCGGTAACTTTTTTCTTCCAGTTACAGAAAGCCTTGGCTTCGTGGTAATTCACCTCCACCGGCCAGTTCCACGGCATAGGTACTTCTTCCGTCATCAGGCGCAACCGCCACTGATCACCCTCCCGCACCCAGAAAGTCGGGCAGGTTGCACCGCTGAACTGTCGCCACCCCCATCCTTCTTCTTCCCAGTAATCGCTGGCTTCATACCCTTTTGCTTCGACAAAACCAAGAAATTCCTGATTGCTCACTAGATAGCGGCTGGCCTGGAAAGCAGAAAGCTCGGCCTCATGATGGCCATATTCGTTATCCCACCCGTAAACCGGATCTGACTTGCTCTTGCCCAGGATGACCTTTCCCGCCGGAACTGCAACCATCCCGTTTATGGGCGCACTACCACTCTTGCGGCAAGGTTGCCAGGCAGGATGAGATTGCACATATTTGAGCTTGTGCTGGCGAATCAGTACAGATGATGTTTCCAGATGAATACGCTCATGTTCTACTCCCATCACAATCGCCCACCACGGACTTTCCCAGGTAATGGGCAAAGTCAGCGGCAAAGAACTAATCAACGTATCCACCTCGTTGCGCATGGCGCGACGGTAAGCCATCACCTCCTCTACCGTTGGCCAGTCATAGTGTGCATTGTCGAGATCATCCCAGCTCATTTCATCCACGCCCACGGCGAAAATGGATTCCAGCCTTGGGTTGATACGCCCAGACAACACACCGGCCAAGACCAGCTTGTTCACAAAAAAAGTGGCGGTATGCCCCAGATAAAAAATCAGGGGATGACGCAACGAAATCGGTTTTTCGTAATAGGCCTCGTCACTGCGCAGGGTCTCAAACAACAGCTCATACTTGTCCAGCGTAGTATGAAAATACGCACGCAACTCTGCGCGTTTAGCTTCGATATCTTCGCCATTCAACCATGGCGTCCTTTGGAAAAATTCGGGTTTGGGAGACATAAAACGACTAAAGATAATGATCTTGTTATATTTGGAAACGGCCGATTATACCGCCACTCACTGGATGCAACATTCGGCAAGCACAAACAGAATGCGGTTTGACTCATATTTACACAAAAAAGATCTGATTTTTATCGTCAAGGGGATGACACTAACATCCCGAGTTCAGCTTTAATTTTGGCGAGCGCTTCTTCCAGATCATGAATTTCCCGTTGTTATTGCGTTGCGATGCCGTTCAATATCTAAGGAACCTCTGAAAAACATCAGAGAAGCAGCCAGTTCAAGGCAAAAATTGGAGAAAAAGCGGAGTTTATATGTAATAAATGAGTATTTTGAACCGATTCTTAACGAAGATATAACAACGCAGGTAGTTTTTCAGAGGTTCCCTAACTGAATCTCCTTGAAATTCGCCCAACTTTCGGCAAATCAATTCAAGATCACGGCGGCAACATCCCCTTCAATGTGATCGGCAAGATGCGAGAACTGGTTCCTTCTGCGAAGCTCTACGCTTGGCGCGAACGTATGGCTCCATTTGTGGACAGGTGGGTTCACACGAAAATCGTAATCGCCTGCGGTAACAACAGGAATTTTTCCGTCACAAAATTCTGAATAAATAAGTCAGAAATCTGATTATTACGATTGCGGACAAAGAAGCCACGAACACTAAAAAAAGCAATTTCAGTAAATACATTCTTGCTCTTTTTGGCAAAACCAACAGCAGCATCAATATTACCGACCCGGTGGCAATTAATATCAGCACCTCTAAAAACTCCTGAAATAGCACCATTGATCCAAGAAAAAGAAAAATCCAAGCATACACACCCTCAGGCTTTCCCACAAAAAACAGATAAAATATATAGGCACATTGATGCATAAGCCCATGTATTCATTAATGGGCACCTCTAAAAATACCTAAAAAAAGCAAATCAATTCAACCAGGAGGACAATTTCACTTGATTTTTGAAATTTTTCTATCCAGGAATCAGATTTTTCTAAATTCAGGGTGATTCAGGTTGCTA
>WBZR01000900.1_pt2 | contig 27524 bp, 27 predicted proteins | sample 5204231 | NCBI WGS metagenome assembly WBZR01 (sample SAMN12412403, study PRJNA552823) | activated sludge metagenome | isolation source: activated sludge from anammox sidestream of wastewater treatment plant... | place: USA: Virginia | collected 2017-08
GGCCGCGGCTTCGACCGCACGACCTCGCGCAGCGACTCGCTCGGGCTCGCCAGCATGGAGGAGCGCGCCCTCGCGCTCGGCGGCCGCCTCGAGATCGTCTCCGATCCCGGGCGCGGCACGTGCGTACGCCTGGAGTGCCCGGTCACCGTCCGGAGCCCGGCGACCGCGGCGTGAGCGGGCGGTGCGACGCGACGCCGATCTCCGGACGCTCGGCGAGCGCCATAGCGGACGCCGGGGTCTCGAACATTCCGACTTGCGCCGGAATGCGCGGACTGACAGACCATCCGGGATGCGCCCCTCCCCCCTGCCGGTCCTCCTCGCCGCCGCCGCTCTGCTCCTCTCTCCGCTCGCCGCCGATGCCGTCGAGCGCCGCGTCCCCGAGCCCCACACCACGACGATCCGCATCCGCCTGAAGGGACCGACGTTGCGGGTGCGGTGCCGCGGCGGCGACTGCGCCGTGAGCGTCGTCGGCCAGGGGCCGAGCATCGCGGTCAGCGTGACCCGCACCCGCCCGGGCGAGCCGCCGTTCACCTTCGCCCGCACCCTCGAGGGCGCGCGGAACATCGCGATCGAGACCGGCATCGGCACCGACACGGTGGAGGTGCGGGACCTCGCGATCCCGGGCTTCCTGCGCGTCGCGACGGGTGTCGGCGACGACGCGCTCGAGGTCGCGAACGTGAGCGCCGCCCGCAAGGCCAGCATCGACAGCGGCGACGGCGACGACGCCGTGCGGCTGACCTCGGTGAGCTTCGGCGGCAAGGTCCGCTTCTTCGCGAAGGCGGGCGACGACGACGTGACGCTCACCGACGGCCGGTTCGGAAGCAGGGTCGGATTGAACGGCGGCCAGGGGATCGACGGCCTCGTGTTCGAGGGCGATTCGTTCACCGAGCCGCCCGTCGTCCAGAGCTTCGAGCGCTGATCCCGGGCGCGCCGCGGGCGCGCGCGCGACGTCGGTCGCCGTCGCGGCCCGCCGCGTTGCGGTCCCGACCCTCACGATCCCCGCGGGCGAGCGGCGGCGGAGCTCACCGCACCGAGTCGAGGAGGGCGTTCAGGTGGGCAACTGCCGCCGGGCTGTCGAGGATACCCATGTGGGTCTCGTCGAAGCCGCGGAGCGACCGCGCCTCTTCCTGCGCCTCGGGACGCAGCTGGCTCGCCACCGCGACGACGCCGTCGCTGGCGCAGCCGCCCTTGAAGCCGAAGAGCATGTGATACGCGAGCGTGTCCGGGAGGCGCCGGCGGCGCGTCCGCTTGCCCGGATCGTCGTAGAAGAGGCCGCCGAGGTAGTCGCTGTCGGGCGCGAGCGCGTACCACGAGCGCACGACCACCGGAGACTCCTCGACACCCTCGCCAGCCGACTCCATGCCGCCGAAAGGCGACGAGACGGTGACGAAGAGCCGGATCGGATCCGTGACGCTGGTCCGGTGGTGGCGCAGCACGAAGCCGCGCGAGACGAGCCCGCCCATGCTGTGGGCGACGACGACCGCGGTGTCGAAGCGCAGGCGCACCTCGAGCCGGGTGTAGAGCTCGTCGAGCCAGGTGACGAGCGTGTCGAGGCGCGCCCCCGACGGGTAGTAGACGACCCAGGGCTGGAAGCGCGCGCGATCGAGCTTCGCGATCATGGTCCGGAAATTCCGCGGCGAGGCGTTGATGCCGTGCACGAAGAGGACCGGGATGCGCTTCGGATCGTACGGCTCGAGGAAGTAGATGCCGGCGCGCCCCGCGATCAGGAAGTCGTAGAACTTCCACATGCTCGCGGCCGCCACATCGTCCGCGAAGCGCGGATCGTCGAGCGTCGCGAGCTCGCCGACCCGGCTGAGGGCGTAGATGCTCTTGATCTTCTGCTCCTCCTCGCCGCGCGCCATGAGACCCTGGAGCGTGTACGTGCCGGCCTTGACCGGCCGACCCGCGTACGGAACCACGATATCGATGCCCGCGGCCTTCTGCCCGGCCGTCAGCGTGAGGGGCTTTGCCGGATCGGAACGGTAGAAGGGCTCGTCCCGGTACGCGCCGTCCCCGTTGACGTCCTCGAACGCCGCGACCCAGTACGTACCGGCCTGCACGACGAAGACCCACGCGCCGGGCTTCGACGCCGTGAAGTAGTCGACGAGCTGGTAGTCGTCGCCGCCGCGCCCGAAGAGCGCCACGACGAGCGGTCCTCGCGGCGGCTTCTCCGCCGCGACCGTCCCCGAGACGACGCAGAACTCGTCGGCGAGGCGCTGCTCGCCCTTCACGGCGAGGATGGTGGAGCAGCCGGCGACGGCGACCGTCGCCAGCGCGATGCCGAGGCCCTTTCCGATTCGCGTCCTCATGAGACCGCCAGCGACGACCGCCGCGCGTCAGCGCGGGAACAGGAGGAAGAAGGCGAAGCGCAGCCCCCAATCGGGAGCGCCTGCCGGTCCCTCCGCGTACCACTTGGGACCGAGCTGGAGCTGGATCGGCACGCCCTTCACCTTGAGGAGCTGCGCCGCGGTCGCAATCAGCGGCACCGTCCACTTGGTCCGCCCCCAATCGTAGGTCGACTCGGTCGACACGCTGAAGGTCGTGTAGGTCTTCGTGGTGTAGGCGAGGAAGGGCTGGAGGAACGTCGCATTCACGTTACGTGTGTGGCTCGTCCCGGCGACCGACCAGATGTGGTTCGCGAGCACCCCGTAGGTGAAGCCGTGCTCCTGCCGCAGCACCACGGCCGTCGGGCCGAGGCCGAGCTTCTCGCCCCCCAGGAACTCCTCCGTCGCCGTCGGCAGCAGGACGACCGGTCCGGCGCCCCAGACGAGCCCGGCCGGTCCGGGCGCGCTCGGCGAGAGGAAGAGGCTCTGCACCACGTCGCCGAGGCCGAACTGCTCGGTATTCGGGACGAGGTCGTCCTGGTGGATCACCGGAGCGATCGTCCGCGAGATGAGGTTCCAGTGCTGTCCGAGCGGGATCGGAATCACGGGCTGCACGTTCAGCGTGTACTTGAATCCGTCGCTGCTCCGCCCCGCACCCCACTCGAAGTTGCTCTGGAGCGGCACGCTGATCAGCGAGGCGACCGGGTTCTGCAGCTTCTTCGCAAGCTCGGCGCCGTCGTCCTCCGCCGCGACGTGGGTCGCGACGAGAACGAGCATCAGGGCGTACGCGATCACCCTGTATGGCCGGCCGGCGATCGGTATGCGTCGGAGCATCTCGAGCCCTCCTTTCGTCACACGACGGGTTGCCACTGCGCGACGGCCCGCCGCACGGGCGGCGGCGCCGTACCGGCGAACGCGGCGCGCACCCGGCCCCGGTACGCGCTCGGCGTCGCCCCGCTCCAGCGCCGGAACGCGCGCGTCAGATGCGCGCCATCGCGATACCCGACCGCGCGCGCGACCTCGCGGATCTCGATGTCACGCGCGAGCAGATCCGCGGCGACTTGAAAGCGCGTTTCGCCGAGCACGCGCGCGTAGGTCGTACCCGCCTCGGCGAGGCGCCGTTGCAGCGTACGCGGCGTCGTGCCGATGGTCTCGGCGAGCACCTCGATGCGGACGGCATCCGTCCGGAGCACGCGCCCGAGCCACTGGCGGAGGCTCGGGACGAGCGCGGCGGCAGGACGCGTACCGTACCAATCGACGAGCTCCCGCGTCGCGTGGACGGGCGATCCCGCCGGGGAAGCGGTCATCGGCAGCACCCGCGGCTCGAGAGCGACCGCGCAGCGGTCGCCCCCGAAGCGGAGGTCGACGCGCTCGTTCCATGGCGTGTCGGCGACCGAGCGCGGCACCTCCTTCCGCAGGTGTATTGTCGGCCGCCACGCGCCGCGCGCGAGCGAGGCCAGCAGACCGGCGACGAGGAGGATGGCGTACTGGCTCATCTGCCCGTTCGGGTCGTCGAGGCGCACCGTGAACCGTTGGCAGAGGAGCGGCGGGGCGTGTGCGGCGTCGAACCAGTAGGCCTCTCCCGAATGGTGGCTCGCGTGGAACCGCCGCGCCGTCGCCAGCACGTCCTGCAGCGACGCCGCGCGCGCCAGCATCCGTCCGTACGTTCCGAGCTCCGCGACGTGCGTGGTGGCCGCGACCGTCGCGCCGAGATGCTCGACCCCCGACACCCGCGCCGCCTCGGCGACGAAGGCCGTGCCGAGCCAGACCGGCAGCAGCGCCTCGGGATCGCGCAGCAGCTCGATCGGCAGATGGACGCGTTCCGCGATGCGCTCGACCGGCGCTCCGATCCGCCGCAGGAAGCGCTCGAACGGTCGGACGATCGCGACCCGCATCAAGGCGAGGCGCGCCGCCCTCAACCTTGCGACCCCTGATAGACCTCGAAGAAGCGGGTCATCATGTCGGGCGGGAGCGCAAGGTTGGCGTCGCGGGCGGTGCGCAGGCAAACGACGGTCGGGCTGGCCGCGCTGCGGGCCGCGGCGAGCGCCGGCGCGAGGTCCTCGAGCCGGTCGACGTAGGCCGGCCGGCAGCCGAGGCCCTCGCCCACCGTGTCCCAGCGGACGTCGCCCATCGCGGTGCCGAAGGTGCGCTGGTAGAGCAGGCGCTCGTTCAGCTCCTCCATCGTCCACGAGCCCTCGGCGAAGACGATGGTGGTGATGGCGATGCCCTCGCGCGCGGCGCTCTGCATCTCCATGAAGTGGAAGCCGGCGGCGCCGTCGCCGGTCACGCACACGACCTCGCGCTCCGGCGCCCCGAGCTTGGCGCCGATCGCCGACGGGATGCCGGTGCCGAGCATGCCGAGCTCGAGGATGCTGTGGTACGATCGCGGCCCCGTCGCCGGCAGGCAGGTGTGCGCCCAGAGCGACGTGTTGCCTCCGTCGGTCACGTAGACGGCGTCCTTGCCGAACACCTCGCCGACGACGCGCATCGCGTGCGCCGGATGGATGCCCGGGCCGGACCACGCCGCGACGGGCCCGAGCGTCTCCGCGCGCCACTTCGCCTCCACCTCGGCGTAGCGCGCCGCCGCCCCGGCGTCGGCCCCCGTCGCGCCGAGCGACCGGAACGCGGCGACGAGGCCCGGGACCGCGGTCGCGAGGTCGGCGACGACGCCGAGCGCGACCGGCCGCGTGACGCCGACGTGGCGCGGATCGACGTCGATCTGGATCAGGCGCTGCGCCGCCGGGTCACCCCAGTACTTGTCGAACGGCAGGTCGAGGTTCCCGAGCCTCGACCCGAGCACGCAGACGACGTCGGCCTCGCGGCGCGCGAGGTCCGCCCCCGGCCCGTAGCCGTGCAGGCGGCTCGGGTGATCGATCGGAAAGGCCGCGCGGCCGGCCATCGTGGTGACGACGGAGCAGCGCAGGAGCTCGGCGAGCTCGCGCACGGCCGCGCCCGCGCCGGCGCGATCGACGCCCGACCCTACGACGAGGAGCGGGCGGCGCGCCGCGCGCAGCATCTCGGCCGCGGCGCGGAGCTGCGCGTCGGCGGCCTGCGGGAGCGCCGCGCGCGAGGCGGCCGGCGGCACGATGCGGACGCTCGCCGGGTCGCCGGTCGCGTAGAGCACGGGCGCCGGGACCTCGAGATGCACGGGCCCGGGTCGCCCGGACCACATCTCCCGGAACGCGAGCGCCGTGACCTCGGGAATGCGGCTCCAGTCGAAGATCGGCCCGCCCCACTTCACCGTCGGGCGGAAGACGTCGAGCTGGTCCTGCCCCTGGAACGTCGACGGCGGCGACGGGTACACGATGCCGAGGCGGTGCTGCGACGTGATCACCACCACCGGCACGCCCTCGTGGCGCGCGGTGATCACGCCCGGCAGGAGGTTGGCGGACCCGGGACCGGGATTGCCGAGCACGGCCGCGACCTGTCCCGTCGTCTTGTAGAGGCCCTCCGCCATGTGCACCGCCGCGGCCTCGTGGCGGATCGGCACGAGGCGGATGCCGTGCGCGTCGAGGCTCGCGAGCAGCGGGTCGACCTCCGGACACGGGAGACCGAAGACAACGCGGATGCCCTCGTTGGCAAGACAGCGGGCGAGCAGCTCGCCGCCGGTGACGTCACTCATGATCGCCTCCTATGGCAGATAGTCCGATTGCCGGGCGAAACGCAGCGTGACCGCGCGCGCGAGCCGCAGCGAGATCCGCCGCCGCGCATGGCGTATCTGTCGATGCCGTTTGCGCGGCGCACCCCGCTCCGCGGCTCGACGCTGGCGTCCCGTGCCTCCATCGCGGATCGCGATCCTACCCGCACGCCGGAGGACCGTGTTGCCCGAACGCGCCAAAGAACGGTTGATTCGCGCCAACGACCCGGGGTAAGCGACCGCCCGATGGGCGAGCGCACCACGGGCGCCGGCGGTATCCAGGTCGGGGATATGCTTGGGAATCTTCGGCATCTCGGGCTCGATCCCGAGCCGATTTGCCGCGCCGTCGGCCTCGATCACGCGACGCTCCTCCTTCCGACCACGCGGGTGCCGTGGCGCGTGGTCCGCCAGGTCCTGAGCGCGGCCGAGGCGGCGCGCGGCGACCCGCTCGTCGCCCTGCACGCGGCCGAGCGCGGCTCGCGCGACCTCTTGAGCTACCTCGTCACGACCCAGCCGACGGTCGCGGACGCGCTCGCGGAGCTCACCCGTTTCCTCGTGGTCTCGATGGACGACGTGGAGGTCGCGTGGGAGCGCCGCCCCGGCGGCGCCGCCGCCGTCTTCGGAGCCTGGCCCGAGGCGGCGGGCGCCGCCCGCCAGCTCGCCGAGTATCTCGCCGGCGTGATCGTCACCGACCTGGCGCGCTCGACGGGCGAGCGGTTCCGTCCGAGCGAGGTCCACTTCCCCCACGCACGCGCGGGCAATCCGGCCGAATACGAGCGCGTCCTGCGGTGCCGCGTGGCGTTCCGGCAGCCCCGCTTCGCGATCGTCGTCTCCGACGCGATGCTGCGCTCGCCCCTCGACACGCAGAGTCCGGAGGTCGCGGCGGTGCTGCGTGCGACCGCCGAGCAGCAGCGCGGCGTCGCCGCGGCCGCGTCGACCCGCCGCCGCGTCGGCGCCGCGCTCCGCGCCGCGCTCGCGCGCCGCGAGGACGCATCGCCGGAAACGGTTGCGAAGCGGCTGGCCCTGAGCCATCGCACGCTGCAACGCCGCCTCGGGGACGAAGGCACGTCGTTTCGGGCGCTCCGCGACGAGACACGCCGCGAGCGCGCGCTCCAGCGCCTCACCGACCCCGGGGCGACGATCGCGATCGTCGCCGACGAGATGGGCTTCGCCGACGTCGGCGCGTTCCACAAGGCGTTCCGCCGCTGGACCGGCACGTCGCCGCACGCCTACCGGCGGTCGGCGCTTTCGCGCGGCTGACTCTCCCGCGCCGCTCCGGCGCAGCCGAGAATGGCGCGATCTGGCAATCCCCGGCTCGCATCCGCCGCGACCTCGGGCATCATCATGGCCCGCACGTTCCATTCAACGATCTCGAAGGAGAACGGAAGTGGCGATGACGACGAGAACGACGTCCTGGACGCGGCGCCGACACGCGCGTCTCGCGCTCACGCTGCCCGCGGGCGCGGTGGCGATCGCGGCCGCGTGTTTCACCGCGTGCGCGCACAAGACGCCGGCTCCGGAGGGTTCCGGTCCGCGCCCCGCTCCGCTCTTCTCGAGCGCCCCCGACCTCGAGCCGAAGGCGGTCGGCGTCCTGAAGGCGATGAGCTCGCGCCTCGCCTCGGCGCGCACGCTCGCGTTCACCGCCGTCGCGACCTACGAGAGCCCGAGCCGCTTCGGCCCGGAGATCGCCTACACGACGACCTCGGAGGTCGCGGTGCAGCGACCGAACAAGCTCCGCGTCGTGACGCCCGGCGACGGGCCCGCGCAGCAGTTCTTCTACGATGGCAAGACCGTGACCGCGTACGCGCCCGGCGAGGACCTGGTCGCGACCGCCGCCCTCACGGGCACGATCGACGACGTGCTGCAGCAGGCCTACCACCAGGCCGACATCTACTTCCCGTTCACCGATGTCGTCGTCGCCGACCCCTACAAGGACATCGCCGACGGGCTCAAGGTCGCGTTCTACGTCGGGCAGTCGCAGGTGATCGACGGCATCACGACCGACATGGTCGTGATCGCGAACGAGCGCGTGTTCGCGCAGATCTGGGTGGGCGCGAAGGACCAGCTGCCGCGGCGCGTGCGCGCCATCTACCTCGACGACCCGGCGCGGCTGCGGCACGAGGTCGCGCTCTCGCGCTGGCAGGTGAACGGCGCGGTGCCTTCGTTCGCGGCACCCGCGAAGGCGGCGAAAGCGAAACACATCGCGTTCGCGCGGCCGGAGCCGCAGCCACCCGCGGGCGCGCCGGCGACCACGAAGGACGCACCCGCCGCGCTCCGCTGAACGCGACGAGCACACGGAGGACGATCATGCGAACGATCATCGCGGTGTTGGCTGGGTTGTCGTTGGTCGCCGGCGCGGCGGCCAACGCGCTCGCGTTCGGTCACGCCGGCGGCGGCTCGTGGAGCCACACGGGCATGCGCGGCAGCACCATCTCGGGCGGCGGTGGCTCGTGGAGCGCACAGGGCTTCCGTGGCGGCGAGGCGTCGGGCGGTGGCGGCTCGTGGAGCGGCCAGGGCTTCCGCGGCTCGACCGCGTCGGGCGGCGGTGGCTCGTGGAACGCGCAGGGCTTCCGCGGCGGCGACGCGTCGGGTGGCGGCGGGTCGTGGAGCGGCGAGGGTTTCCGCGGCACGACCACACAAGGCGGCGGCGGTTCCTGGAGCGCCGAAGGCTACCGCGGCGGGTACGCCGCGGGCGGCAGCGGCGAGTGGCACGGCACGACCTACGCCGGCACGACCGCCTACGGCTACCACGGCGGCGCCTACTACGGCGGCACCTACGCGACCTACCACCCGCCGACGGTCGTCAACACGTACTACGGGAGCGGCTGCACGAACTGCGGCGGCTGGAACGCGGCGGGCGCGGCCGCGGTTGGGCTCGCGGCGGGTGCCGCGATCGGCGCCGCGAGCGCGAACGCGGCGAACCAGAACGCGACCGCGAACGCGTACGCGGCGGGCGTCGCGGCGGGGCAGGCCTCGAACGTCGGAGCGATCGTCACCACGCTTCCTGCGCACTGCGCGTACGTCGCCGTCAGCGGCAACCCCTTTTACAGCTGCAACGGCATGTGGCTGAAGCCGTCGTACGGCGCGAACGGCGTCTTCTACCGCGTCGTCCCGGCGCCCTGAAAGAACCCTGACTCAATGAGGAGCGTGAACATGCACAGAGGATCACGTGGACGGCTCGTCGCGGCCGTGCTGGTCGCCGGTCTCGTACTCGCCCAGGCGTCGAGCGCGCGGGCGCAGAAGCAGTCCGAGGCACCGCCGCTCGGCTCGCCCGCGGCGACCCGGTCGCTCGACGGCAGGCAGCTGCCCGCGCCCGACATGCCGTTCGGCGGCACCATCGAGCACGAAGCGCTGAAATCGAAAGCGTGGTGGCCGCCGCGCACCGTGCCGCCCGCCGGCGCGCCGAACGTTCTCCTGATCATCACCGACGACGCCGGCTTCGGCATCCCGAGCACCTTCGGCGGCGTCATCCCGACGCCGACGATGGACCGCATCGCCAACGAAGGCCTGCGGTACAACCGCGTCTTCTCGACCGCGCTCTGCTCGCCGACGCGCGCCGCGCTGCTCACCGGCCGCAACCATCATTCGGCCGGCTTCGGCGTCATCTCGGAGCAGGCGACCGGCTTCCCCGGCTACAACAGCATCATCGCGGAGGACAAAGCCACCATCGGTCGTATGCTGCTCGACAACGGCTACGCCACCGCCTGGTTCGGCAAGGACCACAACACGCCGGCCTTCGCCGCCAGCCAGGCCGGCCCCTTCGACCAATGGCCGATCGGCATGGGCTTCGAGTACTTCTACGGCTTCGTCGGCGGCGACGCGAACCAGTGGCAGCCGAACCTCTTCCGCAACACGACCCAGATCTATCCCTTCGAGGGCAAGCCGGGCTGGAACCTCGTCACCGGGATGGCGGACGACGCCATCGACTACATGACGCGCATCCACCAGATCGACCCGCAGAAGCCCATCTTCATCAAGTACGCGCCCGGCGCCACGCACGCGCCGCACCATCCCACCAGGGAATGGGTCGACAAGATCCACGCGCTGCATCTCTTCGACGACGGCTACGAGAAGCTCCGCGAGCGCATCTTCGCGAACCAGAAGCGGCTCGGCGTGGTCCCCCGGGACGCCAAACTGACGCCGTGGCCGAGCGACATGCTGAAGCCCTGGGACCAGCTCTCGGCCGACGAGAAGAAGCTCTTCATTCGGCAGGTCGAGGTGTTCGCGGCCTACGCGGCCTACACCGACTACGAGATCGGGCGCGTGATCCGGTCGTTCCAGGACCTCGGCAAGCTCGACAACACGCTCGTGATCTACATCAACGGCGACAACGGCACGAGCGCCGAGGGCGGGCCGCTCGGCACGCCGAACGAGGTCGCGTGGTTCAACGGTGTCAACGAGATGCCCGTCGAGCTGCAGATGAAGTTCTACGACGCCTGGGGCACCGAGCAGACCTACAATCACATGTCGGCCGGCTGGTCGTGGGCCTTCGACACGCCGTTCGACTGGTTCAAGCAGAATGCGTCCAGGCTCGGCGGCATCAACCAGAACATGGCGGTGTCGTGGCCGGCGCGCATCACGGACAAGGGCGGACTCCGCGAGCAGTTCATCCACGTCATCGACGTCGTACCGACCATCCTCGAAGCGGCGGGCATCAAGGCGCCCGAAACGGTCGACGGCATCAAGCAGGCGCCGATCGAGGGCACGAGCTTCGCCTACACCTTCGACGCGAAGAACGCCGACGTGCCGTCGCGGCACGAAACCCAGTACTTCGAGATGATGGGTCAATGGGCGCTCTACGACGAGGGCTGGATGCTCAGCACCCAGGTGAACCGCGCGCCGTGGCAGGCCTTCGGCGCCGCGAACCCGGACCCGCTGAACAACCAGGTGTTCCAGCTCTACGACCTGCGGAAGGACTTCACCCAGACCGACGACGTCGCCGCCGCGAACCCGAAGAAGGTAGCGGAGCTGCGGAAGAAGTTCCTCGCCGAGGCGACGAAGTATCACGTCTTCCCGATGGACGCGTCGGTGGCAGCGCGTATCGTCGCACCGCGGCCGAACATCACCGCCGGCCGCACGGAGTTCGTCTACACGCGGCCGATGGTCGGGCTGCCGCAGGGCGATTCGCCGATGTTGCTGAACGCCTCGTACACGATCACCGCCGACATCGAAGTCCCGAAGGGCGGCGCCGAGGGGATGATCCTGACCTCGGGCGGGCGGTTTGCCGGCTACGGGTTCTACCTGCTCAAAGGCAAGCCGGTCTTCCTGTGGAACCTGGTCGGCTTGAAGCGGATCAAGTGGGCGGGCAAGGACAAGCTCGGGCCGGGCAAGCACACGCTCGCCTTCGACTTCACCTACGATGGACTCGGCGCCGGCACGCTCGCCTTCAACAACATGAGCGGCCTCGGACGGTCCGGCACCGGCACGCTCAGCGTGGACGGCAAGGCGGTGCAGACCATCGAGATGGAGCACACGCTCCCCATGATCCTGCAATGGGACGAGAGCTTCGACATCGGCTCCGACACCTTGACCGGCGTCAACGACGAGGACTACACGCCGCCGTTCGCGCTGACCGCCAAGCTCGACAGGCTCACGATCAAGCTGGATCGGCCGCAGTTGTCGCCCGCGGACGTCCAGAAGCTCGAGGCCTCGGAAGCGCAGGCGCTCGACGGCAAGCCGCTCAATCGGGTACAGCCCGGCCCACACTGACCCGGAATCGGGTCACGGCATCCGGCGCCGCTGCGTGCGGATGCCGTGACGCGCCCACGACGAACGACTCCTTTCATGGGAACTACGCCACTCCTCCTCGAACACCGCGGTGGCGTCGCGATCGTCACGATCGACGACCCGCCCTACAACCGCCTCTCGCTCGCGTTCATGGACGCGCTCGAAGAGACCGTCGCGGCGCTCGCCGCAGACGAGGGCGTGCGCGCCGTCCTGCTCACCGGTGCGGGCGACCAGAACTTCTCGGTCGGCATGAACCTGAAGGAGCTGCCGCGCGGCATCGAAGCCAAGGGCAGCTTCGACGCCGTGCTCGACCAGCGCCTGCGCGTCCTCGACGCGATCGAGACGATGGAGAAGCCGTGGGTCGCGACGCTCTTCGGCTTCTGCCTCGGCGGCGGGCTCGAGTTGCCGCTCGCCTGCCATCTCCGCATTGCCGCCGTCGACGGCGCCGCGATCGGCCTCCCGGAACTCGACCTCGGGGCGGTGCCGGCGTGGGGTGGCAGCGCGCGCCTCGTCCGGCGCGTCGGCCGCGACCGCGCGCTCGACATGATCCTCCGCGCGCGCAAGATCGACGGCATCGAAGCGCTCCGTATCGGGCTCGTGACCGAGATCTGCCCGAATGCCGGGCTGAAGACGCGCGCCCTGGCGCTCGCCGAGGAGCTCGCGGCGATGCCGCGGCTCGCCGTGCGGGCGATGCTGCGGTGCCTGGTCGGCTGCGAGACCAAGACGCTCGCCGAGTCGATCGCCGACGAACGCGCCGCCGTACACGCGACCTTCGACACGCCCGACCAGATCGAGGGCATGCGCGCCTTCCTCGAGAAGCGCCGCCCGCTGTTCAACCAACCCACATGACGTTCTACGGCCTGCCGATCGTACCGAAGGACACGCCGCCGTCGCTCCTGCCGCCGGGCGCGGGCACGTGGCAACCGCCGGCCGTGACACGCGTCTCCTAGGAGGACGACCATGCACGCCCCCCGTTTCGTCGTCGCTCTCGCCCTCGTCGTGGTCTCCGCGTGCGGGATCGGCCCCACCGGCCTCGGTCCGTCGCAGCCGCCGAGCAGCGCCGTCGTCGCCAGCATCCCGATCGGCGACTACGGTACCGCCGTCGCGGTCCGGCGCGACGGCGCGCGCGCGTACGTCACGCTCCGCACCAACAAGGTGCTCGCGATCGACACGACGAGCCGCACCGTCGCGGCGACGATCACGACGGGCGGGCAGCCCGGCGCGATCGCGCTCACGCCCGACGGAGCGTACGGCTACGCGATGGACATGACGGCGCAGAACCTCTTCGCCCTCGACACGCGACGCGACGGAATCCTCGCGACGATCCCGGTCGGCATCATCGCGCGCCCGATCCTGACGCCGGCGGTCGCCGTCGCGCCCGACGGCCGACACGCCTACGTCACCAACGCGACGAGCGACGACGACCACCTCCTGATCGTCGACACCGGAACGAACCGGATCGTGAAGGACAGGTTCCTGCCGATCCATCCGGCCGGCGTCGCGGCAACCCCGGACGGCGCGCGCGTGTACGTCGTCGGCTGCAAGCTCGCGTGCATCGACGGCGCGCTCCTCACGCTCGACCCGGCGACCGCCGACGTAACGTCGACCCTCGCGCTCGCGGCGGCGCCGTCGGGCCTCGCGCTCGCGCCGGACGGCAAGCGCGCCTACGTCGCGAACGGCCGCGACGCCTCGGTCGCGATCGTCGAGCTGTCGTCGGGAAGCGTCTCGACGGTCGCGGTGAGCCCGCAGCCGCTCGGCATCGCGCTCCATCCGAACGGGCGCCTGCTCTACGTCGCGAGCTTCGGCACCGCGCGCATCGACGTGATCGACACGCTGGCGGGCAACGTCGTCGGGCGGATCGCCGTCGCGAGCATGCCGCGCGCGATCGCGATCGCCCCCGACGGCCGGCTCGCGTACGTCACCCACTCGCTGTCGTCGCTGTCGGTCATCGACCTGAGCCGGGCGGCGGAATCGTGAGGAACCGGTCGTGACGCTCACCCGAATCACGGCGCGCCGCCGGCGCCGCCTCCTCGGCGCGCTCGGCCTCGCGGCTTCCCTCGCCGCCTGCGCCGCCACGACCAAGCCGGCCGGCCCGCCGCCGTTCCCGGCGCCCGGCCCGGACTGCGAGACGACCTGCCACCACCAGTACGAGGAATGCGCGAATGGCGATCCTTGCATGATGGTCGCCCAGTGCGACATGGACGTCTGCATCCCGAGAAGACAGGACTGCCTGGCGCACTGCGCCGGCGCGCAATGACACGGCTCGCTCGTCGCTGAATGCTGGAGCACGATCTCTCCTTCGCCGCCCTGGTGTGCGGCTGCATCTTCCTCGGCGCGCTCGCCGGCATGTCGGTCGGCGCGCGGCTACCGGCGCACCATCTCGACAAGCCGACCGAGGACGCGGTCCGGATCGCGATGGGCACGCTCGCGACGATGACGGCGCTCGTGCTCGGCCTCCTCGTCGCCGCAGCGCGCTCGTCCTTCGATACCCGCGCCGGCGAGATCACGCAGATGGCGGGAGACTTGATCCTGCTCGACCGCCAGCTCGTCCGCTACGGACCCGGCGCCGACGAGGCGCGGCAGATCCTCCGCCGCTACGCGCTCCACGGCGTCCGCGCGGCCTGGCCGGACGAGTTCGGCCGCTCGGACGAGGCGAAGGGCTGGATGCTGCTCGAGACCGCCCAGGACCGGATCGGTGCCCTCGCCCCCGAGGACGACGCGCACCGCTGGCTGCGCGACCGCGCGCTCGAGGTGAGCGGCGTCGTGGCGCGCACGCGCTGGCTCCTGGACGTGCAGCGCGCGAGCTCCCTCCAGGGACCATTCCTCGGCGTCCTCGTCCTCTGGTTGACGGCGCTGTTCGCGAGCTTCGGCGTCTTCGCGCCGAGGAACGGCACGGTGATCGTCGCCATGCTGGTCTGCTCGATCTCGATCGCAGCCTCGATCTATCTGATCCTCGAGATGGACCGGCCGTTCGGCGGCGCGATCCGCATCCCGAGCGCCCCGATGCGCGAGATGCTCGTCCGCCTGGGGCTGCCCGAGGGCGGGTCGTGACCGCGCGTCCGTACAACGCGCCGGGGTCCGATTCGCGCCTCGTCGGCTGTCCGCACTGCGACCTGTTGCAGCGCCTTCCGGCTCTCGCGATGGGCGAGGCGGCGCGCTGTCCGCGCTGCGAGAAGGAGCTCTGGCGGCGGCGCGAGGATCCGCTGGGGCGCCCGCTCGCCCTCGCGATCGCCGCGGCGATCCTCTACGTAGTCGCCAACACCTCCCCGATGCTCGGCCTGTCCGCGGTCGGACACCACGCGTCGACGACGCTCTTCGGAGGGGCGCGGCATCTCTGGGACAACGGGCAGGAGATCGTCGCGGTGCTCGTGCTCTTCACCGCCGTCGTCGCGCCCGCCCTCCAGATCGGGTTCATGCTGGCGATCGTGGGGGGCGCACGCCGACCACGCCCGCCGCACTGGGTCGGGACGCTCCTCCGCCACCATCCGAAGACCGCCACCTGGAGCATGATCGAGGTGATGATCCTCGGGGTGCTGGTGGCGCTCATCAAGATCGCCGACTACGCGTCGGTGGTCGCCGGTCCCGCGCTCTTCGCACTCGGCGGTCTCGTGGTCCTGCTCGCCGCGATGCAGTCGGCGTTCGATCCGCGCGACGTGTGGGCGCGCGTCGAGTGGGCGGACGAAGCGACCCGCGCCGCCGCCGAACGCGCGGCGCTCGACGCCGCTGCCGGGGTGCCGTCGTGAGCGCGCCGGCGGTCGGCGCGATGCGGCGCGGCTGGCAGAGCTGCGAGGCCTGCGGGCTCCTTTCGCGCCCCGCCCCCGGGGCGGACGACGGCCGCTGCCCGCGCTGCGGCGAGGATCTCGCGTTCCGCAAGCGCCGCAGCGTCGAGCGCACGTGGGCCTTCGTGATCGCCGCCGCCGTCTGCTACGTGCCCGCGAACGTGCTGCCGGTGATGGTGACGACCACGGCGGCCGGCAGCGCCCCCGACACGATCATGGAAGGCGTGATCCTCCTCTGGTCGCCGACCGGCTGGCCGCTGTCGCTGATCGTGCTCGTCGCAAGCATCATGATCCCGAGCGCCAAGATCCTGGCGCTCGCGTATTTGCTGGTGACCGTCCAGCGCGGCTCGGTCGCCAACAACGCTGAGCGCGTGCGCCTCTACCGCACCGTCGAGCTGATCGGCCGCTGGTCGATGGTGGACGTCTTCGTCGACACCTTCACCGCCGCCCTCGTCCAGCTCCAACCGCTGATGGCGGTGGAGCCCGGACCCGGGCTCTTCTTCTTCGCGGCGGTCGTCGTGCTGACGATGCTCGCCGTCGAGTCGTTCGACCCGCGCCTGATCTGGGACGCCGCACCCGCCGAGGAGGTCGCGCATGCCTGAACCCGTGGAGCTGCCGAGCTCGCGCACCGTGCCGAAGAAGGAGCGCCGACCGTCGCTCGTCTGGATCGTACCGATCGTGGCGGCGCTCGCCGGCGCGTGGGTCGCCGTCACCCGCATCCTCGCCGAGGGCCCAACCATCACGATCGGCTTCCGCTCCGCGGAGGGGCTCGAGGCCGGCAAGACGAAGGTCCGCTACAACGGCGTCGACGTGGGCACGATGACGGCGATCCGGCTCTCCGACGACCACCGGGGCGTGGTCGCGACCGTGCGGATGGAGCCGAAGACCGAGCGCCTCCTCGTGACCGACACCCGCTTCTGGGTGGTGCGCCCGCGAATCTCGGGCGCCACCGTCAGCGGGCTCGGCACGCTCGTCTCCGGCGCCTACGTCCGCATGGACATCGGCCAGGCGCGCGACCGGCAGCGCGCGTTCGTCGGGCTCGAGACGCCGCCCGTCGTGATGCGCGACGTCCCCGGCCGCCAATTCGTACTGAAAGCGAGCGACCTCGGCTCGCTCGAGAGCGGCACGCCCATCTTCTACCGCCGCCTGCACGTCGGCGAGATCACCAGCTACGAACTCGATCCGGACGGCGCGAGCCTCACCGTCAAGGCGTTCGTGCTGGCGCCGTACGACCGCTACGTGACGTCGGCGACGCGCTTCTGGCATGCGAGCGGGCTCGACGTCTCGATGTCGGCGAGCGGGTTCAGCGTCCAGACACAGTCGCTGATGTCGATCCTGATCGGCGGCATCGCCTTCGAGACGCCGGGAGGCGAGGCCGCGCTCTCACCCGCCGAGGAGAACGCGAGCTTCCTCCTCCACCGCGATCGCGCCGAGGCGTTCCGGGCTCCGGAGCGGAACCCGCTCGAGGTGCGCCTGGTCTTCAAGCAGTCGGTCCGCGGCCTCGCGCCGGGCGCGCCGGTCGAGTTCCGCGGCATCCAGGTCGGTCAGGTAGTCGAGGTCGGCGCGGAGGTCGACGCCAAGACCCTCGAGATCTCGGTGCCGGTGAAGATCCATCTCGAAGGCGCGCGCTACGGCGTGCGCTTCACGGACGTCGATCCGAGCGAGGACCCCGACGCGATTCGCCGCCGCCTCTGGGACTCGCTGATCGCGCACGGCGTCCGCGCGCAGTTGCGCTCCGGCAGCCTCCTCACCGGCGCGCTCTTCGTCGCCTTCGACGTCTTCCCCGACGCCGCACCCGCCGGCATCGACTGGGCCGCCGAGCCGCTCGAGTTCCCGACCGTGCCCGGCGCGCTCGAAGGCCTGGAGGCGAGCCTCGCCAGCATCGTGCGGAAGCTCGATCAGCTACCGCTGAAGGCGATCGGCGACGACGTCACGAAGGTGCTCGTCCAGCTGAACCAGACGCTCGCGAGCGCGCGCGGCGCGCTCGACGACGCCGGCGAGCTCGTCGCCCCGAGCTCGCCGCTCGCGACCGAGCTCTCCACCACCCTGCAGGAGGTCACGCGCGCCGCGCGCGCGATCCGCGTGCTCGGCGACTACCTGGAGCGCCATCCCGAAGCGCTCTTGCGCGGCAAGTCAGGAGAGGCCCCATGACGATCCCCCGCTCCCGCCTCGCACTGCTGGCGCTCCTCGCCGCCGGGGTCGGCGCGTGCGGCGCCACCAGGCCCGCGCGCTTCTACACCCTCGAGGCCGTCGCGACCTCCGACGGCGCCGCCCCCGCCACACCGTACGGCGTCGTCGTCGGGCCGGTCACGATCCCGCCCGCCCTCGACCGCCCGCAGCTCGTCGTACAGGTGGCGCCGAACCGCGTCGACATCGACGAGTTCAACCGCTGGGCGGCGCCGCTCCCCGAGGCGATCGCGGCGACGGTCGCGGCGAACCTCGCGGCGCTGCTCGGCACCCCCGACGTCGTCGCCGGCGCGAGCGCGAGCTTTGTCGTGACGCACACGGTGACGCTCGCCGTGCAGCGCTTCGCCTCGCTGCCCGGCAAGGAGTCCGCGGTCGACATCGTCTGGACGGTGCGTCCGGCGGGCGGCGGCGCGGCGCGCTCGGGCCGCACCGTCGCGCACGAGCCCGCCCCGGCCGGCGGCTTCGACGCCCTCGCCGCCGCGCACAGCCGCGCCCTCGCGAAGGTGAGCGCGGACGTCGCCGAGGCGATCCACGCCTCCGCCGCCCGTGTGAAGCGGCCGGCGAAGCGCTGACGGGGCCGGCGCGCGTCCGGCCGCACGCGCCGATCCGGCGCGGGGTGGACGGCTTGTGTCCGGCGCGCGATTGCTGCACCTATCGCGCCGGATGGCGCGCCTCCTCGACTGGCCGATGACGATCGTCTTCTCGATCGCCTTCGGGCTCATCCTCCTGGTGTTCGAGCCGCTCCAGTGGATCGCGAAGGCCTTCGGCAAGCGCCCGCACGACTGGATGGTCGCCTGCCTCGGCACCGCGCTCGTGGAGTCCTTCCGCATCACCGGGCTGCGCCTCACGATCGACCGCTCGCCGCGCGTCCGACCCCGCACCGCCTACCTCATCGTGTCGAACCATCAGAGCATGTTCGACATCGCGCTCCTGCTGCACCTCTTCTTCACGAACTTTCCGAAGTTCGTCTCGAAGCGCGAGCTCGCGCGCCTGATCCCGAGCGTCTCGTACAACCTGCGCCGCGGCGGCAACTGCCTGATCGACCGCGACGACGCCGAGCAGGCGACCGGAGCGATCGCCGAGCTCGGCCGGCGCGTCGAGAAGCGCGGCGTCTCGGCGGTGATCTTCCCCGAGGGCACGCGGGCGCGACGCGGCGAGCTGAAGCCGTTCAAGCCGCGCGGCACCGTGGCGCTGCTCGCCGCGGCGCCGGCGACCCCGATCGTGCCGGTCACGATCGACCATTCCTGGCGGCTCATGCAGCGGAACTTCTGGCCGATCCCGTTCGGCGTGCGGGTGCGCGTCCGCATCGACGATCCGATCACGCGGACCCCCGACGAAGATCACGTCGATCTGGTCGCCCACCTCCACGACCAGATCGACGCGAACCTCGTCCGCATGCGCGCCGCCGTATCGGACGGCGATGGCGGCGGATAGCGGTCGTCAGCGGGGACGCAGCAGCACGACCGGAATGTCGCGCGCGCTGCCCGCCTGGTAGGCGTCGTAGTCGGGCCACTGCTGCGTCATCGTCGGCCAGACGCGCTTCTTGTCCGCCGTGGAGCCCGTGCACGCGGTGACCGGGATCACGCGGTCCCACACCTGGATCTCGCACTCCGGATTGGCGACGAGGTTGTCGTACCAGCCCGGGTTCTTGGGATACCCGCCCTTGGAGGCGATCAGCACGTAGGCGTCGCCGTCCTTTCCGTAGATGAGCGGGAACTTCCGGAGCGTTCCGGTCTTGCGTCCCTTCACGCGCAGGACGAGGCAGCTCGTCCCGTTCCAGTCGTGGCCGACCTTGCCGCCGGTCGCCTCGTACTGCCGCACGTGCTCGTCGCCGAACAGGGTGAAGTCTGGCATCGGACCGACCGTGCCACGGGCGCTCTCCGGAAGCGAGCCCCTCGCTGGTCGGCGCCGGCGGCGGTGACGCCTCAGAGCGAATCGAGCCGGCGCGCGCCGGTCACCAGGATCGCCGCGACGACGACCTCGACCGGAATGAAGAGGAACGCGAACGCGGCGCCCTGGAACATCCACGCGAGCGCGCGCGTCACCGCCGCGCCCCCGATGAGCGCCGCCGGAACCCAGAGCAGGTCCGCGCGGCCGTGGCGGCTGCCGAGCAGCATCGTTGCGCCCGCCACGAGGAAGAACGACGCCAGGTCACCGACCTGCGTGCTGCGCGCGAGGCCGTCGAGGAGCGGCATGCCGAGCCCGGCGGCGACGCGCGCCGGGTCGACGAGCCAGGCGAGGCCCTGCAGGAGGAAGAACACGCCGAGGACGACGATCACGAGACGGAGCCGTTGGGGCATGGGGGATCCTCGCTGGGAGATGACCGCCCGCGCACCCTGGCAGCGTCACCCGCGATCCGCAAGCCGAGACCGCGTGCGCGGCCACCATGTCGACGGGCGCGCGGGCGGTCGCTATAGGGCAGGGATGCGCGACCCCGCGGCGTTCGGCCCGACGACCACCACCGACGAAGTCCTCGACGACATCGACCTCACCGGGCGCGTCGCGCTCGTGACCGGCGGATCGAGCGGGCTCGGCCGCGAGACCGCGCGCGCGCTCGCGGCGCGCGGCGCGGAGGTGATCCTGACGGCGCGGGACGTGCCGAAGGGCGAGGCGGTCGCCGCCGACATCCGCGCCGCGACCGGCGCCGCCGTCTCGGTGCAGGACCTCGAGCTCGGGTCGCTCGCGAGCATCCGGCGCTTCGCCGAGCGCCTGCTCGCGGCGCACCCGCGGATCGATCTCCTCGTCGCCAACGCCGGGGTCATGGCGTGCCCCTACGCCAGGACGAGCGACGGCTTCGAGATGCAGTTCGGCTCGAACCACCTCGGACACTTCCTCGCGGTCTGCTCGCTCGCGCCGGCGCTCCTGCGGAGCGGGGCTGCGCGCGTCGTGAGCTTGAGCTCGCGCGGGCACCACATCGCACCCGTCGATTTCGACGACCTCGGCTTCGAGCGGCGGCCCTACGACAAGTGGCAGGCGTACGGACAGGCGAAGACCGCGAACGTGCTCTTCGCAGTCGGGCTCGAGCGGCGGCTCGGCGCGCGCGGCGTGCACGCCCTCGCGGTCCACCCGGGCGCGATCGTGACCGAGCTCGGACGCCACCTCCAGGCCGAGGATATGGAATACCTCCGGTCGCGAGCGCGCGGCATGCAGTTCAAGACGGTCGAGCAAGGGGCTGCGACGAGCTGCTTCGCCGCCACCGCGCCCGAACTCGCCGGGCGCGGCGGGCTCTACCTCGAGGATTGCCACGTCGCCGCGATCGACGACGCTCCCGAGGCGCCCGAGGGCGTGAAGTCCTACGCGCTCGACCCGGCGAACGCCGAGCGCCTGTGGGAGGTCTCGGAGCGGCTCGTCGGCGAGCGGTTCGCGTTCGCGTAGCGCGGCGGCGCCCGCGGGGACACACGCGGCGGCGCCCGCGGGGAGCGGGGCGCTACGCCGCGAGCGGCAGGTGCAGCTCGACGCTCGTGCCCTTCCCGGGCGCGCTCTCGACGTGGATGAAGCCGCCGGCGCGCTCGACGAGCGCGTGCACGATCGCGAGGCCGAGGCCGGTCCCGGCGCCGGCCTTGGTCGTGAAGTACGGCTCGAAGATGTGCGTCCTCGCCTCGTCGTCGATGCCGGCGCCGTCGTCGGTGACGCGCAGCACCGCCATGGAGCCGTCGCCCGGCGCGGCGACCAGGCCGGTGGCGATGCGGATCGTGGAGCCCTCGCCGGTCGCGTCGAGCGCGTTGTTCACCAGGTTCATCAGCACCTGATCGAGCTGGGTCGGCTCGAAGCGGATGCGCGCCTCGCCCGCGCCGAGCGCGAGGTCGATGCGCTGTCCTTTGCGCGGCATCGCGCGCAGGAAGTCGGCGGCCGTCGTAACGCTCGCGTCGAGCGCGATCGCAGCCGCCGGCGCGTCGCCGTTCCGTCCGAGCTCGGCAAGCTGGCGCGTCAGCTCGCGGCTGCGGTGGATGGTGTCGATGACCGCCGTCGCGTGCGCCCTGGCCGCCTCCGGGAGATCCGGCGCCGCCAGGATCTCCTGCGCGTGCGAGAGCACCATCGTGAGGAGATGGCCGAAGTCGTGCCCGACCGCCGCCGCGACGCGGCCGAGCGCCGCCATGCGCTGCTCCTCGCCGGCGCGTCGCGCCGGCTCCTCGAGCGCCCGCCGCGCCTCGATGTGCGCCGCCTGCTCCATCGCGACCGCGACGAGATCGGCGACCGACGCGACGAAGCTCGTCTCGCCCGGCGTCCAGGTGCGGCGCGGGCCAACGTGCTCGTGGCAGACCACGCCAACCATCTCGCCGTGCCGCACCAGGGGAGCATCCAGCATGGACGTGATCTCGTTCGGCACGAGGTACGCCGCCGTGAGCTCGCTCGTCAGCGGGTGGGTGCGGGCATCGTCGGCGACGATCGCGCGATAGTCCCGCAGAGCGCGGAAATAGGCGGGGAAATCGCTCTCGCGCAGCACGTCGTCGGCGCGGTAGGCCTCGCGCGAGCGGTCGTACTGACAGGCGAGTCTGAGCTGCGTCCGCGCGTGCTCGTACAACCAGATGCCGACGCGCGCGACCGAAAGCGTGCTCGCGATCAGCTTCGTTGCCTGCTGGAACATGCGAACCAGCGAGCGCCGCTCGTCGACCGGCAGCCGCGCGAGGTTCTCGAGCGCGGCCTCGTACGCCGCGATGGGGTGCTTCGCGAAGCGCTGCGCCGGCATCGCCACCGGCTCGGGCTCTGGCACACGCCGCGCGCGCGCGTCAAGGCGCCGCACGGCGTGTCTCGTCGGCGCGGCCGGCGGCCGGCGGGGCTCACGAGCGCCGGGCGCCCGCCCGGCCCTCCCCCGCTGGTCGACCCGTGCCGAACGCGGCATGCTGCGCACGTCCGATGCGTCCGGTCACCCTCCTCGCCGCCCTCCTGGTCGCCATCGCCTCGGGCTGCCTGCCGCACGCGCTCAGCCGCCCCGACCCCGCGCCAGCCATCCTGCCGTGCGCCGCGGCCGACTGCCTGCGCGTCCTCACCTGGAACGTACACGCCATCCCGTTCGTGGCGCCGCGCACGAGCGCCCGCCTCCGCAACGTCGCGGCAAAGATCCGCGAGCAGCAGCCGGACGTCGCGCTGCTCCAGGAAGTGTGGGCGCACGCCTACGCGCGCCAGCTCGTGCGCGACCTCGGCGGCGCGTACCGGTCGGTCGCCGCGACCGGCTGCCGCCGGCCGTTCCCGTGCGGCGGCCTTGTGGTCCTGGTCCGGCGCGCGAGCGGATGGGCGCCTTCGGCGCCGACCTTCGTCGCCTACGACCACTCCGCGCCCTGGTATCGCCTCGCGGAGTGGGACGGGATCGCCAAGAAGGGATTCCTCGCGACCGAGCTCGTACGCGGCGGCGCCGTGATCGCGGTCGTCGACACCCATCTCCAGACCGAGTACGCGCGCCGCCGCCGCGACTATTCCGACATCCGCCGCCGTCAGTTCGACCAGCTGTCGACGGCGCTCGCGCGGCGCTTCGGCGACCGGCCGGTCGTGCTCGGCGGCGACTTCAACACCGCGCCGGGGGACCGCAGCGGGCTCTACGAGCGCCGCCTCGTCCTCCTCGGCACGGACCGCACGACCGACCTGCGCGTCGCCTGCGGCGAGTGCGGCACGCGCCCCGCCAGGCCACGGCCCGCGCGCTGGCTCGACTACGTGCTCACCCGCAACCTGCCCGCGGCGTCCGCCGCGGACCGCATCGTGAACCGCCGCGTCGACGACCCCTTCTCGGATCACGACGCCGTGCTCGTACGCCTCGAGTCGACGGATCCCGCGCGGCCCTGACGCTCACGTGACGGCGAGGCGAGGACCCACGACGAGGCTCATCGCGATGGTCGCGCTGGCCGCTGCCGCAGGGCCGGGAGATAGGCGTCCCGACGCTCCCGCCCGCGCCCCTCAGTCGCGCATGTAGTGACAGGTGTACCCGCCCGGGTGCTTCTGGAGGTAGTCCTGGTGGTACTCCTCCGCGCGCCAGACCGGACCCGCCTCCACGATCTCGGTCACGACCGGCCGTGGCCACTTGCCCGAGGCGTCGACGCGGGCCTTCACCTCCTCGGCGACCTTGCGCTGCTCGGGCGACGTCACGAAGATCGCCGAGCGGTACTGCGCGCCGACGTCGTTCCCCTGGCGGTTCTTGGTCGTCGGGTCGTGCATGCGGAAGAACCACTTCTCGAGCAAATCCGCATACGAGATCCGCTTCGGGTCGAAGACGACCCGCACCGCCTCCGCGTGGCCCGACGTGCCGTCGTGCAGATCCTCGTACGTCGGATCGGGAAGCGCGCCGCCGGTGTAGACGGCTTCCGTCTCGAGCACGCCCGGGATCTTCCGCAGGAGGTCCTCCATGCCCCAGAAGCAGCCGCCGGCGAGGAGCGCGGTCTCGAGCGTCGCCGCGCACCCGGGCGGCGGACCCGCATCCACCGTGCAGCTGTTCGCGGCCGCGGCGGGCGCCGCGGCCGGGGCGGCGCCGCTCTCGAAGAGCGCCGCGTACTCCGGGTAGCCCTCGGCGGCGACGCGGGCGGCCGGGATGAAGCGGAGCGCGGCCGAGTTGATGCAGTAGCGCACGCCCGTCGGCGCGGGACCGTCGTCGAAGACGTGGCCGAGGTGCGACGCCCCCCCCTGCGAACGGACCTCGACGCGCCGCATACCGTGGCTCGTGTCGTCGCGCTCGACGACGCGGCCGGGCTCGACCGGCCGCGTGAAGCTCGGCCAGCCGGTGCCCGAGTCGAACTTGTCGGTCGAGCTGAAGAGGGGCTCGCCGGTCGCGACATCGACGTAGAGCCCGGGCGCGTGGTTGTCCCAGAACTCGTTGCGGAACGGCGGCTCGGTCGCGGCCTTCTGCGTGACTTCGTATTGCAGCGGCGTCAGGCGGCCCTGGAGCTCGGCCGCCGCCGGTTTCTCGTAGCGTGTGCTCGCCATGGTCGTGCTCCTCTCCGCCGTGCGCGCCACCGATCGCGGCGGCGCCGGCGCGACGTCCGCCGGGAGCGGCGCGCCGAGCGCGAGCCCGAGCGCGATCGGCCAGACGGCCGACCACCACCGGGCGACGCGCGATCGATCGGGGTGCTGCACGGGACGGTCTCCTCCTCTAGCACGAGATGCCGGCCACGACAGGAAGGGTGCGCGGCCGGTCCGCGGCACGGGCCCCGGCGCGGACAAGGCGCCGCGTTTCGGCGTCTTCCGCCCGTCGGACGGAACGCCCGGCGCCGCCGCCGCGATCGTCAGACCGCGGCGATGGCGCTCGCGACGGCCTCGACGTTCCGCTCGTTGAGCGCCGCGACGCAGATGCGGCCCGACTCGACGGCGTAGATCGCGAAACGCTCGCGGAGCGCCGCCACCTGCTCCTTCGTGAGCCCCGAGTACGAGAACATCCCGCGCTGGCGCATGATGAAGCCGTAGTCCACTCCCGGCTTCTTCGCCGCGAGGAGCGCGGTCAGCTGCTCGCGCATGCGGCGGATGCGGTCGCGCATGCCGGCGAGCTCCTCTTCCCAGAGGCGGCGGAGCTCGGGATCGTTCAGCACCGTCGCCACCACCTGTCCGCCGTGCGTCGGCGGGTTGGAGTAGTTGGTACGGACGAGCCGCTTCAGCTGGCTGAGCGCGCGCGCCGCCTCGTCGGCGCTCCCCGCGACGATGCTGAGCGCGCCGACGCGCTCGCCGTAGAGCGAGAACGACTTGGAGAACGAGTTCGAGACGAAGACGGGGTGCAGCGCCGTCGCGAAGGCGCGCACCGCGGCCGCGTCGGCGTCGATGCCCTCGGCGAAGCCCTGGTACGCCATGTCGAGGAAGGAAACGAGACCGCGCGCCTTCACGACCTCCGCGACCGCCCGCCACTGCTCAGCCGAAAGATCGACGCCCGTCGGGTTGTGGCAGCACGCGTGCAGGACGACCACGTCGCCGCTCGGGACCGCGCGCAGGCCCTCGAGCATCGCCTCGAAGCGCAGGCCCTTGGTCGCGGCCTCGTAGTAGGGATACGTCGAGACGGTGAAGCCCGCGTTCTCGAAAAGCGCGCGATGGTTCTCCCAGCTCGGGTCGCTGAGCCAGAGGCCGGCGCTCGGCGCGATGCGCCGCAGGAAGTCGGCCCCGACCTTGAGCCCGCCGGTGCCCCCGAGCGTCTGCAGGGTGACGACGCGCCGCTCCGCGACCGCCGGGTGGTCGGCCCCGAAGACGAGCGCCCGCACCGCCTGGTCGTAGGCGGGCATACCGTCGATCGGCAGGTAGCCGCGCGGGCGCGGCGTCTCGACGAGCTGCCGCTCGGCGCGCCGCACGCTCTCGAGGAGCGGGATCTTCCCGCTCTCGTCGTAGTACACGCCGACGCCGAGATTCACCTTGGCGGGGTTCCGGTCGGCGTTGAACGCCTCGGTGATGCCGAGGATCGGGTCACGCGGCGCCATCTCGACGCCGGCAAGAACGGAAGCGGTCATGGGGCGTTCCCTATAGCGGCTGGACCGGCGGTTTGCCACGCCGTGTCGAGGCGCGTCGCGCGTCGGACGCCTGGTGCGCCCGCGCGTCAACCCTCTCCGGGCGCGGGGAGCAACCGGTCGAGACGCTCGAGGTCCCAGATCCAGACCCACCGGCCACGAACGAACACGAACGCCGCCGCCGCCCGCTCGCCCTTCACGATCTCGATGGCTACGCCGCGCACGGGAACGTCCTCGGGCAGATGGCCGAGCCCGCGCTTGAGCGCGTCGCTTCCTTCCCTCCGGAGGTCGACGGTGCGGATGGAGCGGATCGGCATCACCTCGCGGTAGGAGGGCGCGTGCTCGGGCGCGTGGGTGACCAGGGCGTCGACCTCGGGCGACCAGACCTTCCAGAGATCGTCGTGGTGGCGTGGAAAGAGGACCGCGAAATCGGCGGCCGTCGGAGCCACGTCCCGCATCGCGCGGCGGTTCTCGTCGCCGTCGTCGGTCGCCATCCCGAGGTAGAAGCGGCGCGCCGTCGCCTCGAGCTCCGCGAGCGAAGCGTCCGGGGCCGCATCGCGGCGACAGGCGACGGCGAGGACGACCAGCGCGAGCGTGACGATCCGGGCACGCACCGGAGGCCTGGATGCGACACGCCCCGGCGCGTGCACCAACGCCGGGGCGTGTCGTGTCATGAGAAGCCCGCGCCTACTGCTCGATGCAGTAGATGCGCTCGGCCGGCGTGCTGCAGAGGCCGGTCGCGCCGTCCGTCCAGTTGCCGTTCGTGGCGTTGATGTCGCCCTTCGAGCCCTGGGCCCAGCCGCTGCTGCTCGTCCAGCCGTTGCTGCCGCCGTCGTTGGCGCAGTTGGTCGGACAGTTGGAGAACGCCGGACACGGGCCCGAGCCCGGCGAGAGGTAGGTCTCGTTGTCGCAGGCGCCCGCCGTGTTGACGTACGTCCACGGCAGGAAGGGCGCGCTCGCGGACACGTCGTTCCCGTACTCGTCGCGGCTGATCGCGTTGGCGATGGCGCCGTCGGTGAGGTCGATCCAGTTGTTGGCGATCAACGCCCCGTCGGTCCGGCGGTAGTTCACGCTGGCGTGGGTGCTGCGGGTCGCGGGAGAGGCGCCGAGGGCGCAGAGCCACGCCTGGTAGACGCCCGTCAGGCCCGCCGCCGCCGCCCGGGTGTTGCAGGTCGCGTCGGCGCCGGCGAGGCCGCCCAGATTGCCGCCGCTGCTGGTGCTGGTGACGAACATCCGGCACACGCCCAGCACGTCGCAGCTGCAGGGCGCGCAGGGACCGCCGCAATCGACCGCGGTCTCGCCCTGGTTCTGGACGCCGTCGGAGCAGGTCGGCGCCTGACAGACGTTGCCAATGCAGACGCCGCTCGTGCAGTCCGCGCCGGTGGCGCAGCCGCCGCCCGGCGGACACGCCGCGCAGGGACCGCCGCAATCGACGTCGGTCTCGCTCTGGTTCTGGACGCCGTCGGAG
>WBZR01001587.1_pt1 | contig 27517 bp, 23 predicted proteins | sample 5204231 | NCBI WGS metagenome assembly WBZR01 (sample SAMN12412403, study PRJNA552823) | activated sludge metagenome | isolation source: activated sludge from anammox sidestream of wastewater treatment plant... | place: USA: Virginia | collected 2017-08
ACCTCGGGCGGCACGCTGGCCAACTACCAGGGCCTGCGCCTCGCGCTCGCGCTCAAGGCCTTTCCGGTCGCGCTGCGCGCGGCCGGCGCACCCGGGCTGGACCTGCCCGCCGATGACTGGAGCGCGTTCAACCTCGGCGGCGCCGACAGCATCGCGCTGCTGCAGCGCTGGCAGGCCTGGCTGGCCGCCCAGCCCGCGGCCGAGCGCGCGCGCTGGCATGCGCGCGTGGAAGCGGCCCGCATCGAGCAGCTGGGCATCGCCGGATTCTTCGCCGCCCATCCGCAACTGCGCCCACCGCGCGTGCTCGCGCCGATCACCGCGCACTACTCGTGGAGCAAGGGCGTCAAGATGCTCGGCCTCGGCCGCGACCAGCTCGACCTGTTGCCCACGCGCGGCATGCGCCTGGATGCCGATGCACTGGCCGCGCATGTGCAGCGCTGCGCGCGCGAGCGCATACCGGTGCTGCTCGCGGTCGCGGTGCTCGGCAGCACCGAATACGGCACGATCGACCCGGTCGACGGCGTGCTCGCCGCGCGTGCCGCGGTGCGCCCGCTCGGGCTGGATTTCGCCGTGCATGTCGATGCCGCGTGGGGCGGCTACCTCGCCACGGTGTTCCGCAACGAGGACGGCACGCTGCGCAGCCGCGAGGAGGTCGCCGCCGAATACAGATACTTCCCCTCGCCGCCGCTGTACCGTGCGTTCGCCGCGCTTGGCGACACCGACTCGGTCACGGTCGATCCGCACAAGCTCGGCTACCTGCCGTTCGGCAGCGGTGCGTTCGTGTGCCGCGACCACCGCGCGATGGATCTGCTGGCCGAGCGCGCCGACTACATCTTCCATGGCCACGCGCCGCGCACCTACCTCGAACGCTTCCGCAGCCTCGGCCAATTCATTCCCGAAGGCTCCAAGTCGGGCGCGGCCGCGGCCGGCGTGTACGTCGCGCACAAGGTGCTGCCGCTCGATCACCGCCACTTCGGCCGGCTGCCGCATTCGACCGTGCGCTACACCGAGATCTTCTACGAGCGCGCGCAGCGCTTCACCGACGAGGTCGCCCCCTACCTGCATGCGCGCGTGCCGTTCGAGCCCGACAGCAACCTCGTGTGCCTGGCGTTCAATCCGCGCGGCAACCGCTCGCTCGCGGCGGCCAACCGCTTCATGCAACGCCTGTACGAGCTGCTGCGCCCCGACGTGCACCAGCCGCTGCAGGTCAAGGAGTTCTTCGGTTCCACCACCACGCTGCGCCCGGAGCTGGTCGGCGCCGAGCAGACGCGCCAGATCCTTGCCACGCTCGGCCTCGACGCCGAGCTCGACGGCGAACCGCTGACGATCCTGCGCCACACGCTCATGAATCCGTACCTGATCGACCGCGACAACGGCATCAGCTACATCGAGTGCTATTTCGCCTACCTCGCGCGTTGCACCGCGACGCTGCTCGACCGGACCCCCACGCCATGACCCAGTTCCCCGCCTGCGACCGCGCCTGGCTGCACGCCGCGATCGACGCGCTCGAGCGCGAAGCCGCGCGTTCGGCCGACACTCACCTGCTCAAGATCGAACTGCCCGGCTACGTCGGCATCGACTTCTACTTCAAGGACGAGGCCGCGCACCCGACCGGCAGCCTCAAGCACCGTCTCGCGCGCTCGCTGTACCTGTACGCGCTGTGCAACGGCCGCCTGCGCCAGGGCCAGCCCGTGGTGGATGCGTCCTCGGGCAGCACCGCGATCGCCGAGGCGTGGTTCGCGCGCCTGCTCGGGCTGCACTTCACCGCGGTGATGCCGGCCTGCACCGCACCCGCGAAGATCCGCGCGGTGGAGGCGCTCGGTGGCAGCTGCGACCTCGTCGACGACCCGGCCGAGGTGTACGAGCGCGCGGCCACGCATGCGCGCAACGGCGCCTGCCACCTCGACCAGTTCGGCCTGGCCGAGCGCGCCACCGACTGGCGTGGCAACAACAACATCGCCGAATCGATCCTCGGCCAGCTCACGCGCGAGCCGCATGCCAAGCCCGCGTGGATCGTGTGCGGCGCCGGCACCGGCGGCACCTCGGCCACGATCGGCCGCTACCTGCGCTACCGACGCCTGCCCACGCGCCTGTGCGTGGCCGAACCCAGCGGCCGCAGCTTCGCCCACGGCTGGTGCTCGCGCCGCGCCGACGCCTGCGCCAGCCAGCCCACGCTCATCGAGGGCATCGGCCGGGCGCGGGTGGAGCCGTGCTTCCTGTTCGACGTGGTCGACGCGGTGCTGGAAGTGCCCGACGCCGCCTCGGTCGCGGCGACCTGGCTGCTCGAAGAGATCTTCGCGCGCCGCTACGGCGGCTCCTCGGGCACCAACCTCGTGGCCTGCCTCGAACTGGCCGCGGCGATGCGCGCGCGTGGCGAGCGCGGCAGCATCGTGAGCCTGCTGTGCGACCGCGGCGAGCGCTACGCCGAGACGCTGTTCAGCAGCGAATGGCTCGACCTGCACGGTATCGACCCGCAGCCGTGGCATGCGCGGCTCACGCGCTGCCTTGCCGACGGCAGCGCGCCGTTGGCGCCAACCGCATGACAGACGCGACGGTCGCCCTGTTCGGCTACGGCCGCTTCGGCCAGGCCTTCGCCACGCTGCTGCGGCAGGCCGGCCACACCGTGCGCGTGGTCGATCCCGTGGCGCCGGTGCCGGCCGAGCTCGCCGCGGCATCGCCCGAACAGGCCCTCGCAGCGGCGCACTGGGTGGTGCTGGCGATGCCGCTGCGCCGCATGCGCGCGGCGCTGCTCGAACTGCGCCCGCTGCTTCGCGCACAGCATCGCGTGATCGACGTGGGCAGCGTCAAGCTGCAGCCGCAGGCGTGGATGGACGAACTGCTCGGTCCGGCCATCGCCCACATCGGCAGCCATCCGCTGTTCGGCCCGCTCAGCCTCGCGCGCGGCGAGCGCCCGCTGCGCGTGGTGCTGTGCGCGAGCGCGCAGCACCCGCAGCTGCCCGCAGCAGCGCGCGCGCTGTTCGAGCAGATCGGCTGCCAAGTCATCGATCGCGACGCGGCCGCGCACGACGAGGCGATGGCGCAGACCCACGCGCTCGCGTTCTACATCGCCAAGGCGCTGGTCGAGATGGGCATCGGCGACGACCTGTCGATGGCGCCGCCGTCGTTCCTCGGCCTCAGCAACATGCTCGCGGCGGTGCGCGGCGACGCCGGCCACCTGTTCGCGGCGATCCAGCAGGAGAACCCGTACGCCGCGGCCGCGCGCGAACGCTTCATCGCCACGCTCGGCACCATCCACGAGCGCCTGCAGCGCGAATCCGACGCGGGCGCGCTCGCGATTCCCGCGCCCGGCCAGGCCGAGGCCTGAGCGAGCAGCCGCCCGTGCGTTCGCCGCTCCGCCAGCGCTTCCAGCACCGCAGCCTGGTCTGGCTCAGCCTCGTCGCGATCGCGCTCACGGTGTTCGCGCCGGTGGTGTCGCAGACGCTGGCCGCGGCGCGCCTCAAGGCGCAGCACGCGGCGGGCGCGGTGGCGGCCGCGCACCACGTCCATGCACACTCGACGCCGGCCGCGCCTGCCGACAGCGCGCACGCGGCGCACGGGCACGCGGCCGAACCCGCGCCCGCACCCGCGGGCGCGGCGCACGCCGGCCACCACCACGGCAACGCGCAGGACGGGGATCCGTTCGCGGCCTGCGGCTACTGCGAGCTGTTCACGCACTGCCCGGTCAGCTTCACGCTGACGCCGCTCCCACCCGCGCCTGCACCGGGCGCGGCGCCGTTGCCGCGCCTGCCCGCGGTGGCGCCGCCGCCGCGGCGCATGGCCGTCACCGCGGCGCCACGCGGCCCGCCGCCTGGGCTGCGCGCCGCCTGAGCCGCGACCTCGCTGCGCCAGCGCGCAGCGCCTGCCTCCGCCCGCCCTGCCGCCATGGCCACCTCGCTGGCCGCGCGTGCGTGCGCGCGTGCGCGCGGCGCCGCGGCCACGCCGGTGCGCGCCACCACGCCCGTCCCTTCCCGCGCCGGCGCCAAGGTCGTCGCGCCGCGCATCCCCGTACCCGATTCGAGGATTCCATGAACCCGCATTCCACCCCCGCATCCATCCGCACGCGCATCCAGTGCGTGGTGCCACCGATGCGCGACCCGCGCGCGTGCAGCCGCGCCCCATCCAGCTCCCACTGCGCGCGTGCCCTGCGCCGCCGCGCGCTGAGCACGGCGCTCGCGCTGCTCGCGCTCGCACCCGCGCACGCCAGCGAGCAGCGCCCCGTCACGCTCGATCCGATCGTCGTCACCGAGTCGCCGCCGGCCACGCCGCTCACGGTGGAGATCGATCCCAAGGCGCCACGCCAGCCCGTGCCTGCGAGCGACGGCGCCGACCTGCTCAAGTCGGTGAGCGGCTTCAGCGTGATCCGCAAGGGCGGCAGCAACGGCGATGCCATGCTGCGCGGCATGGCCGGCTCACGCCTGGGCCTGTCGATCGACGGCGGCCAGCTTGCCGGCGGCTGTCCCTCGCGCATGGACCCGGCCACCGCCTACGTCGCGCCCGCGCTGTTCGACCGCGTCACCATCATCAAGGGACCACAGAGCGTGCGCCATGGTCCGGGCAACTCGGCCGGCACCGTGCTGTTCGAGCGCGACGTGCCGCGCTACGAGGTGCCCACCTTCGCCGCCGAGGGCGACCTGCTGCTGGGCAGTCACGCGCGCGCCGACCAGAGCCTGGATCTGCGCGCGGGCAACGCGCACGGCTACTTCGGCCTCGCGCTCGACCACACCCGCGCCGGCGACTACGCCGACGGCGACGGCGCACGCGTGCACTCGGCCTGGGACCGCTGGAGCGCCGATGCACGCCTGGGCTGGACCCCGGGCGAGCGCACGCGCATCGAACTGGGACTGGGCAAGGGCGATGGCCAGGCCGCCTACGCCTTCAGCGGCATGGACGGCGCGCAGTTCCTGCGCGAGAGCGTGAGCCTGGGCATCGACCATGAGACCCGGGCCGGCGCGCTGCGCTCGATCGCGGCCAACCTGTATGCCAACGATGCCGACCACGTGATGGACAACTACAGCCTGCGCGAGCCCGACCCGCACGGCCCGATGCCGATGCCGATGGCCAGCAACGTCGCGCGCCGCACCCACGGCGGCCGGATCGAAACCACCTGGCAATGGCACGCGGTACTGGAACTGCAGGCCGGCATCGACGGCTCGGCCAACACCCACAGCGCACGCATGGGCGGCCCGCCCGGCAGCATGGCCGGCGACTGGCGCGCCAAGCCGCGCCTGCGCGATGCGCGCTTCAGCCAGGTCGGCGCATTCGGCGAACTCGGCTGGACGCTCGACGCACGCCGGCGCCTCGTCGCCGGCGCGCGGCTGGACCGCCATGCGGTGGACGCGTGGCGCCTCGATGCCGCGCCGATGACCGGCCACGGCCCGCCGCCCATGGGCACGACGCCGCTGCTCAGCGCGCGGCGCGAGCAATGGCTGCCCAGCGGCTTCCTGCGCTGGGAGCAGGCGGTGGGCAGCGACGGCATGCTGCAGCTCGGGCTCGGCCAGGTGCGGCGCTTTCCCGACTACTGGGAACTGTTCGGCCGCTACGCGACGCACGACGTGGCGTCGTTCCGCGCGCTCGCGCCCGAGCGCACCAGCCAGCTCGACTTCGGCCTGACCCGGCGCGGCGCGCGCGTGGATGGCTGGCTGTCGGCCTACGCGGGCGTGGTGCGCGACTTCATCCTCATCGAGCGCGGCGCCGGCATGCAGCCGCACAGCCGTGCGCGCAACGTCGACGCGCGCATCGCCGGCGGCGAGGCCGGCCTCAAGTGGCGCATCGGCGGCCATTGGAGCAGCGATGCAAGCCTGGCCTGGTCCTGGGGCGAGAACCGCAGCCAGCAGCGCCCGCTGCCGCAGATGCCACCGCTGGAAGCACGCATCGGCCTGCTGCGCGACAACGGCCGCTGGTCGCTGGGCGCACTCGCGCGCGTGGTCGCCGCGCAGCACCGCGTCACGATCGGCAGCGGCAACATCGTCGGCCAGGACCTCGGCCCGAGCGCGGGCTTTGCCGTGCTCTCGCTCAACGGTGGCGTGCGCCTGGGCGAGCGCACGCAACTGGCCTTCGGCATCGACAACCTGTTCGACCGCGGCTACGCCGAGCACGTCAACGCCGCCAGCGTGGAACTGGCCGGTTACGTCAACACCCTGCGCGTCAACGAACCCGGCCGCAGCGCCTGGCTGCAACTGCGCATGAAGTTGTGAGGGCTTGCGGCCTGCAGGCCAAGGCCCCGGCGCGCGCGACCGCATGCGGAGCAGGCACGCCCGTGCCTGCTCCGCGCCTGTGGCGGGTGGCGACCGCCGCGGCTGCGGCAGGCGCCGCCTGTCACGCAGCGCGCGCATCACGCGCAGACCAGGTCGCGTCGGTCGCGGGCGGGTCACTCCGCGGCCAGGTGCAGGCGCGGATGCGGTTCGCGCGCGACGAACTCGCGCTGCACGTGGGCGAGCAGGTCGCGCTGGCTGCCGAAGGGCAGCTCGCGCATCGCGCGCGCGAGCGTGACCCAGCGCAGCGCCGAATGCTCGCGGTTGAGCCGCACCGGCGCGTCGGCAGCCACGCGTGCGACGAACGCGGGCACGATCTGGATGCAGGCGCTGGCGGGGTCGTAGTACTGCTCGCAGAAGCTGGTCGCGTACAGCGCCTCGGCGACGAGGCCGGTTTCCTCGGCCAGTTCGCGGCGTGCGGCCTGCGCACCGGTTTCGCCGGGCTCGATGTGCCCGGCGACATAGCTCCACACGCCATCGAGCCAGGTCGAGTGGCGGCGCAGCACGAGCATGCGCGTGCGCGTGCCGCGGCCGCGCAGGACCACGATCGACACCATGCTGCAACGTACCGGCAACTCGGCCACGGCGAATCCGCCTTCAGCTCACCGGCCGATTGTGGCACGCGCGCCGCGCGCGGGCCGCGCGCGTCAGGCGAACACCTCGTCGAGCCAGTCCATCGACACCGCGGCCGACAGCGCGAGGTTGCCCGACTGGCAGTGGCCTTCGGCGCCACCCTCAGGCCCGAACAGGTGGCCGCTGGCGCCGGGCACGCTGGCGAGGAAGCGCTGGTACTGCGCCAGCGGCTCGCCGCCCTCGCCCGCGCCGGCCAGCGCGAGCGCGGCGCAGCGCAGGCCCGCGAGCTGCGCATCCTCGACGCGGAAGTCGCGCAACCGCTGATAGGTGGCCTTGAAGCTGTCGCGGCCGATGCGCAGCATGAGGTTGCGCGACATCTGCCGGGTCTGCGGCGGCATCACGCTGTCGGGAATGTGGTCGAGGTCGGCGCTGGCGAAATCGTCGGCGTCGGGCATCTGCGCCGGATCGAAGCCGGCGAACGAGGCCATGTAGGCATGCAGGTCGAGGATCGGTGAATTGGGAATGAGGGCGCGGATGCGCGGCTCGTGCACCGCGATGCGCGTGGCGAAGTAGCCGCCGAAGCTGATGCCCATGAGCGCGATGCGCCCGGGATCGGTGTGCGAGCGCGTGAGCAGGTGCTCGACCGCGGGCGTGCCGACGCGCTCGAAGTCGGGAATGAAGTGCATCGAGTCGTGGAAGCGCAGTGTGTCCATCTGGCCCGGGCCGGTGAACAGCAGCACGCGGTAGCCGCGTTCGAGCGCGGCGCGGCCATAGTTGATGTAGGTCTCCTCCAGCGTGCCGTCGTAGCCGCTCACGATCATGAGCGTCTTGCCGGGGCCTTCGGCATGGCGCGGGCGCAGGTAGTAGGCCGGCAGCGGCTTGCCCTCGCAGGCGAGGTCGAGCGCCTCGCAGGCGAACTCGCCCACGCGCATCGCGGCGAGGAAGCAGGCGCGGCTGGCCAGTCCGAACTCGCGGTGGCGCGGGTCGCTGACCGCGCTGTAGTACTCGGCAGCGCGCCAGCTGTTGCAGGCCACCAGCCAACCATCGTGCGCGCTCACCGCGTGGCCACGCGCGGCGCGACGCTCGGCATCGGCCTGCTGGCGCGTGGCGTCGGCCGCGAATTGCGTGACCCAGCTCTCGGGCACGCCGCTTTGGATGCGCCGCGCCAGCTCCAGGCATTCGCCGATCGAGGCACCGCCATAGCGGGTGGCACCGAGCTGGCGGATGAGCTGGTATTCCATCTCGACGTCGGCGAAGCCGGCCACGCGCATGCGGCCGCGTTCAAGCGTATCGGTCATGGTGGTGTCCCCGTGGTTGGGTCAGGCGCGGCCACAGGCGCGCGCGGCGGCCACAGCGGCCTGTCGCAACGATAGGGGCTGCCGGCGACCGGTGACGCTGATTCAGGTCAAGCGCGCGCGTTCGCGGACGCGGCGCAGGATGCGGGCCGCCGGCCATCCCGCGCCGCGACGGCGCGCCCGCGCACCCCGATGCTGAGCCGGTCTCGATGCGCGGGTCCGGCCGGCTTCGCTGCCACCCAGGCTGCGCGCGGGGCGGCCCGCGCCGCGCTCACAGCGTCGCCGCGCGCGCCACCAGCCCGCGCGCGAGGAACAGCTCGACGCGTTCGAACGGGATGCGATCGCCCGCATCACGTCCGTACCAGGTCTCGGCGATGCGGCCGTTCTCGTCGATGAGGAAGTCGGCGGGCATGCGGTTGCCGGTGTTGAGCCCGGCCAGGCCGACGATGCGCAGGCCCTTGAGCACGGTCGGCACCCGCGTGAGGATGCCCTTGAGCTTGCCCCACAGCGAGCGCCGCTCGACACCGTAGGCCGCATACAGGCGCGAGTCGGGGTCGGCGATCACCGGGAACGGCCGCGCCTTGGCGGTGACGAAGCGGCGCACCGCCTCGGGCGTGGCCGCGAACACCGCGACCACGTCGAGGCCGAGCTTGCGCAGTCCTTCGTACTGCCAGGTCAGCTCGTAGATGCGGTAGTTGCAGAACGGACAGGACGGATCGCGGAAGAAGCACAGCAATGTGCGGCGCCGGCCCGCGCCGCCGATCGTCACGGGTTGGCCGCTGGTGTCCAGCGCGGTCAGTTGTGGTGCGAGGTCGGGTACGGTGAGTTGCATACGGTATTGCCCCCTGGTGGAAATCAGTCCGCGGCGCCCGCGCGCTGGCGCGCGAGCACGTTGGCGACGATGCGATCGCAGCGCTCGCCGTCGAACGCGAACGCGTCGGCGGTGGCGAGGTCGATGTCGCTGGCCAGCCCTTCGCGCAGCAGGCTGCGCGCGCGGAACAGGCGCGTGCGCACGGTCGCGTCGGGCAACTGCAGCGCCTGCGCGACCTCCTCCACGCTCAATTCCTCGACCGCGCGCAGCATGAACACGAGGCGAAACGCCTCGGGCAGGCGATCGATGCGCTGCTCCAGCAGCGTGCGCAGCTGCGCGCGCAGCGCCACCTGCTCGGGCGCGGCCTCGGTGGCGGTGGCAAGCGTCGGGTCATGTTCGGCAAGCGGCGGATTCATCGCGGCCTCCAGCGGAATCACACTGGCCGACTTGCGGCGCAGCCGTGCCAGTGCCTGGTTGACGACGATGCGCACCAGCCAGCTGGCCAGGCTCGCATCGCCGCGATAGCTGCCCAGCGCGCGCCAGGCCTGCAGCCATGCGTCCTGGGCGGCGTCCTCGGCCTCGGCGTCGGACTTGAGCACGCCACGCGCGGTGCGGTACACGAGCTGGTTGTGGCGGCGCATGATCGCGACGAACGCGGCTTCATCACCGGCCGCCGCGCGCCGCGCGAGTTCGGCATCGGCGTGGTGGGCACCGCTGGCGGCAGCGGGTGTGGAGGTCATGGTGCGCGGGTCCTGCCGGGCGGGAAAGGTTCGATCCTGCCAGCCCGGCACGGCCGTGCAACACCACGAAACACCTGTTTGCAGGCGCTCATGCGGCGCCACCCGCGACCAGGCCAAGGAATTCGCGGCGCAGGCCCGCGTCGTGGCTGAAGGCACCGCGCATGAGCGTGCTGCGCATCTGCGCCTGATCGTCCTTGACGCCGCGCCAGTGCATGCAGAAGTGGTCGGCCTGGAGCACGAGCGCGAGGCCATCGGGGCGGATGCGCCGTTCGAGTTCGTCGGCCAGCATCGCGATCGCCTCTTCCTGGATCTGTGGCCGGCTCATCACCCAGTCGCTGATGCGCGCGTACTTGGACAGGCCGATCAGCTCCGAATCGGCATTGGGCAGCACGCCGATCCACAGCTTGCCCATGATCGGGCACAGGTGGTGCGAACAGGCGCTGCGCAGCGCGAGCGGCCCCACCAGCATGAGCTGGTCCAGCCGCGTCACGTTGGGAAAGGCGGTGACCTCGGGTGGCGCGTGGTAGCGGCCGCGGAACACCTCGTCGATGAACATGCGTGCGACACGCCGCGCGGTGCCGCGGCTGTTGTGGTCGTGGTCGGTGTCGATCACCAGCGCGCGCAGCAGGCCGAGCAGGCGCTGCTCCACCTCCAGGCGCAGTTCATCCAGTTCGCCGGCCGCGATGAACCCGGCGATGTTGTCGTTGGCATGGTGGCGCTGGCCGGCCTGCTGCACGCGCTCACGGATGCGCTCGGACACCGGTGCCGGGGCGGCGTGGTCGGGCTTGAGGGCGACGACAGGGGCATGGGCAAGCATCAGGCGACTCCGTGGCTGGATCGGGTGGGGGGTGCGGCGCGGGTCACGCGCCCGCGCCGCGCAGCACGCGACAACGCAGCATTGGATGCAGCCAGTGGCGCTTGCGTTCCCGCGCCCGCGCCGCCCGCACTTGCTGGCCGGCGCATGCGACACCGCCGGCCACGCCCAGGCCGGACTAACGCCGGTAGTGGTGGTGGGCGAGCGGCACGTGCAGCGGCCCGCTGCTGTCGAGCCCGCCGCTGCCCAGCCACTCGTAGGTCTGCTTGGCGGCACGGTAGATGAGCGCCGCGGTCTGCGAGAAATCGAACACCGAGGCGCTGAGCGGGCACAGCGGCGGCACCACCGTGATGCGTACCTGGCCGCCATAGCGCTCCACCTCGCGATCGAGCTGGCGCATGCTCTGCAGCCCCATCACGTGCAGCGCGAGCGCGGCCATGTTGCGCGGGGGTTCGAGCATCGCGCAGCTCATGCCGGTGGGCAGCACGATGATGCGCTGGGCGCCCAGCTCGACCGCGCTCGCGATCGGCGTATTGGTCGACACCCCGCCATCGACGAGGTAGCGCCCATCCAGTTGCACCGCGGGGAACACCACCGGGATCGCCGTGCTCGCGAGCAGGGCGGTTTCGACATCGCCCTCGGACAGCATCACGGCCTGGCCGCTGAGTACGTTGGTCGCCACCACGTGCAGCGGCAGCGGCAGGTCCTCGAAGCGCGCGTGGTGCAGCGTGTTGCGCACGATGCGGCGCAGCCGGGTCGGCTCGATCAGGTGGTCGCTGCCCAGCAGCAGGGCCTTGATCCCCGACCACAGCGTGAGCGGAAACACGTCCTTGCGGCGCAGGCCGCGCCACAGCTCGGCGAGGCGGTCGGTGCCCGCGGGCGTGGGGTCGTCGGCATAGAACGCGCCGTTGAGCGCGCCGACCGACGCGCCCACGACGAGGTCCACCTCGAGATTGGCGCGGCTGAGCGCCTGCAGCATGCCAACCTGGACCGCGCCGAGGCTGCCGCCGCCGCTGAGCACCAATGCCGTTCTTGCCTGACTCATCACCTGCACCAAGCGGTTGGACGCGGCGGCGCACTGCCGCCGCGTGGACACCGATTGAATGCAATTTGCACGCCAAAAGCCAGCGCGGCGCGGCGCCGCAGGCCGGGGTTCAGCGTGCCGGCGCGGGCGCCGCGGCCTCGGGCACGTACACCACGCTGCCGTCCTGCATGCGGTAGGCGACCCCGGCGCGGGTACCCTGACCCTCGCCGGTCTTGCCGTTGGAGCGGAACCGCTCGACCTTGTCGCCCTGCTTGACCAGCATCTGCATCTGGCTCGTGCCGGCGTCGCTGATCACGGTCACGTTGTCGGCCTGCATCATCTGCAGCACCGGGTTCTTCGCCACCGTGAGCAGCAGCGCGGCGATCACCACGAGGAAGATGTCGATGAGGTTGACCACCGACAGGATCGGGTCGTCGGCTTCGGCCTCGTCCAGGAACTTCATGCCGCCTCCTTGAGGTCGCGTCGGCGCGGCGCGAGCGCGTTGCCGCGCAGCCACACCAGTTCCTCGGCCAGCCAGCGGCGGCGTACCGAGACGATCCAGAACGTGATCGCCGCGGTGATCAGGGCCATGATCACCGCCGAGAACGCGATCGCGAGGTTGTCCGACACCGAAGCGAGGTTGCCGCTGGACAACGCCTTGAGCGCCGGCCCCATCGGAATCATGGTCGCGACCAGGCCCAGCATCGGCGCCGTGCGCGTGACCACGCGCAGGGTCTCCAGCATGCGGTGCGCGGCGACCTCGCGCTCTTCCTCGCCGGCCTGCGGATGGCGTGCCGCCCATTGCAGCAGGCGATAGCCGGGCACGGCGGCCTTGGGCCGGCGCCGCTGCCAGGCCATCGTCGCGAACACGCCCAGCGCGTACAGCGCATAGACGAATCCGGCCACGATCGCCACGAGCGTGATCGGCAGGAAGACCTGCCCGACCTGGTACATCAGTTGTTCGAGTAGTTGGCTCACATCGGCTCCCTGGAAATGATTGGACGGTGGTGGATGAGGCCGTGTCAGGCCGCGGCGCGGCCCAGGCTCTGGCGCAGGGCGCCGACGGCCACGCAAGCGAGCAGCGCGAGCGGCAGCCATGGCACGCGCCACGGCTCGGGCGGCGCGTCGGCGGGCTGCTGTTTCTCCAGCTGCATGCCGCTGACCTGCTGCGTCGGCGCCGCGCTGGCCTCGGCCGTCGCTGCGGACTCGGGGGGTGCGGTCTGGCTCGCCGCGGGCGCGAGGTCGGCGTCGGCGCCGCTGGCCAGATAGGCAAGGAATGCGCGATTGTCACTGCGCACGTCATATCGCGCCGCAAGTTCGCGGTAGCGGGCCTTGAGCAGGTCGAGGGTGTCGGCCCTGGCGTTCCAGTAGCCCTTGCGCGCGGCTTCGAGCATGCGTTCGATGACCTGGGCCTGCGCGTGCGGGTTTTCGCGCTCGAACCACTCGGCGAGACCGAGCTGGTACTTGTCGCGCACGTACACGTCGGCGAGCGTCTCCCACTGGTCGTCGCGCACCACCTCGCGCGCGACCGCGGTCCAGCCCCACAGGTTGTTGGTCGATTCGAGCACGCTGAGCGTGCCGGCATAGCCCTCGGCCTTGAGCGCCTTGATGTAGCCGGGGTGGAACTCGCGCGTGGCGAGTTCGCGGGCGAGGAAGCCGGCCGCGCTGTCGACCTTGCCGGCGCCACCGCCGCGCAGGTTCGAGATGTACAGCGCGGGCGGCTTGCCATCGAGGCTGCGCACCGCCAGGCCGATGCCGCCCAGGTACTGGAAAGGATCGTCGGTGGTGAGCATGCCGTAGGTGTTGGAGGTGCGTGACAGCACCGCGCCGTCGGTGCCGCGCAGGTGGCTCGCGTACAGATTGAGCGACGTCTTGCCGCCGACGCCGCGCTGGCCCCAGGTGGACTCGTCCGGGCCGTAGGCGTACTGCATCTTGTCCAGGTACAGCGCGGCCAGCTTGCGGTCGCCCTCTTCCTTGCCGCCCCAGGTGTCGCTCGCGAGCGTGGCATCGTCGAGCCCGGTGCCGTAGCGCCCCGACGCGGAGGAGAACACGCGCGTCTGCCCGGCCGCGATCGCGGCCTTTTCGTCCACGCCCTGGCCCAGCAGATCGGCCGTGATCGCGCGGCTGTGCGCGGCCACCGGATTGTCGGGTTCCTCGGCCATCGCAGCCAGCTGCACCGCCTTGGCGAGCTGCTTGACCGCATTGGGGAACTGGTCGCGGTACAGCCCCGTGATCGACAGCACCGCATCCACGCGCGGCCGGCCCAGCGTGCGCCGATCGATCAGGCGCACGTCCTCGACGCGGCCACCGTCGTCCCACACCGGCTCCACGCCGAGCAGCCACAGCGCCTGCGCTTCGAGCAGGCCCTCGTGGCGCATCGTCTCCACCGACCACAGCGAGAAGGCGAGCTTGTCGGGCAACTCGCCGTGCTCCTTGCGATGGGCTTCGAGCAGCGCCTCGGCGGCCTTCTTGCCGGCCTCCCACGCCTGCTTCGTCGGCACGCGCGAAGGATCGAACGGGTAGAGGTTGCGCCCGGTCGGGTAGGCATCGGGATGCCTGATCGGATCGCCGCCATACGAGGTGGCCAGGTAACGCCCCGCCAGCGCATCGAGCAGCGCACCGTGTTCGCGCGCGGCGCCGATCGCGGCGTAGTACTCGCGCGCCTTGGCCAGCTGCGCGGCCAGCGCGGGATCGATCTTGTCCACCGTCTCGCCATCCACCAGCACGCGCTTGAGCAGCGCGTAGGGCGGCGAGGCGACGAGCCGGTCGTAATCGATCGCGAGCGTCTCGTCGAGCTGGTCATTGGCCACGCCCGCGTGGCGCGCGGCCGCTTCGATGTAGGGCTTGCCCAGCATCAGCAGCACCGTGGCCAGGCGATGCTCGGTCTGCGGGGCCACGCCGAACTCGTGCAGGCCCAGCGGCTGCGCGGTCTGCGCCAGCTCGTGCAGGTGGTTGTGCAGGGCATCGACGAAGGCCGGGAACTCGGTGCGCGCGCGTTGCTCGCTCCAGCCCATGTCCTGGTCGATGTGCGCCCTGGCGGTGCGCGCGAGCAGGTCGGACTTGAGCTCCTCGCGCACCGCGCCGTCGATCTGCGCGAGCCAGCGATGCAGCAGGTCGTGCATCGCGGTGAGCTCATCGTGCAGGCCCGCGGGACGGAACGGCGGCGTCTGGTGGCTCACGATCACCGCGCGGCCGCGCCGCCGCGCCTGCAGCGCCTCGCCGATGTTGTCGGCGATGTAGGGATAGACCACCGGGATGTCGCCGAGCGCGAGCATCGGATCATCGTGCACCGACAGGCCGCGCTCCTTGCCCGGCAGCCACTCCTGCGTGCCGTGCGTGCCGAAGTGCACGAACGCATCCGAATGCCGGCGCGCCCACAGGTAGGCGGCCAGGTAGAAATGACTCGGCGCCGCGCTGGTGGAGTGGTAGATCGCCTTTTCCTTGTCGTCGATGCGGCCGCTGCGCGGCGGTTGCGGCATCAGCACGAGCTTGCCCAGCGCAAGGCGCGGCACCACGAAATACGCATCGCGCCCCTTGCCAAGCAGCATCGGCGACGCGGCCGGATCGCCGCTGTCCTTGCGCAACCGCTCGCGCACCGGCGCGGGCAGGCCATCGAGCCAGCCGAGATAGTCGGCCAGCGGCAATCGCTCGGCGAGGCCGTCATCGAGCAGCTGCTGCAGTTTGCCGTCGCGGTAGTAGGGTTCGAGCAGGCGCTGGAGCGAACTCGTCAGCGTCTGCTCATCGGGCACCCGAGTCTCGTAGCCGGCCGCGCGCAGCGCCTGCAGCGTGGCCACGAGGCTGCGCGGCACGTTGAGGAACGAGGCCGACAGGTTCTTCTCGCCCGCGGGATAGTTCCAGAACAGCACGCTCACACGCTTGTCGGCGTTGGGCTTGCGCTGCAGCGCGACCAATCTCAAAGCCTTGTCGATCACCGCCTGCGCCTGCGCCTCGATCGGCAGCAACTGCTGCGCCTGCTTGTCCATCGCCGAGGCCACCTGGATGTCGACGATGCCCGCGTACTCGGCCTGCGCCATGTAGAACGGCACGTCCATGAGCGGCACGCCCTGCGGATTGGCGGCCCACTCGGCGGCATCGCCGCGCCGGTACGGCATGGCCTGGATCACCGGGATGCCGAGTTGCTCCATTTCCTTCCGTGGCCCGTCGGGGCCGAGCATGATGCGCGTGGTGATGACCACGTCGGCGACGCGCCGACCCGCGGGCGCGACCAATTCGGCCATGCCCTGCTTGCCCATCGCCGGGTAGTACAGCGCGAGCGGGATCGCGCCGGCCTTCTCGACCCGCGCGATCAGATCATCGAGCAGCCGCGTCTGCAGCGCGCTCACGTACTGCTCGTGGAACGCGATCGCGATCACCGGCTCGCGATGCTCGGCGCCGACCTGCTTCCACTTGAAGTAGTCGGCCGTGCTCGCGAACACCTGCGGTGCGCGCGGGTGGTAGATGCCGGCCTCGGGCAGCAGCACCGGCGCCGCCACGGCTTCGCTGCCGCGGCCATCGAACCAGGCGCGCGTGATCGCGAAGAAGCCGTCGAAGTTCTGCCGCCCGCCGTTGGAGTAGTAGGTGGCCAGGCGCCTGGCCAGAGCTTCGTCCATGCGCTGCGCGGCCGGATGCTTGTCCCACACCCACGCCACCGGTACGCGCGTCTGCTCCAGCGCCTTGCCGAGCTTCGCGGCGACGGCATCGCGCAGATAACTGTCGATGAACACGACATCGTGACCCGCGAACACCTCCGGCCCGGCCTCGGCCGGAAACTTGTCGAGGTAACGCACCTCGACCTTGATCGCGTGCGGCGCCGCGATCCCGGCCAGCACCTGGAACTTGCCCGGCGGCACGTTGCTGGTGGCCACGAACAGCGCGCTGCGCGTGGACGTGGGCGTGGGCGTAGGCGTGGGCGCGGCGACGGCCGGCAGCGCCAGTCCCAGCGCAACCAGCAGCCACAGCAGCAGGCCCAGGCCTTGCCGGAACGGCGCCGCAGCCATCAGAAGCTCACCCGCAGGTCGAGCGTGGCGGTACGGCCGCGCTCGGCGTAGCCGAACAGCGGCGACTCCTCGGCCAGACGCAGGTTGCCCAGGTTCTCCAACGCCAGGCGCAGGCTCAGGTGCTCGCCAAACCGCTTGCTTGCACTCGCGTTCCACAGCGCATAGCCGGGCAGGCGGCCCTCACTGGAGTGCTGCCAGCCGATGCGCTGCACGCCCACGCGCGCGCTCCAGCCATCGGGCCCGGTCCAGTCCAGCGTGCTGCCGAGCGTGGACTTGGGCCGGTACTGCAACGGCTGTCCGGTGACGCGGTCCTCGGTATCGAGCACGGTGGCATTGCCACGCCAGGTCCACGCGGCATTGATGTCCCAGGCGAAACCGGCCTCGACGCCGTCCACGCGCGCCCTGTCGACGTTGTCGTACTGATAGGTGCGGCGCGGCCCGGTGACCTGGATCAGGCGATAGGTGATGAGGTCGTCGATGCGGCTGCTGAACACGCCGGCGCTGAGGTTGAACGGGCCGCGCTGCCAGTCCGCCGACAGTTCGAACGAATCCAGCGTCTCGGGACGGATGTTGGCATTGCCGAGGAAGGTGTGCGGACCCTCCGCGCCGACGTAGTGTGGCGAGATCTGCTTGAGCGTGGGCGCCTTGAACGCATGGCCGTAACCGCCCTTGACCACGAGTTCGTCGGTGGCATCCCACACCAGGTAGGCGCGTGGGCTGAACTCGTGGCCGAACAGTTCGTGACGGTCGTAGCGCACGCCGGTGGTCAGCGCCCAGCGCGGCGTGAAGGCGATCTCGTGCTGTGCGAACAAGGCCTGGTGGGTGGCCGCATCGCGGCCGTGGAGCAGGCCGGCGTTTTCCAGTTCCTCGCGCCGGTGCTCGCCACCGACGGTGAGGATCTGCGCACCCCACTCGAACACGGCGTGGCCATCGAGCACCTCGTCGGCCAGTGCCTGCGGCCGCGTCGGCGCCACACCGTTGGTGCGCCGGTTGGTGATTTCGGTACTGCCACGATACGCGCGCAACTGGCCCTGCCAGGCCTCACGATCGGCGCGCCAGGTGACGTCGCTCTGGCGGCGGTGGATGTCGTATTGCGTCTCGTAGGCGGTTCCCGAATAGCTCACATCGTCGTAGAAGCGCTTTTCCAGGCCCTGGAAATGGTTGAACTCGAGCTGCTGCCACTCACCGAGCCTGAAGGTGGCCCCGAGCGTGCCGGCGCGGCTGCGGCTGCCTTCGATCTCGCTGTAGCGCGCGTCGGCCGGATCGGCCACCACGGGTGTGTAGGCGTTGTAGCCGCTCAGGCGCACACTCGCGCGCTCGCCCACCGGGCCGGCGGCATACAGCGACAGCGCACCGGCATGATGGCCGTCGTTGTCGGCGGTGGCCGCGCCACGCGCGCCGAGGCTGCCTTCCCAGTGATCGGTCGGCCGGCGCGTGATGAGGTTGATCACGCCGCCGAGCGCCTCCGACCCGTACAGCGTCGACATTGGCCCGCGGATCACCTCGATGCGCTCGACCGCGGCCATCGGCAGCCAGCCGTACTGGTAATCCGAATGCCCCACCACGTCGTCGGTGGCGACGATGCGGCGGCCGTCGACCAGCGTGAGCACATGGCGGCCTTCCATGCCGCGCAGCGCGATGGTCTTGCGCCCGCCGACCTGGCGCGGCGACAGCGTGATGCCCGGCACCGTGCGCACGGCCTCGAGCAGGTTCTGCGGCTCGGCCTTCTCCAGTTCGGTGCGGTCGACGATGCTCACCGACGCGGGCGCGTGGCGGGTTTCCTGCTCGGACAGGGTCGCGGTGACTGTGACCGGGTACAGCTCGGTGGTGGCCAGTTCGGCGGCCGGCTCGGCGGCAGAGGCGATCGCGGGCGACAGCGTGGCCAGCAGCGCGAGCACGAGCCGGCGGCGGCAGGCAGGCAGGGACGGCGCGGCGCTGGCGCCGCGGTGGATCAGAGCGGTGGCAAGGGACATGGGCGGGGGTCATCAAGGATGGCAACTGCAGCAAATGATAGTGATTCGCATTTACTTAGCGTTACCCGCAAACGATAATCCGCTACCCCGTCACGACAACGATCGATGCCCGAGGCCGTGCCCGCCTGTGCCCCCAACGCTGCCGCCGCGCCGTTGCCGCGCGCGGCCGCGGGCGAGCACGCCCACGAGCTGGCCAGCGGCCTGCGCTGCCGCATCGGCCAGGGCACGCCCGACTGGCCCGCCGCCCACGCCGAGACGCTGCAGTTTGCGCTGTGGCTGCGCGGCCACGGCCTCGTCCACGATGGTGCGCGTGCGCTGCGCATTCCGCCCCACCACTGCCTCGGCTGGCGCGGGCGCGGCGCGCCACCCGCGGTGCAGGCCAGCACCTGCGCACTGCACGTGACGCTGCGCATTGCGCGCGCTGCACTGCAGGCACTGGCCGGCGCCGACAGCGAGGCCTGGCTGGACCAGCCGGGCGTGGCGCCCCCGCTGCGCGTGGCCGCCGCGAGCAGTCGCTGCCTGCACAGCGCGCACGAACTCGTCACCCTGCTGCGGGACGGCGGTGCCTCGCGCCTGTTGCTCGATGCCAAATGCCTGGAACTGCTCGCCCACCTGCTGGCGATGCGCAGCGACGCACGCGCGCTGCCGCTGTCACCCGCGCAGCGCGCCGCACTCGCACACGCGCGCGAACGCCTGTTCGACAACCTCGCCGATCCGCCCACGCCGGCGGAACTCGCGCGCGGCTGCGGACTCAACCCGCACCGCTTCAAGCAGGCATTCCGCAGCGTCTACGGGCAGTCGATCCACGCCGCCTGTCAAGCCGAGCGCATGCGCGTGGCCTGGCAGTTGATCGCCAGCGGCGAGACGGACGTCGGCAGTGCAGGACACCAGGTCGGCTACGCCAACCTCAGCCACTTCAGCGTGGCGTTCCAGCGCCACTTCGGCCTGCGCCCGAGCGAGCTCAAACGCTGCGCGGCGCAGGCGCCGTGAGCACCGCGCGGCGCGGTCACACCGCCGTGAACACGAGGCTGGCGTTGGTGCCGCCGAAACCGAAGCTGTTGGACATGACCGTGCGCACGCGCGCCTCGCGGCTTTGGCGCAGGATCGGGAAGCCGTCGGCGCGCGGATCGAGCTCGTCGATGTTGGCCGAGCCGGCCATGAACCCGTCGCGCATCATGAGCAGGCTGTAGATCGCCTCGTGCACGCTCGCGGCGCCGAGCGAATGGCCGGTCAGCGCCTTGGTCGAGGACAGCGGCGGCACCTCGGCACCGAAGGCCTCGCGCAGCGCCTGCAGCTCGATGATGTCGCCCAGAGGGGTGGCGGTGCCATGGGTGTTGAGGTAGTCGATCGGCGCCTGCACGTTGGCCAGCGCCATGCGCATGCAGCGCACCGCGCCCTCGCCCGAGGGCGCGACCATGTCGCCGCCGTCGGAGGTCACGCCATAGCCGACCAGTTCGGCGTGGATGCGCGCGCCGCGTGCCTTGGCGTGCTCGTACTCCTCGAGCACGAGGATGCCGCCGCCGCCCGCGATCACGAAGCCGTCGCGCCCGACATCGTACGGGCGCGAGGCCGCCGCAGGCGTGTCGTTCCACGCGGTCGACAGCGCACCCATCGCATCGAACTGCGCGGTCATGCCCCAGTGCAGTTCCTCGCCGCCGCCCGCGAACACGATGTCCTGCGCGCCATGGCGGATGAGGTCGGCGGCGGCGCCGATGCAGTGCGCCGAGGTCGCGCAGGCGGCCGCGATCGAGTAGCTCAGGCCGAGGATGCCGAAGGCGGTGGCGAGCGTGGCCGATACCGTCGAGCACATCGTGCGCGGCACCATGTACGGCCCGACCTTGCGGATGCCCTTGCCACGCAACAGGTCGCCGGTCTCGATCTGCCACTGCGCCGAGCCGCCGCCGGAACCCGCGATCACACCGATGCGCGGATGGCGGATGCGATCGAGCGCGAGCCCGGCGTCGGCGATCGCATCGCGCATCGCCACGTAGGCGTAGGCGGCCGCATCGCCCATGAAGCGCTTGAGCTTGCGGTCGATCAGCGCGACGAGGTCGATCTGCGGCGCGCCCGCGACGTGGCTGCGCAGGCCATGCTCGATGTGTTCGGGCATCGCGCGCAGGCCGCTGATGCCGTCGCGCAGCGCGCGCGAGACGTTGTCGGCCGCATTGCCCAGGCACGACACGATGCCGATTCCGGTGACCACCACGCGACGCATCAGAAGCCCTCCGTCGACTGGAACAGGCCCACGCGCAAGCCGCTCGCAGTGTAGATCAGTCGGTCGTCAACCCAGGTGCTGCCATCGGCCACCACCATCTTGAGGCGGCCGCGGATCACGCGCGCGACATCGATCTGGTAGCGCACGAGGCGCGCACCCGGCAGCACCTGCCCGGTGAACTTGACCTCGCCCACGCCCAGCGCGCGGCCGCGGCCGGGCTCGCCGAGCCAGGGCAGGTAGAAGCCGGCCAGCTGCCACATCGCATCGAGCCCGAGGCAGCCGGGCATGACCGGATCGCCGGCGAAATGGCAGCCGAAAAACCACAGGTCCGGGCGGATGTCCAATTCGGCGACGAGCAGGCCCTTGCCATGACTGCCGCCGTGCTCGTCGATCCGGGTGATGCGGTCGAACATGAGCATGGGCGGTGCCGGCAGCCGCGCATTGCCCGCACCGAACATCTCGCCGCGCGCGCAGGACAGAAGCTGCTCGTAATCGAGCGATGAAGGTCGGGACATGGAAACCATCGGCAGTTGAGGGTGGCGATCGCGGCGACGGGCCGCCGGGCCCGCGCCGGTGCGGCCGCGGTGACTCAGCAGGCCACGGCGAGCGGTGCTGGCGCCGTGGTCGCCGCGCCATCGGCTGCGCACCAGTGCGCACCCAGACTGTCACGTCGACGCAAGGCCGCCGCAAGCATAGCGAGCGCCAGCCGTGCCTGCCAGCCCTCGCTGCTGCAAGCGATACAGACGTCCAAAGCCTGGCGCAGGCCCGCCTGCGAACGCAGCGGTCCGGCCGCCTGCCACAGCAGGTCGCGCAACTGCGCCAGCTGCACCGGCGCGAGTCCCGCGCCCAGCTCGCGCCACTCGGGCTCGCCGAGCGGCGCCGGCGTGCCCGCGGCCGCGAGCATCGCCCCCAGGCGCCGCCCGAAGGCGATGCCCTCGAGCAGCGAATTGCTGGCCAGCCGGTTGGCGCCATGCACGCCGGTGCAGGCCACCTCGCCCACCGCATGCAGGCCCGGCAGCGAACTGCGCCCGTCGGCATCCACCGCGATTCCGCCCATGTGGAAATGCGCGGCCGGCGTGACCGGAATCGGCGTGGTGCGCGGATCGATGCCGTGGGCCAGGCACGCCGCCAGCACGCTCGGGAAGCGCTGCGACCAGTCGCCCTCGATCATGGTCGCATCCAGCAGCACGCGCACACCCGCGCCTTGCGCCTGCCAGACCTGGCGCGCCACCACATCGCGTGGCGCCAGGTCGCGCAGCGGATGCACGCCTTCGAGCAACAGCCGCCCCTGTCCGTCGACCAGACGTGCGCCGGCGCCGCGCAGCGCCTCGGTCACGAGCGGCAGGCTCACCTGCCCGGGCAGATCGAGCGCGGTGGGATGGAACTGCATGAACTCCAGGTCGCGCATGCGCGCACCGGCCGCCAGCGCGAGCGCCAGGCCACTGCCGCACGCGCCGGGTGGGTTGCTGGTGCGCGCGAACAGCGCGCCGCAGCCGCCCGTCGCCAGCACCACCGCGCGCGCGGCCACCTCCCGCGTCGCGCCGCCGCGCTCGCGCAGCCGCACGCCGCAGACGCGGCCGCCGCGCAGGCACAGGGCCTCCAGCTCATGGCCGCCCTGCCATTGCACGTGCGCCGCCGCGCGCACCCGCGCACCGAGCGCACGCACGATCACCGCACCCGTGGCGTCACCGCCGGCATGCACCACGCGCGCGCAGCGATGGCCGCCCTCGCGGCCGAGTTGCAGGCGCCCGTCCGCATCCCGGTCGAAGGCGACGCCCTGCGCGAGCAGCCAGTCGATCACGCCCGGCGCCTGCGCACACAACCACTGCACGCGCGCGGCGTCGTTGTGGTGGGCGCCCGCGACCAGCGTGTCCTCCACGTGCGCGGCGATGCTGTCCCCCGGGTCCAGCGCGGCCGCGATGCCGCCCTGCGCCAGCTGGCTGGCGCTGCCGCTGCCGCCTTCGCTGCGGCACACCAGCATCACCGGGGCGGGCGCCGCCGCCAGCGCCGTCGCCAGTCCGGCGACACCGGCACCCACGACCACGATCGGCTCGTTCATACGCGCTCGGCGCGACCGACGGCGAGCATGCGCGTGAGCGAGCCGCGTGCGCGCTCGATGATGTCGGCCGGAATGTGGATCTCGTGCTTGAGGTCGCGCAGCGCCGCGTAGATGTTGGGCAAGGTGATGCGCTGCATGTGCGGACACAGGTTGCAGGGCTTGATGAACTCGGTCTGCGGGAACTGCGCGCGCAGGTTGTCGGCCATCGAGCATTCGGTGATGAGCGCGACGCGCTTGGGCTGCTCCTTGGCCAGCCAGCGCCCCATCGCGCTGGTGGAGCCGACGAAGTCGGCTTCGGCGAGCACTTCGGGCGGACATTCGGGATGCGCCACGAGCTTGGCATCGAACTGCTCGCGGGCATGGCGCGCCTCGCCCGCGGTGAACTTCTCGTGCACCTCGCAGCGGCCATGCCACAGCACGAGTTCGACGCCGGTGTGCTTGGCCACGTGCTTGCCCAGGAACTGGTCGGGCAGGAAGATCACCTTTTCCACGCCCAGCGATTCGACCACCTGCACCGCATTGGCCGAGGTGCAGCACACGTCGGTCTCGGCCTTGACCGCGGCCGAGGTGTTGACGTAGCTCACCACGGGCACGCCCGGATGCGCGCGGCGCAGCGCGCGCACGTCCTCGGCGGTGATCGATGCGGCCAGCGAACAGCCGGCCTCGAGGTCGGGAATCAGCACGGTCTTGGCCGGCGCGAGGATCTTGGCGCTCTCGGCCATGAAGTGCACACCGCACAGCACGATGAGGTCGCTGTCGCAGTCGGCCGCGGCCTGCGCCAGTGCGAGCGAATCGCCGGTCACGTCGGCCACGCCGTGGAAGATCTCGGGCGACTGGTAGCTGTGCGCCATGATGACCGCGCCGCGCTGCTGCTTGAGCCGGTTGATCGCCTCGATCCACGGCAAGTGCAGCGACCACTCCATGCACGGCACCAGATGCTCGATGCGCGCGCGCAATGCCGCGTATTCGTGCTCGAGTTCGTCGCGCCAGGTCGGCACGGGCAACGGACTGGTTGCGTTCACCAGGCGATCCTCGTCAGGGGCGGATGGGCAAGGCAGGGCGCGTATGGTGGGGGCTGGCGGCGCGGAGTCAACCCGGCAGGAAGGTCGCCAGCGGGCGCTCGATGCGGATGCGCGCGCTGCCGTCGGCCAGCAACTGGCCGTGGTGCCGCAGGCCGAGCTCGGTCAATGCCGCGAGCAGCGGATGCGGCCAGCGCGGCGTGAGCACGGTGAAGGCACCGCCCTGCGGCAGCTGCCGGGCCATGCCCAGCGTGCGCATGAGCGGCTCGGGCGCGAGCAGGTGGCGCAGATCGATCGCGTCGGCCTCGCACGGCGTCGACACGGCATGGGTGGGCGCTTGCATCACGACCGCGATCATCGCGCGGTCATCGCGCCACCCGCGATGATGCAGGTCAAGGCCACCGCGCGGCCCATGCCGTGCACCGCGAGGTGACAGCGGGCCCTGACGCGCGTCAACATCAGGGCAACGCGAACCATTCACAATTGCGCGATGAACACGAACCATCAGGGTGGCAACGGGCCGCGCGGCATTCCGCTGCGCGTGGAAATGGGCACGGGTCCGGGCGGCGACGACCACGCCCTGCGCGTCTCGCTCGCGCAACTGCCGGCACTGCTCGCCAGCGCGCCCCATCGCATGATGTTCTTCGCCGGCGCGAGCGCGATCATCGTGTCGATGCTGTGGTGGGCGTGCTTCCTCGGCGCCAACTGGGCCGGTCATGCGTTTCCGGCCGCGCCGGTGCCGGCCGGCTGGGCGCATGCGGTGTTCACCCAGTACGGCATGCTGCCCGCGTTCATCTTCGGCTTCCTGCTCACGGTGTTTCCGCGCTGGATGGGCCAGCCCGCGCTGCAGCGCCACCACTACGTGCCGGTGTTCCTCGGCATCTTCGGCGGTTACGTGCTCGCGCAGGTCGGCCTGCTCGACCTGCGCCCGCTGCTGATCGCGGGCCTGGTGCTGATGCTCGCGGGCTGGTGCACCGCGCTGGTCGTGCTCGGCGGCGTGCTGTGGCGCAACGGCGGCAAGGACCGGCATGCGCTGTCGTGCTACCTCGCCCTGCTGCTGGGTGCATTCGGCCTGGCCGCGTTCCTCGCCTTCGTGCTCGGTGCGCCCTGGCAGTTCGCGTTCCTGTCGATCCGCTTCGGCACCTTCTTCCTGCTGCTGCCGGTCTTCTTCACGGTCTGCCACCGCATGGTGCCGTTCTTCAGCAGCAACGTGGTCGGCCCCGGCTACCGGCTGTTCCGTCCCAGCTGGAGCCTGCCGCTGCTGTGGCTGCTGCTGCTCGTGCATGTCGCGCTCGACCTGCGCCACCAGCAGGACTGGCTGTGGCTCGCCGACCTGCCGCTGGCCGCGCTGTTCCTCGTGCACTGGCTCGCATGGCAGCCGTGGAAGTGCATGCGCCCGGGTCTGCTGGCGGTGCTGTACCTGTCCTTTGCGTGGTTGCCGGTGGCGTTCGTGCTCTACGGCGCGCAGAGCCTGCTCGCCTGGTTCGACCAGGGCTTCCTGTTCGCCCGCGCGCCCGCGCACGCGCTCACGATCGGCTTTTTCGGCTCGATGCTGGTGGCGATGGTCACGCGCGTCACGCAGGGCCACTCGGGACGGCCGCTGCAGATGGGGCGCATCCCGTGGCTCACCTTCGTGCTGCTGCAGTTGGTCGCGGTGATTCGCATCGGCGCGGAACTGGCCAGCGACGGGCCGCTGTGGCTGGCGGTCGCCGCCTTCGGCTGGCTGCTCGCATTCGCGCCGTGGGTTGGCCGCTCGTTGTGGATCTATCTCACGCCGCGCGTGGATGGCAAGCCCGGCTGACCGCGCCGCTGCCCGCTGGCACACGCGCCCACGTCCCGTTTCCACCCCAGCACGCGAATCACCATGGCCGCCTGGTTTCTGCAAATCAAATGGATCCACATCTGGGCCGTGATCCTGTCCGGCGGCCTGTTCACGCTGCGCGGCATCATGATGATGCTGCGTTCGGACTGGACCAACCACGTGTCGCTGCGCTACCTGTCGGTGCTCATCGACACCACGCTGCTCACCGCGGCGATCCTGCTCACGCTGATCCTGCATCAATACCCGTTCGTGCAGGCCTGGCTCACGGTCAAGGTCGTGCTGCTGGTGGTGTACATCGTGCTCGGCACGCTCGCGCTCAAGCGTGGCCGCACGCGCGCGGTGCGCATCGCCAGCTACGTCGCGGCGCTGGCCGTGTACCTGTTCATCGTGAGCGTGGCGCGTTCGCACAATCCCTGGGGGGCGCTCGCGCCGCTGCTGCCGTGACCGCGCGCGGGTGACCCGCGCCGATCACTGCGTCCACCATTCGCCCGAACTCAAGCCGGCTGCTGGTCGGTGACGCATGCACGCGCTTTACCCATGCCTGACTGTGGATCGGCACAGCGCCGGCGATCGCGCAACTGTGGCGACATGCCACAGCGACGCGATGTCGCATTTGGCCATCCGGATGACTTGTGTCAATTTTCGCGGCCGGCATCTCGCGCAAGCTGCGCGCCCAAGAATTTCGTGAATAACCACCATGGAGCTTCCTCGATGAAACATTTGTTGCTTGCTGCCACCCTGCTGGCGGCCGCCGGATTGGCGGGTTGCAGCTCGGGCACCCCGGGCGTGGGCGGCGCCAACGCCGCGATGGCGACCACGGGCGGCTCGGCCAAGGGTGATTTCGGCCCGCCCATGGGCGAGCCGGTCCACGCGATACTCACCAGCCCGCCGCAGGTGCCGCCGCCGACCAACCGCAGCTATCCGGCCAAAGTCATCGTCGAACTGGAGGTGATCGAGAAGGAGATGGAAATCTCCGAGGGCGTGCGCTACACGTTCTGGACCTTCGGCGGCACCGTGCCCGGCAGCTTCATCCGCGTGCGCCAGGGCGACACGGTGGAGTTCCATCTCAAGAATGCGCCCGACAGCAAGATGCCGCACAACATCGACCTGCACGGCGTGACCGGCCCGGGCGGCGGCGCCGCGTCGAGCTTCACCGCGCCCGGCCATGAGTCGCAGTTCACGTTCAAGGCGCTCAACCAGGGCATCTACGTGTATCACTGCGCGACCGCGCCCGTGGGCATGCACATCGCCAACGGCATGTATGGCCTGATCCTGGTCGAGCCGCCGGAGGGCCTGCCCCCGGTCGACCACGAGTACTACGTGATGCAGGGCGACTTCTACACCACGGGCAAGTACCGCGAGAAGGGCCACCAGCCGTTCGACATGGAGAAGGCGATCGATGAGAACCCGACCTACGTGCTGTTCAACGGCCACGAAGGCGCGCTCACGGGTGACAAGGCGCTGGTGGCCGGTCCCAACCAGACCGTGCGCCTGTTCGTCGGCAATGGCGGCCCCAACCTCATCTCCAGCTTCCACGTGATCGGCGAGATCTTCGACCGCGTGCAGCCTGAAGGCGGCACCCATCCGCAGGAGAACGTGCAGACCACGCTGATTCCTGCGGGCGGCGCCGCGATCGTCGAGTTCCACACCGAAGTGCCGGGCAGCTACGTGATGGTCGACCACTCGATCTTCCGCGCGTTCAACAAGGGCGCGCTGGCGATCCTCAAGGTCGATGGCCCCGAGAACAAGGCGATCTACTCGGGCAAGGAAGTCGACTCGGTGTACCTGGGCGACCGCTCCGAGCCCAACCTCAAGGCCGTGCGCACCGCGGCCAAGGCCCATGCGGCGGGCAAGCTGACCAAGGATGAGCAGGTCGCAGCCGGCAAGCAGTTGTTCACCGGTACCTGTTCGGTGTGCCACCAGG
>WBZR01001588.1_pt1 | contig 27497 bp, 26 predicted proteins | sample 5204231 | NCBI WGS metagenome assembly WBZR01 (sample SAMN12412403, study PRJNA552823) | activated sludge metagenome | isolation source: activated sludge from anammox sidestream of wastewater treatment plant... | place: USA: Virginia | collected 2017-08
CGCTCCCCTCCCAGCCGCCGTTCTCGGCGATGGTGCGGAGTGGAGCTTCCAAGGCGCGCTTCACGATGTTCACACCGGTCAGCTCGTCGCCCTCCAGCTTCAGCTTTTCGAGGGCGACCTGTGCCTGGAGCAGCGTCACGCCGCCACCGGCCACGATGCCTTCCTCGACCGCCGCGCGGGTCGCCGAGAGGGCGTCCTCGTAGCGGTGCTTCTTCTCTTTGAGTTCGGTCTCGGTGCTGGCACCGACCTTAATGACGGCCACACCGCCCGAGAGCTTGGCCAGGCGCTCCTGGAGCTTCTCGCGGTCATAGTTCGAGTCCGTAGTCTCGATCTGCTGCTTGATCTGGGTGATGCGCCCCATCACGCTCTGCTTGCTGCCCGCCCCTTCGATGATCGTGGTCTCCTCCTTGGTGATCACGACCTTCTTGGCGCTACCCAGCATGTCGAGAGCGACATTCTCGAGCTTCGTGCCGAGATCCTCGCTGATGAAGGTGCCCTTGGTCAGCACGGCAATGTCCTCGAGCATGGCCTTGCGGCGGTCGCCGAATCCGGGGGCCTTGACGGCCGCGATCTGCAGCACGCCGCGGATCTTGTTCAGAACGACGGTGGCCAGGGCCTCGCCCTCGATGTCCTCCGCGATGATCAGCACCGGCTTGCGCGCGTTCGCCGCCTTTTCGAGGAAGGGCAAGAGGTCGTGCGCGCTGCTGATCTTCTTCTCGTGGATGAGGATCAGCGGGTTCTCCAGTACCGCCTCCATGCGCTCGGGGTCGGTGACGAAGTAGGGCGAGATGTAGCCGCGGTCGAACTGCATGCCCTCCACGATCTCGAGGCTGGTCTCGCGGCCCTTGCTCTCCTCGACCGTGATCACGCCGTCCTTGCCGACCTTGTCCATCGCCTCGGCGACCTGCTTGCCGATCTCGTCGTCGTTGCCCGCGATCGTGGCGACGAACTCGACCTGCTCCTTGTCCTTGATCGGCTTGGCCGCCTTCTTGATCTCTCCCACGACCGTCTCCACGGCCTGGTCAATCCCTCGCTTCACGGCGATCGGGTTGCCACCCGCGGCCACGTAGCGCAGGCCCTCGGTCACGATGGCCTGGGCGAGGACGGTAGCGGTGGTGGTGCCGTCACCGGCGACGTCGTTGGTCTTGCTGGCGACCTCCTTGCAGAGCTGTGCGCCCATGTTCTCGTACGGGTCTTCGAGCTCGATCTCCTTGGCGACGGTGACGCCGTCCTTGGTGATGGTCGGGCTGCCCCACTTCTTGTCGAGGACGACGTTGCGGCCCTTGGGGCCGAGGGTGACCTTGACCGCTTCGGCGACCTTGTTGACGCCTCGCTCGAGGGCCCGTCGCGCATTCTCTTCGTAGATCAGGTTCTTGGCTGGCATAGTCCTTTGCTTTCTCCTTCTGGTGTCCCGGCGGCGCGGGGCGTCGCCCCATATGGCATTCACGCCGTCCGACTGCCAATCAATATACCGTCCGCGTGGGGAGAAATTGGCAGTCTTCGGGCCTTTCTGCCAAGGCCCTTGGTCCCTTGCCGCAGACCGCGCGGCCCGCGGAGCTCCCATCTCGCCTTCGCTAGTCTGCCCGTACTGTCCGCCCGAGTTGAACGGCGGTAGCGCGGGGCTGCCCAGACCGTTCGCGCACTTCCCGGAGTCCCCGTCCCAGTGGGCGTAGGAACCTTCACGGATCACGACGTACGAAGGTGTAGGCTCGCCAGTGGAGTCGGGAACCCACGTGAGGGTCGCCGTCAATTGCCCCGAGCAGGCGACCTCGCCCGGCCCTCCGGCGCCGGGAGGGTTGCCGCAGACGCCAGTCTCGCCCGAACCTGAGAGCATCGCTCCAAGCGGTCCGTAGTCGTAGTCCTTCACGTGGACATTTCCGGGGTAGCCCCCGCCGGAGGTCGGGAAGCCCGTCACGTAGTGTCCTGCGCTAGCCCTGGCAAAGATTACTAGGCAGATAGCGCCAACGCAGAGCCGTGAGCCGTGAGCCGTACCATATTGCTCCTAACGAGATCATACAACACTACTCCCCTGTATGCGAGTGCAACCGACTCCTGCGGTCTGGGCACGCTGGGCAATAGTGCGAAACCGGGCTCGCGGCACTCGGAGCACAGAGATCTCAGAAACCGACCCGGTCGCTCTTCTCGCACTGATCCCCCGCGCGGCGGTGGATAACGTCGTCGCGTTCCCAGGGTCGCGTGATTCGGTCGTTCGAGCGTAACTCCGGCCCACGCCCAAGCGTCGTAGCAACATGCCGACCCTCGCTCTCCCGATCTTTGTGCTTCTTTGCGCCATGAGCTCAGCAACACAAGAGCGCGGTGGCTCGTTCGGGGTTGGCGAAGGAGGCTTTGGTAGTGGTGGTGCAGCGGGAGGCCAGGCGGGCGGGGCCGGTGGACGGACTCGAGGCGGTAGCGGCACGGCCGGCGACCGTCGTACAGCCGAAGCCGTCCAACATGTCGAAGCAGCTCTCTACGACCTGCTCGGCGACGAGTTCCAGACCCATATCCTCACGCCCGGCGAGTTCACCGAGTGGACCGTGGAGATGAAGGCGGACGAGGTGCTGATCGCCGAAGCGCGCAGCACCGCCTTCGACGCCGGGCTCGAGGTCGTGGACGCGGCGGGCACGTCTCTCGCCGCAAACGACGACCGCTACCTCGGCGACCAACGGCCCCTCCTGCTTTGGCGCGCGCCCGAAGCAGGGACGTTCACACTCCGTGGCCGCAGCTTCCGCGACCGCGCGGGTGGCCAGTACGAGATCCACTTCCGCGTCTTGCCGAGCCTCCTCATCGAACCTGGTGGGCGACGCACCGTGGAGCGGAAGCACGGCTCCGTCCTGCTGCGACTCCCGCTCAAGCGAGGCATGTTCGTCCAGCCGGTATCGAACGAGGAGAAGTTCGCAGTTTCTCCGGCGCAGGTGAACTTTAGATACCTCCTCACTCCCGGAGGCCTGCCGAACCGGGATCGGATGTCGCTCTTCGCGGACTTGTCCGCACGTAGGCTTCTGTTCGCACCGGTGGACGGCGACTACGATCTCGTCGCCAATTTTGGCCAAGACGGTGGTTCCGAACTCTCGATCCGTACGGTCGTTCCCCAGCATATGAGCAGGGACAAGCCCACGGCTCTCGTGCAGGATTCCGGCGTCCAACTCTACGAGTTTGAAGCGGAGAAGGGCGAGATACTGGAGGTCGCCAGCATCGGGCAGCCGGGCGCCTACTTGAGCGAAATAGTCAGGATGCCGGAGCTTCCAGTGCCCGGTGACCAAAACTGGATGGATCCGCGCAAGCAGGAAACCCAGGACGAGCAAACCCCTGAATTCACACCCCTGATTACGCGAGTGGGTGACTCGTCCAAGTCCACTGCCCTTTTCCACGAAGGCGGCAAGTATCTTGTGAGCATCTCCAACTTCCGGGTCCCGCAGGCCCAGTTCCGGGCCCAGCTCTCCGCGCCGCTCCGACCTATGAATAGGGAACTCCGATCGTCCGGCGCGCTCAAGATCGGCGAGTCTCATTACTGGTCTTTCGTCGCCGAGCCGGGTCAATACATACGGCTCGAGCTCTCCAGCCAAGAGTTTGCCGCACAGATGACCCAGATTTCTGAGAACGGACAGGAGTCGAACAAGGTTTCCCCGTTGCTCGACAGTGAGAGTGTCTCGAGGCAGTTCTTGGTCACGGCTCCCGGCCGCCAGATCGTTCGCGTCTCGTGCCTCGGGGACGGGGGCAAGGGCGGCTACCAGCTTTCTTGCGCCGTTGCACCGTCGCAAGACTGCTCGCTGGTCAAGCCCGCTGAAGGCAGGGCCGAGTCGGGCGAGACGCGCGTGGTCCGCATGGAGCTGGAAGCCGGCGTGCCGTATCTCGCTCAGTTCGATGGGCCCATTTCGGGGCTGTACTTCACGTTCGCGGATCTACAAGGCTTTGCACGCAACGTGGTGATGCGGCGAAAGTCGCCGGAGAGGCAATATGCCCTTCTCTACTCGCCCGAAAAACTCTCACTTCTCGTCGTAGTTTCTGGTATTAATACGGGGGGGGACTATAAGGTCTCGCTCTCGGAGCTGCCCTAGCCGCCAACGAAGTCATCGCGCACGGCCAAGGCGTCCGCCTTCTCCATCCAACATATGGCATGGAGCACACGGAGGGACCACCCCTCGTCCGAATCGGTCCGCATGCCGTCGAGCTCGCCCGGATGGATCTGCCAAAGCACACCGAAGCGGTGTTGGAGCGAGAAGCAGGGCACTTGCCTTCCAGCACCGATCAATCCTCTCATGGTCGGCGATCTGGCATTAGACCGAGAACTTGCCCGACTGCGCGTACTGCGGGCCGCCGTTCAGCAGGAACGCCGTCCGCCCCCAATCCTCAGCCGGAGAACACGGAACCGTAGAGCGCAGCCTGCTCGGCGTTGCCGTTCTGCCAGGCGAAGGGGAAGAGTCGCTCCCTCCCCCGCAAGTTGTCACGACGCCGTGCTAGAGTGCATGGATGGACAAAGTCGCCGTTCTGATCGAAGCCTGGGACACCGCGCACTGGGAGTTCAGCCTCGCTTTCGAGGGGCTCGCCGACGAGGACCTCTGGACCCGCCCCCACCCCAAGCTCCTGAGTGTAGGGGAGATCGCTGGCCACGTCGCGCTCTGGGAATCTGTCTCTGCACCGGGCGGCACCGTGGAGAGCCCACTCGTAGACCAACGCTTTCGCTACTATGACGGTCACGCTGACAACCCGGTACGCCTCGATCTTACGGTGCAACAGACGCTGGCAGAACTCAAGAAGGTACACGAGGCCGCCAAGTCCGGTTTCGCAGTCGTCACCGACTGGGGTGCGAAGTCGCCCTGGGGCGACGGCACCTGGATGGAGAACCTCGCCTATCGCCCGTTCCACGTCGCCTACCACTGTGGTCAGGCGTATTCCGTCCGCCATCTCATGGGCCACACGACGACCGATAATTAACCCTGCAAACGGAACTCAATCCGCTAGTCCAGATCCACTCTCCGCGAACGCCAGGAGCGGAGCGAAAACGGAAGAGCACCTATCGGGTAGTTCCCGTGCAACCGCGATGAGTGCATCGCAGCAGGCCCCTTGTATTGCAAGCGGATCCATGACTCGCCGCAAACCTCGACCTGTCCGTGAATTCGGGTAGGCCGATAGCGGAGGGAACCCGCGCTACGCTCAGAGCGTCCGTCCGCCCAAGGAGCCGAAACCAACCTCGCGGGCACGGCGAGGGCGATCCTCGCCCTCATGGCGTCGCCGTGGTCCGACTTTCCCCGGTCGAGCCTCACCCAGAGTAGGCGGCGCGGAGCGTTGCAACGTCCATCTTGCTCATGCCCCACACCGCGTGGAGAACGCGCAAGACGCGGGCCTGGTCGGGGTCGGACAACATACCGTCCAGCTCGGCGGGCTGGATCTGCCAGAGCACCCCGAAGCGGTCTTTGAGCCAACCGCAGGGCAGGTGCTCGCCCCCCTCGCCCAGAACGTCCCAGCAGCGGTCAATCTCGGCCTGGTCGGCACACTTGTAATAGAGCGAGACATTGCCCGGCATAGCGTAGTCGGGACCCCCGTTCAGGAACATCACCTCTTGGCCCGCCACGCGGGCCGTGACCAAGAGGACGTCGCCCGGGTTTCCGACTGTCTCGTCCAGGTGTCGCATCGTTTGGAGCACCTCGAACCGCGAGAAGGCCCTGGAGTAGTGCTCCAGAGCCTCTTCGACCGTGCCGTCCATCCAAACGAAGGGTACAAGCGCCTGCATGGCGCGAATCTACCCGAGCGAGGGTTACTTCTTCAGGATCGCGTAGATCTGGTCCTCATCTAGGATGGTGAACTCCTCGGCTCCGACCGTGACCTCGCTCCCACCGTACTTGCTGAAGAGCACTCGGTCGCCCGCCTTCACGGTGAGCGAGTTCCGCTTGCCGTTCTCGAGCCAACGTCCTTCGCCGACCGCGAGAACCTTGCCCTCGGTCGGCTTCTTCTGGGCCGAATCAGGCAGGAGGATGCCGGAAGCGGTCTTGGACTCCGCCTCGAGGGTCTTCACGACCACCTTGTCGCCGATAGGTTTGATGTCTGCCATGTGATTTCCTTTCAGGGCGGGAGGCTCTTGGCACTCACCGCCGCCTACTGCCAATTCTGTCGGATTCCTGGGCATCGGCCTGGGAGGTTCCGGGACCCCGCCGCGAGGAAGTTTCGTGGTCTTCATCAACTTCCTGTCAAGAATGTGGAACAGGGGACTGGGAGAAAGGGCAAATCTACCGTCGGGTGCTGGTCAATGAGTAATTCGAATCCAAAGGACGTGTTTGAGGGCGGACACCCTCTCGAGATCAACGCATCGTTGCTCGGGTATGTGCCGGCCAAGGTGGCGCACGCCAACCGTGCGCTCCCCATCGGGCTCGAAGGCGAGGTTCTGGTCTGTGCGGTGCCGAAATCGGCCGACCCAGACTTGGGAACCCGGCTGACCATGGAACTCGGGCGACCCGTGCGGGTGCAGATGGTCTATATGAAGGAGCTGAAGCCGCTCCTCATGAAGGCCTATCCCGAGGATCCGACCCCGGAGGCCATGGACGTTGTAGAGTCCATCGCCGGGCCAGCGCAGAAGACGGTCAAGCCGATGGTCGAGGAACAACGGCCTAACGAGCAGCCGATCCGAAGTGCGACGCAGGGCAAGGTCGTCGCCGTCACGAGCGGCAAGGGCGGGGTCGGCAAGAGCAGCGTCGCGGTGAACTTGGGGATCGCCCTCACCAGACTCGGCTTCCGGGTGCTTGTCATTGACTGTGACTTTGGCCTCTCGAACGTCCATGTTCTGATGGGTCTCAAGCCGTCCTACAGGCTTCCCCACGTCCTTTCGGGACAGATCTCGTTCAACGACGCCCTCTGCACGGGCCCCGATGGGATTAAAGTCTTGGCCGGGGTCGCGGGCTCCACCGAGATCTCCGAGCTCACCTATTGGCACCTGGTGACCAACGGAGTCAACTTGGACGAGCTTCGCTCCTCCTATGACTATATCCTGCTCGACACGGCAGCCGGAATCCAGCGAGGCATGCTCTCCCTGCTCGAGGCGGCAGACCAGACGCTCCTCGTGATGACGCCGGAGCCCTCCAGCGTGCAGGACGCCTATGCGACCGTGCGTCTGCTTTTTGAGAACAAGCCGGGCGCAAAGGTGAGCGTCATCGTGAACCAAGCCAAGGACGCCAAGGCCGCCCGCAACGTCGCGGCTAAGTTCCAGACGTTCCTCGGGCTCTATCTGACCTCCAGGGCGAACTATCTGGGGCACGTCACGCAGGATCGGAGCGTCGAGGCCGCCTCCAAGTCGAGGACGCCGTTCGTCCTCCACAGTCAGCGCGGCCGGGCGAGCCAGGACGTGCAAGCGATCGCGAAGACCCTTTGCGGGGCGTCTGCCGCGCCGGGGCTCGGAGCGGGCCTGCTCGAACGGCTCTTGGACAAGATCCGAGCCGCCTAACACAAGCGGAATTTCCTGCAAAAGTGCGGAGCCCGTGCCATTTGGCACGGGCTTTGTCGTATAAAGGGACATGGGGTGTCTGAGCACCCTTCCTTTTGAGGTGTCCCTATGAACCATTCGTCCACCGGACTCGGATACGACTTCGAGAGCGGGTCATTGTTCGACCCCCAATTGCTGGACCTCGTGCCTGCGAAGGTCGCGATCAGCAACAACGTCCTGCCGGTCGGGTTCAGCGGTACGGCGCTCGTCCTCATGGCGAGCGACCCCGACGACCCGTTTCTCCAGTCCAGACTCCGTTTTCAGCTTCAGCGAGAGGTTCGGTTGGTGCCCGCCCGGGAAGGGTTCGCCGACGCGATGCGCGAAGCCTACGGCGGTGATCCGTGCCCCGAGGCCGAGGACCTCGTCTCAGCCGTGAGCGGCCCCTCGATGATGGCCCGCAAGACTACGAAACAGAACTTCAGGCCGTGGAACGCTGCGTCGCGCGTGGTCGCGGTCACGAGCGGCAAAGGCGGGGTCGGCAAGACCACGCTCACAGCCAACTTGGGCATCGCGCTCTCGCGCCTTGGGATCAACGTCGGGGTGATTGACTGCGACTTTGGCCTGTCCAACCTTCACGTGATCCTCGGTCTCCGTCCCGCGCACAAGATGCCGGACGTGCTTCAGGGCCGGGTCAGCCTGATTGACGCCTTCACCGACGGCCCAGACGGGCTCCGCGTCCTCGCTGGCGCGACGGGCTCCACCGAACTTGCGGAACTGAGCTACTGGCAGTTGCACAAGGGCGGGATCACCTTTGACACGATCCGGCGGTCGTTCGACATCACCCTGCTCGATACCGGAGCCGGAATCCAGCGATCGGTCGTCTCCATGCTGACCCACGCGGACGAGTGCATCCTCGTCGTGACCCCCGATCCTTCCAGTGTCCAGGACGCCTATGTCACCCTGAGGGTCTTGGTCGAGCGGAAGCCGAACGCAAGGGTCGGGTTCATCGTGAACAACCCTCGCGATGCGGCGCAGGCGAGCGACGTCGCCACGAAGTTCCAGACCTTTGCCCAACTGCACCTGGACTGCCAGCCCAAGTATCTCGGCTTTGTGCCCTTCGACCGAGCGGTGCCTGCGGCGACCCGATCAAGGACGGCCTTGCTGCAAGTGACCCCCTCGTGCAAGGCGGCCCGACAGATCTCCCAAGTCGCGCAAAACTTCGCGGGGATCGGCCCCGAGAGGGGCGCCAAGCGAATCTTGGAGCGGTTCCTCAGCTAGCGGACGTAGTGGATCACGGGGTCGTCCACGTCGTCGAGCAGCATCAGACTGACGACCGGCATGGGCCGCGTCTTCGCGATCTCCCGTGCCTCGTCGAAGGTGACGGTCCGGCAGACCACAACGTCCACGGGCAGGAGCTCGGAGAACTCCCATGCGGGAAACTCGTCCGAGAACACCGCAAGGCCGTGGATGCCCTCGAAGCAAAAGCATCCGTACCGTCCGGTTTCCGGTTCGGCAAGGACGTACAATCTGTCCGGTATCGAGCGATCCAATTCGAGGATCGGCTGGATCATGGATTCGTGCATCGCCAAGGCCGATCATTGGCCAGTGAGGACCGATACTGGAGGGAAGGCGGTGGAGCCGCCTCCCCTCGCTCTCCCCTAGAGCTGGGCCACGAACTCGACCCGGTCGAAACGGACGCACCATGCGCTCCCGCTCACGGGTCCGTTCGGCTTGATCCGGAATCGGGCTCGCATGGACTGGCCGGGGCCGACATAGCGAGCCAAGTTTCCGGAACCGGCGAGCTCGACAGTCTTCCACGCGGTTCCCAGCGCGTCGGTTCGGCTGTCGCCGGAACCATAGTCGCCAGACTGCCAGTCGAAGAGGTCCGTCGTCTGCTCGAAGGATCCCGCGACCGAAGTGCTCGTGGTCGCGCGGAGGAGGTAGGCGAACGGCTTGGTCAGGGCGCAACTCCCGTCGAACTCGACCGTCACGGGTGCGACGGTCTGGTTCGGGACGATGAACTTGCAGACGTCCAAGGAGTATCCGTCCGCCTCTGCCATGTTCTCGAGGTTCCCCGCCGAGTGCCTTCCGAAGAGGACGTTCATCGAGATGGGATTCCCGACCGGGACGGCGGCGCACGCATGCTCGACCCCGTTGGTTTGCCCCCAGCCGATCATCGTACGGTCAGGCTCGATGAACATAGCGTTCAAGTGCCATCCAAGCGTCGAGGGATCGAGGAGCGAGTTCACGGAAACAACGCCGTCCACTGGGCTCCATAGCGTCGCTGTACCGAACCCTCCGTCGAAGGTCGAACCGGAAACCAAGCCGCCCTCCGCACTCGCCGTGAAGCAGTCCATCGAGTTGCTTCCCGGATACTGCGGCGACTGGATGAAGTCCCCGTCCCGGTTCCACTGCCCGGCGATCCAAAGGCTGGACCCAACCCGAACATATCCGCCGGACCTCCCCTCGTCGGTGATGAAGTTCGGGTAGGCGTCCAATCCTCCCGCCGGCACGTCAAGCGGGATCCAGGCACCGTTGATGTAAAGAAACGGGTCGTTGTCGGCCCAGCCGCACACCTCGCCCTTGTTGTTGACTGAAGAGAGGCCGCACTCGGAATAGCCGGCAGGTGGAGCCACGACCTCCCAGCCGCTCCCTGCACGCCAGATGAGGCCCCGGCGGCCGCTCGGGGTGCCACCCCACGTGACAAGCATGCCCTGGTCGGAGAGATGGCCCTGGAACGCCCAGTCCACGCCCGACGGCAGCGTGAGCTCGGTCACTTGGCCAGAGGTCGTCCAGAGCACGGGCCGATAGCCCGTGGGCCACGTGCCATCATGGGCCGCTCCGGAGATGACCCCGTGCTCGTTGATCGAGAACACGATGGTTTGAGGTCGGCCAGGAAGCCCAGGTAGAGGTACCCGCCCTCCGGCCCGGCTCCAGACGAACGCCGACTCGCCGACGGCTGAGGTACCGGTCACAACGACGTATCCGGCCTCGTTCGAGTCCATCGCCCTGCTGAGATCGGCCCCGCCGGGCAAGTCACCCAGGTCGGTGACCACGTATCGGGGAAAGGCGGCAGCGTAGGTCGCGGCGGCAAGGATCGAGGTGAGTGTGAGAAGTGTCCTCATGGCACCCCGAGCCTAGTCGGGGGTGCGCAAACTCACCGTAAACTTGAACCGCTACCGCTTGTAGAACCTCTTGTTCACTACGGTTCCCGCGACCATTGCGCCGCGAAACTCTAGCGCGCATGGGGTTTCATGGGCGACCGATGGATCGAGGAAGGCAAAGGCGATCCCGCAACCCAGGAGCGGGGAGAACACACCACTGGAGACGGTGCCGACCTGCCTGCCGTCCACGTGGACTTGCATCCCCGGCATCGGCAACCTCTTGCCCTCCAAACGCAAGCCCTGCAACTTTTGTGTCACGCCCTCTTGCCTAACCCTAGCAAACGCGCTACAGCCGAGGAACTCCTTGTCCTTGCTGACGACCCAGCCGAGCCCGGCGCACAGGGGAGACATCTCGTCCGTCAGCTCATGGCCGTAGAGCGGGAGTCCGGCCTCGACGCGGAGGGTGTCCCGCGCTCCCAGCCCGCACGCCTCCACACCGGCATCGAGGAGCGCCCGCCAAAGACGCGAGGCGTCCCCTGCCGCACACTGAAGCTCATATCCATCTTCACCGGTGTAGCCGCTCCGAGCGGCAAAGCACCCAACTCCCGCAAACTCGGAGTCGAACGTGGAGAAGAACGGCGCTTCACGCACGAGGGCCGGTTCAGGGCACAGGTCAGCAAGACGATCCACCGCCGCCGGTCCCTGGACCGCGATCATCGCCGTCGAGTCGGTGTAGTCCTCGATCTTCACCTGCCACCGGTCGTGCTCTCGCAGGTGGCTAAGGTCCTTGGCGTGGTTCGCCGCGTTCAGCACGACCTTGAACTCTCTCTCGCCGAGCCGGTAGAGGATGATGTCGTCCACCGCACCTCCGTTTGCATTGGGAAGGATCGAGTATTGACCTTGACCGTCGGACAGCTTGCCGAGGTCGTTGGTCGTCACCCACTGGAGAAAGTCGAGCGTTCCCTCGCCCATAACGCGGATCCGGGCCATGTGGGAAACGTCGAACATCCCTGCACCCTGCCTCACCGCCGTGGATTCGGCGATGACGCCCTTGTATTGGACTGGCAGGTCGTGGCCGGCAAACTCGACCATCCGGCCCCCGAGGGCCACGTGTTCGTCGTAAAGCGGGGTGCGGGGCGCCGTGGTCACTGCACGCCAGTATACGCCCAGTAACAACACCGGGATTTCTCCGGGCCCGGTTGACTTGCTTGCCAAACGAGAAACGTATACATTAGACTACTATTCCTAAGAATCATGCCGGCAACTATGGATAAGCCCCCCATAGCGATCCTCGCAGACGCACTATTGTCCTGTATCGAGCGTGATTCCGACGCGCCGCACTACCGTGAAGACCGGTTCCGCAAGAAGCTTCGGACCGCCCACGACAGGGAGATCCGGCTCCCCATGGCCGAGGTCGGTCTCGAGGCCAGGGAACTGCTCCGGCACCAATGGGCCGAGGTCACCGAGTCCGCAAACCTCACCGAACGTCAACTCGAGGTGGTCCGCCTCCGACTCGAAGGCCACACTTTCGAGCAGATCGGGGCCCTCAAGGGCGCGAGCAAGCAGGGAGCGCAAAACGTCTTCTTCCAGGCCGCCAAGAAGCTCGTGAAGGCCTGGATGGAGTATCCTTACCGCGGACTCGACCAAGTGTACAAGGACGAGGTTCAGAGAGGACTCCCTGCCAACAATGTCGAGACCGGGACCCGAACTCGTTAGGCTTTCCCAACGTCTGTTGGTTGGAACTTCAACGTTCCCAGAGAGCCGCCCATGGTGATTTGTGACGCTTGCAAGGAGAAGAACTCGCTCGACGGCAAGTTTTGTCGAGGGTGTGGCACCGAGCTTTCCCAAGAGGCACGCTCGGCCGCACGCGCCGAGAACGCCGAGACCGTGACCCTGGGCCAACGGTGCTTTGGGAGCGGCCAGATTGCGGAAGCGAGAGCCCTGGCCAAGCAGGTCGTAGACTCCGACCCGAACGACGTGGCCGCGCACGCCCTGCTCGGCGACTGCATGGAGCGGGAAGGGCAATTGAGCGAAGCACTCCGCCACTACGAGACGGTCGTTGGCTTGAGCCCCGACTCCGCGCTCGACCGAATCCGCCTTTCACAGATCCGCAAGAAGCTGGATCGGCCCGAGAAGCACGGGACTGCCGGGGACAAGGCTCGCACGCTGAGCGTAATCTCCGGGGTCGCCGCCGCCGTGCTGCTCGTTTCCGCCGGGACCGCGATCGTACTTGCCACCCGTCCCAAAGCTGCGGCCACGACCGCTGGTGCGACGAACTCGAGCAGCGGCCAACGGCTTCCCTTTACCGGCCCGAGCCCGATTCCCCAGGGCAACGGCCAACTCTCTCCGCCCCAGACGGAGAACGCCAACAACGATGGTCCAGTGACGGCTCTCGCAGGCTCCAGTTCAGGGAACGTGGAGAGCGCGAACTCGGGCACGATCGTCCGCAGGGACTCGCGGGCCATCGGCGGGCCCGTGATCCAGAATCCGTCTTCGCTCGCCCGAGGCTCCATCGCCGGGAGCTTTCGGCCTGTGGACCCGTTCACCGTGACGCCAGAGAGTCTCTCCCGAACCAACCCGACACCGGAAGCCCCCACGGACCCCAACGAACCCAAGCCGGTGAACTCCGGTACCAAGGCTTCGAACTCGAGCAGCGCGAGAAGGGCGGTCGTTGACGTCCGGCCCAGTGGTTCGGGCGGAACCAACGTCGGTGGATCCACGACGATGGATCGCGACCGTGCGAACGAGGCCGAGACCCTCCTGCGAGTGGGAAGGCAGCATCAAATGGGTGGTGACAACGGCCAAGCATCGAGCGCCTACGAGAAGGCGCTCAAGGCAGGCGCCGACCCGGCAACGACGAACCAACGGCTGGCCCAGGTCTACGAAAAGCAAGGTCGGAAGGGCGAGGCTGCCGCGGCCTATCGCAAGGCCGGGGAAGCATTCGAGCGCAAGCTCCAGGAAGGGAAGGGCGACCGGAAGCTCCTAGAGGCTCAGGCGGAGAGTTGCAAACAAGCTGCAAAACTGCTCGGCGGATAGCGTTCCTGTGCCTCGTCGGGCTCGCGGCGTGTGCTTTTGCACAACCCGTGGTCCTCGTCGTCCAAGAGCGCGTCCCGCTGAGTGAGGAGGGCGACGTCAACGTGCTCCTCTCGCCCTTTGTGGCAGAAGAGCTCGACAACCTGCGTCGCGTGAGCACGGTCCTCTGGTCGGTCGCCGACCCTCGGTTCGCGGAATGGCTCAAACCCGACACCGTCAAGGTTGACCCCACCAAGCCCGAGATTCGGACGGCCCTCGACCTTGCCAAGGCGAACGGGGCCGACTTTGTCCTCTGGGTGCGCGCGACAAAGCACCCGGAGGGAATCCGACCCTCGGCGGTGCTCTATGAACGCGGGCGCAAGGTGTGGTCCTTCGAGCCCAAGAACGAGCGGCCCCGCCTCCCCACGGGCATCAAGGCAACCAAGGAGGACCGCGACAAGTGGCAGAGGGAGGCCGAGGCGCTGCTGGCGACCTCTGGCATGCTCCTCGTGGTCGTAGACGGCAACCCGGACTGGGAGCTCACCTCGACTTCGGTCGCAAGAACCTGGGCGAACCAGTTGGGCCAGACCGTCCTCCAGCGATTTCCCGCAGCTCCCGAGCCCCCGCCGGCCCATTTAGCGGGCGGTGCCAGGCTCGGCCAGCCGCAGGCAGTGGCCGAGCTGGTCCGTGCCGCCGACGATGCCGCCGCCCAGGGCAACACCCTGCAAGAGCTGGCGGCACTGCGGCGGGCCGTGGACGCCGGCCCGTTCGACTCCTCGTTGCGACTTCGCCTCGCCACCGTTCTGCTCGCCACGGGTCTGCTCGCCGAGGCGGACGCATGTGCCGCCGAGGCGGCACCATTGGCGAACGATCCCGTACCTTTCTGGCAGATCGGCGTCGAGGCCCGTATGGCACTGGGCAACCTTGAGGGAGCGGCTCAGTTGATGAACCAGATGCTCGGCAATGAGGCGAGCGGCGGTGAAGCGTTGGGGATCCTGGCTCTGCTGAAGTCTGGCCCCGCCGCCTCGATGGACCTCCTCAAGGGCCTCTCTACGCCTCGGGCCGCGATCTGGCGCGCGGTCGCGGGCGCAAGCCAGGGAGCGCTCGAGGACGTGGACGCCAACCTGGGCCTGCTCGCTCCCAACGAGACCGAGATCAGCCCACGGGACTACAACATCTTCGTGCTCGTCCTGGATCGTAGCCTCTCGACCTTGCCGGAGCAGCTCCGCCTCCTGGTGCCACGGATTCGCTCCGCCGATCCTGGCTCGCTCGAAGCGGAGGCCCGCCGCGTTTCCCAGCACTGTGAGTCCCTCCTCGCGCTGGTCATGAAGCTCGAGCCGCCCGAGGCGCACAGGCGATCCCATGATGGCCGTCGATTGGCCCAATCCTTGCTCTTTCAATCAGCGAGAGAGACCCTCGCCTTTGCGATCGGGGGCGACGAGGACGACCGGCTGAACGCGGGCGTGAGCCTATCGGAGGCCGTGCGGAACCTCGAAGCCGCTCGGGCTATGTACGTGGCCGAGCGAAGGGTGGGCGGCTCAGGTGCATCGAATGGACTGGATCACGGCAATGGCGGCGGCGGGGGCGGTCGCAGGACTGGGCTACTGGGCGAGCGCGACCCAGCGACCTCGCGGTAAGCCGCTCACCCTGCCCGAGGGCCAGAGAATCCGATTGCTCACCCCGAACGGCACCTACCACTGCCGTGTCCTGGGAGGCACTGCGGCCGGGCTCTCGGTCTCGGCCCCGCTCTCAGGGAACGCCCACGTTCCCTTGCGGCCCGGTACCCATGTCGTCGTCCAGGCACCCACGGTCTCGGGCGTGCTCAGCTTTGCCAGCACCGTCTGTGAGCGGCACTCGGGCCCGGCCTCCCTCGTGCTCCGTGCCCCGACCAAGCTACGGGTGATAGAGCGGCGAGAATCGCGCCGGTTCCAAGCGGCCACGGGAGAGATTGGCTCGATGGACGGCGAGGAGGCGCTGATCCTAGACACGGCTGTGATGGGCGTTTGCCTCTTGTGCCGAACCCGGCCCGCACCCGGCGATTTGGTGGTCCTTGGATTCCCCCAGACGGGCAAGCCCCTCATGGGATGGGTGTTGGACAGCGAGCCCGACACTTGGAACGCCAGACCCGCTTTCCGTACGAGGGTCAGACTCTCGGAGCCCCTGAGCCACCTGCCACGCTGACGCCCCCGATCCAGAGCTGGGACGGCGCACCCTTGCCAGGTCCGTCGGGATTCGCCAGGACGTCGGCCCAAGTACCTGGCTCGAACTTCCCTCCCCGGTCGCCGTTGGCCTGGGCTCCGCCTGCCGAGTAGAGCCCTAGGGCTTCCTCAAGGCTGATGTTCTCCTCAGGGTCAAAGCCGACAGGACGGTTTGTCGCAGCTTCGATCCCGTCCCACGGGTCGCCCGGCACAATGGGTCGGTCACTGCTCAGGCTCAAAGGGATTCCCGCCCGCAGGACGGAGCGGACGCGCTTGAGGCGCCGGGAGCGCTCAGGGCCGAGCTGTGCCGCGTACGCCTCCCCGAAACGAAGCAAGAACTCCGGCTGCATGGTCACATGGCACCCGTCCGCCTGGATTCGGGCTATCTGGGCATCGCTCAGGATCATCGCATGTTCGAGGCGGTGCTGGCCCGGTTCGCCGGTGGCCTCGAAGGCATCAAGCACGATGTCCACAGCGCGATCGCCGATGGCGTGGATCGCGACCGGCCATCCCGCATCGTGCGCAGTGACCACCATGCTTTGTAGCCGATCCCGGGGGTACATCAAGGTGCCGGACGATGGCCGCGTGAGGTACTCGCCGTGGATCGCGGCGGTCGCGGAGGCGATCGCGCCATCGGCGAAGATCTTGATCCCGCAGATCTTGCAGCGGTCCTCGTCCAAGCTTTGGGCGAGCTCGGCGAAACGGGCTGCCCCAATGCCTCGCGGGCCGAAGACCTGGGACCACTGAGCATAGAGCCGGATACGGGTCGAACCGGGGCGCGAGGCGGCCTTGCTGTACGCAGCGACCTCCTGCTCGAGGTCCCACCTTCCGGTCATCATGTCGGTCGCACTCGCGATCCCGAGGCTCGCCATGCTCTCCTGGGCTCGGGCCACTGCCTCCACCATTTGGTCGAGACTAGGCCGGGGCATGGAGGACGTGACAGCCTCGTTGGCCCGCTCCAGAAGCACCCCGGTGAGCTTGCCGTCCGGCCCTCGCACGTACTCTCCGCCGGCAGGATCGAGGGAGTGCTCGGTGATGCCCGCAGCCTCGAGGGCGGCGGAGTTTGCGACCCCTGCATGGCCGTTCGCGTGCCTCAGGAGCACTGGCCTTCCTTCGCTGACAGAGTCCAACTGCCAGCGGTCGAGGTGGCCTTGGCCCGCGTAGCGGTTCTGATCGTACTGGGTCACGTGGAGCCACCCCTCTCCCAACTTCGCCGCGGCGCTTACGGTTTCGAGCACGTCCGCATGGGAGCGGCACTCGGCGAGGCAAGGCTTGGCCATGTCGAGCCCAGTCGGGAGGATGTGGCAGTGCGCATCCACCATCGCCGGGAGCAGTACGCACGGGCCTGGGTCGCCGGAGCGCTCCACGGCAAGGATGAGTCCGTCCTCCACCAAAAGGTGGAGAGGATCCCCCTTCAAGTCCCTTCCCTTGATCTCAGTTCGCGGCATGGATGACCTCATCCGTGGCGCGCTCGGCGCTCTCCAGCGCACCCTCTAGGAAACCGTACCACTCCGAGAACTGCTCGCCAGCGAAAGCGAGTCTCCCTTCGGGATCTTGCGATGGATCGGACCTCCGGGCGGAAAACCCGCACATGGACCAAGGGTCGCTCGCCCAGTTCACAAACGTCCCTTCCGCAAAGGCGGCGGCCGCACCAGGCCACAGTGCGTCGAGCCCGCGCACAATCTCCTCGATCGCCGAACTCGTGCCCGACAACCGCACCGCCTCCCTCCCGCAGACATACGCCATGAGCAACCCCCCGTCCTGGGTGAACCAGGTTTGCTGGGCCGGTCCGTCGGAGAGCATGGAACCGTTCCAACCGTGCCCTTCCCAGAACGGATCGCGGAAACGAAGGGCGGCTTTGACCACGGGAGCCACTCGCGGCCTTGACAAAGCCATCCCGACGGACGCGGCCAGGCGGACGGCATGCTCGGGCGGGACCGCGACGATGCAATGATCAAACGTCTCCAGTCCACTCGATATCGTTAGGTTTATTTTTCTAAGATTATACGTAAGAGAGCTTACGTGCGTCTGGAGTCGAACATCGGACAAGCCCTCGGCCAAGTGGTCGCAGAGCGAAGACGAGCCCGCCCCGAGACGGAACGCGCTCATCTCCCCGGCCTCGCGGCCATCATAAACGCCTTGGCCCGCGAGGAACCCCTCGGTGGAAATGTCCTCAGCATCCAGACCCTCGTCCGACCGCACCCGCGCCGCCATGGCGAACGCGGACAGTGGGCTAGGGGCAACGGCCCGGATCGCGTCCAGCAGTGTCCCTCCCGAGTGGGCGCGACAGTACTCCCTCAACTTTGCCTCGTCGGTCCCCGGCGGCGTGCCTTCGCTCCGCCCGTCCCGCGTGACGAACCAGTCCACACGCCCGAGCTGGGGTACGAGGCCCGCGCCCGCTTCCTCGGCCAATCGGATCACGCGGTGGTGGTCCGAGTCCACCCATTCGGCCCCCGCCTCGAACCGATGGCCTGCCAGGGCTTGGGTGCGCACCCGTCCCCCGATCCGATCTCGTGCCTCGAACACGGTGACCTTCGCGCCGGCACGAGCCAGAATCCTCGCTGCAGCCAGCCCGGAGAGGCCAGCCCCGACCACGGCGACGGTCAATCCGAACCTCCCTGGAACCGGACCACGAAATCGGCGGGCTCGGAAGACGGCGCTAGGGCGACGATCGAAATCCTGCGCTCGGCCGCCATCACCCTCGCTTCCCTTGGCACTTCTCCTTCGAAGGCGACCGCATCGAAGGCGTCCGTGAACCGCCAGTTCGCGAGCACAGCCATGGCACCCCCGCGCGAGGCAAGGCCCGTGGCTCCCAGAAGGCCCTCCGAGCGTGCGTCCTCCAAGGCGCGAACCGCACCGTCGAGCTGAAACGATTCCAGGGCGCGGCCCGGTGAGAGGACGGCCAGGTCAATCTTGCCTTTGCCAAACCCGCTCAAGAGTGCGACGAGGTCTGCCGTCACGGTGCGATGGGCAGAAGCCTCGTCCCCACAGAGCTCGAGCCAAGGCCCGATCCTGGCTGCGATCCAGCTATCCCGGAGCTTGCCCTGCCACGGGACCGGAGAGCCTTCCACCCAGAGCGGACGCCCTGGCGTCCAAGCGTCCGTCGGTCCGCGATGGCCCTCCCAGTCACGGGGCACGTCCAAACCTGTCCGTCCGAGGCGAACCAGCGAGATCACAGCGCTGGCCCGACCAGCACATCGGCCAGCAGAGAGAGGAAGAAACCGATGGAGACGAAACCGTTCACAGTGAAGAACGCGGCATTGACCCGGCTCAAATCGTCCGGTCGAACCAAGGATTGTTCATAGGCGAGCAGGATCGCAGCGAGCGTGACGCCCACCCACGCCACCGTTCCCAAGTCGAACGACAGCACCATCCCGCCCAAGCACGCGACGGCGCCAGCGTGACAGGCGCGTGAAGCGGCCAGGGCCGCGCTCGGCCCGAACCGACTTGGCACGGAAAAGAGACCGTGGGCCCGGTCGAAGCCTTCGTCCTGAAGACTGTAGATCAGGTCAAACCCAGCCGTCCAGAACGTTACGGCAAGTGTCGCCCAAAGAATGCGCGGATCGAGACTACCGGTGACTCCGATCCAAGCCGCCGCGGGAGCGATTCCCAACCCCAAACCCAAGACCCAGTGGCACAGCCATGTGAAGCGCTTCGCGAACGAGTAGCCCAGGATCACGAGTAACGCGAGCGGCGACAGCGCGAGAGCCAGAGGATTCAGTTGCCATGCACTGAGGGCGAACAGGACGAGCGAGAACGCTAAGTATAAGTTAGCCTTTCGTAGACTGAGTATTCCGGCTGGAATCGCTCGCATCCTAGTACGGGGGTTGGCGGCATCGGTCTCCCGATCCACGATCCGATTGAACGCCATCGCGGCGGTTCGCGCCGCGACCATCGCGACAAGGATCCATCCGGCGGTCTGCCACCCGGGCCAGGGCCCGTTCCCTGACGAAAGCGAGGCCAGCACCATCCCAACCATCGCGAAGGGGAGGGCAAAGACACTGTGCTCGATCTTCACCGTATCCAGGAAGACCAGCAAGCTCCTGAGCCCAGTCGCCTCCGCCACTTTGCGATTCTATCCTTCATGCACCACAATGGGCCTGGGTGGAACCACTCTTCTACTTCCCGTCGGGTGCCTCGGACTACTCGTTTGGTTCGACTCACCCGCTCCGGCCCGAGCGCTTGGCCATGCTCCGTTCGACCCTCGGCGAGGTGGCCCCCGACCTCGACCTCCTCGAGCCGGAGCCAGTCGGCCCAGGCGAGGCTCATACCGTGCACTCTCGTGAATATGTCGAGGCGGTGGCCCGACTCTCCTCGGGGTTCGAGGCGGACCGAGCCCGCTTCGGGTTCGCAAGCGCGGACAACCCGGTCTTCCGCGGGATGTACGAGGCGGCCCTTGCCTATCTCGCAGGCTCATGGGCAGCGGCCCAAAGCGTGCGCGAGGGCCAAGGGTTGGCATTCAACTGGACCGGCGGACTCCACCACGCCATGAGATCCAGGGCGGCGGGTTTTTGTATCTTCAACGATGCAGCGGTAGCGTGTTCCCTCCTCCGCGAGGCTCACAATCGCGTGATGTACGTGGACATTGACCTGCACCACGGGGACGGTGTCCAGGCGCTCTTCTGGGATGATCCCCGCGTCCTCACCTTTTCGATTCACGAGAGTGGCGCGACGCTCTTCCCTGGCTCAGGGTTCGTGGACGAGGTTGGGCCCGCAGGCACGAGCGTCAACGTTCCGCTAGCAGCGGGCACCAGTGGCGACGTTTGGCTCCACGCCTTCTTGGAATGCTTCGTACCCGTGCTCGAACGGTACTGTCCGGGGGCCATCGTGTTGCAGGCGGGCTGCGACGCCCACCGGGACGACCCTCTCGGCCACCTCGAATGCTCGGTGCAAGATTGGCTGGGAGCGGTCGAGGCCGTAGGCTCGACAGGGTTGCCCCTGGTCGTGCTCGGCGGTGGAGGGTACGAGCTCGCCAACGTCCATCGGATGTGGGCAGCGGCTACGCTTCGGCTCCTGGGTCGCGACGCGGCCAGGTTCCACGACGAGCAACCAGGGTTCTCGCGGGGCCATGGGCGGGAGCACGCGGAGGCGACGGTGGCCGCTTTCCTCCACGACGTGCTCCCTGGCGTGCCCTCTATCGGCTGATCTTAAACCCTGCCTCGAGCTTCTCGCCGCCCACCTCGATCACGAGGACATAGTCGCCCGCTTCGGGATACTTGGGCCGACGCGCCGGGAAGGGGTCGTTGAGCGGCGGGACTTGGACCGAGGGCGCACGTGGGTCACCCGGATCGAGCACAAGGCTCAAGCTCGGGAAGTTGAGCCCAGGGGTCAGGTCCCACTCCGCAGTCTTCACGGTCTCACCCCCCTTCTTCGCGAGCGTGACCTTGGCCCTTCCGCCCTTGGCAGCCCATAGGTCCAGGCTCACCGACTTCGGTTCCGAATACTTCGAAGCCCACTCGGAGATGCGCGGGAACAGATCCCCGTCCGTAAGCCGGACGTCGGCGACGGTCCAAGCAAAGAGCGGCTTGGCCTCCGTCTCTTTGTCGAGCTTGCGGAGCCACTCAAGGTCCATGACCCAGATGCTTCGCCCGTGGGTTGCGGCCACGAGATCGTCCGCCTTCTCCTGAATCGCCAAGTCGTGTACCGCGCAGTGAGGCAGCCCGCCGCCGATCGGGGTCCAAGTTTGGCCGGAGTCGCGGCTCAGATAGGCACCGAGCTCCGTCCCCAGATAGAGCCAACCCTCCTCCTTGGGGTCCTCTCGGATCACGTTGACTCCTTCCAGAGGCAAGTTCGAGGAGATGGACTTCCAGGTGGCACCGTAGTCCTCCGAGACCCAGACATAGGGCTTGAAATCGTCCTCTCGGTACCCGGTCTGCGTGCAAAAGACCCTGCCCGGCTTGTACCGGCTCGCCACGATGCGGCTCACCCATTTGGTCTTGAGCGGGGTTTGGATCGCTTGCCACTCGACGCCCCCATCCTTGGTGACATGGATCGAGCCATCGTCCGCGCCAGCATAGATCACGCCGAACTTCAGTGGGCTTTCGCTCAGCGTCGTGAGGGTCGAGTGGGGCACGTCCCCTTGCTCGATGTTCCGCGTGAGGTCGGGGCTGATCTCCTCGTAGGTTCGTCCGTCATCGAACGATCTGTGTACCTTTTGGCTACCTAGATACACGATATCTGGGTGATGAGACGAGATGATGATCGGAGAGATCCAGTTGTACCGAAGGGCAGGTTGGCCCTGGGCAGCGGAGGCCGCCGCGTTCCACCGTTCGCGGGTGGCTTGGTTCTGCCCGGAGTGCGCGCCGAACTGACTCGCGGTGAACACGATATCGCCGTCGTTCCGAGGGTCCACTGCGACTGCGCTCCCGTCCCCTCCGCCCAAGGTGACCCAACGCTCGAGCGGGGTGCGGCCCGGCACGTAGGTCGAGGGGCCCTTCATCGTCCCGTTGTCCTGGAGTCCCGTATAGATGTTGTAGGGCACCTTGTTGTCCACGGCCACCGTCGTCGTCTGGCCCACCGGAAGGTTGTTCAGCTCGCGCCAGTTCTTGCCGCCGTCCAAGCTCACATAGGGGCCACCGTCGTTCCCGTTCCAGACTTTGGAAGGGTCGCGCGGATCCACCCAGAGCACGTGGTGGTCCACGTGGGACCGCTCATTGATCTGCTCCCAGGTTTTTCCTCCGTCCTTCGACTCCAAGAGGAGAAGGGCGTTCACATAGACGCGGTTCGGGTCGGTTGGGTGGACGGAGACCTTCTCCCAATAGTAACCGCCGAACCCGCCCATACGGCCGCTGGCGTTCACCCAGGTTTTGCCGCCGTCGTCCGAGCGCCACACCTCCTCGTTCACCAAGGGCAGTTCGAAGACGTCCGGGTTGCGCTTGAGGAACTTCTGGGTCAGGCCCGCCTTGTCGAGCTTGCCTTCGGCGAGTTCCTTAGCCACGTCCTCCGCCTTTTCATCCCGAGGCAGATATCGGCCGAGGAAGGAAACCAGTTCGCGACGTTCCAGCTTCAAGATCTCCTCCAGCGAGGCCTTGAGGTAGCGACGCAGGCTCAGTTTGGAGTCGCCTAGCCTCTCGTCCATTCGATCCAGGTTGGACTCAGGGTTCTGGTTGTCAAAGAACACGTAGAGGGTTTCGGGGCGCGACGGGGCGAGGGCGAGCCCGATGCGCCCTCCGTCCTTTCCTGCGGGAAAGCCAGTGAGCTTCGTCCATCGCTTGCCGCCGTCGGTGGTCTTGTAGATCGCCGTGCCCTCTCCGCCCTCGCGGAAGTTCCAAGCTCGTCGCTCGCGCTCCCAAGCGGCCGCATAGACGACGTTGCCGTTCCTCGGATCCATCGCGAGGTCAATGACTCCGGTGTCCTCGCCCGTGGGAAGCACGTGGCTCCAGGTCCGGCCACCGTCCGTGGTCTTGAACACCCCGCGTTCGCCACCGTCGGAATAGAGCGGGCCCATGGAGGCGACCCACACCGTGTCCTCGTTCTTGGGGTCAATCAAGACCTTGCCAACGTGGTGCGACTCCTTCAGCCCCATGTTCTTCCAGGTCTTTCCAGCGTCGGTGGTCTTGAAGACACCGGTACCGTGGTACGAGGTCCGCTGGCTGTTGTTCTCGCCCGTTCCCACCCAGATCGTCTGGCCATCGCGACTCACGGCGATGTCACCGATCGTGGCCGCGCTCTGGTGGTCGAAAATGGGCTCCCAGCTCAGGCCATAGTCCATGGTGCGCCACAGTCCACCGGTGGCGAAGGCCACGAGGGTCTCGGCGGTCTTGCCCATGGGCCCGTCCACCGCGATGACCCTCCCGCTTTGGGACTCGGGCCCGACGGGTCGCCATCGCAGCCCCTGGAAGACGGAACCCGCCTCCATCTCGAGCTTGTGGGCGTAACTCGCCTCGAGATCGGAGGCAGGGGTCGCAATCAAGCGCTCCGAGTGGAACTTGCGCTTCTCCTCGGCCTTGGACATGGGCGGCTTCCACTGGTCTTGCTGGAGGACGGCGTTCAACAACACGGTTGCGATCAGGCTCACGGCAAGACAGTATGCCCGCAACCGACCATAATCCGCACAGGGATGGGAAGCGAAGTGCATGTGACGCGGGCACGAGGCTTGCGCGGGGTGCTTCGGCCTCCTAGCGACAAGTCGCTCACTCACCGCGCCCTGATCCTCGCGGCGGGTGCGGGCCTAGGTGCCCGCCGCGGCACCGAGACCTCGGTGATCTTCCATCCGCTCCAGGGTGAAGACTGCCTCGCCACCGCAGAAATCCTAGGGGCGCTCGGTGCCGAGATCGAGTTCTTCGCTGCCACGGGCGAGCAACCTGCTATGGCGATCGTCCAGTCCTATGGCCGACCAGTCTCGCCCGACCTGCCGCTCGACTGTGGAAACAGCGGCACGGCGATGCGCCTTCTTGCAGGGTGGCTCGCCGGGCACGATGGCCTCGAAGCGGTGCTCACGGGCGACCCCTCCTTGACCCGGCGGCCCATGCGCCGCGTCGTGGATCCTCTGCGTCAGATGGGGGCCTCCATCGAGGGCGAGACGGCCCCTCTCCGGCTGCGAGGTCGGCATTTGAACTCGATCCGGTACGAGTCGCCCATCGCGAGCGCCCAGGTCAAGTCCGCGATCTTGCTGGCCGGGCTCCAAGCGGACGGCACGACCTTCGTCTCCGAGCCGTCGCTCAGTCGAGACCACACCGAGCGCATGATCGAGGGGCTGCTCGGGCTCCAACTCCTGCGCGAAGGCGACCTCTGCGTCGGTGTCCTTGGCGGTCAACGATGGTCCGGGTTCCACTTCGACGTTCCGGGCGATATCTCCAGCGCGGCCTTCTGGATGGTCGGGGCCGCGATCCTTCCCGAGTCTGACCTTGTCTTGAAGGACGTCGGGTTGAATCCCACCCGCAGCGGCGTCATCCACGCCCTGGAGCGCGCCGGGGCAAAGCTACGGATCGAGGAGCGTGAGGAAGACGGGGGAGAACCGGTCGGTGACATCTTCATAGAGGGGGGGGCTCCACTCCAGGCGTTCGAGGTTGGGGGGGCCGAAGTTCCGACCCTACTGGACGAGATCCCCATCCTCGCCGTCTTGGCAACCCAGTGCGAGGGTGTAACCAATTTTCGGGACGTGGGAGAGTTGCGCGTGAAGGAGTCGGACCGGATCGAGAGCACGGTGTCGCTCATCCTGGCGATGGGGGGCCTCGCGGAGAGCTTGGAGGACGGGTTCCGAGTATACGGACCGACAAAGCTCACCGGCGGCACGGTGGACGCGGGCCTCGACCACAGGACCGCGATGGCCACTACGATCGCCGGGCTCGTCGCCTCGGGCGAGACGAAGGTCACTGGCGCCGAGACCGTGGCTTCGAGCTACCCTGGATTCGAGGACGACCTGCGCTCCATCGTGGTCCGCTAAGCCGACTGCTCTCGGGACACGACGACGAACCTTCCCCCCAGCGCTTTGGACTGGCGGACGAAGAAGCCCGCGTTCTCATACTTCGCAATATGATGGATGTCGGCGTCGTCCAGTACCACGACCCCGATCCCTGGGGCCTCGTAGTCGCCCCTGACCGTCGGCTTGCCGAGCTCGGCCCACGTCACATAGTAACGATCCGCCACCACTGGGGTTCTCACGATCCCGAGGATACCTGTGGCATGCTGGAGCGATCGTGACAGAGACTTGCGTGGTGGTCAACCCGGCCGCGAGCAGCGGAAGGACACAGGCACGTATCGAGAGCCTCTCACGCCTCTTCCCTGGCTGCGAGGTCCTCGTGACCGCGCACAAGGGCCACGCCTGCGAGCTCGCGGCGAGGGCGGCGGGACATGGATCCATACGGATCGTCGCTGTCGGGGGCGACGGTACTGTGAACGAGGTGGCTTCCGCGATCGCGGGCACAAGTACAGAATTTGCTGTCGTCCCCATGGGATCGGGCAACGACTATGTCCGGACCTTTGGAATCCCGCTCGACCTCGAGGCGGCAACACGGCTCGCGCTCCACGGTACAGCCCAACCCGTGGATGCGGGCCGCAGGGCAGACGGGACGTGGTTCTTCAACGTCGCAGGCATCGGCTTCGACGCGTTTGTCGCGGACCGCTTCAACCGTAGCCCCCTCTGGCTACGGAGACTGGGGGTGCGTACTCGTTACTACTGCGCGGTCATCCAGGCCTTCGGGAGATACCCGTATCCTTCCGCCCAGCTCTCGTTGGACGGCGAGACGGTGACAAGCGGAAGGTTGCTCCTTGCTGCGGTGGGGGTGTGCCGGTACTACGGGGGCGGCCTTGCGGTCTGCCCCGATGCCGACCCTGCGGACGGGCTCTTCGACGTGGTGTGGGGGGAGGGCCTCCGCCTCGGAGAGATCGTCGCCCTCATGGGCTCGATGCCTTCGGGCGCTCACCTCCAGCACCCGAAAGTTCACGCTGCCCGGTGCCGCTGTTTCGAGATTGAGTGCGACCATTCCGTGCCATGCCACATGGAGGGCGAACCGGTCGCGTCTACTCCCTTTACGGCGGAGTGCCTTCCTGGAGCGTTGAACTTGGTTCGCTAGCGCGCACCGATTTTCGCGTCAGCTACGTCCTCTTTTCGAGGGAAACCAATGCAAATCCTCGGGATGCTGTTCTATCTAGCCGCGTTCGCTGGCTCTCTCGTTGTCATCATCCATGCTTTCAAGGCGGAAGTATGGAAAGGGATCCTTTCCCTGATTTGTGGCTTGTACTGGCTCTATTACGCATTTGCCGAGTTCCAGCACGAGAAAAAGTGGCCCATCGTCATCGGGACGATCGTTCTCTGGGTACTGGGAGCGGGCGCGACCACGATGGGGGCCGCCGCCTCGGTCATGCGCTAGTCCGAGTGCCCGGCTTCGTGGCCGGAATTGCGGCAAGCGACTCCGGCAAATCGTCAGGGGCAAAGCTGTGTGCCTCGATACGGTGGGCCGCAAACAGAGGCACCCCCAAGTTCATGCTGGATTCGGCCCGGTCAATGAGCACGGCCACGCCGACCTTGATGCCGCCGCTCTCCTCAATCACGGCGCAGGTTTCTTGCACGCTCAGTCCGGTCGTGAGCACATCGTCCACGACCAAGACCCTGGCTCCCGTTGCGATCCGAGCCCCGCGCCGAAGGCACTTTCTCCCGTTCTCGCTTTCGACATAGACCGCGGGGACGCCCAATTGGCGTGCCACCTCGAAGGCGATGATCACCCCGCCCGTCGTGGGCCCTGCGACCAGCTCCGGTGAGAACGGCCTCGCCCAATCGGTAATCCGCGAGCAAAGCAAGCTAAGAACGTCGGGCCGCTCGAGAACGCGGAACTTCTCGAGGTAGACATCGGAGTGCCTGCCCGAACTCAGGACGAAGTGGCCTCGTAGCAACGCCCCACTCTCCTCCAGCAGCCTTTCGAGGCTATCCAACGACGCTGAAGGGCGAGAGGTCGCGGACGATGCGGTTCTGTTCGTCCAGGAGTTTGAGCTTGGGCACGATGGGCTCGTCGGCGAGGTCGAAGGCAGCGATCACGACCCGATCCCCTGCCTGGAAGTGGTGGGCTGCCCCACCGTTGAGCCCGACCGTCCCCTCGGGCCCGGCAAAGACGTACGTCTGGATGCGGGCCCCGTGGTCCACCGCCCAAACGTGGACGAGTTCCCCGTCCTCGAGTCCGACCGCCTCCATGAGCTCCCGGCCGAGCTCGATGCTCCCTACGTAGTCCGGGTTGGCATAGGTGACCCTAGCGTGGTGCAACTTCGCTTTCAGGAGCTGGCTCAGTCTCATTTTCTGTACCGATGGGAACATGCCCAACTACGTTAGACGACGGACGGAAT
>WBZR01001593.1_pt1 | contig 27461 bp, 21 predicted proteins | sample 5204231 | NCBI WGS metagenome assembly WBZR01 (sample SAMN12412403, study PRJNA552823) | activated sludge metagenome | isolation source: activated sludge from anammox sidestream of wastewater treatment plant... | place: USA: Virginia | collected 2017-08
GGGGCCAGTCGCTCATTGTCTGGGCGATTTACGAGGGTCGGATGGCCGCCAGGGGGATCGACGAGTTCCTGATGGGTGATACCGCGCTGCCGATGCAGTAGCCAGCACCGATCGACTGGGGAAGATGGGGAAAGGGGGTGTCGAGGCCGGTACGAAGTTCTCGCACCCTCCCACCATCAGGGTTAATTGCCCTGCTGCCTGGTGGCGGGACCAAGCAGCGACTCATGCGGGATCGGCTTCGCCGGCACGCCTACCGCTGTGCAGTTCTCCGGGATACTGGTTATCACTACCGCGTTTGCGCCGACGCGGCAGTTGTCGCCGACCCCAATGTGCCCAAGGATCTTCGCGCCTGTGCCGATGAACACGAATCGGCCGATCCATGGCCCCTGGATACTGGCGTCCGGCCCACCCGTGTTCAGGCCGATGGTGACGAACGGAGCGATGGAACAGAGCGGCCCGATCTTCGTCTCGCCGTCGATGACGACATGGCCGTGATTGATGAGTAACCCCGGGCCGATCTGCACCCGGTCGCCAATACTCACTCCCGCAATGGACATCGTCAGCTGACGGCATATCCCTGGCACGAGTGGAAGGCGATGCGCGCGAGCCCACACCTGGAAGCGGTAAATCAGCACAACAAGCAGCGGCGGTGACAGCACGATCGCGGCTGCCGCCTCGGCGCGGGGCCCCAGCCGTTTTCGTACTCCGGGCACGCTGTGCCAACGCACGCCGCGTTGGATGTCCTCGCGAACGTTCTCGAACACTCGCCGAACCTAGGGCACGGGAGTGGAAGACGCAAACGCTCGTTTTCGGGCCTCGCCTGGCGTTGTACTCTAGGAAGTGAATGACAAAGACCCTTCACTCGACCGCGAAGATTACTGACCGCGCATATCTCGTTGCCGCTGATACCCGCGGAGCCCTCCTCCCCGCCGAAGAATCGATTGATGAGCTTGCTGAACTCACGCGCACTGCCGGTGCCGAGGTGGTCGGCATGACGACGCAGAAGCTCGATCACCCGGTCGCTGCCACGTATATCGGCTCGGGGAAACTCGAAGAAGTCGTACAGGAATGCAGGCGGCTCGGCGCCAACGTGGTCATTTTCGATGACGAGCTTTCACCTTCTCAGCAGCGAAACCTGGAACGGGCTGTTGGGGTGAAGGTCATCGACCGGACAGCGCTCATTCTCGATATCTTCGCCACGCGTGCCCAGACACGTGAAGGCTCCCTCCAGGTTGCACTTGCCCAGCACCAGTACCTGCTGCCGCGACTTGCCGGCCAGTGGGCTCACCTCGAGCGCATGGAGGGTGCGATCGGTACGCGCGGGCCCGGTGAAACCCAGATTGAGACTGACCGCCGCCTCATCCGTGGCCGAATTGCGAAGATCAAGCGCGACCTCGAAGAAGTGCGGACCCAGCGCGACCTCTATCGCCGCCGCCGGGCACGAAATGGGGTCCCGGTTGTCGCGCTCGTTGGCTACACGAACGCCGGGAAGTCGACCCTCATGCGCACCCTCTCCGGCGCCGATGTGCTTGCCGAGGACAGGCTGTTCGCGACACTCGATCCGGTCACTCGCCGTCTCCGGCTACCTTCGGGCGAGGTCGTCCTCCTGACCGATACCGTGGGGTTCATCCAGAAACTGCCGACCGAACTCGTCGCGGCATTCCGTGCCACCCTCGAGGAACTCGCAGAGGCGGACCTGCTGCTCCATGTCATCGATATCTCGCACCAGAATGCGTTCGAGCACACGCAGGCTGTCGACAAGACGCTTGCGGACCTTGGCGTCGCGGACAAGCCTCGCCTGCTGGCACTCAATAAGGTGGACCTCCTGCGAACCGAGGAGGGCGTACCTGTGGCTGATTTCGATGAGGCAAGGGAAGCCATTCACGGAGCCGGCGCACCACCTTCGAACGTCGTCCTGATTTCGGCCGAAAAACGCTGGGGCCTGGATCTCCTGTTGCGGCGGATTGAGGCAGGATTGGATGGCGATCTCGATGAAGATGAGGCGATCAGCGATCTCTTTGCCAGCCGTGCAGCCGCGGTTTGAATCCGCGCGGATAACCCGGTAGAACAGTTCGTGTGACCACCCCCGAAGCTCCGCCAATTCCGTTCCCCCATCCTGCCGGGCCGCTCAGCGGTTACCGCGTGATCGACCTCGCTGACGAAAAGGGACAGCTCTGTGCACGGCTCCTTGCCGAGATGGGTGCAGACGTCATCAAGGTGGAGCCGCCTGAAGGTGACCCGGCGCGCCACCACGGCCCCTTCTTCAGGGGCGAAGAAGGCAAGGACAACAGCCTTTTCTGGTGGGCCATGAACGCTGGCAAACGGTCGGTGACCGCCGAGCTTCGTCTCGAACCGGGCCGTGAGATCGTTCGGAAGCTCATCGCCGGTGCCGACATGCTGATCGAGACCTTCAAACCCGGAGAAGCCGGGACTATGGGGTTCGATTACGCGCACACGGGCACGCTCAACCCCGGGCTCATCCATGTCAGCATTACCAACTTCGGGCTGACCGGTCCGTACAAGGACCTCGAAGCCACCGACATTGTCGCATCGGCGATGGGCGGCCATATGTACCTGAACGGCGATGACGAGCGCGGGCCAGTGCGAACGACGGCACCACAGGCATGGGCACAGGTGAACTTCCAGGCTCTTACGGGAGCACTCATCGCACTCTATGCGCGGGGTGTGAATGATGGCGTGGGCCAGCACGTTGATGTCTCGATGCAGGAGGCGATGGCGAATGCGATGGATAACGCCCAGGCAACCTGGGACATCCGGAAAGTGAACGTTCGTGGCCCGGGCATACGTCGCATGGCATCGGGGGTCCCTGGCCCCCGTTACCTGTTCGAGGCGTCCGATGGCTGGCTGGCGGCACTCCAGGTAGGAGGGCTTATCGGGCCACGAGCGGCGTCGGTCATCGATTGGCTCGCGGAGGCTGGTGAGGCGCGTGGGCTCGATACCCCCGAATGGCGTGCCAGGCTGACCGCCGCTGTCCCCCTCTCGCAGGAGGACCGGGCGTACGTGGAAGACACCCTCATGCAGTTCACGAGAACGCGTAAGAAAGAAGAGCTCGTCGCCGAGGCGCAGCGCCGGGGCCAGGGCTGGGCGCCCGTGTTCGGTCCCCGGGAGATTGTCGAGAGCAAGCAACTCGCGGGCCGGGAGTACTGGATTCGTGTCCAGCATGAAGATCTTGGGGAGTCGTTCATCTATCCTGGTGCGCCCTGGAAGGCGAGCGAGACTCCCTGGCAGCAGCGCGGACGTGCCCCCCATATTGGCGAACATAATGCGCAGGTCTATGCAGAGCTGGGCTTCGATGAGTCCGAACTGCGCCGGTTGAAGCTGCGGATGGTGATTTGATGATGGACCCGAAGAAGCCGTTCACCGGGTTGCGTGTGGCCGACCTTGCCTGGGTGGGAGTCGGGCCCACCGTCTCCAAATACCTGGCCGACCACGGCGCCGAGGTTATCCGTGTTGAATCGAGCACGTACCCCGAGGCGCTGCGGCGTGTTGGTCCGTTTGTGAATGACGAGCCGGGGATCGACAACTCCGGCTATTTCGCGAACTTCAACAGCTCGAAGCTCGGAATGTCGGTGAACCTCAAGCATCCCCGTGGCCCCGAACTCGTGAAGCGGCTCGTGGCAACGTGCGACGTGGTCACCGAGTCGTTCACGCCGGGAACGATGGAACGCTTCGGGCTCGAGTACGATGCGCTCCGCAAGATCCGCCCGGACCTCGTGATGATCTCGATGCCGCTCTATGGCCAGACGGGTCCGTGGTCGGGATACAGTGGCTACGGGCATGTGCTCCAGGCCGCCGCTGGATACAACCACCTCACCGGATGGCCCGATGGAGAGCCGATTGGCACCGGGATCGCCTATACCGACTTCCTCGTGCCGCACCTTGCAGCGGCTGCACTGGTGGCCGCCCTCGATTATCGGCGGCGAACGGGGATCGGCCAGTACATCGACTTCAGCCAGTTGGATGCTGCGGTCCATGGTCTCGGTACGGCGATTCTCGATTGGACTGCCAATGCACATGAACAGAACCGGCTCGGGAATCATGACCCCGAGGCAGCGCCTCATAATGCCTACAGGTGCCGGGATGGCCGCTGGGTCGTGATCGCCTGTGCCACTGAGAAGCACTGGGAAGGGTTGAAGGCCGCTCTTGGGCGTCCCGAGTGGTGCGACATGGAGCGTATGCGGCGCCGCTGGCAGCGTATCAATGAGCTCAAGGAACTCGACCGTCACCTTGGATTCTGGTTCGAAGATTTCACGCGGCTTGAAAACGAGGCAGCGCTTCAGACAGAGGAAGGCTTCGAGGGTCCGCCCGTTCGCAAGTACACGACGAAGGAAGTGGTCGAACTCTTCCAGTCCTTCGGCGTACCGTGCGGGATGGTCCAGTCGCCCGAGGAGATGCACGCTGACCGGCAGCTTGCGCACCGCCACCACTACTGGACCCTCGATCACCCGGTCATGGGTGCCCGAACCTACGATGCTCCTGCGTTTCGCCTTTCGAAGACTCCGACAGAACTGACAAAGGCCGCGCCCTGCCTGGGCGAGGACAATGAATACGTCTACCGTGATCTCCTGGGGTTGAGCCAGGAAGAGTTCATCGAATTGCTCGCGGATGGTGCGTTCGAGTAGGAACGGCTACGGGCAGAACGAAGAAGAAAGGCCCCGGTCTGAGCTGACCGGGGCCTTTGGTGCTGCACTCACTTGCTCGCTATTTGACGTTGAACTTGCCGTTCATCTGGTCAGGGTGCAAGTCGCACTGGAAGTAGAACGTCCCCGCTGTGGGTGGAGTGAACTTCAGTGTCTCGCTCTTGCCACCATCCAGGATTGCTCCTTCGGCGCCATCAACGAGTGTGTTGCCGTCCTTCTTGTCGTAGAAGTGGATGTTGTGCTTGACCTTCCCGTTGTTCTGGAGTTCCACAACGAACTCCTTGCCGGCCGTGGCATCCAGCGACTTCTTGTCGAACACGTTGTCCGTCGCGATGACCTTCGCCGGGCCGGACGCGGCCTGGTCACCCCCGCCACTACCGGGAAGTGCCGCACCTTCCTTGACCTCAAACTTGCCATTCATCTGGTCGGGGTGGAGGTCGCACTGGAAATAGTAGTCACCGGCACCCGGTGTCGTGAAGGTGAGCACCTCGCTCTGGCCGCCATCGAGGATCGCCCCTTCGGCGCCCGTTGCGAGTGTGTTGCCATCCTTCTTGTCGTAGAAGTGGACGTTATGCTTGACCTTCCCGTCGTTCTTGAAGCTGATGCTCACCGACGTATTTGGCGGAGCAGTGAGTGTCGCGAGGTCGAACTTGTTATCGGTCGCGACGAGCGCGAGTCCGCCGCCGCCGTTGCCGCCGCCCAGTGTTGCTGTTGCGGCGGGGGCGGTGCCCTCCTTCTGGAAGGCCGTCAAGCCTGCGCCGACCATGAAGCCCCCGACCATGAGAGCGCCGAAGATGGCAAAAGCCGGACCGAGCCCGAACTTGACCGACATCTCCTTCGTGTCGCGTACCACTTCCATGTCGAAGACCTGGACGGAGCCCGGCACGACGTCATCGGGGTGCTGTGCAACGAGATCGAGAATTGTCTTGCGGGTCTCTTCGTAGGTCGCGAGGCCCTCACGATCGACCCAGGTTGTTTCGACGAGTGTCTGCGATGGACCCGACTCGGCGGGGGCAGCGATGATCCGGAGATCAAGGAAGCCCGCGAGCCCACGAAGACTGCTATCGGCAGCCTCAATCGCCGCGAGGATACCGCCTGAGGTGCGCGCGGCTGGAAGGCGGCCATCGGCGATTGCGAATGTCACCACCTGGGTGAATCGGCTCTCGCCGCCCCCACCATGGGCGAGACGATCGGCCCGGCGGCGAATTTTCGATTCGTCGTAGGCCCAACCTGCAATGGCGATGAGGATTGAAACGATGGCGGCGCCAAGAATCGGGCCAGAGAATTCATTGTCGCGGTCGCGAACCCACCAGACGAGCGAGAAGCCGAGGAACAGCGCGGCAAGCCCGACGATTAGCGGCCAAACGCTTGGCGTGGAGAGACTGATGTGCTGATTCTCCCCGTGGCCGCCGGGTTCGTTGCTGTGCTGGGTCATGGGCCTCTCTCTCCTGCTACAAGGCTTATTCCGAATCTAAGCTGGTCTTAGCGAACGATATACGGTGTGGTGAAAAGAGCAAGCGTGTGCGCTGGTTCCCCGGCTATGAAAGTTGGAAGCCTGGCGCTGTGCTGCTGGCAGACCCCCAGCCCCGTGGGGCAGCGCGACGTATCACTCACATGGGCATCTCTCAACCGATGACCATGTTGACCCGGCCGTTGATCGAGATAAAAAGGAATCCCGTTCCCGAACCGGGCCGGAAGATGACCTCGGTTCCCTCTATGACCTCGACAACGCCAACGCCCCTCAAGACCCATCCGTGATTTCCGGTGCTCTTGACGTCAACGCGGCTGAGCGAGGGCCATAACAGGATCTCGACACCATCCGCCGGGCCGGCGAGTTGGAGACGGTAGACCTCGGAGCCGTCGGGTGAGTAGGGCTCGACGGTAGGCGTGGCACTGAATAGCTGCCCCACTGCCCTCACTGCCTCGACGGTCAGTTCCTCGAACCGTGCATGGCCGGACATCAGCTCGCGGCCTGGATGGCGACTGGACCCGACTGATGATGGACAAGCCTCCAGCCACCGTCCTCCCGCGCGAAAATGTTCGTCGCCATCAGCGGCGCACCCCCGGAGAGCTCCCTGCAGATTACATCGCCGCAGTCGCCATGCACGTATACGGTCACACCGCCGACGACAAGCCGTGAGTTGGCAGGATTGGAGAGGATCGCCTCCCAACTCATCAGCACCTCGGCCCTGCCGCTCAGCAGATTCCAGCCCGGGTGGATACAGGTGACCCTGGCTGCACGCGCCCAGATAGTGTCCATCCCCTCGAAGTCACGCTGGTTGAACGCCTGGTAGAACGCATCGTTTGCGGCGAGAAGCTGCTCGTCATCAGTCATGGCTGGTCTCGCGCGCCTACGAGTTACTTCTTCTGGCGGGCCTGGAGCTCGAGGATGGTGTTTGCAATCAGCCGGGCATGGGGGAACGGTTTCCAACCCTGGGGCGTGTTGTAGTAGCGGGTCCCGGTCTGGTATTCCTCTGGCTCGCGTTCGCCGTACTCCACATCGACTCCGTCAACGCGAATGGTGGGCGTCCCGAAGAAGCGCTTGTCCTTCGCATCCTCGGCGTCCTGGACTTCGATGTAGTTGATCTCAATGGATGGATCGGTAGCTTCGAGGGCGAGCCGGACGGCTTCGTCGGTGTCGGCGCTCCGCCCCACGCCCCTCGTAAAGTAGTAATCGAGCTTCATTCGGTGGCCTGGTCCTGTCTGTTGTGGGGTGGCACCTCGCGCAGACGGGCAAGCCGCTCGGCGGCCGCCGCTTCGAACCCGAGGCTGCCTGGTGTGTAATACTGTGGCTCGCCCAGCTCTTGGGGCAAGTAGCGCATCGCCCGTGCGAAGTGCCCGGGCTCGTCATGCGCATAGCGGTATCCCTGGCCATAGCCCATCTGCTTCATCATCCCGGTCGGGGCGTTCCGAAGCTGCATCGGCACGGGCAGGTGCATGGTCCGAACTGCATCCTCCCTGGCAACCGTGTATGCGTGGTAGGAACTGTTGCTCTTGGGAGCCAGGGCAAGGTACACGCAGCACTCGGCCATGGGGATCCAGCCTTCGGGCATCCCGACAAAATGCACCGCCTGCTGACAGGCTGTGGCGATGACCAGGGCCTGCGGGTCAGCCAGCCCGACGTCTTCCGCGGCAAGGATGACCATCCGCCGCACGATGAAGAGCGCGTCCTCGCCTGCCTCGACCATGCGAGCCAGCCAGTACAGCGCGGCATCCGGATCGGAGCCCCGCAGCGACTTGATGAACGCCGAGATCGTGTCGTAGTGGAAATCCGCTGACTTATCGTGATACGGCCGCCGGTCCTGAAGCGCCTGCTGGATGTCTGCGGGCTGAATCACCTTCCGATTCACCTGGTGCACGGAAGCAGCTGCAATCTCGAGTGCGGTGAGAAGTGCCCGGGCATCCCCATTGGCACCCTGGACCAGCAAGGATTCAGCTTCTGGAGCAAGCGTGAGATGAAGGCTGCCAAGCCCGCGTTCAGTGTCGGTCAGCGCCAGACCTGCGACACGTTTCAGGTCGTTGTCACCGAGCGAGTTCAGGCGCACGACGCGCACCCGGCTCAAGAGCGGCGCCACCACCTCGAATGATGGATTTTCCGTCGTCGCGCCGATGAGCGTGACGGTTCCATCCTCGACGTAGGGAAGGATCACGTCCTGCTGCGCCTTGTTGAAGCGATGGATCTCATCGATGAAGAGGACTGTCGTGATCCCGGCTGCCCGGCGGGCCCCAGCCTCGGCCATGACGCGGCGAAGTTCAGCGACTCCCGAGGAGACGGCTGACAGGGGTACGAACTCGGCCCGGGTACTCCCGGCAAGAATTCGTGCGAGCGTGGTCTTCCCACATCCCGGCGGCCCCCAGAGGATGATCGATGGCAGCTTTCCGCGTTCGGCCGCACTGCGCAGCATCGAGCCAGGGCCGACCGCTTTTTCTTGTCCGACGAACTCGTCGAGCGTGCGCGGACGCATCCTTGCGGCAAGGGGGGCATCTTGCGACGGGGGCTCCCCGCCAAGCGATAGGCCAGGCTGGTAGGCGGCAGCACTCACGGTGCCGTCCATCCTACCCTGCGAGCAACGCGATCGTGACTCCTTCGCCACCCTCATTTGGTGGGGCCGATTCCATCCGGCGGACCAGTGGATGGTGAGCAAGCTGCTCGCGGATTGCGGCACGCAGGGCACCCGTTCCCTTGCCATGGATGATCCGCACGAACGGCATGCCCGCCCGAAATGCGTTGTCGAGATACACGTCACACCGCTCAATCGCCTCTTCGGCGCGCTGACCGCGCAGGTCGAGTTCTATCGCGACGGCCGGACCTGTTGGGATGACGACCTTCTCGGTCCGTCCGCCACTGGACGCGCTCCGCTCTATCCGGTCGATGCGTTCTACCGAGACCTTCATGCGGAGTGACCCAAACTGCACTTCGACGCGGCCATCCTCGCCAACCGTACTCAGCGCCTCGCCGACCTGGGGGATATCGCGGACATGCACCCTGTCTCCCGGCCCTATCTCGCGGGAAGGGGACAGCCGGATCGGCTCCTGCGGGCGCTGTGGCCTCGCGCGGGCGGCAAGCCTGGCCAGCTCGGCGTCCATTCGCTGCAGCGTCTCCTCTCCGGAGCGCAGGTTGAAATCTCGGTTGGCTGCCTGGCGCTTCATCTGCTCGAGGCTGCGACGAGCTTCTGCAACAGCGTCCTCGGCCTCGCGCTGGGCAGCTTCGAGGATAGCGGCGCGCTCGTGCTCGATGCTTTCGCGCCGCCTGGCGAGCGACAGGCGGAGGTCCTCGGCATCCCGGCGTGAGCGTTCCTCTCCTTCGCGTGCTGCTGCGGCGGCCGCACGCTCCTCCCGGATCTCCTCGAGGAGCCGCTCCAACTCGAAATGCTCGGGAGAGAGCTGCTGCTGGGCACGCTCCAGGACCTGTGGTTCGAGACCCAGCCGCTGTGCGATGGCGAGCGCATTTGATTGCCCTGGCAGGCCAATGACGAGGTGGTACGTTGGACTCAACGTTTCGAGATTGAACTCCACGGATGCGTTCCGCAGCCGGGGGTCATTCTGGGCGAACGCTTTGAGTTCGCCGTGGTGTGTGGTGGCGACAATGGTGCACCCGCGTTCGAGTAACGTCTCAAGCACTGCCCTGGCCAGGGCAGCGCCCTCTGTTGGGTCGGTGCCGGCCCCAAGCTCGTCGAGCAGCACCAGTGTGCCGGGCTCCGCCTTTGCGAGGATTGCGATGACGTTTCGCATGTGCGATGAGAACGTCGAGAGTGATTGCTCGATCGACTGCTCGTCGCCGATGTCGGCGTAGATGCGGCTGAAGCATCGAAAGCGGCTTCCCGCGTTACACGGCACGGGGATGCCAGACTGCGCCATCAGCGTGAGCAACCCAAGTGTCTTGAGGGCGACCGTCTTGCCGCCGGTGTTCGGCCCGGTGATGAGCACACCCGCATAGTCACCGCCGACCTCTATATCGGTCGGCACTACATCACCCCGCAGCAACGGATGACGACCCCGCACGATGGCGGTGGCGCCATCCGGTTTGAACCACGACTCGACGTCGTCCGGCGGAGGCAGGTCGGCATGGAGCCGCCGTCCGAGCCGGGCCTTCGCGCTGACAAGGTCGAGTGCCCCCAGTGCGTCGATCGTCGCGTACGCTTCCTGCTCGCCGCTGCCCAGCATACTGCTCAGCCGCTGTAGCACGCGCCGCACCTCCCGGTCCTCAGCAAGCTGCAGTTCGCGAACCTGGTTTCCGGCTTCCACCACGCTCATGGGTTCGATGAAAACGGTGGCCCCGCTTGATGACACGTCATGGACGATTCCCTGCAGTGCCCCGCGGTAGTCGGCTTTCAACGGGACCACCTTGCGGCCGTTCCGCTCGGTCAGCAGTCCCTCCTGGGCGATTCCCCGCCGGACTGCGTCCGCGAGCGCGGCCTGAGCTCGCTGGTCGAGGCGATCCTGTGCGAGCCGCAGCTCCCGCCTCGTTGTCGCGAGAAGGTCGCTCGCCGAGTCGGCGACATCGCCCCGCGGCGTTATTGCTTCATCGATGGCATCGCAGAAGCGCCGGAAATCTGAGATTCGGTCGGCATAGCGTGAGAGCCGTGGCAGCCGGGGACGGAGCTTGTCTATCGTGTTTCGGGCTCGCCAGGCTGTCCTGAGCGTCTGCGCGGCATCGACGAGGTCGGATGGGTCAAGTCCCTGTCCAATTGCGGCAGCATGGATTGCTGGCCGGATGTCGCGTGCTCCGCCGAACGGGATGTCGATCCCCATTTGGTCGAGGAGGCGCATCTCGGCCGTTTCCTGCTGCAGTTCGGCGGCCGCCTCGTACTCCGTTTCTGGCCGCACTGCGAGGGCGAGCTCACGGCCGACGCTGAATGCTGCCTCTCCGGCAAGGAGTGCGAGGACTTTCTCGAACTCGAGGACACGAATTGTGTGCTCGTCCATCGTCTTCAAGCGTAGAGCGGCGGGCGCCCTCGGGCTATCCTTCAACGCCATTCGCGCATCGCGCCAGGGTCACCGTATGCTTCCAGCTATCGAAGCCTTCTAGAGAAGTATCAAGCAATGTTCACAAAAGTCCTCGTCGCGAATCGCGGCGAAATCGCCCTTCGCATCGTCCGCGCCCTGCGCGACCTCAGCATCAAGTCGGTGGCCGTCTATTCCGAGGTCGACCGGCTATCCCAGCACGTTCGTTACGCCGACGAGGCCCATCTCATCGGTCCGGCCGATGCCCGCCAGAGCTACCTGAACGGTGACAAGATCATCGAGGTTGCACTCGCGTGCGGGGCAGATGCCATCCATCCCGGCTATGGGTTCCTCGCTGAGAACGCCGATTTCGCCGAGGCCTGTGCCCGGGCAGGGCTCACATTCATCGGCCCATCACCGGAGTCCATCCGGATGCTCGGCGACAAGATCACCGCGCGGAAGATGGCAGCCGAGGCCGGTCTTCCGGTCCTGCCTGGTAGCCCCGAGATCGAGAGTATCGACGAGGCTATCGCCTACGCCGACCGAATCGGTTACCCCGTGATGGTCAAGGCAGCGGCAGGTGGTGGCGGGCGCGGCATCCGCCGAATCAACACGCCGCGGGAGTTCCGCGATGCAGCCTCACGAGCTATGCAGGAGGCACAGGCAGCGTTCGGGAGTTCGGCGATCTACGTGGAGAAGAGCCTCCACTCCGTCCGCCACATCGAGGTGCAGATCATCGCCGACAAATACGGGAATACGGTCCCAATCGGCGAACGCGAATGCTCGATTCAGCGGCGCCATCAGAAACTCATCGAAGAGTGCCCCAGTATCGCCGTTGGACCCGACCTTCGGCGGAGCCTGAGCCGCGCCGCGGTCCGAATTGCCCGTGCTGCGAATTACCATAATGTCGGGACGGTCGAGTTCCTTCTCTCCGAGACAGGCGAGTATTACTTCCTGGAGATGAACACACGCCTCCAGGTCGAGCACCCGGTGACTGAGATCGCTACGGGTACTGACCTCGTGAAGGACCAGATCATGGTCGCTGCCGGGCTCGAACTGCCTTACGAGGAGCACGAACTGCTGAGCCGTGGTTGGGCGATCGAGTGCCGCGTGGTAGCCGAAGACCCGTTCAACAGTTTCCTGCCATCGGTGGGGCGCATCGTCCTCGCGCGTGAACCTGCCGGTCCGGGTATCCGCGTTGAGAGCGCGTTGTACGACGGGATCGAAGTGACGCCCTACTACGACTCCCTGCTCGCAAAGGTCACGGCCTGGGGCCGGACACGGGAGGGTGCGCGAACCCGCATGCGCCGCGCACTCGCCGAGTTCCGTGTTGTGGGTGTGGCAACCAACATCCCCTACCTCCAGCAAGTGATCGATCTCCCGGATTTCATCGAAGGGAAGATCGACACAGGATTCCTCGATCGGCATGAGGTTGCGGCGACGGAGTCAATCGAGGAGCAGGAGGAGTTGGCCGAGATTGCGGCACTTCTTGGCGTCGTGTTGGGTATGGAGCAGTCTGATAAGCCCGCCGAGCGCAACGGGACTGCTTCACCCGCCGTCGTCGCCAATGGGCACGGCAACCATGCGTGGCGCCGCCAGATGGCCGATATTGGCCAGGGGAAGGGGATGGGACGTTGGCCGAGAAGTATCTAGTCCGACTTGACGGTGACGACGCAACGCTCGAACTCGATCGGTCTGACGGGGTCATCCGTGTCCGCCGCGAAGGTCGTGATGAGTGGCGCCGTGTGACCCTCGAGCGTGTTGGTGATTCCGGGCTTTGCCTGCTCATGGTTGATAACCGTCCCACCGAGCTCTATCTCGAACGGCGCCGGGGCGGAGCCATCGTTACTATCGGCCGCCATATCTTCAACTGTGATGTCGGCCCCTGGCGTCCCGCGACGGCGCGCACAAAGAAAGAGGTGGCCGGCAGCGGCCCGGTACGGCTCACAGCTCCCATGACCGGTTCAATCGTGGAGCTTCGCTGCGCTCCGGGCGACCGAATCGAACAAGGACAGGTCCTCCTCGTCATGGAATCGATGAAGATGAATAACGAACTACGTGCCCCCGGGGCGGGAACGGTTGAACAGGTACCGGTCGCTCCGGGCCAGAGAGTGAGCCAAGGTGAACTCCTCGTTGCGATTAACCGTGCGTAAATGCTTATACGGCTTATCCAGAGCAATGCGTCATGCCGGGGTTTTTTCGTATTGACCACGCACCAAGGGGTCGCGTACGGTAGCCCGTGGCCGTGCTAGACGGGGAGCTAGCGGTGCCCTGAACCCGCAATCCGCTACAGCGGGGTTGAATCCCTGCTCGAGGGCTGGTTCGCTGGGGACTGTCCCTGCCAAGCGGTGTTGACGATCTGGTCCTGCGCGGCGGAGCGCCATGAACCTGGTCAGGTCCGGAAGGAAGCAGCCATAAGTGGAATGCTTCGGGTGCCGCAGGCGCACCGGATCCGAGCTGGCTGGCAACGGGCAAGCCCGGTGTCCAGTTCGACAGCAGGTGCACGGTCTAGACCGCACCTGAGCGCCCAGGCGAAGGCCCGCAGCCAGCGGGAACGCCAACAAACTCGCACCGAGGAGTGACCTCTTGGCCCAGGCAATTCGGCGGCCCAGCAACGGGCGGCCGGTAGCCGAGCGACGGCACATCACCCGGTCCGACCTCTCCAACCACCCCCGCCGTTTCCGAGGTCGGCATCATGCAGCGACGATCTTTGTCGTCTTGCTGCTGGCTGTCTTCGGCTTCCGCTTCTTCCCGGAAAAGGACGTTACGGTCCTTACGAATGGGCGTGCCTATCGCGTCCAAGCGATGTTCAACCCGGCGAGCGAGGGCCTCGCTGCCGCCGATATTCGGCTTGCGCCGGGGGATCGCGTCGTCTCGGCCACGGGCGGTAATCACTCGAGCGTCGCGGTCCAGCGTGCGCGCGACGTCACTGTCGAAGTCGATGGTCAGACGGTTGCTGTTCGCACCCAGGCGACGACCGTTGGCGGCGCCCTCGCAGATGCAGGGCTTGATATCCACGGCGGCGACCGCGTCTACCTTGAAGGGGCCCTCACGACAGAACGCGGCCCCCTCTCTGCCGCCTACGCGGCTCAGCTTCAGAATGGTGTCATTCCCGGCTCCAACGGTGCGCTTCCGGACCTGCACCTGCGTGTGGTCCGCGCCCGCCCCGCGACGGTTATCGTCGATACGCTCCCGGTACAGCTCTCATCCTCAGCCGACACGGTCCAGGGCCTGCTTTCCGACCTCGGCCTGACCGTCCGCGAAGGTGACCTTGTCCGCCCGCCGCTCAACACGCCGCTTACCGCCGGCATGGTCGTCCGCCTTGCCAAGGCGCGGACGATTACGGTGAAACTCGATGGCAAAGAGCAGTCGCTCTACACCCTTGCGGGGAATGTCGGCGATGTGCTGAAGCTCTTGAACGTCGACATGGCAACACTCGACAGCGTCTCGGCCGCACTCGACGCGCCGATCTACAACGGCATGGCCATCAACGTTAGCCGCACGATTACGGCTGAGGAGGAGACCCAGGAGGCTATCCTCCCCACCACGGTCTACGAAGACGACCCGACTATGGCTTCGGGGAAGGTGACCGTTGTGAACGGCACTCCCGGCATTCGCATCCATACCTACCGTGTGACCTACAAGAACGGCGAAGCGGTTGAGCGTGTCGAGATCGGCGCCCCGGTGGTCTCCCAGGTGGCGACACCAAACCGCCAGATCCGCGGTACGAAACCCGTTGCCACCGCGGCTTCGAAACCAACGCTCGATGCACCCGGTTATACCGGCCCGTATACGCGCAAGGTCAATGTCAAGGCCACCTGGTACAACGCGGCTGGCGGCGCATGGAGCCGTGATGATCCGAACTACGGACGCACCGCGACGGGCGTCATCGTCGACTACGGAATCTGTGCGGTGGATCCGTCCTTCATTCCGCTCCACACCCGCTTCTTCGTCCCCGGCTACGGGATGTGTGTTGCGGCGGACACCGGTGGTCTCATCAAGGGTGACATCATCGACCTTGGGTTCCCGGAGAGTGCAGGCGATCCGGGGTGGGGTTCACCGCGTGTCGACATCTACATCGTGGACTGAGGCGCGGGGCGCACCTACGCTGAACGGGTGCCCCCTCCTCGTTTGAAAGGTCCACGTCCCCGGAAAGCGCTCGGGCAGCATTTCCTGCGCGATAGCGGCGTCCTTGCCGACATCGTTCACGCTGTTCGTGTTCCCGAAGGCGGCGTGCTCGTGGAGATCGGTGCGGGCACTGGCCAGCTCACGGAAGTACTCCTGGCTGCTGGCCACCATGTGATCGCAGTCGAAGTGGAAGAGCGGCTCTTCCCGCACCTGCGCCAACGATTCCGGGGCAATCCCCGCTTCACGCTGGTGCAAGCGGACGCCCGGGACGTTGATTTTGGGGTACTCCTGCCTCCCACCCAGCCGTTTTCGGTGGCTGGTAACCTCCCCTATTTCGCTGCGAACCCAATCATCCGGCATCTCCTCGAAGGTGAGCGGAAACCGGCTGAGGCCGTGGTGATGGTGCAGCGTGAAGTTGCTCGCGAGTTGGCTGCAAAGCCTGGCCATTTCTCGATGCTGACGGTTTCAGTCCAGGTCTACTCCGAAGCTGAAATCCTGTTTGACGTCCCACCCGAGGCGTTCGACCCGCCGCCGAATGTCTGGTCCTCTGTCGTCCGGCTCACGTTGCGTGATGAGCCGCTGGTTCCGACGGGCGAGGTCGCGGCGTTCTTCACGCTTGTTGCCAGGACCTTTCGCAACCCCCGAAAGCAGATCCACAACGCACTGACCAGGGAAGTTGGACTTACCGCCGAGCAGGGTGAGGAGGCACTTCTCATCGCGGGGATCGACCGGATGCGGCGCGCCGAGACGCTGGGTATCGATGAGTGGCAGGCGCTACTCTCGGCGACTCGAGAGGTTCGCACGCGTGGCTCCTGAAGTTCTCGAAGCGCCGGCACCCGCGAAGGTGAATCTCGTGCTCGAGGTCACGGGCCAACGCCTGGACGGTTACCACGAGATCGACACGGTCTTGCAGACACTCGAACTCGCCGACACGGTGCAAGTCCTGCTGGGTGGCGCCCCTGGTATGCGGATCACGGGCCCCTGCGCGGCTGGCACACCGGACGATGAATCCAATCTCGCCTGGCGGGCTGCTCTGGAACTCGCCGCACGTTGTGGAAAGTCGCTCAACGGGCTGGGGATTCATATCGATAAGTGGATCCCGGCGGCCGGCGGTCTCGGCGGTGGCGCTTCCGACGCCGCCACGGTATTGCGGCTTCTTGCGCAACGCTGGGGTGCGGCCGAGGAGACTGTCCTCGAATGTGCGAATGCGATCGGTTCGGATGAGGCGTTCTTTCTGGTGGGCGGCACCGCCCGGGCAACGGGGCGTGGCGAACGCGTCGAACGATTACACCAACTCACCTCGCAACCTGTCGTCCTCTTCGTCCCGGAGACGACCATCGAACGGAAGACGGCGCGCATGTTTGCTGCCATCGACCGGATGCCGTTCGACGATGGAAGTGTGAGCCGCGCCTTCACCCACCGCTTCAGAGGGCCCGTCCGGTCGGAAGACGTCTTCAACGCATTCGAGCGCGTTGCCTTCGACCTGTTTGATGGCCTGGCGGCGACGTGGGAGAAGCTCGAGGAACGAATCGGTGAACCGGTACACCTTGCGGGAGCGGGACCCACGCTCTTCTGGATCGGTACCTCGACGGATATGGCCACGCGTGCCCTGAATGCTGCTTCCGGCCTTCAGTGCACGCCCATCCTCACCCGTACGGCGGCTCCCGCATGAGCGCCGTGATGGCCGGCTGGGCACTCGGATATGCGATGTCCATTGTCACGACGGGCGTCCTCATCTTCCTCCTCACGCGGGTCAGTAGGAGTGGCTGGCTCGACACCATCGTTGCCGAGGAGGTACCTGGCGCGCTTCTCGCTATCCCGATGTCCATCGGCGCGATGATCGGTTGGACGATGGTCGGGATGGTGCTCGGCTCGTTCTACGTCGTTGGCGGGTTCGAGAGCAAAGCCAACGGGCTGGGTTCGCCAAGCTGGCAGTTCGCACTGGTGATGTGTGCCCTCGCACTGCTGCCGCTACCCCCGCTGGTGGTGTTTGTTCGCCGGTATTGGTGGCTCTGGCTCAGCCTTTCGGTCCTCTTTGCGGTGATGTTTGGCTGGTTGATGCCGCTCTTGGCCGAGCGATGATATACTGCTGGAAGCTCGTGAAACTCTGAACAATCAGGAGGCGCCTGTGCCGGGCACCATCATCGACATGCACCTGCACACTACGAAGGGCGCTTCTGACTCGATGCTCAACCCCGACGACCTCATCGAAGAGGCGCGTCGCGTTGGCCTTACCGGGGTGAACATCACCGAGCACGACCGTATGTGGGAGTCGTGGGACCTCGGTCCATTCCGCAAGAAGCATGAAGGCATCTTCGTCTCGAACGGCATGGAAGTGTCGACCGACATGGGCCATATCCTCGCGATCGGGCTGAAGGGCTACCAGAGTGGTATTCGCCACCTCGCCAAGCTGCGCGAAGTGGCCGACGAGCAAGGCGCCTTCCTTGTTGTTGCACACCCGTTCCGGCACTTCTTCGACCCCGTGCACTTTCGCCGGGAGGGGAAGGAGCCTTTCACCCTCATGCCTGAAGAGGCCGCAAGACTACCGGTATTTCAGCTCGTGCACGGTATCGAGGTGCTCAACGGCTGCAACACGCCGCGAGAGAACTACTTCGCCTTGCAGGTAGCCAAGGTCCTCGGCAAGCCTGGCACCGGTGGTTCCGATGCACACTCGACGCAGGGCATCGGGTACTTCACCGCTGTCTTCGAGGAGAACCTCGAAGGCCCCGAGCACATGGTGGAACAGATGCACAAAGGGCGGTTCTATCCCGGCCGCGGGCTCAATGAAGGCAGGCTCAACAACTTCTGGGAGACCGCAGAGCCCATTCCGTTCTACGAATAGCCGTGGCTCTGCCTGCACCTACTGCCGGCGAGCCCTATCATCGCTCCGCATGGGACTCAGATGTCGTTAATGCGTGAGAGCTTCGGGCGGCAATGGATCATCATTGCCGTGGTTGCGGGTTTCACCAGCCCGGGGATCGTCCTTCGTTTCGCGGGCATCCATCCTGAACCGGCGCTTGGGGCCGCGATCTTCGGTCTCTCGATCCTGGCCGCCGCATTCCTTCTCAGCTGGACGGCCGAGACGGCCGAACTCGACATCTCCCAGGGCCTCGCACTCGCCATCATCGCATTTATCGCTGTGCTGCCCGAATACGCTGTCGACCTCGTACTCTCGTGGAAAGCGGGTTCCGACCCGGCGGAAGCGGCCCGTGGGCTCGCGATCGCGAACATGACCGGTGGCAACCGGCTCCTCATCGGTATCGGTTGGCCGCTCGTGTTCGCACTCTTCTTCTACCGCACCCGCCTCGGACAACTCGTCGTTGATCGCCAGCGCGCCCTCGAGCTTTCATTTCTCAGCATCGCGACGCTGTACGTCATCCTCGTGCCGCTTCGCCACTCGCTCACCCTCATCGACTCCATGGTCCTGGTCTCGATGTTCCTGATCTATCTCTTCTTCACCTCCAAAGTGGAATCAGAGGAGGTGGAACTGGTGGGCCCTGCACGTGCCATGGGGTCACTCGCCAACTTGCCGCGGCGAGTCCTCGTCGTCGCTGTGCTGGCCTACAGTGCGGTCGGTATCTTTTCCTCGGCCGAGCCGTTCGCCGAATCACTTGTTGACCTCGGGCAGAATCTTGGTGTATCGGAGTTCTTGCTCATCCAGTGGCTCGCGCCACTCGCTTCCGAATCACCGGAGGTACTCGTCGCCGGGATGCTTGCCTGGCGGGGACGCGCCAATGTCGGCATGGGGGCGCTCATCTCCTCCAAGGTCAACCAGTGGACGTTGCTCATCGGCACGCTCCCGATTGCGTTCTCCATTGCAGCCGGCCAGTTTCACTGGACCCACGGGTTGCCGCTCGACGGTCGTCAGCGGGAGGAGATCTTCCTGACGGCGGCGCAATCCGCGTTCGCCATCGCCGTCTTTGCGAACCTTCGCATGGATACGAAAGAAGCCGTTGCTCTCTTTGTCCTGTTCGCCTCGCAACTCTTCATTACGAGTGAGATGGTGCGCGTCTATTATGCAGCCGCGTACTCAATTCTTTGCGTTGTGTTGCTCGTCCTTCATCGGTCCGACCTGCCCGTCACGGTCCGATCGGCATGGAACGTTCTCCGTGGACGGCCGCCCGACGAAGGAGACGTTGATGAACTGCCCGGGGCCGGCTGACACAACCACACGCGATCTCGTTACCCTTGACCCACACACGAGCTCGGGAGGAGCGGTGCCATGTCGATCGAGGAGTTGAGGCCGGAGCAGTATCGAGCACAGATTGCCGGCGGGCGATTGCCATCCTCCACACGCGATGTCGCGGCTCTCGATCACCTCGCGGGACAGGATCGCGCACTCGAGGCGATTCGATTCGGCCTCGATGTGACCGCTGACGGCTACAACATCATTGTCTCGGGCCCCATGTCATCCGGCCGTAACACCGCGGTGATGCAGCTTGTTTCCGCCCTTGCGCCAACCCGGCCAGCGCCGGGTGACTGGTTCTATCTCTACAGCTTTGCCGACCCCTACCGTCCGCGGGCTGCCTCCTTACCTGCCGGTCTCGGTGTGAAGTTCCAGCGAGACATGGCGAGGCTGGCGGAGGCTTGCCGGTCACAACTGCCGGCCGCATTCGAGGACGATTCGTACCGGGAACGGAGCCAGAAGGTGCTCGAACCTGTGGCCGCCCAAAGGGACCGGCTCATCGAGAATCTGCAGCGCGTTGCAGCCGGCCAGGGGTTCACCGTGAACGTCACCCCAATGGGTTTCGTCGCCATGCCCGTCGGGCAGGATGGCCGGCCGCTTGCGCCGGAGGTTCTCGCGAGCCTGCCCCAGGAAATTCGCGAAACCATCCAGGGCAAAGGGGCCGTTGTCGAGGAGGCAATTCAATCCACCGTCCGCGAGTTCCGCCGCCTTGATACGGAGGCCACGGCCGCGGTCGACGCCCTCGACCGCGATGTACTGAAGTTCGTGGTTGGCCATGTCCTCGACGAGTTGCGGGAGGCCTACGGCGCCTATGACGGTATTGGCGGGCACCTCGACGCCATCGAGACTGATATCGCTGAGAACCTTGGCCAGTACAAGGGCTTTACGCGGACAGCGACCCAGCAACTCCCGCCACAGCTTGTCGCCCAGGCGATGGAGGAGCGCGAGCAGCTCCTGCGGCGCTATAGTGTGAACCTTTTCGTAAGCCACACGGACCCAACTGCCGGAGCTCCGATCGTCCGGGAACAACACCCCACGTACTTCAACCTTTTCGGCAGGATCGATTACGAAGCACGAATGGGTGCCCTGACGACTGATTTCACACGGATCCGGCCGGGTTCGGCACACCAGGCCAACGGCGGCTATCTCATCATCCAGCTCGAGGACCTGCTCTCCGATGGGCGGGCGTGGCTCATGCTCAAGCGTGCGCTCAAGACCCATGAGGTGCGTGTCGAGGGGATCGGAGACCTCGTCATGCCATTCCCCAGCGTGAACCTCGTGCCCGAACCGATGCCCTTCCACGCTGAGGTGATCCTGGTGGGGCAACCACAAACAGTCGCGATCGTCGAAGCCCTCGATCCCGATTTCCCACAACTGTTCAAGGCTCGTGCGGAGTTCGAACCCGATGTACCCGCCGATGAGGAGAACACGTCGGCCTATGTGGCCTTTGTTCGGAGGGCCGTGGATACCTGTCCGCTACCACCGTTCAATGCCGATGCACTGGCCGAGGTCGTCCACTATGGCCACCGCCTTGCGGGGCGCCAGGATCGCCTCAGCGCGCGCTATGGAGCGATCGCCGACCTTTGCGAAGAAGCGGCGCGCGAAGCAAGGAACGAGGGAAAGGACGAAGTGACCGGGAGCCACGTTCTTGCAGCAATCGCTGGCCGCCGCCGCCGCTCCAGCATGGTCCCCGACCGCCTGCGGCGAGCGATCACCGAAGGGACCCTGCGCGTCGAAACCGCCGGCAGCGAAGTCGGCCAGGTGAATGGCCTTGCCGTCTATGTGGTTGGAAGCTTCGCTTTTGGTACACCCATGCGTATCTCCTGCCAGACGGGGCTCGGCCGTCGCGGCGTCGTCGCCATCGAACGTGAGGTTGAGCGGAGCGGCGCGATCCACTCGAAGGGGGTGCTCGTGCTGAGCGGCTACCTGATCGGTACGTTCGGCCGAGATCAGCCGCTTGCCTTCACGGCCAGCCTCACGTTCGAACAAAGCTACGATGAGGTGGAGGGTGATAGTGCCTCCTCCGCGGAGCTCTACGCCATTCTCACCTCGCTCGCCGGACTCCCGGTCCGCCAGGACATCGCTGTCACTGGCTCAGTCGACCAGTTCGGACGGATCCAGGCAGTTGGTGGCGTGACCGAGAAGGTCGAGGGCTTCTTCGACGTGTGTCGCGAACGTGGCCTGACCGGGACCCAGGGAGTGATTATCCCTGCCACCAATGTCGTCAACCTCACGCTGCGGCCCGACATTGTCGAAGCGGCTGACGCCGGGAAGTTCCACATCTGGCCCGTGGAACACGTGGAGCAGGGGCTCGAACTACTCACCGGCATACCCGCGGGCACCCGGGATGCGGACGGAGCCTATCCGGGAGAGTCGGTGTTCGGGCGCGTGCTGGCCACGCTCGCGGAGATGCGACATGCGGCGCAGAAACCCGAGAATGGTGAAGACCCACCCCGAGCGTGACAATCGGCGCGGCGATACCACGGCAACTGTGCCGGCCGTGACCTGCACGATGGGAAGCGGACGATCCTCAGACGCGCTGCTCGTGTCCTCCGGTTGTATGGAGAGTCCTCGCGGGCGATAATGTCCTCCGGTAGCCGAAGTGGCGGAATGGCAGACGCGCTACGTTCAGGGCGTAGTGTCCTTCACGGGCGTGCGAGTTCAAATCTCGCCTTCGGCACCAACCTCAGATGCGCCCGTAGCTCAGTGGATAGAGCGTTAGGTTGCGGACCTAAAGGCCGGAGGTTCGAGTCCTCCCGGGCGTACCAATCTCGTGGTTCGGTCTCCCCGGCTTGTTGAATGCACCGCCCCGGCGGGGCTAGACTGGCCCTTCGGGGGCGGTTAGCTCAGTTGGTTAGAGCGCGTCGTTCACACCGACGAGGTCACAGGTTCGAGTCCTGTACCGCCCACCACTCAAGCAGAAACGCCGCTCCCAGCTCGAGCGGCGTTCCCGTATTCGGTGGCGGTGCCCGGAATCAGTCCCGGTCGCCTGGCGGTTCGATACCATCCCCCATCCCCGACCTCGTTGCGGAGCCTCTGGATGGCCATCCCCAGGGCTCGCCCCACTCAGCCTCATATTGCGATGCCGTGGCAACGACCCGTTGATACTGGCGGCGGGAACGCTCGTTCGCGCACAATCTGGCTCGGGAGTACGGGATGCTCCCTGGGGGGACATCTTGGATCAGCGAACTCTGCCCGGCCAGCCCTACCCGCTCGGTGCGACGTGGGACGGCAGTGGCGTGAACTTCGCCCTGTTCAGCGAACACGCTGAACGGGTCGAACTCTGTCTCTTCGACCAGGCCTATGGGGCACCGGAAGTTGTGCGCATCCCGGTCCGTGAGCAGACCGACTACGTCTGGCACGTATACCTCCCCGATGCGCGGCCGGGTCAGCTCTATGGCTACCGGGTGTATGGCCCGCGTGAACCGGAACGCGGCATGCGGTTCAACGGCAACAAGTTGCTCATTGACCCGTACGCGAAAGGCATCACGGGGGCAGTCGAATGGTCTGATGCGATGTTTGGCTACCCGGTGGCCGGTGGAGATAACCGCGACCTCGAGTTCGATGATTCGGACAGCGCACCGGGCATGCCGAAAGCGCTCGTTATCGAACCCGCCTTCTCCTGGGGGGATGACCGGGCACCGAAGACCCCGTGGCACAACACAATTATCTATGAGGCCCACGTGAAGGGGTTCACGAAGCTTCACCACGGCATGCCCGAGCGGCTTCGCGGCACCTACGAGGGCATTGCGCATCACTCGGTCATCCGCTACCTGCAGGAGCTTGGCATCACGGCGGTCGAACTGATGCCAGTGCACCAGTTCGTCAACGATAAACGGCTGGCCGACATGGGCCTTTCGAATTACTGGGGCTATAACTCGATTGGGTTTTTTACCCCCCACGTGCGGTACAGCTCCTCGGGTACCCCTGGCGGCGCCGTCAATGAGTTCAAGACGATGGTCAAAACACTCCACCAGGCAGGGATTGAAGTCATCATCGATGTGGTCTACAACCACACGGCAGAAGGGAACCAGCTCGGTCCTACCCTCTCCTTCCGAGGCATAGACAACGTCGCCTACTATCGCCTCGCGCCCGATAACCCCCGCTACTACATGGACTACACCGGTACGGGAAATACGCTCAACATGCTCCATCCGCGGACAATCCAGATGATCATGGATTCGCTCCGCTACTGGGTGCTCGATATGCATGTCGACGGCTTCCGCTTTGACCTCGCTTCCACGCTCGCCCGCGAACTTCATGAGGTCGACCGCCTGAGCGCCTTCTTCGACATCATCCACCAGGACCCGGTGCTATCGCAGGTCAAGCTCATTGCCGAGCCGTGGGACGTGGGTGAGGGTGGCTACCAGGTTGGGAACTTCCCCGTCCTCTGGGCCGAATGGAACGGCAAGTACCGCGACTGCATCCGGAGGTTCTGGAGGGGTGACCCTGGACAAGTAGGTGAACTCGGGTACCGCCTCACGGGGAGCAGCGATCTCTATGAGGCAAATGGCCGGCGCCCCTACGCGAGCATCAACTTCGTGACCGCACACGATGGCTTCACACTCCACGACCTTGTCAGCTACAACAGCAAGCACAACGAGGCCAACGGCGAAGATAACCGGGATGGGACTAACGACAACCTCAGCTGGAATTGTGGTGCGGAGGGTGTGACGGAAGACGCGGATGTAGTCGAGCTACGCCTGAAGCAGATACGTAACTTCATTGCAACGCTGATGTTCTCCCAGGGGGTGCCGATGCTGCTTCATGGAGATGAGATCATGCGCACCCAGGGTGGCAACAACAACGCGTACTGCCAGGACAACGAGGTCGCATGGCAGAGCTGGGAGCCCACAGCCGAGCAACGGAAGGTGCTGGCGTTTACTCGGGAGATGATCCGGCTTCGGAAACACCATCCGCTCCTTCGAAGGCGTGATTACTTTCGAGGGCGCCCGATCCGTGGAGCGAGTATCAAAGACCTTTCATGGCTATGTCCAACTGGCGGCGAGATGTCTGACGAGGAGTGGAACGACCCACAGACCCGTTGCCTGGGCCTCTGGATGGCGGGAGATGCCTCGCTCACCGACGAAAAGGGGCATCGTGTTGCCGACGACAACCTCCTCATCCTGCTCAATGCAGGCGACCATCCGTGTGACTTCCGCTTGCCGGCTGCGCGTCCGACAGGGCACTGGCTGCTGGAGTTCGACACTGCTCGTGAGCACCAGGAATCGGACGACCGGCGCGTGAGGGGCAGCACGATATACACAATGGCGGAACGGTCGATCGCGATGTTCCGTCACCCGCCCCGGGACTGAACCAGGGGGCCAGGAAAGGCGACATGCATGGATGCGAAGCGCTCCCTGGTTTCCCGGCGGACTCCAGCGGCTAACCGGTCCGGAGTACGAGAGCTTCCCGGTTCTTCCCGGGGGGGTGAGCGATATTTCGGCGTGCGGGCTACGAATGTGATCGTGCGCATGACGGACCGCACCGCACACGTCCAATGATGCATCGAATGCCGGGATATTTTGAACGAAGGCCCGCGCTTCGGCCGCTCGCACGCCGCGACTTCCGGTTGCTCCTCGCCGGGTCGACGCTCGTCAGCCTCGCCATGCCATTCCAGTTTCTTACGCAGGTATTCTGGGTCCAGGCAGAATATGAGAGCCGGGCTGTGCTCTATGCCTCGGTGCTGGCCGCCAGCCGCGGCGCCGCGATGGTTCTCTTCAGCCTCGTTGGTGGTGCGATCGCCGACCGGTTTGAGCGGCGGAGGGTGCTCTTCGCCACTGAGATTGGTTCGCTCATTGCGAATGGGCTCATTGCCATGCTGATGCTGTTCCATCCGTTTGGGCCGGCGACCATTGCCGCCGTGGCGGTGGTAACGTTCCTCGCTGCGGGCGTCATGTCCATAGACTCGCCCGCACGAAGTGCCAGCCTGCCCGCAGTGGCCGGAATGGAGAATATCGGCGCTGCGATTGGGCTGATGACCGTCGCCAACCAGGTCATGATGCCTCTCTCGTTGCCGCTCGTCGGCATCCTGAACGGCATCTTCGCGCCGGGCGTCGTTTATGCCAGTTCGCTCATCTGCTGGGCAGGGATCTTGCCGATGATCGCGATGCTTCGCTATCACAGCGTTGGTGGCGGTGCACATGCGGGCATGTTCTCCAACGTACGCTCCGGAATTGGCTACGCCTGGCGGAGCAGGCCCATCCTTGCTGTGCTCACCGTGGTGGTCGTCATACTGCTCCTCGGTATGCCGGTTGCCACACCGCTTGGGCCGATGTTCGAGATGGACGTGCTGGATTTCACATCGAGCCAGGTCGGCCTCATGGGTGCGACCTGGGGCGTCGGCGCCTTTGCCGCCTCAATTGCATTCACCAGGATGCCGACGCTTGGCATGCGCGCAGTGACGCTCGCCGTGGTATCGACGTTGTTCGGCGTGATGATCATGGGATTTGGTTATTCGCGAATGATCGCCCTCACAGCGCTCTTTGACTTCGGTATGGGCGTCACCATGACAGCAACGATGCTGACCTCATCGACGCTCGTCCAGCACATGGTGGACGACACGATGCGCGGACGCGTTATGAGTCTCTTTCCGTTTGCCCAGGGATTCGCCTACGTCGGTACGCCAGCGGTTGGCATCATCGGTCAACAGGCGGGACTCGCCTTCCTTATCCCTGCACTTGGCTGGGCCACCGTCTTCGGTTGCCTTGCCATTATCACCTGGAATTGGAGGCTCATCGGTGCGCGCGTTCAACTGCCCGCACCCGCGGCATGGGAACCCCCGGCCGCCTGAATTCTGCCACCTGCTGTGCCGGCGGAACAGATAGGCCGGGGCGCCACCGTTCACCGTTTGACGCGGTACAGTGGATGCATGGATGCGCAACCCCAGACCAGAACCGAACACGATGCCATCGGTGAGTATCCGGTGCCGATTGACGCCTACTATGGGATTGACACTGCTCGAGCTGCAGACAACTTCCCGATCAGCTCCCTGCGCCTGCAACGAGCGTTCATCCGCTCACTGGCCGCCATCAAGCGTGCGGCGGCGCTCGCAAACCGCGATCTTGACGCCGTGCCGGCCGAGCTCGCGACTGCGATAGTCCGGGCAGCCGAGGAGGTGAGGGACGGTACCTGGGACGGCCAATTCATTGTCGACGTTTTCCAGACTGGTTCCGGTACGTCGACAAATATGAACGCGAACGAAGTCATTGCCAACCGCGCGAATGAACTCCTTGGCGGCAGCCCGAAAGGTACCTACAGCCCCGTCCATCCGAACGACCACGTCAATCGCGGCCAGTCATCGAATGATGTCATCCCGACTGCTCTTCACATTGCTGCGATGACGGAGATGCGCAGGTCGCTGCTGCCGGCGCTCTACGCGCTCGAAAGCTCGCTCAATGCGAAGTCCGTGGAGTTCCACGACGTGGTGAAGACTGGCCGCACCCACTTGATGGATGCGACGCCGATCAGGCTGGGGCAGGAGTTCCGTGGCTACGCGGGGCAGATCGAGCGGGCCCGCCGCCGTGTCACACTCGCGGGCGAGGCGTTGCGCGAGGTCGCCCTCGGCGGTACCGCGGTCGGGACTGGTGTGAACACGTCGAAGGAGTTCGCTGGCCGGGTGCTGGCGTTCATCACCGAGTCGGAGAACCTGCAGGCGAAGGAGAGCTCGAACCACTTCCAGGCCCAGAGCACCATCGACGCTGTGGTCGAAGCCAGCGGGGAGCTGCGCACCGTTGCGACCTCGCTGGTGAAGATCGCGAACGACATTCGGCTGATGGGGAGTGGTCCGCGGGCGGGGCTTTACGAAATCGCTCTGCCAGCGCTCCAGCCAGGAAGCTCGATCATGCCGGGTAAGGTCAACCCGGTGATCCCCGAGAGTGTGGTCCAGGTCGCCGCCCAGGTCGTCGGAAACGATGCGACGATAGCAATGTGTGGGCAGTGGGGCTTCTTCGAACTCAACACCATGCTCCCGCTCGCCGCATTCAACCTCCTGCAATCGATCGAGTTGCTCTCGGCGGCGGCGCGTGTGCTGGCCGAGAAGT
>WBZR01001594.1_pt1 | contig 27459 bp, 27 predicted proteins | sample 5204231 | NCBI WGS metagenome assembly WBZR01 (sample SAMN12412403, study PRJNA552823) | activated sludge metagenome | isolation source: activated sludge from anammox sidestream of wastewater treatment plant... | place: USA: Virginia | collected 2017-08
GCGACGCCCTGAGCGCGGACCGGATCGAGGTCGGGGGAGGCGTGTTCCTGCAGTCGGTGGACGGGGGCCCTCGGTTCGAGGCGGCAGGAACAGTGCGGCTCCTCGGGGCCAAGATCGGGGGGGGACTGAGCTGCGTCGGCGGGTCGTTCCAGAACGCGACCGGCTTTGCCCTGACCGCGGACGGGATCGAGGTCGGGGGCGCGGTCTTGGTGCGCCGCGGGTTCGGAGCGTTTCCGTCCTTTGGCGGAAACGTCTCGCTCGTGGCGGCGGAGATCGGGAGCCCTTTCCAGTGGCACGACGTCCGAGGCGTACACGGTGTGGACCTGCGCCACGCGACAGCGACGACCCTCGATTTGGGCGAGATCCACTACCCCGAGAAGTGGCAGCTGAACGGGTTCCGTTACCAGGGACTCGCCAAACCGGACCAGGCGCCCAAGGCGGAGATGCTCACCCTGCTGCGCGAGTGCGACAAACAACAGTACTTCCCCCAGCCCTACCGCCACCTCTTCCGGACCCTGCGCGACGCGGGCCACGCGAGGGAGGCGACCGAGGTCGCGGTGGCGATGCGCAAAGAGGCCTTCCACCACGAGCGCAAGGAGCTGACGGCTACCAAGCCCCGACTGTGGCGGCAGCGCATCGGGCTCAGCAAGGCCTGGCAAAGGGTCTCGTGGCTGATCGGCTATGGCTATCGGCCCTGGCGGGCGATCGCGATCGCTGGTGCGCTGTGGGCGGTCGGGACCGTCCTGTACACGTTCGCCGCGTTCGGCCCGTTCTCCGAGGTGATGGGGCCGGTCGAGGGGGACTTGCTCGCGGCGGTGCAGGCGAACCCCGGCCATGATTGGCGGGAGGGCGGCCCTCCGTTCGTCACGGGGCTCTATGCGCTGGACCGGTTCATGCCGGTGGTGGACCTGGGGCAGGCGAGCTTCTTCCGCCCTCGACCCTCGTCATGGTTCGGTTGGGTGCTCGTGGTGTACGACTGGGTGCTAATCGTGGGCGGGTGGGTGCTCAGCCTCCTCTTCGCGGGGGCGGTCTCGGGCCTGATGCGGCGGATTGACAGCGATTCCTAGTCGGCGGGGCGCTAGCCGGTCCAGTGCATCTCCAGGTCGCCGTGGAGGGCCTGTATGTAGTTCAGCTGGGCCGCGTGGTACATGGTGTGGAGCGCGAGGAACGAGGCGACCTCGTAGGGGGAGCTCGGCCCGCGCGGGGTGGTGAGCTCGGCGAGCGCCCCCTCCCTACCCCTCGCCTCGACCGCCGCGATCACGGCCTCGCAGGATTCCCGAAGCTCACGGGCGCACGGTTCCTTCGCGCACATCTCAGGCGGCGCGACGACCCAGCCGTCGAACTCGAGCGCGGCCTCCTCGCCCGCGATGCGACGGGCCATCGCCCGGTTCACCAGGGCGACCTCGTAGGTGAAGTCGTAGGCCGATCGCGACTTGCCTTGCCGAAACGCGAGCTGTTCGTCCGACATCGCGGCAAGGTCGTCCAGATAGCGCGCCATCGCGCCCTTCATAAGCTCGATCGCGCGGTCATAATGTTGTAGGTCTCGCATGGAATCCTCTGTTCAGGGAGCCAGGTTTGCGCGGTTCGCGCTGGCGATACCCTACCTCTTGCTGGCCGCGGGGTGCGCGTTCTACGAGCCGCCCCAGACGGTCTACACCGCCCGGCCCGATGAAGTCTTGGCCCAATCCGCCGAGCAGGCGAGCGCTGACGGGACCACGGCCCCGCCTCGCGAGGGCACGCCAAGGCCGGGCTTGGAGGGCCGCCCTGGTACGGTGCCCAACACCCCAGGGCTAGCCGAACCCGCACCGACGACGGCCAACCCAGGAACCCCGGCACCGCAGATGCCGCAGTTCGAGCCCGTCGAGCCCGCGATCTTGCAAGACCGCCTCGCCGCCATCGCCGAAGCCCTCGCGAAGTACACCTCGCAGCACGACGGCAAGCTTCCGGAGTTTACGAGCGGGGGATCGTTCCGCAGCGCGGTCGTGGCTCTGATGCAGGATGCTTCGGCGTGGCCCGCGGGCACGATGATCGTGCCTCGGGCGATCTCGGGGATGAAGCTCGACCAAATCCCGAACCGGTCGGAGACTCCCCTGCTCGTGGCAGGCCCCCTAGGAACGGACGGACGGCGCTACGGCATCTTTGCCGACCTCACGGTGAAAGTAGTGCCCGAGCAGGAGCCGGTCGCCCCACCCAGGCAGCCCTCGGAAGTCCCGCCGACCGGGGTGGACTTCTAGACTTGAAGGTACTCGTCCTCGGCGGCACTCGATTCGTCGGGCGGGCGATGGTCGAGGCGCTGCTCGGTGCTGGCCACGAGGTCGCGCTGTTCCATCGGGGCCAGAGCGGGCCAGGGCTGTTCCCAGAGTGCGAGCACATCCTCGGCGACCGGCGGGAATCGCTGGGCAAGCTGGCGGACCGGTCATGGGACGCGGTCTTCGACGTTTGCGCCTACATCCCGCGGGAAGCCCGCATGGCGGGCGAAGCGCTGGCGGCGGGCTCGAGCTGGTGCCTCCTCGTCTCAACGATCTCAGTCTATGATAACACCGGCGGACCCGGGCCAAACGAGTCGGCGGCGGTCCTGTCGCTTGACGACCCGGCGACCGAGACCGTGGACGCGGAGACCTACGGCGGGCTGAAGGCGCTGGTGGAAGCGGAGGCGCACGAGGCGTGGGGCGATCGGCTTGCCGTGGTGCGTCCGGGGATCGTCGCAGGACCGAACGACCCGACAGACCGGTTCACCTATTGGGCGACGCGATCCGGGCCGACGCGGGTGCCGCCCAGGCTCGAGCAGCCGGTCCAGGCGATTGATGCCCGCGACCTTGCGCGGCTGTGCCTCCTGCTTGCCGAGGGGCGGATTTCGGGGACTTTCAACGCCTGCGGGGAGCAGACCACACTCGGAGGGATGCTCGCGTCGTGTGGGGTCGAACCGGTCGAGGACGCAGCGGCATGGGAGCTTGGCCTGCCGCTGGTATTGCCCGCGGACGGTTCGAGCGACTTCCTGTTCCGTTGCCCGTCCGACAGGGCCCGGGCGCACGGACTGGCCAACCGCCCGCTCGCCGAGACCGCGGCCGATACCAGGGCTTGGTGGGAATCGCAGGGCCGCCCTCCGCTAAAGACCGAGCCCGCCTAGGGTCCGGCCGCCAGGAGGTCGGCCCGCCTCGCCTGCCAAATGCCTCGGCCGAACGTCCCGACCGAGACGACGTTGCTCCCGGAGATCACTTGAATGTCGTTGACCACGGTCGTCGGCAGGTTCTTGCGTACGGACTTATAGGTTACGCCCGAATCCTGGGTCACATAGACTCCGAGATCGTTCGCGACCCACCACTCCTTTACCGACTTTGGCCAGAACTTGAGCGCGTTGACAGGGAGTTTCGGCAGGTCGCCGGTGACGTCTACCCATTTCCGTTGGGCCTCGGCTTTCGTGACATCGTCGCACACGAAGATCCGCTTGGTTACGCGGTCGCGGTCTTGTCCCCCGAGAGCGACAAGCACCCGCTTGTGGTTGAGGGGATCCACCGCGATCGAGGTGACAGGCAGGCCCGCCGCGTTATCAATCGCCGGCGCCCCTTTGTCAATCCGCACCTGGGCTCCGTCGAGGTTCGGGAAGTCGCCCAGTTTGAACTTGGTGAGCCAGACCTGGCCGTCGAAGGCCCCGCTGTACACGAAGTAGCTGGGGATACGATCGTTCGTGGGCGAAGTGGCAAGGCACACGACCCTGCCCATCGAGACTGCGCCAGGCACGACCGCCCACGCCGCGGTGCTGAACCGGAAGTAGCGCAAGCGTTCGAACGCCGTGTAGACAATGCCGGACGACCACGAGTCGAACAGGATGGGCGGGAAGATTACGGAGCTGTCCCCTTCGCGCGGGCATGGCGATTCAAGGCGCGGGTTCTCCTTCCAGTCGTCCGAGGTGTAGAAGAAGCTGAGGCTGCGCCCAGGCAGCGCATATCCCGCGGCCGCTTGGCGCTTCGTGTCGTGCTTGCTGATGTCTACCCACCCTCCGTCCCCTAGCGAGCATGGGTTCGACCAGTTCTTGTTGGCACCGAACGAGGCGCCGAGCGCGAATGGAGTGCAGTTGTCTTGCGCCCCACCCAGCAGCTTGCCGTGGTCGGCTCCGCCCACGGCGATGTGATAGAACTGGGTCAACCCGAGCTTCGGGTCGTTCTCGCGCGTCATGTAGTTCTCGATGGTGGGCCGGAATCGGTTGTCGAACGTGACGCGGTAGATCCCGCCGTCCGACCCGATGTAGGCGACGTTCGTCGCGGTCGGGCTGAACGTAGCGGCTTGGAAGTCGCGGTGGATCACGCTCGCCGGGGTGTCGTCGCCGCTGAACTCCTTCCATTTGCTGGCCGCTTGGTCTTCCAGGACAAAGACCTGGACGCCGCCGGCGATCACGATGTCGAGGTCCTTGCCGTCGTCGGCTTTGACCGAGCCGACGGCGAGCAGCCAGTTGTAGTAGTGCTGGTTCCAGGCTTCGGGCCCGATGTCGCCCGTGACTTCGGTCCAGCCGGCCTTGGTCTTGCCAGCCTCGTCGCTGCGCCAGATCTTCTTGTCTCGAAAGGACATGAGGTAGACGGTGTCAGGCTTGGTTGGGGAAGCCTCGACGAGGTAGGCGTGGGTCCCGCCTGCCGCTGTGGCGGGGGTCGCGAGCTTTTGCCAGGTCTTCCCGTCGTCCCGCGAGCGTCGCAGGTCGCTGGAGTTGAGGGAAGTCGCGTAGTAGTACCGTCGGCCGGTTGCGGCGCTGAGCGCCCCCGTGGCCAGGTCGAAGAAGTTCTCCTCGTCGGCGACCGCGCGCTTCCACGCTGTCCCGTCGTAGCGCCAGAGCCCGTTGGGGTTCTTGCCGCTAGCGAGCGCGTTGCCGTGGCATACGGCGGCGAGGGCCCCTTCGGCGTCTTGCAAGGGCGCGATGGCGTTGACATGGCCTCCGTGCCGGATCGTCTCGCCCGCCGCGGTCAAAGTACCGAACTCGGCGTTCCCGGTTTGCGCCCAAGTCCCCGCAGTCTTGTCGAAGATGTAGACCCCGGACGTACCGAACGTGTTTCCTGGGATGAAGAACGGTCCGATACTCTGGGCGTTGTGCGCATCGCCCGTCCCAAGGTAAAGGCGGTTGCCTTTGCCTGCCAGCGAACCCACCATAAGCATGGGGAAGAGCTGGTCTGCGAAGGGGGTCCAGACCGTGTTTTGCGTGCCGCGCCAAACGCCGCCAAACGACCCTCCGAGATAGACGGTCGGGTTCGCCCCTGGCTCGACGGAGATTCCGTTGACCCGGCCCGAGATCGGCTTCGTGCCGTAATAGTTCGCGCTCGGGACGTTGAGGTTTTTCGGGCCTGCGTAGACCCAAGCGTCGGCTTGGGGCTGCGCCACGAACGAGCCTGCCCGCGGCGGCGACTCGGCCCTCCACGCGTCCAGGATCTGGCCGTAGTCTACGACGCCGCGCTTGTCACCCCGGAGCGACAGCCAGTACTGAAGCCCGTCTTGCGCGGTGGGGCCGGCATGGACAGTCGGCGAGGGAGCAACCGTCGGGGCACGCGGGACGGCGAGCCACACAGCGCCCGCCAGAGCGACCGCTGCGCCAAGGGCTATCCACTTGGTGTTCCTCACTTACTTCCTCCTGCGAACGACGAGGAGCAGAAGTGCCCCGAGCGAGGCAAGCAATGCGGGCTCGGGTGCGGCGAGGCCGCTGAAGCCGGAGCCGCCGATACCGTTGAATACGCCGATCTGCGCGGGCATATGGAGCGTCCCTTGGATTGTCGCGCTGTAGAGGGAGTTGGAGCCCGCGATCACGCTCCCCGGGCCGCCGGTCGCGATGTAGACCGTGCCGTCGTCGGCTTGGGCCATGCCTCCTACCTCGCCTACGGCGCCCGGCCATAGGTCGGCTTGGACCACGGTCCCGCTTCCCGCATCCACGTGCTGAACCCTCCCGGATTCCCGGTCGAGGCCGAACAGCACCTCGGCGTCGGTCGTGCCGAGGGTCCAGCCGTTGATGTCGTAGTCGCCCGAGAGTGTCCTTTTGTCGGACACTGCGCCGGTTCGCACGTCGAGCTTGAACATCCCAGGGTCGCCGGCATCGAGCAGGCCGGAGCACCAATATTCGTAGCTGTTGGGTGCGGTCGGGGCCATTGCGCCCTCGAACACGAACGTCCCGGCATCGAGGCCAAGGGGCCGGATCTCCGTCGCGCCCGCCGTCTCAGGGTTGATTTTGTAGGTCTTCGCGGCGGTCCCGGTCGAAAAGCCGTACAGGAACCCGTCGGGGCCCATCTGGATGTCCGCCATGAACGGGATCCGCGTCGCGCCGATGCGGGTGACAGCAGCATTCGAGGGGTCAATCCTGTAGAGGTCGCCGTTATCCCACAAGATCCCATAGAGGTGTTGAGAAGCTGCGGCCAACGGGATCGCGAGCAGCGTTGCTGCGGCTCCTAGGCGAAGCACTTTTCGGGAGGCGAGTCGGTAACGCATCGTCCTGCCTTCTAACAGATCCTACCACGCTAGTAGTGTTACTGCTATCGAATGTGGATTTCTTAGCCAGTGTTTCGTTTTCGACTACTTGGCAGGAGAAGCCCAGCACTTGCGCATCAAGATGCCGATCACGATGGTCATCAGGCTGCCCTTGGGCACGTGCTCTGCGTTCGTCAGCATGACTACGGCGAGCGAACCGGAGACGCAGAACCAAATCAGATCCCGTAGCTTGGCGGGAGACTGTCTAGCTGACGATCCCCAGCGGCTTCGCCGTCTTCCACCCGCCACGGGTGAAGTCGGGCACGTCCACGCTGCGACCCCGCGAGGCCACAGAGACCTCGCTCAGGGTGCCGACCGAGGTCCATGCGGCCCCATCGTAGACGCTCTGGTCGAGTGGCAAGCCCTCGCGCAGGCACTGCACCGCGCGCCACCACATGACGAAGTCCATGCCACCGTGCCCGGAGCCCTTGGCGAGCTCGCCGACCTTGGCCCAAAGCGGGTGCTCGTAGCGCTCGTAGAACGCTTTGAGCTCATCGCCTTCCTGCCACTGGTCGGTCGAGGGCGAGCGGCCCTCGATGACGCACCGGTTCGGGAAGCCGCCCCAGACTCCCTTGGTGCCTTGGAGCAGATTGAGGCGGTTATAGGGCCGCGGGAGCTGCTCGTCCCACTGCACCATGAGCGTGCGCCCTCGGACGGTGCGGACGATGGTCGTATTGATGTCGCCGCAGACGAAGGGCTTTTGGTTCCACTTGTGCTCCGGCGGAAAGTGCTCCTTAGCATAGGCTGCCCGTGCCCGACTGTTCGAGCTCACCGAGGAGAGGAAGTCGAAGCGGTCGCCCCGGTTGATGTCCATGTATTGAGCGACCGGACCGAGGCCGTGGGTCGGGTAGAGGTTGCCGTTTCGCTTCTGGTAGTGGACCGTGCGCCAGGAGCCGGTGCCTCGCTCGACCTCGTTCATCTGGCCCCGCAGGTCGTGGATGTAGGCTCCTTCCCCGTGGAGGATCTCGCCGAAGACGCCGTGGGCCACCATATTGAGCACGAGCAACTCCTCGCGCCCGTAGCAGACGTTCTCCAGCATCATGCAGTGCTTTTGCGTCCGTTCCGCGGTGTCCACGATGTCCCAGCACTGGTCGGTCGTCATCGCCATCGGGACTTCGACGAAGGCGTGCTTGCCCGCCTTCATGGCGGCAATCGCCATGCGAGAGTGCTCCTCCCAGGGCGTGGCGATCACGACCGCGTCCAAGTCGTCGCGGTCCAGCATCTTCAGGAAGTGGTCCTTGCCTTGGGTGAAGATCTCGGGGCTGGGTCTTCCCGCGTCCGTACACTGTTTGGCGGCGCGGGCAGCCCAGTCCGGATAGAGGTCACAGATCGCCTTGATCTCCACGCCGTCGAGCTTGAGGAGGTCGCCCACGTGCCCGCTTCCCCGAGCCCCGACGCCGATCATGCCGAACCGAACTTTGCTCATGGGGGCGGTCGCGAAGGCATCGAGCGACTTTGCGCCCCGTGGTCGGGCCCGCTCTTGGGGCAAGGCGGCGGCTGCAATCGGCAGGGAGAGAGAGATGCCTGCGCTCGCTGCGCGGCCCAAGAACTGTCTGCGATCCATATCTGAGGACATCACACCATGTTAGCCGAGAAGGGCATCGGCTTCGCTTGCATAGGTTTGGAAGGGGTCGGGCATTTCGAGGTACCGGCCCCGGTCGAGCGTCACCCCGGACCAATCGAAGAGGTATGCCGACCGCCCCTCGCCCTTGACTACGGATCGAACGAGCTTGCTCCGTCCCAGGGCGCGCGTGTCGTTGGGCGGATCCACCTGGGCCAAGGCGATGTTCGCCTCGCTCACGATCCTTCGGCAATCTATGGCGTGGAAGAGGGACTTCGCTGGGTCAATGTTGTGATACTCCAGGTCCACGGAGTGCAGGGCGGGATCGTCCCAGCCCACCCCCGCATCCTCCCGATAGGCCTCGAGGACGTGCAACTTTGCCACCCAGTCGAGCCTATCGCCGAGCTGGAGGGGATCGGCCGAGAGTTGGTCCAGCACGGACTCCCACTCCGTCAAGATCCAGTCGGTCTCCTCCGACTCCCCTCGAAAGCCGAGCGCCAAGCTCAAGAACTCGCGTTGGTAGTCCACGGCACCGATGCTCGTCCCGTCGGCCAGGCACACCGGCCATCGGTACGAACGGTCTCGGCTCACCTGTCGGAGGGCGACGAGAGGCCGGTCCAGGATCAGCCTCTCGGGGATTCTCCCTTCCTCTGCGAGGCGGAGCACGAGCGAGGTCGTGCCCACCTTGAGCGCCATCGCATACTCCGACTGGTTGGCCTCGCCGAAGAGCAGGTGAAACCGGTTCATCCCGTCGTGCGAGTAGAAGTGCTCCCACTTCGGGTTGATCAGGGCCCGGTTGAACCGAACCCGACTCGCAACGGTCTTCAGGATGTGGTCCGCTCGCTGGCTGAGTTGGAACTCGACCGAATCGTCCGGAAGCGCGTGATAGATTTGACTGACCCAGATGTAATCAATCGGGTTTGCGGAAACCGCTCCGAGGTTGGGCCTTCCCGTGGCCGCGAGGATGTGCCCACCGACCCTGCCTGTCCCAGCGAAGATCTGGCGCGTCACGAGAAAGCCGATCACGCCAGGGGTCCGGGCTGAGATGAAGTCCTCGTCCATCTTGACGAGGTAGTTCTCGTGACAGCCGAACGTGTGTCCCCCAAAGTGGTCGATGCTGTTGTTGTACACGTCCACCACGTCCCGAACGCCGAGGTCTTGCAAGGAACGTACGATCAGCCTTTGCCCGGCGCGATCTTGGGCGACCAAGTCGCGCAAGGATCGGCACTCCGCCGTGGCGTACTCGAGGTGGCTCCCCACGGCGTCAATGTACAAACGCCCCCCGTTCATCAAGAAGCCGCCGGACTCGGCAGGCTCAAAGACCTCGTCTCGAGCGAGCAGGTCTATCGCCCCTAGCTTCAGGTCGTGGAAGACGTGGTCCTTGATCGCTTCCACGGCGCCCTCTGGTGCGCCATAGCCCGGCTGGACCAGGGTGCCGAACTCGGTCTCGATGCCTATGATGCGGTCTGCGGCGCCTCGCGCCATGCCTCATTCTAGTATGGACCGAGTCCCTAACGCTGGCCTGCTTGCACCCTTGCACCAGTACACTAGGCTCACGAGTGAGCGAACTCAGCCCACGCAAGAAAAGAATCCTCGAGGCGGTGGTCGTCGAGTACGTCCAGGCGGGCGAGCCTGTCGCCAGCGACGTGGTCGTGAGGAAGTACGAGCTCGGGGTCCGCGGGGCGACGGTGCGGAGCGAGATGGCCGAGATCACTGAGCTTGGCCTTCTGGAGAAGCCGTACTCGAGCGCCGGTCGGATCCCAAGCGACAAGGGATACCGCTACTATGTGGACCAGCTGATCGTGACGAGGCCGCCGACCCACCCCGAGAAGCGGAAGATCGGGGAGGCCACGAGCGAGGAGGACACGCTCAACAACTTCTTGGCGAGCACGGCCCGCGCCCTCGCCCATATTACACACCTGCTCTCGGTCGCCACCGTGAACCGGAACCGCGAAGCCCGAGTCCGCCACCTGTTGATCACGGGCTTGAGCCCTGGTCGGTGCCTGCTCGTGATGGTGATGGAGAACGGCCATGTAGAGAACCGCATGGTCGAGACCCCGGTCGAGACCGACCTCACCCACATTGCGGCCGTGAACGAGGCGCTCGCCAGGGCGTGCAAGGACCGTTCGCTTCGCGAGCTCGCTGTTCTCTCGGTGCCTAAGGGCTTGGACAAGCTCGCGACCGCGGTCGCATCGGCGACGATCGGGGCCGTGAAGGCCGCAGCCAAAGAACTCCAACAAGGAAAACTGGTGGCCGAAGGACACGAGTTCGTCCTGGCTCAGCCCGAGTTCATTCGTGAGGAAGAGGCTGCCCGCGAAGTCCTTGACGGGATTGAGGACGAGAATGCGATCCGGGCCTCCCTCGGTCGGACCGGCATCTCGATCGGCTCGGAGAACCCTGACAAGCGCTTTCGGCGGCTGACTGTGATCCAAGCGCCTTTCAAGGTGGGCGGCCAGGACACCGGAGTGCTGGCCCTGATCGGCCCCACCCGGCTCGAGTACGACCGCGCCATCTCGCTCCTCGATTTCACGGCCAAGGCCCTGGGCGCGGCCCTGGACGACCTCACCGCTTAGGAGGCGTCGAAGAGCGAGGTGGCAAGCCCGGTGTTCACCTTCACGTTCTGGTAGGCGGTCGAGCCTGCGAACTTTCCTTCGGCGTTGTTCACGGACACCTTTCGCGGAACATAGATCCCGCCAACCGCCTGGAGATCGGAGTACGTGAACGTGGCCATCAAGTAGCCGCCAAGTTGGGAGTACCACTCGCGCTTGGGGGTGTACTTCCGTTGAGGATCCACCCAGACGCGGTTGCGGCTCGTATCGTCGAGCGAGGGAAGGTACGTAAGGTCGAAGACGAGACACCCTTTTAGGTCGCCGCGCGACTCGGTCCTGACGAACTTTGCTTGGAACAGTCCCTTGAACAGCGATGGCGTCAAGAGACCGAAGTCCAGCGGGGTCTGGCGCTTTCCGGGCGCCTTGCTCAAGTCCTCCCGCTGCCGGAGCCCCGTCCTGGGAACGGAAACGAGCCTCTTCGTCCCGTTCACGATGTAGAAGATCTTTGTATCGTCCACGACCGACTCCATCCGCAGCATCATCGGCTCTTTGAGCCAAACATTGGACGAGGAGAACCGGTAGGAGACCGAGAAGTCCTGGTTGATCTTCTTCAGCTCGGACTGCTTGGCGCTGAGGACCTTGGCGGTGAAACTGAGGTCGCGGAGCCCTGGCTGCACATAGTCGGTGATCGAGGGTTCGGCCGCGGGCGCGACCATAGCGGCGAGAGCGAGAACCGGTCCCATATGTAGTGGAGACGTTTCAGATTGCCCGGTGGCACGCCGGGCCCAGGCCATCACGGGCGGCCCCTGCTGTCACAATAGGGACCGTGAACCTGGACCGGCTCGAAGCCCTGATGGGATCCAAGGCGTCCCGCCAGGAGCGGCAGGCACGACTTCGGCCGATGGGGTCCGTCGAGGTGGTCACGGTCGCGTTCGAGGTCTGTCAACAGAGCGCGATCGTCGCGTTCAAAGCGAGCGCCGGGCCCGTCATCGCCGCGCTTGCCACGTTGCTCTTCGTCGTTGAGGTGGCGGTACCGGTCGCCTTGTTCACGCCTCGCAACCGACCCGTGGATCCCTTCGCCCCCCTGCTCGCGGTGGGCGCGGCGGGGATCGTGTGCGTGGTCATCGCCGCCTGGGTCTACTCTTCCGTCATGGACACGGTCCTGCCGATCGCGGCGCGACACCTGACCGGCGAGGCGCCCCCTGCCAAGAGAGGCTCGTTCGGCACGGCCCTGCTCGGGTCGTCGCTCCTGCTCGGCCCGTTCTTTGGCGGCCTGTTCTTGATCTTCTTGAGCGACATCGCCTTCGTCGGCAAGCAGGGGGTCCAAGCCTCGATCGGGGTCTATGGCTTCTTGCTGATCGCTTTCGGTGGGCTTGCTTGGCTGTTCGGATTGCAGGCGCTGAGCCTTTCCCCCGTGGCCGCGCTCGTGGAAGGGGCCGGGCCCTTCCGCTCCCTCGTGAGGGGCTTTGCCCTAGGGAAGCGAACTCGTGGAAACACCGGGAGCCCCATGACCTTGATGGGCGTGTTCCTCCTGGTGCTCGCCATCACGGGTCTCTCCGGCGCCCTCCTACTCTATGCCCTCATCCCAGGAGAAGCCCTTGCCGCCACCCCCTTGGGATCGAAGGGCTCGGAGCTTCTCACCTTGTCGGTAAGCCTCCTTCCCTTCCTCGCCGCAACCATGGCGGTGCCCCCGCTGTGGGCGAGTTGTGCCGTGGTGACCTACTTTTCTCGCCGAATCGCGGTGGAAGGCTACGACATCGAGGTCGTCGCACGCGAAATGGGGATGCTCCATGACAAGGGCTAGCCTCGCGCTTCTGTTCTCGCTAGCCGCGGCCCAGTTGGCTTGTGCGCAGCACGATCCCCCCGAGGAGCTGGTGCCGGGGACCACGCCCTACAAACAGATGGCGGCCGCTCGCGACAGCCTCCGCCAACCGCCTCCGGGTCCGGACTCGAAAAAGAAGGCGCAAGAGATCCTGAGCGCCAGCAAGTATCGTGACCCGGGCGCGGTGGAGCCCAGGGAGCTGCTCAAGTCCACGAGGGGCGGGGCCCAGGGGTTCTTCGAGAGGCTCGGGAACGCGATCGGCCGGCTCATCGGCTCCCTTTTCACAACGAGCGGGCCTGGAGGTGTCCTGCCGGTGCCACCTTGGGCCTGGATGGGCATCGTCGCCATAATGGTCGCTGGCTTTGTCATCGCTTGGCTTCTCGATCGCAAGGGCAAAGCCCGCCTTGCCGCCGACCTCGTCGAGTCGGGGGAGGAGGGCCTCACTGCGGACGAATGGCTCGACCGGGCCGATATCCTCGAGGGCCAAGGGTTCCACCGAGACGCTTTTCGGTGCCTTTACGTCGCCTTGCTCGTGAGGCTCTCCGAGTTCGACATCGCCCCGTTCCGCAGGTACGAGACGAATTGGGAGCACGTACGGAGGGCCGAGCAGAGCTCTCGCTTCCCCAAGATGCTGGACCTCCGAGGCACCACGCGGCACTTTGACGAGTACTGGTACGGGCGCAAGCCCATCAACAAGGATGAGGTCGCGGTCCTCCGAAACCTCTACATCCGGGCTTATCGGACCTTGGAGGGGAGGGCGGTGTGAAGGGCCGGACGCCCTTCCTAGTGTGGCTCGTCGTGGCAGGACTGGCGCTGGTGGCGGCTTCGGTATGGGAGTTCCAAGCCGAGTTCGAGTCACGACCCGTGACCTCGAACCCCGGCCCCAGCGGCACCGAGGGCCTTGCCCAGTTGCTTCGGCAGAGCGGCTTCCCGGTGCGGATTGAACGTTCTGCCCGCTACAAGGCGAGGCGTGGCGAGGTGGTGGTCGCGATCGCCCCGACCTATAGCAACCCCATGGCCGAGTTCTTCCAAGCGGTGGAGGAGGGCCAAGGCACGAACGACCCGGACCCTGAACCGTCCAGACTCTTACAAACCTTGGCGCGAGCGGCCAACGGAGGGGCGACCGTGGTCTACGCCGAGGTCCCAGAGAGCTTGGACGACGCCTACGACTCTGTGAGCACCGCCAATGTCGAGTCCAAGTTCCCGCAGGAGCGAGAGTTCAAAGTGTCCATGAGCAAGGATGCGGACGACCCTGACGAGAGCTGGGTGGCGAACTCACAACCCTACGACTGGTTCAACCACGATAGGGTCGGCTGGTGGGTGCAAGTCCGTATCATGGGCAAGGGCCGCGCCGTGATTGTCGCGGACGGGCTCTCCGCGACGAACCGCTATCTGGATGCCTCGGACAACGCGGACTACTGGGTCACGATGCTCGCCACCCTGGGTGGACGCGAGAACGGTGTCCTCTTTGTGGACGCCCTGGGCGGCGACGAGAGCACTCCTTCCCTGCTCGCCTCCCTGGGACCGTGGGCGGTGGCCGCGCAGTGGCACGCGCTGTTTGTCTTCGTCTTGGGAGTGTGGTGGCTCGGCCAGCGCTTCGGGTCGCTGCTGCCGAGCGTGGTGCGGGACGTCACTTCGAGGGCGACCACGGAGGCACTGGCGACCGTCCTAGCCGCGGGCCGGCAGTACGGCACCGCCGCGCGGATCATCGCGAACAACCGCCTGATCGCGATCCGCAGGGCCCAAGGGTTACCGCCCTCGACGACCCCGCAGCACGTCCTGGCCACAGCCCCCACTTCGGTGGCGGAGCCGCTGGCCCAGGCCCTCGCCCTCCCTGACCGTGCCAAGGCTGCGGCGGCTCTGAGCCTCGTGAAGCAGTTCGACGAGGCCATTGTCGCGACCAATGTTCTGCGTTTCAGGCAGTAGAATCTACCCATGGTTGCAAGATGGGCCTCAATCGTGCTAGCGCCCCTTTGCGTGTGCGCGACCGCGCAGAGCCCGGCTCCGAGCGTGGACATGGGCAAGGCACGTTCGGCCTACGAGGCGGCGATGGCGGCCAAGCCCAGCCAGAAGGTCTGTGATGCCTGCATTTGGTGGCACAAGGTGGAGGCGGCGCTCAATCTTGCGAACAGCTTTATGTACTCCCCCGACCTTGCGCCCAAGGACAAGTATCCAGCCGCCCTCCGGCTCTATCGCGCCGCGCTCAAGCTCGACCCTTCGCTCCGCGAGGCCGAGGTCGGAGCCGAGACCATCGTCTCCATTTATAAGGGCATGGGCCGCGAAGTTCCGGAGTAGGCAGGCTTGACAGACCAGCGCGACCCGACGACCTCGGCACAGATCGAAAGGTTCTCCCGATACCTGGCGCTCGCGGCGGTGTTTCTCGCGGGACTTCCCACGCTCGTCGGGCTCATCTCGACACCCCCTGGCTCGACCTACCTCGGGCACCAGCTCAACCTGGACGACCAGATGGTCTACGCCGCATGGATGCACCAGGCGATGTCGGGCCGTGTCCTGTTCGAGAACCTCTTCACCACCGACGCCCAGCCCTCCCTCACTTTCCACCTCTTGTTTCTGCTCATGGGTTGGCTGGCGAAGGTGATCGGCATCGTAGGCTCGATGATCCTGACGAGGCTTGTGCTGACCTATGGGTTCGTCCGACTCTTCGGCAAGTTCCTCGTGGAGCTCGGGCTCCCGGTCTTCACGGCCAAGTTCGCGATCACGATGGCTTGCTTCGGGGGAGGGGTGGGCTATCTCATGTGGGAGCGCTTTGGCGAGGCGGCACGGCATGCGCCTGCTTGGCTGGCAGCGATCACCGGCGGGCGCGCCCCAATTGACGTGTGGCAGCCCGAGGCCTTCGTCTATCCCTCGATGCTCACGAACGCGCTCTTCATGGCATCGCTTTGCTTGATCGTGGTCGTGCTCCGGCAGGTATGGCGGGCCCGCGAGTCGTGGTCGGCGGTGCCGCTGGGGGCGATCGCCTACTGCGCCCTCATGAACATCCACAGCTACGATGCGCTGTTGTTGTTCATGGTGGTGGCGGTGTGGCTTGCGGGACTCCTCGCCGCCAAGCAGGCGACGCTTGCTTGGTTTGCGCGGATCGCGGTGATCGGACTGGGGGCCGTTCCGGCTGCGGGCTGGTTTCTTTACGTGTTGGCCCGCGACCCCGTCTTCCAGGCGCGAGCGGCCACTCCGACCTTCTCGCCCAGCTTCGCGCAGGTCGCGCTGGGCCTGCTCCCCTCCATCGTCCTAGCGGTCGTGAGCCTCTTAGTCACCAAGACTGGCAAGGGACGGATCGCGGGAGTGATCAGCGTGGTTCTGATGGTGGTCCTCTGGGTCGCGCTTCCTGGCGGGACCGAGGCGATGCAGCTCGATCCTGTGACCTGGGCCGTCTTCTTCGCGGCGGTGGTGGGAACGGTCGTGCTCGCCGTCGGGCAAGACCCCGCGAAGACGATGCTGCTCTCGTGGGCCCTGGTGGCAATGGTGGCTCTCTACTTCCCCGCCATGTTCCAGCGGAAGCTCTCCATGGGCCTCATCGTGCCCTGGGCGACCTTGGCCGCGTTCGGACTGGCCTCGGTCATCGAGCGCGTGGATCGTAGCGCACGGAACATGGTGGCCGCGCTCGGTCTCGTCGTGGCCTGCGCCTCTTCCATCCTTTGGCTCCAGCGCGAGATCTCCTTCCTTCGCGACGACGTGTCGAGAACGTCGGTACACTCGGTGTACTACTCGCGGGATGCCACGCGCATCCTCGCCAGGCTCTCCGCTGTCCCTGGAAGAAAGGTGGTGCTCGCGATGCCGGGGGTCGCCAACGCCGACGGCCCTGCGGACTTTGGACGGCCCATCATCACGGATCTGAACCCAGTGCTCTCCGGGATGGCGGGGGCGACCACCTTCGCGGGCCACTGGAGCGAGACCCCTCACTACTCAAAGCGAAGGAACCGTTTGACCGCCTTCTTCCTCGCGCAAACCCCGGTCCAGGACCAAGAGGCGCTCCTTGCCGAGACTGGCGCCGACTACATCGTGCAGCCCAACCCGGATGCATTCCGGAGCGTGGAGAGCAAGGATGGGGCGAGCCTGCTCGCCGATCTCAGCCGGTTCGGCACCAAGGTCTACGATGGGAGCCAGCTGTGGCTCATCCAAGTCCGGCAGCCGCCGACCCCGGCTCGGCAGGCGGAGTGACGGCCGGGGGTTCGGCCGAGCCGCCAACGGGCACGGGTGCCTTCACCGCGGGCTTGGCGGGCTTGCGCGCGCTGGAGTTCCTTCGAATGATCGTCGGCCCTCCGGAATAGATGGACTCGAACGTCTGCACGCGACTCTTGCCGGCGGGGTCGGTCACTGTGCGGGTCGTGACTGCCTTGGAGCCGGAGCCTCCTCGATCCTCGACTCGAGACGTGCCTGGGGCCAAGCCCTTGTCCTCGACGTACTTGACGCCTCGCGACCAACTCGAGACCGTGCTCTGTGAGATCTCGACCTTCGGCTTCGCCGCCTTGGTCCCCAGAACCGTGAACGTAATCTTCCCCTTGGCGACCGAGGCGCAGAGGGCGATGGGGAAATCGTACGGGTTCTTGAGCGCGAGGTCAGGAAGTGGGAAGCTCACGGCAGCATCGCGGCCACGCGGGACGTAGGGTACAGGGAGCGAGTGCGGCGAGCGCGAGGCGATGTCGAGTCCTCCGAGCAGAGCTGCGTTGAAAAGGGTCGTGCTCACTTGGCAGATCCCACCGCCGACATCTACATCGTGGCGGCCCGCGACGTAAACGCCCGCGACCTGGTAGCCCTTCTCCTGAGTCCTGCGTCCCAAGAGCCCGTTGAAGCTGAACGTCTCCCCCGGCATGAGGACCGTCCCGTCAATCCTCGCTGCCGCTACCCGAATGTTTCCCGCTCGGGGGCGGTTGCCTTCCGAGAAGCTTGTCGTGAACGTCCCGATCGCACCGTCAATCTTGGCGAGGTCCTCGGGAGTGACGGCCGTGGCCGCGGGGACAAGCGGGAGGCGTGCAGGCTGGTCGGCGAGCAAGGCTTCGGAGACCGAGGCGAGCATGCCGTCCACGTCCAGCTCGAGCCCGGCGTCCTCGAACGTTCGCTCGATCTGGCCGCGCACGAGGCGGACCCGTGCGGGCTTTTTCCTTCCCAAGGCGGCACGCACCGAACTCGCCAAAGGCTCAAGCTTGCCTCTCTCGATTCTCAGCACGGGAAGGATCGTGTTGGCCTCGGGCTTCTCGGCATCCAAGCGCTCGCGGAGCACGCCCAGCACACCTTGAAACGGAACCCGGGCCAGGGTGCCCTCGCGATCCAAGGAAAGTCCGAGCTCGGCGACCGAGCGCACCGAGCCAAAGGGCTTGCCATCGTGCTCGAACGTGATCTTTCGTTGGGCAAAGTCCGCCCACTTCTTCTCCAGAAGGCTCTCAACCTCGGCACGGTTGCTCCCCCCGGCGTCCATGCCCCAGACCAGCGTCCCGACCGGGGCCACCGGCTCGAAGCGGGCCGAGAACACCCCGCTGAAAACGAGCAGGGCCGCGCCCCCGGACCCCATTGCCATCCAGACCCGTGAGCGCGCAGCCTCCTTCCGGGGCTTCTGCTTCGCTTTCATTCCGTTGCTCAAGGGGTTAGACGGTGCCGGGTTCCCGTTTGGCGTCCGAGACCCAGGAATGGATTCCGGTATTCTGGCTTCCATGCCTGGGCTCGTATGGTTCAACGGTTGCACCACTCCGCTCGAAGACGCGCAAGTGCCCGCGGCGGACCATGCCCACCTCTATGGGGACGGGCTGTTCGAAGGGATCCGGATCTATGGCCGCAAGGTCTTCAAGCTCGACGAGCACCTAGACCGGCTCTACCACGGCTGCCGGGCCCTGAAGATCGGGATGGAGCTCGACCAAGCCAAGCTCCGGGCGATCGTTCTCGACACCTGCCGCAAAGCGGACATCTCCGATGGCTACATTCGCCTCAACGTGACCAGGGGCACGGGCCTCGGGCTCGATCCGCGGGCCGTGAAGACCCAGGCCAACGTCATGGTCATGGTCAGTTCCCTCGCGCTCTATGCGCCCGAGATGTACGAGACGGGTCTCCAGGTCGTGACGACGGCCTGGCGGGTCATCCCTCCCGACTCGCTCGACCCTCGGATCAAGTGCATTGGACGCTATGCGTCCAACATCCAAGCCAAGCACGAGGCGAACCGGGCGGGCGCGGGCGAAGGCTTGATGCTCAACGCCCAGGGCCACATCGCCGAATGTACGGGCGACAACCTGTTCCTCGTTCGCGGCGGCGTGGTCTCGACCCCCCACCCGTCGTGCGGCATCCTGCAAGGGATCACGCGCGACACGATCATGGCCCTGCTCCGAGCCGAGGGAGTGGAAGTCGTCGAGACATGGCTTACCACCTACGACGTGTATCGGGCCGAGGAGGCCTTCCTCACCGGCACCGCGGCGGAGGTGATCCCGATGGTGGGCCTGGACGGTCAACCTATCGGCGATGGAAAGCCCGGCCCCATGACCAAGCGTGCGATCCAGCTCTTCCGCGGCCACATTGGTTCCGGCGTTCCCTTCGACGCGTGAGAATCTGGCTCACCGACGAGCTTGGAACCCGGCCCGCCGACCTGGCGGGCTTGGCTCGCAAGACGGGCAGCACGAGGCTGGATCCGCTTCTGCTCGCGCTCGTGCGCAAGCCGACCCCTGGGGCGCCTTGCCCCGCCTGCGGCTGGACCCGCGAGCAGTATCGCAGCACGGGCCTCCTGGGTTGCCCACTCTGCTACGAGGTCTTTGCGGTCGGCGCCCCGGCTGAACCGCTTCCGCCCTCGGGCACGTCTTCTGAGGGTGGGATCGGGTAGGGTGACCTTCGTGCTGAAGCGATTTGTCCATCTTCTAGCTACGATTTGTGTGCCTGCCGCTTTGTTCGTCGCATCGGGTTGTGGCGGATCGGGCGGTGGGGTCGTGGTCGGCAAGAACCCGTTCGTGATCTTCGTGAACGCGTCCTCCAATGCCGGGACCCTCCTTTTCTCGTTGAATGACGAGCCCAAGGGCGGCAACCTTGCCCCGCTCAAGTCCTCGGCCCCTGTCCAGGTCGAGTTCATCAGCAACGAGGACGGCGGCTACGATGTCGCGGTCGAGGCGACCGACCGCAGCGACATCTTCGACTCGCAGGTCAACACCTTCGACCGGGACAGTTCGACCGTGGTGGCGGCGTTCGGTCTCAAGGCCTTCGGCGCCGAGGACGAAAAGCGGCTCCGCCTCGCGATCCTCTCCGTGGACAGGACCGCGCCGACCGGCAACCGAGCCCGGTTCATCGTGCTCCACGGTTACAACCTCATGGCAGGTTTCGACACCCCAGCTATCAACTTCCTCAGTGCCGACCCGACCGATCCGGACAACCTGGACAACCCGCAGTTCTCGCTCACCGACATCGAATACGGCACGGTTCGCGCCATCGAGGTGGACGTGGACCCGAACCCGGCCAACCACCTGGTCTGGGTCGTCCGGAGGGCGGACGCGGAGGCAAGGCTGAGCACACCGGTCGCCCCCAACCCAGCGATCAAGGCCGGAGGGATCTATCTCGTGATCGTGAGCGGGCTGGAAGACGCCGACGCCGACACGCGCGACGCCACAGTGACCTTCGTTCCCATCCCGCCGAACGAGTAGCCCACCCGCCAAGATACCGGGGTATGATCCTTGACACTGCGCCCCCATGGGCGCAGTGTCTTTTCCGATGCCGCCTAGCCCCCGCGACGAGTCCCAAGCCGAGAAGCGGTGGCTACAGGCCCTCGCCAGAGGGGACGAACGCGCCCTCGCCGCGATCTATGAGATCTACGGGGAGAAGATCTATCGGTATGCATACCGGATGCTGGGAAACCGCAGCGACGCCGAGGACGCGACCGCCGAGACCTTCCTGCGAGTCCTGCGCAAGGCGGGCGAGCTCAGGGCGGACGGGGCCTTCAAGACCTGGCTGTTCCGGATCACTCGGAACCTCTGCATTGACAAGATGCGGCAGCACCGCCTGCTCGAACTTCCTGGCGATGCGCACTATAATGGGACTGAGGAGCGGGCCGCGCTCAAGGTGACCGTCCACCAAGCCTTGGACGAGTTGCCTATCGAGTACCGGGAGCCGCTCATCCTGTGCGACCTGGAGGACGTCTCTGCCAAGGAGGCTGCGGCCACCCTGGAGATCAGCGTCCCGGCACTCAAGTCGCGGCTGTACCGCGGACGGAGGGCGCTCCGGGAGCGACTGGGCGGGTCAATGGAGAAACTATCATGAACGAAACCTTGGAGCGACTACTCGATCTTTATGCCGGGGAGGAGCTGGACGAGGAGGCCCGCGAAGGCTTCTTGCGCGCCATCCGGGAGGACCCGAGTCTCCTGGGTCGGGCGAAGGACCTGTGCCGAGTCGTCGAGATCCTGCACTCCGACCCGGGCCCCGAGTTCACGGAAGAGACCAGTACGAGAATCCTTCTTCAGATGCAGCTGCGGGGTGCGACCCTCGGCCCTGCCCGTCCGTCCCCAGAATACCAATGGCCGCTCCCACTATAACCAGACCGACAATGAACCTCTCCTGCGACAAGAAGGCATTCCAAGCCGCCCTGAACATCGCCTCCGCCGCGACGAGCCAGCGGACCGCCCACGTGTACCACCAGTCCATCAGAATCGTCGCCGAGGACGCCAAGCTCACCCTGACCGGCAATGACGGTGAGATGTGGGCGACCGCCTCGTGCCCGGCCGAGGTCGGGGATCCGGGCGAAATCTGTGTGCAGCAACGGCTCCTGGCGGAGATCGTCGGAGTCTTGCCCGAGGGAACGCTCGAACTCGAGCTCCGAGGCACTCAACTTTGGCTCCGGCTCGGCCACGGAGAGTGGCTGCTCACGACCTTCCCGGCGGACGAGTTCCCGCCCGAGCAAACCGTGTCCGAAGGCGCCTCGCTCACCCTGCCCATGGGCGAACTGAACGCGGCCGTCGAGAGCGTGATCTATGCTGTCTCCGACGACTCCAGTCGGCAGCACCTTACGGGAGTTCTCTTCCAGTACGACGGTAACGAGCTCTCCCTCGTAGCCACCGACACCCACAGGCTCGCGGTGAAGCGCCTGCGGCGCGAAGGGATCGGCAACAACGTGGACGCCATCGTCCCCGCCAAGGCGCTCCGCGCGATCAAGCAACTACCCGTGGACGCCGAGACCGAAATCGTGCTCAGGCTCGATTCTGAGCGGCTGAGCGTGGACGTTGGCTCGGCCAGGGTCGTGACCCAGCTCCTCAGCGGCCAATATCCAAGCTGGGAGCGCGTCGTGCCGCGAGAGTTCACCCGGCAGTGGACCGTGGATCGCAACGAGCTACTCGACAACGTCCGCCGAGTCCTGGTCATCGGGAAGGACAACGCAAACCGGATTCGCTTCAGCGGCAAGGACGACCGTGTGATGATCAGTGCCCGGAGCGAGGATCGTGGAGAAGCCAACCAAGAGATCCCCGCGATCAGCCGGAACGGGGACGTTGAGATCGCCTTCAACGGCCGCTACATCGTAGACGCGCTCATGGCGATGCCGGGCGACGGAGTCGTAGCGGAGCTCACCGAGCCTTCCCGGCCCGCGGTCATTCGCCCCGCGGAAGGCGGCGAGGACCGCTTCTGCGTGGTGATGCCCATGGCACTGAGCTAGCCCCGGTCTGCCTTCTCGATCTTGCGCAGTGCGTTGCACTGCCCCAGGTGGTAGGCGGCGTGGATCGCGATCTTCATGAGCGTGTCGAGGGACTTTTCCTCAAGGGAGTCCCCCTGCTCAAGGGCGAATTGGTAGGCGGCCCGGAGCCCTTCAACGAACTCTCGTCGGTCGGAAGGCCACTCGCCGGGCCGAGCTGCGCGGAAGTCCTCGCGGCACACTTGCCTCCAATCCTGAAGCGGCCCCAGCCCGAGGCTCCCGAGCCACAGTCGTTGCCAACGGCATGCATGGGCGAGGTTGGTCGCGAGGGAGTACGGCACGCCTGGAACCTGACGGAGCGCCGCATCTTCCCTTACACGTAGTGCGCCGGAAGGGGTGGGGATGTCCCAACCCTCCAAGATCTGCTGAAGCATTCGGGCGACCGGGTGCATGGTTTCAGCCTACCGTCCTGGGCACACTAAACCCCAGGAACCAGGAGCCGTCAGAACCCAGTACCCTGAGGCAAGGACATGACACTTACCGCGCTCACCACCCTCATCGCCGCCGTCACGACCACCGGTCTCGGCCTCGTCGCTAACCTACAAGAGAAGGTGCCGGGCACACCGGGCGCGAAGGCTGGGATCGCCAGGAAGGCAGGCAAACACGCACTGATGGGCCGGTTTTCGGAGGAGATCGGGCTCACCGATGGCCAGAAGGCGCAAATCCAGGCTCTCCGAGAGAAAGCCAGGGCCGAGATGCAAGGCCTCGGATCCCAAGGCAGCCCGGATGCGAGGCGCGCAGCTTGGAAGGAGATGCGCTCCCAGTATCGTGAGCAGTTCCAGAACATCTTGAGCCCGGATCAGAAGGCCAAGCTCGAAGCGCTCAAGGCAGAGACCAAGGCAAAGATGGCCGAGCGAAGGGCTGCATTCGAGAAGGAGCTCGGGCTCACCGAACTCCAGAAGGCCGAGATCGCACGGCTCAAGGCTGAGATGAAGTCGAAGGTGACGGAGTTCAAGTCCAAGGGCACGCTCGACCGGAAGGCGATCCGGGCCGAGATGCAGAGTTTCCGAGCCAAGCTGGACTCCGTGCTCACCGCCGAGCAAAGGGCGAAGATCGCGGAGGCGCGAAAGTCTAAACACGGGAAGCGGTCTCGAAAAAGCTCCGCCCACGGCACCTCCCGACCGGTCAGCGTTTAGCCTGCCGTGCAGTGCGGCGAGTAGCGGCCCCTCTGGGGCCGCACTCATTTACCCTCGTTGCTGAAGGAGGACTCGGACGGCGTCCGCCTGCTCTGGCGTGTCCACCGCGACCGGTGTCGCCTCGCCCTTGCTCATCCTGATCCGAACCCCGTGCTCGAGGAAGCGCAACTGCTCGAGGGATTCCGCGATCTCGAGCGGGGTCTGGCTCCATGTGGCGAAGGCTTGGAGGGCCTCGCGACGGTAGGCATAGAGGCCAACGTGCTTTTTCAGAGGTTCGACCCTAGGGTTCCGCGCGAACGGTACCGGATAGCGACTGAAATAGAGCGCAAAGCCATCGAGGCCGGTCACAACCTTGACCACGTTAGGATCATCTTCCTCGCCTTCGCCTATCTCGCCATAGACCGAGCCCATCGCGATGGAAGCGTCCTCGAGCAACGGGTGGGCGCAAGCGGCGATGCTCGCCGGTGCGACCAGGGGCTCGTCGCCCTGGACGTTGACGTACACGTCCGCCACGACGGTTTCTGCCACCTCTGCGATCCGGTCCGTCCCGGTTGGGCACTCATGCGAGGTGAGCACCGCCTCGATCCCCATGGATCCACAAGCCTCCCTGATTTCCATGTCAGGCGTGGCTACGATTACGGTGTCGGCGACGCCCGAAGCCTCGGCGGCTTCAGCAACCCAGGCGACCATGGGCTTGCCGCAGAGATCGGCGAGCGGTTTTCCAGGGAAGCGGGTGCTCCCCATTCGGGCAGGTATCACGATGGCGCACCTCACGGGCGCAGGATACTTCCCTACGCCGCGGGCTCAGGGACGGCGGCGGGGTCGTCTTGCTCCTGAATCTTGAAGACTGCGGCCGCCACTAACGCGCCGACGAGCGGACTGACGATATAGACCCAAAGATCCCTCCAGGAGGCACCGAGGTCGGTGCCGGTCAGAGTCAGCCCCAGGCCGACCGCAGGGTTGAACGAGCCGCCCGAGTAGGGGCCCGCGGCATAGGCCCCGGCCAAGACGGTGAACCCGATTGCCAGACCGTACATCCAGTTCCCCGAGGTCTTCTTGCTACAGGCAACGTTGAGCACCACGATCACGAGGGCGAACGTGAAGAGCGCCTCGACCCAGGCCGCAGAGGTCAGCTTGACGCCTGGCCCTGGGGCGAGCCCGACCCCGTGCCCGACCAAGGAGTAGCCTGCGTAGCTCCCGACGCACCCGCCAACAAGCTGCGCGAAGACATAGGGGACGAAATCTTTGCCAGGGAGCTTCCCTGCCACGACAGCAGCCAGGGACACCGCCGGGTTATAGTGCCCGCCGCTCACGTGGCCACCCATGTACACCATCACCATCAAGATGCACCCGATCGCCACCGGTGCCATTGTCCCGGCACCGTTCACCGAGAGAACGATGGTCATGACGAGGAACATCGTCCCAATGAATTCGGTCAGAAGCTTCTTCATCCAAGCACCCTATCTCCGAGGACGCTCATGACGGCACAATGGGAGCGACCCGTTGGAAACTACGCGATTTGCCCCGAGCCCGACCGGCTACCTTCACCTTGGCCACGCCTTCGCCGCTTGGGTAGCGCGACAATTGGGGCACCGCATGCTCGTGAGGATCGAGGACATTGACGGCACACGCTCCAGTGAGGCGTTCACGCAGGCGATCCTGGAGGATCTAGCTTGGCTGGAGATCGCATGGGACGGCGAGGTCGTGCGGCAGAGCGAGCGGATGGAGGCATACCGATCAGCGGTCGAGAGCCTGCAGTCCCAGAGTCTTCTCTACCCGTGCTTCTGCACGCGCAAGGAGATTCATGCATCGGTCGAGGCCCCTCACGGCCCTGCCGGATCCATCTACCCAGGCACATGCCGGGAGCGCACCCCTGCCGAACGAAACCGCCTTGTACGCGAAGGGAAGCCCTACGCCCTACGGCTCGATGTCGGGGCTTGCAAGTTGCCCCCCCTCTTCTGGGAGGACTGGAACGGGAAGCGACACACCACGGAGCCGTACCGGTTCGGCGATTTCGTCGTGGCCCGCAAAGAGACCCGGACCAGTTATCACCTCGCGGTCGTGGTGGACGACTCCTGGCAGGGCGTGAGCCTGGTCACGCGGGGTAAGGACCTAGAGGAGGCCACCCACGCGCAGTCCGTCCTCCAGCACGTTCTCGGGATCGCTCCGCCTCGCTATCTCCACCATCACCTCGTGACGGACAAAGAGGGGAGGCGGCTAACCAAGCGGGATGGCGATACGGCGATCCGGCTCCTGCGCGAGCGAGGCTGGAGCCCCGAGCGGGTCTGGGCCGCGGTCGAGCGAGGTCTGGGTCGCCCTAGGCGGAGTGTAACGGGAACCTAGCGCACAGATCCTTGACCTTGGCACGGACGCTTTGCAGGGCGATATCGTCCTCTCTTCCTTTCAGCGCTTCCGAGACCCATGCAGCGATCAGCGCCATTTCTTGCTCTTGCATGCCGCGGGTGGTCACGGCAGGGGTGCCGAGCCGAATGCCCGAGGTTACGAAGGGCTTTTCCGGATCGTTGGGGATCGCGTTCCGGTTCGTCGTGATGTGAACGCTGTCGAGGACGGTCTGGGCGAGCTTGCCGGTCACGCCATAGGACCTCAGGTCCACGAGCATGAGGTGCGAGTCCGTCCTCCCAGAGACGATGCGGAAGCCCCGCTCTGTCAATGCCGCCGCGAGCGCCTGCGCGTTCTTTTTGACTTGGGCCGCATAGAGCTTGAACTCAGGCATGAGAGCCTCGTGGAACGCCACCGCCTTGGCCGCGATCGCATGCATGAGGGGCCCTCCTTGCAAGCCAGGAAAGACGGACATTCGGAGCGGCTTGTCCAGTTCCTCGTCATCGTAGAGGAGGATGCCGCCCCTGGGCCCGCGAAGCGACTTGTGGGTCGTGGACGTGATGACCTGGGCGTGCCCCACGGGCGAAGGGTAGACGCCACCCGCGATCAGCCCCGCGTAGTGGGCCATGTCGCACATGTGGAGGGCCCCGCACTCGTCAGCGACCCTGCGAATGAAGGCGAAGTCGAACTCGCGAGAGTAGGCGCTGGCACCGCTCAGTAGGATCTTGGGCCTGGCCTCGTTGGCGAGCTTGCGCATCCCATCATAGTCAATCGTCTCGTCCTCCTTGAGCCCGTAGCTGACGATGTCGTACATCTGGCCGCTGAAGGCGACCGGCGACCCGTGGGTGAGGTGTCCGCCGTCGGCAAGACTCAGCCCCATGAGCCGGTCCCCTGGCTTGAGGAGGGCATGGTAGACCGCCATGTTCGCCTGTGCCCCGCTGTGCGGCTGGACGTTGGCAAACCGAGTCCCGAAGAGTCGGCAAGCGCGCTCGATGGCGAGCTCTTCGACCCTGTCCGCGTTCTCGCAACCCCCGTAGTACCGCTTCCCGGGATAGCCTTCCGCATACTTGTCGGTCAAAACCGACCCCATCGCCTCGCGCACGGCCGAGCTGGCGACGTTCTCGCTGGCGATCAGTTCCAAGCCTTGCTCTTGGCGTGCGGTCTCCGCCTGGAGGGCGGCGGCGACCTCAGGGTCCACCTGGGCGAGCGCGGTTTGTCGGTCTGCGCGTGTTGCGAGCGGCATCGCACTAGTCTACCGAGGGTCGGCCACGGGTAGAGTCCCGGACATGAGGTCGAGCCTTCTCTTCCTTCTCTTCGCCGCCGTCGGATGCACCTCGGGATCGAGCCCCACCTCCGGCACAGACGCCCCCGAGAAGACGCTCCGCATCGCCGTGATTCCCAAAGGCACGACGCATGAGTTCTGGAAGACGGTCCATGCCGGGGCCGCCGAAGGCGCGAAGAACGCAGGAGTGGAAATCATCTGGAAAGGCCCGATCAAAGAGGACGACCGAGAAAGCCAGATCAAGACCGTGGAGGACTTTATCGCCCAGAAGGTGGACGGCATCGCTCTGGCCCCGCTCGACGACACGGCTCTGCGGCAGCCCGTCCTCGAGGCGCAGGACGCCGGAATCCCGGTTTTGATCTTCGACTCCGCCCTCAAGCACGACGACATTGTGAGCTTCGTCGCCACCGACAACCACGCAGGCGGCATGATTGCGGGCGAGGAGATGGCAAGGTTACTGGGTGGCAAGGGCAAGGTGATCCTCCTTCGCTACCAGGAGGGTTCGGCCAGCACGACGGAGCGCGAGGAAGGATTCTTGCACGCCATGAAGGAGGCAGGGATGGAAGTGCTCGTTTCGAACCGGTATGGCGGGGCCACGGTCGAGTCAGCCCAGACCGAGGCG
>WBZR01001602.1_pt1 | contig 27377 bp, 26 predicted proteins | sample 5204231 | NCBI WGS metagenome assembly WBZR01 (sample SAMN12412403, study PRJNA552823) | activated sludge metagenome | isolation source: activated sludge from anammox sidestream of wastewater treatment plant... | place: USA: Virginia | collected 2017-08
TGATCCTCCTTCCGCTCGCCCCGGGAGAATCCTCCGTGCCGGGGCCGCAGAACGCGATCGTTTCGCTGAAGCGGCCCATGGTAGCGGCCCGCACGCGCCAGCGCCAGACCTAGCGTGGCCCTGCGGCGAGCTCCTGGAGCGACGGGCCGACCACGCCGAGGCCGTAGGCGGAGGAGCGGCCGGCCGCCCGCAGCGCCCGCTGGTAAGCCTCGACGACGGTGTCGCCGCCCGCCATCACCTCCCCGGTCGAGCGCATCTCGGCGGCCCGGTCGGCGGCGCCGGGGAAGCGGTCGTCCGGGAAGATCGCCTCCTTCGCCCACGCGCGCGTCGGGCGCGCCTGCGCCGGCAGCCCGAGGCTCGCGAGCGGCTCCCCCAGGAGCAGCCGGCAGGCGAGATCGACGAGCGGCACCCCGGTTGCTTTCGCCACGAACGGCACGGTTCTCGACGCGCGCGGATTCGCCTCGAGCACGTACAGCTCGCCGTCTCTGAGCGCGAGCTGGAGGTTGAGCAGGCCGCGCGCCCGCAGGCGGCGGGAGAGCTGGCGCGCGAGCGCGCCGATCTCGGCCTCGAGGGCGGGCGTCACCGACGGGCCCGGGATCACGCAGGCGGAGTCGCCCGAGTGCACGCCCGCCTGCTCGATGTGCTCGAGGATCCCCGCCACCCAGGCGTCCTCACCGTCGCAGAGGACGTCGACGTCGAGCTCGAGCGCGTGCTCGAGGAACTCGTCGACGAGCGCCGGCTCGTGGAGCTCGAGCTCCTCCGTGGAGCGCACGACCCGCATCCGCCGGCCGCCGAGCACGTAGTGGGGACGCACGAGCACCGGATAGCCGATCCGCTCCGCCACGATCACGGCCTCCTCGCGGGTGTCGGCAATCCCCCAGCGGGGTGCGCGCAGCGCCAGCTCCTCCAGCACGAGCCCGAACTTGCCGCGATCCTCGGCCGCGTCGATCGCGGGCAGCGGGTCGCCGAGCAGCGGCACGCCCTCGGCGGCGAGCGCGTGGGCGAGCCGCAGCGGCGTCTGGCCGCCGAGCGTGACGACGACGCCGAGCGGCCGCTCGAGCGCGCAGACGTCGAGCGCCCGCTCGAGCGTGACCGGCTCCAGGTAGAGCCGGTCGGAGGTGTCGTAGTCGGTCGACACCGTCTCCGGGTTCGAGTTCAGGAGCACCGCCTCGTAGCCGAGCCGGTGGAACGCCTGCGCGGCGTGGACGCAGCAGTAGTCGAACTCGATCCCCTGCCCGATCCGGTTCGGGCCGGAGCCGAGGATCAGGATCGTGCGGCCCGAGCCGGCCGGCGCGACCGGGTCGCCCGCCTCGTGTGAGAGGTAGTAGTACGGCGTGCGCGCCTCGAACTCGGCCGCGCACGAGTCGACCGCGAGCCGGCCGGGCAGGTCGCGGCGGCCGCGGACCTCGCGCTCCTCCACCCCGAGCAGGCGCGCGATGCGCGCGTCGGGCAGGCCGAAGCGCTTGGCGGCGGCAACGTCGCCGTCCGCGGCAAGCCGGCGCTCGGCCTCGCGGATCGACTCGAGCTCGGCCACGAAGTACGGGTGCAGGCCGGGGATCTCCGGCAGATCGCCGCCGTCCTCGCGACCCTCGAGCGCCTTCAGGAACGCCTCCGGGAAGGTGCGCCCGAGCCCCAGCGCCTCCCCCACCGCCCGCATCTCCGTGCCGAGCGCCGGCTCGGCCCACGGGAACTTCTCGAAGTCGAACCGCGGCGCCTTGACGGCCACGTAGTCGAGCGCCGGCTCGAACGCCGCGCTCGACGCACCGGTGATGTCGTTCGGAAGCTCGTCGAGCGTGTAGCCAACCGCGAGCAGCGCCGCCAGCTTGGCGATCGGGTAGCCGGTCGCCTTGGAGGCGAGCGCCGAGGAGCGCGAGACGCGCGGGTTCATCTCGATCACGTGGAGCTCGCCCGTCCCGGCGTCGTAGGCGAACTGGACGTTCGCGCCGCCGGTCGCGACCCCGACCGTGCGGGCGCAGGCGAAGGCGCCGTCGCGCAGCCGCTGGTACTCGGGGTCGGAGAGCGTCTGCTGCGGCGCGACCGTCCAGGAGTCGCCCGTGTGGACGCCCATCGGATCGAGGTTCTCGATCGAGCAGATGACGACGCAGTTGCCGGCCCGGTCGGCCATCACCTCGAGCTCGAGCTCCTGCCAGCCCTCGACCGAACGCTCCACGAGCACCTGGTCGATCGGGCTCAGCTCGAGCCCGCGCGCGACGCGCTCGCGGAGCTCCGCCTCGGTGCGACCGAGTCCGCCGCCCTGGCCGCCGAGCGTGAAGGCCGGCCGGACGACCGCCGGCGCGAGCCCCGCCGGCAGCTCGGCGAGCGAGCCGACGACGACGCTCTCCGGCACGGTGAGCCCCGCCGCGACGACGGCCTCGCGGAACGCGAGCCGGTCCTCGGCCCGGCGAATCGCATCGAGGTCGGCGCCGATCAGCTCGACACCGAAGCGGTCGAGCACGCCCGCCTCGCCGAGCGCGACTGCGAGATTGAGGGCGGTCTGGCCGCCGAGTGTGGGCAGGATCGCGTCGGGCCGCTCCCGCTCGACGATCGCCGCGACCGCGTCCGGATCGAGCGGCTCGATGTAGGTCGCGTCGGCCCAGTCGGGATCGGTCATGATCGTGGCCGGGTTCGAGTTGACGAGGACGACGCGGTAGCCCTCGGCCCTGAGGACGCGGCAGGCCTGGGAGCCCGAGTAGTCGAACTCGCAGGCCTGCCCGATCCGGATCGGCCCGGAGCCGACGATCAGGATGCTGCGAAGGTCGGTGCGCTTCGGCACGCGTCGGCGATCCGGTCGAAGAAGGGGATGGCGTCGAGCGGCCCGGGGGCCGCCTCGGGATGGAACTGGAGCGAGGCGAAGCCGTCGCCTGCGAGACCCTCGACGGTGCCGTCGTTGAGCGAGAGGTGGCTGACCTCGGGCGCGTCGGAGGCGCCGACGGCGAAGCCGTGGTTCTGGACGGTGACGAGCACCCGGCTCGTGTCGCGCACCCGCACCGGGTGGTTGGCGCCGCGGTGGCCGAACGGGAGCTTGTACGTGCCCAGCCCGAGCGCGAGCCCGAGCAGCTGGTGGCCGAGGCAGACGCCGAACAGCTCGACCCGCCCGAGCAGGTCGCGCACGGTCCGGATCGCCTCCGTGAGCTGCGCGGGATCGCCGGGCCCGTTCCCGACGAGGACGGCGCGGGGCCGCAGCTCGAGCACCACGTCGGCGGCGAACGTGGGCGGGCAGACGTACGCCTCGAGCCCCCGCTCCGCGAGTCGCCGGACGATCGAGCGCTTGCAGCCGAAGTCGAGCACGGCGACACGCGGCCCGGATCCTTCCGAGTAGGGCTCCCGCGTGCCCGCGAGCAGCCCGAGCGGCGGATGGGCGAGCTCGGGCTCGGCGAGCGCCCGCTCGTAGTCGATGTGCGGCTCGGCGAGCGCCCTCGCGAGCAGCTCGCCCGGCTCGGCCTCCCCGAGCGCGCAGCGCATCGCGCCCTGGGAGCGGACGTGGCGGACGACCGCGCGCGTGTCCACCTCCTCGAGCGCGACGACGCCCCGGCCCGCGAGCCAGCCCGCGAAGGCCGGGCGCAGGCGGCGGGCGACCACCGCGCGCGTCCAGATGCGATCCGACTCCATTCGCCCCTCGTCGACGCCGTAGTTGCCGACCAGCGGGTAGCTGAACGTCAGTACCTGCGCCGAGTAGCTCGGGTCGGTAACGGCCTCTTCGTACCCCGCCATCGCGGTCGTGAAGCAGATCTCCCCCGCGGCGACGCCGGGCGCGCCGGCGGCGCGACCCGGGAAGACCGTGCCGTCCTCGAGCACGAGCTGAGCGGGGCGAGTTGTCTGCATAACTACTCTCAAGATCGCATAATACGCAATAGGATGACTCCGCGCACCCGGCGACCCCGGAATCCGGGCGAGCCGCCGCACGTAATGGCATAACATCTCTACTTCATGCATAATAAGCGTATGGTTCCCGTCGCCGTCGTCGGCGCCGCCGGCTACTCCGGCCAGGAGACGCTCGATCGGGTGCTTGCGCACCCGGGACTCGACCTGGTCGCGCTCGGCTCGGACACGCTCGCCGGCCGGCCGGCGAGCGCGCTCGACCCGCGCCTCGCCCGCAACGGAGCCTCGCACGCGCCGGCGTTCGTCACGAACGAGGAGGCGCTCGCCGCCGGGGCGGAGCTCGTGCTGCTCTGCCTCGACCACAGCCGCGCGGCCGCGCTCGAGCCGCCGGCGGACGGCGTCGTCGTCGACCTCACGGGCGCCCACCGGCTCCGCGACGCCGACCTCTACGCGCGCTGGTACGGCTTCGAGCATCCGAGCCCGGCCGGGCTCAGCGCGTGGTGCTACGCGCTCCCGGAGCTGTGGCCGCCCACCAGCCGCCTGATCGCAAACCCCGGCTGCTACGCGACCGCGGCGCTCCTCGCGCTCGCCCCGCTCGCCGGAGCGGTCGACCCCGAAAGCGTCGTCGTCGACGCGAAGTCCGGCGTCTCCGGCGCCGGCCGGACGCTGAAGCCGAGCTCGCACGCGGGCTTCGTGCTCGAGAACCTCTCCGCCTACCGGGTCGGCAGCCACCAGCACGAGCCGGAGATCGAGCAGGCGCTCGGCTTCCCGGTCTGCTTCGTGCCGCACCTGCTGCCGATCCGTCGCGGGCTCGTCGCCACGTGCTACGTCCGCGGCGTCAGCGCGGCCGGCGTGCGCGAGCTGCTAGAGGATGCCTACGCGGGCTCGCCCGCGGTCAGCGTCCTGCCCGCCGACGTAACGCCGGAGCTCGCGCGCGTGCAGGGCACCGACGCCGCCGAGCTCGCGGTCTTCGCCGACCGCGCCACCGACCACGCGATCGTGATCTGCGCGATCGACAACCTCGGCAAGGGCGCGGCCGGCCAGGCCGTCCAGAACGCCAACCTGGCGCTCGGCTTGCCCGAGACGGCCGGCCTTCGCCTCGCGGGGGTGCTGGTGTGAGCGTCACCGCCGCCGGGGGCTTCGTCGCGACCGGGATCCACGCCGGCATCCGCCGCTCGGGTCGCGATCTCGCGATCGTCTGCTCGACGGCACCGTCCACGGGCGCCGCCATGCTCACCGCGAATCGAGTCCAGGCCGCCCCGGTCGTCGTGACCCGGGCCCACCTCGCCGCGGCGCAGCCGCGAGCCGTCGTCGTCAACTCCGGCTCGGCCAACGCCGCCACCGGCAAGCGCGGCGAGCTCGACGCGCTCGCGACCACCGCCGAGGCGGCACGCCTGCTCGGCCTGCGCTCCGAGCAGGTCCTGCCGCTCTCGACCGGCGTGATCGGGACGCGGCTTCCGCTCGAGCGGATGCTCACTGGCCTGCGGGGAGCCGTCTCCGCGCTCTCGGCCGACGGGGGCCGCGACGCTGCCGAGGCGATCATGACCACCGACACCCGGACGAAGGAGGCCTCCGTCTCGCGCGACGGCTTCACGGTCGGCGGGATGGCGAAGGGCGCCGGGATGATCCACCCCGTGCTCGCGACCATGCTCGCGGTCGTGACGACCGACTACCCGCTCGCGCCCGGCGAGGCGGCCGGCTTCCTGGGCCCCGCCGTCGACGAGAGCTTCAACCGGATCTCGGTCGACGGCGAGTGCTCGACGAACGATGCCGTGATCCTGCTCGCCAACGGCTCGAGCGGCGTCGCGCGCGAGCCGGCCCGCGACGAGAGCTTCCGGGCGGCGCTGCACGAGGTGTGCGCCGACCTCTCGGCGCAGATCATCGGCGACGGCGAGGGCGCGACCGTGGTGCTCGAGATCGCCGTCACCGGCGCCGCGAGCGACCAGGAGGCGACCGCGATCGCCAGGCGCGTCGCCACCTCGCCGCTCGTGAAGACGGCCGCCTTCGGGCGCGACCCGAACTGGGGGCGCGTGCTCGCCGCCGCCGGCTCGGCCACCTGGAACGGCGGCTTCGCCCGGCTCGACCCGGAGCTCGTGCGGCTCGCCTTCAACGGCACCACCGTCTACGCGCGGGGCCTGCCGCTCGCGGCTGACCCCGAGCTCGCGGGCCCGTCCTGCCGGATCGAGCTCGACCTCGGCCTGGGCGACGGCGCCGCCACCTACCTCGCCTCCGACCTCAGCTACGACTACGTGCGCATCAACGCGGAGTACACGACGTGAGCCGCCTCGTGCTCAAGGTCGGCGGTGCCGTCGCCTCGGAGTCCGCCCACCTCGCGCTGGAGCTGGCGGCGGCGGGCCACGAGGTGGTCGTCGTCCACGGCGCGGGCCCGCAGATCTCGGCGGAGATGCGCCGCCGCGGCCTCGAGGTGACGTTCGTGAACGGGCGTCGCTACACGAACGAGGCAGCGCTCGAGATCGTCCGCGAGTCGCTCGCCGAGGTCAACGCGGGCCTCTGCGCCGCGATCGGCGAGCGCGCGCTCGGCTTCATGGGCGACGAGCTCGGCCTCGAAGCCGTTCAGGTTCCCAAGCTCGGCCTCGTCGGGGACCCCGTCCCGAGTCGCCCCGCGCTCGTCGAGAGCGCGTTTCGGGACGGGCGGATCCCGGTCGTCGCTCCCCTGGCGAAGGGACCGCTCAATGTCAACGCCGACGAGGCCGCGGTGGCCCTCGCCGCCGGCCTGGAGGCAGAGCGGATCCTCTTCGTGACAGATGTACCGGGAGTGCTGGTCGACGGAGACGTTGTACCGTCGCTCGGCGCCGACGAGGCCGAAACCCTTCTGATCGACGGCACGTTCCAGGGCGGGATCGTGCCGAAGCTCGAGGCCGCGGTGCGCGCCGCCCGGCTCGGCCTGCGCACGGAGATCGGCACGACGCGGATCCTCGCCCGCGCGGAGGCGCCGGCGTGACCTCCGTCCTCGCCGCCGGGCTCGGCACGCACGTGCTGCCGACCTACCCGCGCGCGGACGTGTGCTTCGTCGAGGGCGACGGCGTCTGGCTCGTCGATGCGGACGGGCGGCGCTACCTCGACTTCCTGGCCGGGATCGCGGTCGTCGGGCTCGGTCACCGCCACCCGGCCGTGACCGCCGCGGCGCACGCGCAGCTCGACCGCCTCTGGCACGTGTCGAACCTGTTCTGGACGCTGCCGATGGCCGAGCTGGCCGAGCGGCTCTCGGCCCGCCTCGGCGGCGGCCAGGCGTTCTTCTGCAACTCGGGCGCGGAGGCGATCGAGGCGGCGCTCAAGTACGCGCGCAAGGCGACCGGCAAGACCGGGATCGTCGCGCTCGAGGGCTCGTTCCACGGCCGCACGCTCGGCGCGCTCTCAGCGACCGGCCAGCCCGCGAAGCACGCCGGCTTTGGCCCGCTCGTCCCCGACGTCCGCTTCGCCGCCCTGAACGACGCCGAGTCGCTCGCGGCCGCGGCCGCCGACGGGAACGTGGCGTGTGTCCTCATCGAGCCGGTGCAGGGCGAGGGCGGGATCAACCCGGCGACCCCCGCCTTCCTCGAGTCCGCGGCCGAGCTCGCGCACGGCAACGGGGGACTGCTCGTGTTCGACGAGGTCCAGTGCGGCGTCGGGCGCACCGGCACGTTCTTCGCGCACGAGCAGCTCGGCGTCCGCCCCGACGCGGTCACGCTCGCCAAGGGACTCGCGAACGGTCTGCCGATCGGCGCCCTGCTCGTCGCCGACGAGGCCGCCGGCGGCTTCCAGCCGGGCGACCACGCCTCGACGTTCGGCGGCAACCCCGTCACCTGCGCGGCCGCCTGCGCCGTACTCGACGCGCTCGACGAGGAGCTGCTCGTCCGCGTGCGCCAGCTCGGCGCCACCCTGGCGGCGGGCCTCGCCGCGCTGCCGGCGGTACGCGAGGTACGCGGGCTCGGCCTGCTCGTCGGCTGCGAGCTCGACCGGCCCGCCGGGCCCGTCGCAACCGCCTGCCTCGAGCACGGACTCGTGGTGGGCACCGCCGGCGAGCGCGTGCTGCGCCTGACACCCCCGCTCGTCGCCACCGGCCCGGACGTCGAGCTCGCGCTCGCGACGCTCGCGGAGGTGCTCGGCTGAGCGTGTCCCCGCAGCGGCGCCAGCGCCAGGGGGCGATCCTGCGGCTCGTGCGGGAGCGGCCGATCGCGACGCAGGCCGAGCTCGCGGACGCGCTCCACGAGGCCGGCTTCGGGGCCGTCCAGACGACGGTCTCGCGCGACATCGCCGAGCTCGGGCTCGTCAAGGTGCGCTCGGCGAGCGGCCGCCTCGTCTACGCGCCGGCGGGAACCGCAAACGGCGACCGGCTGCGGGAGCTCGAGGTGGCCCTGCGCCGCTGGGCGCTCGGGCTCGAGGCGAGCGGCAACCTCGTCGTCGTCTCGACCCCGGCCGGCTACGCGAGCCCGCTGGCACAGGCGCTGGACGAGTCCGCGCACCCGCACATCGCGGGGACGCTCGCGGGCGAGAACACCGTCCTCGTCGTCGCCCGGGAGGGCGTCCTGGGCGCCGACCTCGCCGGGCAGCTCCGACACCACCTGGAGGCCGGCGAGTGAGCGCCGGCGGGCACGTGATCCTCGCGTCGCTGCCGGCCGGCGAGCGGATCGGGTTCGCCTTCTCGGGCGGCCTCGACACCTGCTGCGCGCTCGCCTGGATGCGCGAGCGCGGGGCGACCCCCTACGCCTTCACCGCCGATCTCGGCCAGTACGACGAGCCGGACATCGACTCCCTCCCCGCCAAGGCGCGGCAGTACGGGGCCGAGGACGCGTGGCTCCTCGACTGCAAGGGCGCGCTCGCCCGCGAGGGCCTGGCCGCGCTCCAGTGCGGTGCCTTCCACATCCAGACGGCCGGCAGGCGCTACTTCAACACGACGCCGCTCGGGCGTGCCGTCACCGGCACGCTGCTCGTCCTCGCGATGCACGAGCACGGCATCGAGATCTGGGGCGACGGCTCGACCTACAAGGGCAACGACATCCAGCGCTTCTACCGCTACGGCCTGCTCGCGAACCCCGGTCTTCGCATCTACAAGCCGTGGCTCGACGACGCGTTCGTCTCGGAGCTCGGCGGGCGCAGGGAGATGAGCGAGTGGCTCGACGCCCGCGGCCTCCCGCACGGCGCCTCGGTCGAGCAGGCGTACTCCACCGATGCGAACCTGCTCGGCTCGACGCACGAGGCGAAGGACCTCGAGCGCCTCGACACGAGCATGAAGATCGTCGCGCCGATCATGGGCGTCGCGCACTGGGACCCGGACGTCCGGATCGACCCGGAGGTCGTCTCGGTGCGCTTCGAGCACGGGCTGCCGGTCGCCCTGAACGGGGAGGAACTCCCGGACCCGGTCGGGCTGATCCACCGCGCGAACCAGATCGGGGGCCGGCACGGGCTCGGCCTCTCCGACCAGATCGAGAACCGGGTGATCGAGGCGAAGAGCCGCGGGGTCTACGAGGCGCCGGGGATGGCGCTCCTGCACATCGCCTACGAGCGGCTGTTGACCGCGATCCACAACGAGCAGACGCTCGACCGCTACGCGACCGAGGGCCGGCTGCTCGGGCGGCTCCTCTACGAGGGCCGCTGGCTCGAGCCGCAGGCGCTCATGCTGCGCGACGCGCTCCAGCGCTGGGTCGCGGCCGTGGTCACCGGCGAGGTGACGGTCGAGCTGCGCCGCGGCGACGACTACACGATCCTCGACACGAGCGGCCCGGCGCTCTCGTACGACCCGGAGCGCCTCTCGATGGAACGCTCGTCCACCACCTTCACCGCGGCCGACCGGATCGGTCAGCTCGCGGTGCAGGTCAACGACGTCGCCGACACGCGGCGGATGCTGGCCGCGCAGCGGCAGCTCCGGCTCGAGCGTCCGGCGGCGGCACTCGACCCGCTGGAGCTGGGGCGGGGGACGTGACCCTCTGGAGCGGGCGCGTCGAGGGCTCGCTCGCGCCCGAGGTAGCCGCGTTCCTCCGCGGTGAGGATGCGGAGCTCCTGCCCTACGACTGCGAGGGCACCCGCCTGCACGCGCGGCGGCTCCACGAGTCCGGGATCCTCACGGCCGCCGAGCTCGGCGAGGTCGACGCCCGCCTCACCGAGATCCGCGAGGGCGGTGCGTCGCTGCTCGAGCCGGGCGACGAGGACGTCCACACGGCGATCGAGCGGCTGCTCGGGCCCGTGGGCCGCAAGATCCACGCGGGCCGATCGCGCAACGACCAGGTCGTGACCGCGTTGCGCCTGTACGTAGGGGACGCGTGCCGGGAGGCCAGCGAGGCGATCCGCGCCTTCGCGCTCGTGCTGCTCGACCGGGCCGAGGCGGAGGCGGCGACGCTGATGCCCGGCTACACGCACCTCCAGCGGGCCCAGCCGATCACGCTCGGCCACCACCTGCTCGCCTGGGTCGAGATGCTCGAGCGCGACCTCGCGCGCTTCCGCTTCGCCCGAGAGCAGGCGGAGCCGGTGCCGCTCGGCGCGGGCGCGCTGGCCGGCTCGACGCTCGACCTGCCCGCGCCCGGGGGCCAGATGCGCAACTCGCTCGACGCGGTCGCCGACCGCGACTTCGCGGCCGACTACCTGTACGCGACCGCCGTCCTCTTCGGCCACCTGTCGCGGCTCGGCGAGGAGCTCTGCCTCTGGGCGACGTCCGAGTTCGGCTTCGTCCGCCTCCCCGAGACCGCGGCGACCGGCTCCTCGATGATGCCCCAGAAGCTGAACCCGGACGTGGCCGAGCTGGCGCGTGGCAAGGCGGGAACGGCAATCGGCCGCCTGACCGGCCTGCTCGCGACGCTGAAGGGGATCCCGCTCGCCTACGACCTCGACCTGCAGGAGGACAAGCCGCCCGTGTTCGCCGCCCGCCGCGACACGCGCCTCGCGCTCGCCGCCCTGACGGTGCTCGTGCGCGACCTCGCGCTCGACCGGGAGCGCCTGGCGGCGGCCGCCGCCGACCCGCTGCTGCGCGCCACGGACGCGGCCGAGGCGCTCGTCCGCGCCGGCGTTCCGTTCCGGGATGCCCACGAGCGGGTCGCGGCCGAGGTGCGCGGGGGCACGTTCGCGGCCGGAGGCGACGCGGCCGCGAGCGCCGCGGCGCGCCCTGCTCCGGGCCCCGGCGGCGTCCGGGCGGCGATCGCCGGCGCGCGCGAGCGCCTCGCCTCGTGAGCTCGGGCCCGTGACGATGCTCCGCGAGATCGCCGAGGCGATCGGCACGCCGTTCTACCTCTACGACGGCGACCTCGTGCGCGCGCGCATCGCGCGGCTTCGCGCGGCGCTCGGCGGGGCGCCCCACCGGCTCTGCTACGCGGTCAAGGCGAACGACGCGCTCGCGCTCGTGCGCCTGGCCCGCGACGAGGGTCTCGGCGCGGACATCGTCTCGGGCGGGGAACTCTGGAAGGCGCTCGCGGCGGGGATGCCGGCGGAGCGGATCGTCTTCTCCGGCGCCGGCAAGCGCCGCGACGAGATCCGCGCCGCGCTCGAGGCGGGCGTCGGCTCGATCAACGTCGAGTCGCCGGGCGAGCTCGACGTCGTCGCCGAGGAGGCGCGGGCGCTTCGCGTCGTCGCTCGCGTCGCCGCCCGGCTGAACCCGGACGTCGAGCCCGGCACGCACGCCTACGTCGCGACCGGCCACGGCACGAGCAAGTTCGGCCTCGCGGCCTCGCAGGTGCGCGCGGAGCTCCTGCGCGCGGCCGCCGACCCGGCGCTCGAGCCGGTCGGGATCTCCTTCCACGTCGGCTCCCAGCTCCTCGACCCGGAGCCCGTGTTCGCGGCGGCGGAGCGGGCCGCGGAGGTGTGGCGGGAGCTCGCCGCGACCGGCGTGCCGCTGCGCGACCTCGACGCGGGCGGCGGGCTCGGCGTCCCCTACCGCGGCGGCGACGACGTCGACGTCGAGCTCTACGCGCGCCGGCTCGCGCGACTGGCCGGCGAGCTCGGTGCGACGCTCGTGCTCGAGCCCGGCCGCTACCTCGTCGCCCCGGCCGGCACGTTCGTGACCCGGGTCCTCTACGTGAAGGACGTGCCCGGCCGCCGGATCGCGGTCTGCGACGGGGGCATGAACGACCTCGTCCGGCCGGCGCTCTACGACGCGTTCCACCCGGTCGAGCTCGCCGGCGCAGAGGGACGAGAGCGCGGCCCGGTCGACGTGGTCGGCCCGGTCTGCGAGACGGGCGACTTCCTCGCGCTCGGGCGCGAGCTCGAGCTGCCGGAGCCGGGCGACCTCGTCGCCGTCGGCTACGCGGGCGCCTACGGCCGGGTGATGGCCTCGACCTACAACGCGCGGCCGCTCTGCGCCGAGGTGCTCGCCGAGGGCGGAACGTGGCGGGTGATCCGCGAGGCCGGGACGTACGAGGACCTGGTGCGCGGCGAGACGCGCTAGCCGCCGCGGCGAAACCCGGAAACGCGGGGGCGGGACCTGTCCCGCCCGCCCGGCGCGGCCGGCAGGGAAGGCGTGGGGGCGGGACTTGCCCCGCCCGCCCGGCGCGGCCGGCGGGACCCAGCGGGGAGGTGTAGGGGCGGGGCTTGTCCCGCCCCTACGGCCGGCCGCGGCTAGAACGGCTCTGGCGGCTGCTCTTTCAGGTAGAGCCGGTCGTAGAGGAGCGCGGCGAGCGCGCCGCCGAACAGGGGCGCGAGGTAGTAGAGCCAGCCGTCGCTCCAGATCCAGCCCACGAGCTGCGGCCCGAACGCGCGGGCCGGATTCATCGCGGCGCCGGTGAGCGGGCCGCCCACGAGAATCCCCACGGAGACCGCGAGACCGATCGCGAAGCCGGCGACGATCGGGAACGCCCCCCGCTTGTCGACGGCGGTCGCGAACACGACGAGGACGAGCGCGAACGTCATCAACACCTCGAGCAGGAACCCCTCACCGGCGGAGACACCGTCGGCGAGCTCCGGCGTCCCGAACCGGGCGATCCTGCCGAGCTCGTCGTCGAAGACGGCCCGCAGCAGCAGCGCGGCGACGACCGCGCCCGCGAGCTGCGAGACGAAGTACACGGTGGCCATCGCGCGGGTGATCCGCTTCGTGATGAGGAAGCCGAACGTGACGGCGGGGTTGAAGTGGCCTCCGGAGACGTGTCCGAGCGCGGTCACCATGATCCCGAGCACGAGCCCGTGGGCGGCCGCCACGGTCAGGAGCGACGCCTCGCCGATCCCCGCCAGGGTGATGATCGAGCCGGCGCCGAAGAACGTGAGCGCGCCCGCACCCAGCGCCTCGGCGACGCCGCGACGCAGTGCATCCTGCTGGTCCACGCGGGATAGCCTAGCGACGGGACCGGCCGGAGTCAGCCGAGCTCGGCGAAGCCCTCGGCGTGCCCGGTCTCGCCGGCGACGACGAGCACGTCACCCGCGCGCACGACCGTGTCGGGAGTCGCGTACGTGAAGGCTCCGTCCTTCGGCTTCACGCAGACGACCGTGATCCCGTAGCGCCGGCGCACCTCCGCCTCGGCGAGGGTCTTGCCCACGACCTCGGCCGGTGCCACCGTCTCGACGAGCGCGAACCCCTGGTCGAGCTGAACGTAGTCGAGGGTCGAGCGGCCGGCGACCGTGTGGGCGACGCGGATGCCCATGTCACGCTCCGGGAAGACGACGCGGTGCGCGCCCACCCGCTGGAGAATCCTCCCGTGCGCGTCGGTGATCGCCTTCGCCACGATCCGCCTGATCCCGAGATCGACGAGCACCGAGGTCGTGAGGATGCTCGCCTCGATGTTCGTCCCGATCGCGACCACGGCCGTCGTGAAGTCCGCGGCCCCCACCTGGGCCATCGCCTCGGGATCGGTCGAGTCGGCCTGGACGACATGGGTCAGGACGCCCGCGTGACCCTGCACGCGCCGCTCGTCGGTATCGATTCCGAGCACCCCGTGGCCGAGGTCGACGAGCGTGCGCGCGAGCGCGCCGCCGAAGCGGCCGAGGCCGGCGACGAGGAACTCCCGCTGCCTAGCCAATAATCGGCCGCTCCTCCGCGTTGCGATACCGCCGCGCCCGCTCCCGCAGGACGAGCGCGGTTCCCAGGCCGAGCGGCCCGACCCGTCCGAGGTACATGAGCACGATCAGCGCCACCTTTCCCGCCACCGGCAGACCCGCGGTGATCCCCGTGGAGAGCCCGACTGTACCGAATGCCGACGCCGCCTCGAAGACGCTCCGGGAGACGGTCGCGTCGCTGACGGCCACGAGCACGAGCGTGCAGAGCGCCACCGCGGCGATCGCGATCAGCGTCACGGCGAGCGCCTGCCGCTGCGCGACGGCCGGCAGCCGCCGTCCGAACACGTTCACCTCCGGCTCGCCGCGGAGCTCGGCCCAGACCATCAGTACGAGAACGGCGAGCGTTGTCACCTTGATCCCACCGCCGGTCCCGGCGCTGCCCGTGCCGACGAGCATCAGGAAGTCCTGCACGAGCAGCGTCTCGTCGTCCATCGCCCCGTAGTCGAGCGTGTTGAACCCCGCTGTCCGGGGCTGGACGCCCTGGAAGAAGCTCGCGAGCAGCTTCCCGGGCCAGTCGAGCGGCCCGAGCGTGTCAGGGTTCGTCCACTCGAACCCGAGCACCGTGACGAAGCCGACAGCGAGGAGGACGCCGGTGACGAGGAGGGTCAGCTTCGTGTGCAGCGACCAGCGCCGGGGCATCGAGAGCTCCCGCCGCAGCTCGAGCCAGACCGGGAAGCCGATCCCGCCCGCGACGACGGCCAGGGAGACCGTGACCGAGACCCAGCCGTCCGTCACGAACCCGGCGAGGTTGTCGCTCCAGAGTGCGAAGCCGGCGTTGTTGAACGCGGTGATCGCGTGGAAGACGCCGTGGTAGACGGCCGAGCCGGCCGAGTAGTCGTAGGAGAGCGCGAAGCGAAGCGCCAGGACCGTGGCCGCTAGCAGCTCGAAGAGGAGGCTGAACACGGTAACCCCGACCAGGATCCGGCGGACGTCCCCGAGCTCCAGGGCGCCCGTCTCCGCCTGGGCGACGAGCCGCGTACGCAGGCCCATCCGGCGGGCCACGAGCAGGAAGAGCGCGGAGGCGAGCGTCATGATCCCGAGCCCGCCGATCTGGACGAGGAGCATGATCACGACCTCCCCGAACGTGCTCCAGTACCCGGGGGTGTCGACGACGATGAGGCCGGTCACGCAGATCGCGGACGTGGACGTGAACGCGGCGGTCAGGAACGAGGCCCCGCCCGCGCCGTCCGTCGCGACGGGCAGGAGCAGGAGGCCGGTCCCGACGAGGATCGCGGTGGCGAAGGCGACCGAGACGAGCTGGGCCGGGTGGCGCAGCTCGAGCAGCCTACGCACGCCAGTACCGCCGGGTCAGGAGCACGGCCACCGGCACGATCTCGAGCCTGCCCGCCCACATGAGGAGGATCATGACCCCCTTCGCGAACGGGCTGAACGGCTCGAAGCTGCCCATGGGACCGGCGAAGCCGAACGAGGGGCCGACGTTCCCGAGCGTCGTCGCGGTCGCCCCGATCGCCTCGAGCGCCGTCACCTCGAGCCCGGCGCGCGCCGACTCGACCGTGAGCACGAGCGAGCCGACGATGAAGAGGCCGACGTAGATCAACCCGAACGCGAGGATCGCCCGCAGCGTGCGCTCGTCGACGATCCGGCCGTTCAGGCGCACCGGGAGCACGGCCTCGCGGTGCACGGTCTGGTCGAGCTCGCGCAGGAGCAGCTTGCCAATCAGGAGGTGGCGCACGACCTTCATCGCGCCGCCGGTCGAGCCGGCGCACCCCCCGATCAGCATCAGGAACACGAGCGTCAGCGAGGTCAGCGTCGTCCACTGCGCGAAGTCCGCGCTCGCGTAGCCCGTTGTCGTCATCATCGAGACGACCTGGAACACGGAGTGGCGGACAGCCTCCTCCCCGGCCGAGAAGAGGTCCGCTCGCAGGAGCTCGAGGAAGACGATCAGGGATCCGGCGGCGAGGAAGACGAGGTAGAGCCGGAGCTCCTCGTCGCGCAGGGGGTTGACGCGGCGGCGCAGAGCGCGGTAGTGGAGCGCGAAGTTGGCGCCGGCGATCGCCATGAAGGCGGCCATCACCCACTGGCTCGCGGCCGCGAACGGCTCGGCCGAGCGCGGCTGCGGCGAGAACCCGCCGGTCGGCAGGGTCGTGAACGCGTGCGCCGCCGCCTGGAACGGCGACATCAGCGGGTCGATCCCCGTCCAGCCGAACACCGACAGGACGAGGATCATGAGGCCGGTCAGACCGACGTAGAGGAGCCACAGGCGCCGCGCCGTCTGCCGGATCGAGGACGCGAGCGGCTCGTACTCCGGCCCCGGCATCTCCGACTCGACGAGCTGGCGGCCGCCGACGCGCAGGCGCGGGAGCACGGCGAGGCCGAGCACGACGATCCCCATACCGCCGAGCCACTGCGTGAACTGGCGCCAGAGCGCCATCGTGTGGTCGAGGGTCGTGAGGTCCGTGAGCACGGTCGCGCCGGTGGTCGTCATCCCGGACATCGCCTCGAAGTACGCGTCGAGCGGATTCGCGAGCTGCGGCTCGTCGAGCAGGTACGGGAGCGAGACCGCGAGCGCGGCGAGCGCCCAGGTGAGCGCCACGACGAGGAAGCCCTCCCGCACCCGGATTCCCTCGCCGCCGCTCGTGACCCGCTCGAGACCGAGCCCGAACGCGAACGTGATCGCGCCGGCGGCCAGGAACGGCCAGACCGGATCGCCGTAGCCCAGCCCGACCGCGACCGGGAACGCGAACGCGCCGCTCAGGTACTTGACGAGCCGCCCGACGAGGTTGAGCGCCCCGCCGACGTCGAGGCCGAGCGCCCGGCGACGGACGATGGGGGACGGCGCGCTCACGACCGCCAGTAGCTCCGGGTCAGGAGCACGACCACGGGCACGATCTCGAGCCGTCCGAGCCACATGAGACCGGTCAGGATCCCGGTCGAGAGGTCGCTGAACGGCTCGTAGGAGCCGAGAGGCCCAGCGAAGCCGAAGGCCGGCCCGACGTTGCCGAGGCAGGAGGCGGCGGCGCCGATCGCGTCGAACGGCGCCACCCCGATCTGGCGCTGCGTGGCGTCGATCAGAAGCCCGACAGCGCCGAGGGCGAGGATGATCAGGTAGAGAGCGACGAAGGTGATGACGGAGCGAAGCGCCCGCTCGTCGACGACGGCGCCGGAGAGCCTGATCGGCAGGACGAGCTCCCGGTGGATGGTCTGGCGGATCTCCCGGCGAACGATCTTCGCCATCAGCAGGTGGCGGACGACCTTGATCGCGCCGCCGGTCGAGCCGGCGGACGCGCCGACGAGCATGAGCAGGAGCAGCGTCAGCTGGGCCAGCGCGCTCCAGGCCGTGTAGTCCGCGCTCGAGTAGCCCGTTGTGGTCATGATCGAGACGGCCTGGACGACCGCGTGCCGGAACCCCTCCGAGGCGGGGAACAGGCCGCCGCCGACCAGCTCGAGCACGAGCAGCGCCGCACCGAGCACGAGGAAGCCGAGGTAGTAGCGGAACTCCTCGTCGCGGGTGACCGCACGGGGCTGGCGCTGCACGAACAGCCGGTAGAGGCGCAGGAAGTTGACGCCGGCGATGACGAGAAACGCCACCGTCGCCCACTGCACCGCGGGCCCGAACGCCGCAAGCGAGTCGTTGCGGGTCGAGAAGCCGCCGATCGAGACACCCGTGAACGCGTGGGTGACCGCGTCGAAGACGCCCATCCCGTCATCGAGCCCGCTCCAGCCGATCCCTGCGAGCACGAGCACCATCGCCACCGTCAGGGCGACGTAGAGCACCCAGAGGCGCCGCGCCGTCTCGCGGATCGTGACCGTGAGCCGCTCGAGCTCGGTGGGGCCGGCGAGCTCGGACTGGAGTAGCTGGCGGCCACCGACGCGCAGCTTCGGCAGCACCGCGATCGCGAGCACGACGATCCCCATCCCGCCGAGCCACTGGCTGAACTGGCGCCAGAAGAGCAGCGAGCGGTCGAGCGCCTCCACGTCGACGAGGACGGTCGCGCCCGTCGCGGTGAAGCCGGAGACGGCCTCGAAGTAGGCGTCGATCGGGTTCGCGAGCTGCACCTCGTCCGCGAGCTGGTAGGGAAGCGACCCGAAGGCCGGCACGAGCAGCCACGTCAGCGACACGACGAGAAAGCCCTCCCGCACGCCGATCCGCTGCCGCCCCTCGGTGACGGAGACGAGCAGCCAGCCGGCGGCAACCGTGATCGCGCCCGAGGCGAGAAACGGCCAGACCGGCTCCCCGTAGCCGAGCGCGACCGCCGCCGGCACGAGGAACGCGAGCCCGAGGTAGCGGACGAAGCGTCCGACGAGGTCGAGCGCACCGGCAACGTCCACGCCGAGGCGGCCCGCGCCCGGCAGGCGCCGCGGGAGCGAGAGGCTACCCGTCACCCTCCGGCCTGCGCGCACCCTCCGGTCCGGCCCCGCCCGTTGGTGCGCCCGCGCTCACAGGGCCTGCTCGACCCGGTGCATCCGGGCTGACTCCGTGAAGATGATCGCCCGATCGCCCGGCTCCAGCACGTCCTCGCCGTGCGGGAAGATGGCCTGCTCGCCGCGGACGATCGCGCCGATCAGCGACCCGGTCATCGGCAGCTCCCGGAACGGCTTGCCCACGAGCTCGCTATCGGCACGCACGACGATGTCGAGGATCTCGAAGCGGTCGCCCTCGACCATCGAGAGCTGGCGGATGCGCGGGTCGTGCGCGAAGCGGACGATCTCCTCGGCGGTCACGATCCTGGGGTTGACGGCAACGTCGACGCCCGCGCGCTCGAAGACCTCGATCGAGGCCGGGTCGTCGACGATCGCGATCGTGAAGCGAACGCCGCGCAACTTGAGCAGGGTGGCGGCGTAGAGGTTGCGCTCGTCGGAGCGCATGGTGAAGATGGCGGCGTCGGCCGAGCCGAGCCGCTCCCGCTCGATGAAATCCGCCTCGAGCCCGGTGGCGTGAAAGACCCGGGCCTCCGGGAGCTCCTCGGCGACGAGCCGCGCCCGCTCGGCGTCGGCCTCGACGAGCCGCACGCGCACGCCCTGCTCGAGCAAGACGCGGGTGAGCGCGACCCCGGTCGGCCCGCCACCGAGGAGCACGACGTCTCCGGCCCGGCTGCGCCCGCCGCTCAGGATGTGCCCCCAGGTCCGGGCAGCCTCTGGCGAGCAGATCACGATCACGCGGTCGCCCGGCTGGATCGACGCGTCGCCGCGCGGGACGAGCACGCGGTCGCCCCGGATGATGCTCGCGACCTTCGAGTCGGGAGGGATCACCGCCTCGCGAAGCTCGCGACCGACGGTCTCGCCTGCGGGCGCTTCCGCCTCCACGTCGAACTCGACCATCAGCACCTTGCCCTCCGCGAAGACCTCGGTCTGACGGGCGGCCGGTAGACCGATCACCCGCGCGATCGCGTTCGCGGTCTCGAGCTCGGAGGAGACGACGAAGTCGACGTCGAGCTGGCGCTCGTGCCAGACCTCGAGGTACTCGATGTTGCGGGTGCGCACGATCGTGCGCGCGCTCGGAGCAAGCTTCTCGGCGAGGATGCCGCAGACGATGTTGACCTCGTCGCGCGACGTGCACGCGATCACGAGGTCGCAGTCGGCGATGCCCGCCTCGCGCAGGACGCGCCGGCTCGCCCCGTTCCCCTCGAGCGTCATGATGTCGTAGCGGTAGGAGAGCACGTTGAGCCGGTCCGGGTCGGTGTCGACGACGGTGACGGCGTGCTCGGCGTGGAGCGCCTCGACGATCGTGGTGCCCACCTGGCCCGCGCCGATAACGAGGATCCTCATCCGCGCACGGCTTCGGGGCTCGCGGCGATGTGGAGGATCCACGGCACGCGCCGGATTGTGCCGGATCGGCCGGCCGGGGCGCTGGCGGGCGTGTCATGATCGCCCGGTGATCGACGCGGTCGTCTTCGACCTCGACGGGGTGCTGATCGATTCGGAGGCGGTCTGGGACGCCGCGCGCGAGGAGCTCGTGCGCGAGCGCGGCGGCCGCTGGCACGAGCACGCGCAGCGCGACATGATGGGGATGAGCTCGGCCGAGTGGTCGCGCTACCTGCACGAGCAGCTGGGGCTGGCACAGCCGCCGGAGGAGCTGAACGACGAGGTCGTCCTGCGGATGGCGGCGCGCTACCGGGAGCGGCTGCCGCTCATCCCGGGCGCCGTCGCGGCGGTCGAGCGGCTCGCCGCCCGCTGGCCGCTCGGGCTCGCCTCGTCCTCGAACCGCCCGCTGATCGACCTCGTGCTCGACCTCGCCGGGCTCGGCGGGCACTTCCGGGTGACGGTGTCATCAGAGGAGGTCGGGCGCGGCAAGCCGTCGCCGGACGTGTACCTGGAGGCGGTGCGCCGCCTCGGCGTCGAGCCGGCGAGAGCCGCGGCGGTCGAGGACTCCCACAACGGGATTCTCGCCGCGAGGGCGGCCGGGCTGAGGGTGCTCGCGATCCCGAGCCCGGCCTTCCCCCCGCGCGCCGACGCGCTGGCCGCCGCCGACCGGGTGCTGGACTCGATCGTGGCGCTGACCCCGGAGACCGTCGAGCCCTGACCCTGACCCTTCCGGCCGTGTCCCGGGGCCTGGCCCCGGGACACGGCCGGAAGGGTCGCGCGTCGCGTCAGTCGACGCGGCCGAGCAGGACGCAGCCGTTGTGGCCGCCGAGGCCCATCGCGTTCGAGAGCGCCACGTCGATCTCCGCCTCGCGCGCCACGTTGGGGACGTAGTCGAGGTCGCAGGCCGGATCGGGGTGCCGGTAGTTGATCGTCGGCGGGATCAGCCGGTGGTGGATCGCGAGCGCGCACATGATCACCTCGACCGCTCCGGCGGCGCCGAGCAGGTGCCCCATGGTCGACTTGGTCGAGGAGACCGCGAGCTCGTGGGCGTGGTCGCCGAACACGTCCTTGATCGCCTTCGTCTCCGCCGCATCGCCGAGCGGCGTCGACGTCCCGTGCGCGTTGATGTAGCCGACCCGCCGCGGCTCGACGCCGGCCCGGTCGAGCGCGGCCCGCATCATCTCCGCCACCCCGACCGAGTCCGGGTCGGGCGCCGCCATGTGGTAGGCGTCGTTGGAGGCGCCGTAGCCGAGCACCTCCGCGTAGATCGTGGCGCCCCGCGCCCGCGCGTGCTCCAGCTCCTCGAGCATGACGACGCCGGCACCCTCGCCCATCACGAACCCGGCGCGGGTCGCGTCGAACGGCCGGGAGGCCCTCGCCGGATCGTCCTCCTCGGCGACCAGGCCGCGCATGGCGCAGAAGCCAGCGAAGAAGAGCGGGTGGATGCAGCCCTCCGTGCCGCCCGCCAGAACGGCGTCCGCGAGGCCGTGCTGGACGAGCTCCGCTCCCTCCCCGATCGCGTGCGAGCCGGTCGCGCACGCCGACACGACCGCGTAGTTGGGCCCGCGCAGCCCGAGCGCGATCGCCACCTGGCCGCTCGCCGAGTCGGGCAGGACGTTCGGGAGGAACGTCGGCGAGACCCGGTCGGGGCCGCGCTCGCGCAGCACGTCGTACTGGCGCAGCAGCTCATGCAGGCCGCCGATCCCGGAGCCGAGCACGACTCCGACCCGCTCGGGCCGGTAGCCGTTTCGCCCGGCGAGCCCGAGCGCCTCCTGGGCAGCCGCGAGCCCGAACTGGATGTTGCGGTCGATCCGCTTCAGCTCCTTGACCGGGACGAGGCCGCCGTTGAGCGTGAAGTCCTTGACCTCGGCCGCGATCCGCACCGGGTACTCACTCGTGTCGAACGCCCGCACGAAGTCGACGCCGCTGCGGCCCTCGACGGCGGCGCGCCAGGTCGCCTCGACGGAGTTCCCGAGCGGAGTGACCGCGCCCATCCCGGTGATCACGACTCTGCGCATCCCGGTGAGTTTGACGGGCGAGCCGGCCCGCGGGTTGCGCCCGCCGGCACGGGCCGGCCGTACAATCGAGTCATGGAGGAGACGCAGAGGCTCGTAATCTCGCTCGAGCCGCTCGACGACTACGTCGTCGTCGAGCCCGTCGACGAGGAGACGGAGACGCGCAGCGGGCTGATCATCCCCGCCTCGACCGAGGCGGGCTGCCGCTCCGGAATCGTCACCGCGGCGGGGCCGGACGCGGGCGGGGTCGATCCCGGCGACAAGGTTCTCTTCCCGAAGCTCGCCGGCTTCGACGTGCGTCTCGGCGGCGTCGCGGTCAAGGTCGTGAAGCGCGGCGAGCTGATCGCCCGCGTCAACGACTGAGGCCCGGCCGCGCGGTCGCATCCCCCGAAGTGGGCATCGGCCGCGCCTCGCGACGCGCCGATGTCTCGGATGTCCTCCTCCCATCAACCCCGGTGACCGTCGAGGCCCGCCTGCCGCGGGCCTCGACGCTGTTACGATGCCCCCGCACGGAGAAGTGGCCGAGTGGCTGAAGGCGGCGCCCTGCTAAGGCGTTAGGTGGGGGATTCCCTGCCTCGAGGGTTCGAATCCCTCCTTCTCCGCTCGACCCGCCGGAGGGGTGGCAGAGCGGTCGAATGCGGCGGTCTCGAAAACCGTTAGGGGCGGCTTCGTCCCTCGAGGGTTCAAATCCCTCCCCCTCCGCCTTCCCAGCCGGGGCCCGCGCGATCGAGCGGGTCTCGGCGCCTACGACCGGACGATCACCAGAGGTCGTAGGTGTCCCGGCTGATGAAGAAGCCGTGCCCGGTCGGGATGCTCCAGCAGCGCATCCCGTCCGAGCGGGACTTGCAGCGGAAGCGGCCAGGGTCGCGCCAGCTCTCCCCGTAGTCGAGCGTGGGCCCGTGCGGGAACTGCCACGCGCCGACGCTTCGCTGCTTGCGGGAGTTGCCGTACAGGGGCACGATCGCGGCGAAGTTGTCGTTGAGCGTGAGGCACGCCATCAGGTCCTTCTTGACGAACTCGCGGCAGCGGATGTTCCCGCTCGGGCTGGAGAAGTAGTTGCTCGACCAGCTCGGCGAGAGCGGAACATGCCCCCGGGCGGCGCCGGCGGGGAAGCACAGACTGACGGCGACCCCGAGGAGGAGAAGACGCCACATGCGGACACGGCGGCAGGCGATAGCGAGCTGGCGCAGGGCACGAGCTTAGTCCTTCGCGCGGGTCCGCGCAAGCGGGCGATCGCGCTCCCCGGAGAGGTCTCGTCCCGGATCGTCTACGGTGCTCGCGAGATGGAATCGAAGTCGCTGACGTCCGGGATCGAGACCGGCGAGCGACCCCTCGCGGCATGAGCAACCCGCTGCTCGCAACGGGCGACGGTCGCCGGCTGTTCGCCGCCCAGGCGCTCAGCCTCGCCGGGCACGGGATCTCGACGGTCGCGCTGCCGTGGCTCGTGCTCGAGCAGGGCGGGTCGGAGGCGGCTGCCGGGCTCGTGTTCACGTTCACGACGCTCCCCTACGTCCTGTTCGCGCTGCCGGCCGGCGTCGTGGGCGACCGCTTCCCCGTCCGCGGCGTGATCTGGGTCGCCCACGCGGCCCAGGCGCTGTGCGCGCTCGCGGTGCCGCTCTGGTCGATCGTGTCGCCGCCGCCGACCGCGGCCGTGCTCGCCGCGGCGTTCGCGATCGGGGCGGGCCGCGTGTTCTCGGACGCGGCGGTGTTCGGCGCGGTCGCGGCGGTCGTGCCCAGGAGCGAGTACGTGCGCGGCCAGGCGACGCTCGGCGCGGCGTGGGCGGTCGGCCTCCTGGCCGGGCCGGCGCTCGGGGGAGCGCTCGTGAGCGCGATCGGGCCGGCCCGCTCGCTCGCGGCCGAGGCCGGGACCCTGGTGCTGGCGGCCCTCGTCGTCCGGGCAACCGCGATCCACCTCGAGGTCACCGTCGCGGCGAGACGGGCGCGGACGATCGTCCGCGACGCCGTTCGCTCCATCTTCGGCCATCCTGTGCTGCGAGCGGTCACGTTCCTCGGCGTCGGCTGGGCGTTCGCCTCGGCAGGCTCGTGGGCCCTCGCCGTGCCGCTGCTCCGCGAGGAGCTCGGGCTCAGCTCGACCCGGGCGGGGATCGTCCTCGGCGCGGGCGCACTCGCCGGAATCGCCGCCTCCCCCGTCGTCGGCGCCCTCTCCCGCAGGCTGCGCGGGGTCGGGATCCTGCTGCTCGCGATCCCCGTGTCGGCGCTCGCGACGGCGACGGTCGGGCTCTCGCCCGGGTTCGCGCTCGTTCTGGTCGCCTACACGACGATGTCGCTCGCCGACTACGTCGCCACCGCCGCGTACATCGGCGAGCGCCAGACGCGGGCGGCGCTCGAGCTCCAGTCCACCGTCGGGATCCTCGGCCGCACGCTCGTGATGCTCGCGCTGGCCGCCGGCTCCGCCGCCGCGAGCGCGCTCACCACGGCGATCTCGCTCAAAGCCCTGTACGTGGGGATGGCAACCGCGACGGGGATCGTGGTCGCGGTCGCGGCGCCGTTCCTGCTCCGCGCGGCCCGCGCGGGGCACGCGCCGCTCGCGAGCTCGGCGGAGGCGTAGGAGCGGGTCTCGACCCGCTCCGTGCCCTACGATGGAGGGCGTCCGGAGAGGTGTCCGAGTTGGCTTAAGGAGCGCGACTGGAAATCGCGTACCCGGTCACAAGCTGGGTCGCGGGTTCGAATCCCGCCCTCTCCGCTGAGAGAACGTCCGCCGCGCGAGCCGGGCGACCGCTCAACCCGCGGTCGCCGCGGCGACGTACGCGGCGACGTCCGCGATCTCCTGCCCGGAGAGCTGCGGGAACGCCGGCATGGCGCCGCGGCCGTTCGTGACCACGTCGACCACGAGCGCCGCGGCCGGCTTCGCCGCGTCGAGGCTGGGGCCGACAGCGCCGGCCGCGCCCGCGTCGGCGAGGGTGTGGCAGCCGGCGCAGCCCGCGTCGAGGAAGACGTCCCGGCCCGCGGCGGAGTCGCCGCCGGTCTCCGGCGCGGCCGTCTCGGCGGGCGGGGCGCTGTCCCCGGTCTGCGCCACCGCCGGGGAGGCGGCCTCGACCCCGTCCTCTCCGCCCAGCACCTCGACCGCCGCCAGCGTCCCGCCGACGAGCACGACCGCCGCGAGGAAGAACGCGCGGAGCCTGCGGCCGGGGAAGCCGGGGCTGCGTCCGGGCAGCACGAGGGCGGCCACGAGGCTCGAGACCACGAGGACGCCGCAGACGACCGCGAGGATGATCTCGTTCGTACTCACCCGGCACCGGTACGATACCCCCTCGCGTGGGCCGTGTCTGGATCTACTCCGTCTCCGGCGCGACCCTGCTCGTCGCGCTCGTTCTCGCCGCCGCGGGCGTCGGCGAGGCGCCGGGAGCGCTGTCGGACTGGCAGGCGCTCACGCTCGGCACCGTCCAGGGCCTGACCGAGCTCCTGCCGATCTCGTCGTCGGGTCACCTGATCGCCGTTCCCTGGCTCGCCGACTGGACCTACCTCGAGACCCACGACGAGTTCAACCAGACGTTCGACGTGGCCCTCCACCTGGGCACGCTCGTCGCCGTCGTCGGGTACTTCTGGGCCGATGTGCTGCGCCTGCTCGGCGCCCTCTTCGGCTCGATCTCGCGCCGGCGGATCGAGAGCCCGGACGAGCGGGTCGCCTGGTTCGTCGTCGTCGCCACGATCCCCGCCGGGCTCGCCGGCGCACTCGGTGAGGGCGTGATCGCGGAGCACCTCGGCGAGCCCTGGCAGATCGCGATCCTCCTGACCGTCTTCGGCGTCCTGCTCTGGCTCGCCGACCGCACCCGCCAGGACCGCGGCATGGCCGACCTCGGCCTCGGGCACGCCCTCGCGATGGGCGTCGCGCAGAGCCTCGCGCTCGCGCCGGGCGTGTCTCGCTCGGGCATCACGATCACGACCGGGCGCCTGCTCGGGCTCGACCGCGACTCGGCGGCGCGCTTCTCGTTCCTGCTGCTGATCCCGACCGTGCTCGGCGCCGTGATCTGGGAAGGCGTGGGCGACGTGCTCCTCGGCGAGCTGCCCGCCGGGTGGAAAGGCCCCTTCGTCGTCGGCACGCTCGCCGCGATCGGCAGCGGGCTGCTCGCGATCCGCGGGCTGCTCGGGTACGTCCGCCGCCACGACTACTCCGTGTTCGTCGTCTACCGCCTGCTCGCGGCGGCCGTGATCCTGCTCCTCGTCGCGAGCGGGGTGCGCGCGGCCACGTTCTGAGCCGTCGGGCCCGTCCGCTAGCCTCGGGCCGATGCGCGTCCCCGCGGGCGTCTGGCGGCTCGTTCTGCTCTGCCTCGCGATCGTCGCGATCGGGATGATCCGGCCGCGGCTGACGCCGGGGGGCGCGGGCTGGCTCGTGCTCGGCTGCGGCCTCGTGACCCTCGCGGGCGCTGCCGGTTTCTACGTCGCCACGCGCAGGGTCGCCGCCGGCCTGCCGCTCGTGGCCGGGTCGGTGCGCGCCGCCCAGGCGGTGCTCGTGCTCGTGCGGCGCACCGGCCTGCCGTTCCTCGGGCTCGCCTTCTTCCTCGTCTGGACGTTCGTCTACCTGGCACTCTGGTGGTACCGCCCGGAGGAGACGTTCGCGGGCCTCGCCGACAGCCCCCGCTTCGCCGACTTCTTCTACTACGCCGTGATGACGGCGCTCACGTCGCCGCCGGAGGACATCGTCCCGCTGAGCCGCGGCGCGCGCAGCGCGACGATGATCGAGATCCTGACCGGGATCGCGCTTCTGACGACGTACCTGACGAGCCTGCTCGAGGCGCGGCGGGCGCGGGCCCGGGAGGAGGCCACACCGCCGGTCGGACCGGACGGTTGACGGCGGCCGCGCCGCTGCGTAGCGTGGGCTCTCGCCGTGCCCGACGACCACGATCTGGGTCTCATCCGCGACGAGGAGGCGGTCACGGCCCCCGCCGGCGGGTCGCGGAAGCTCGTGTGGGCAACGGGTGGACTGGCCGCGCTCGGAGCGGGCGCGCTCCTGCTCTGGCTGCTCGTTCTCCAGGGCGGCGGTCAGCCGGTCTCGGTCGAGCAGGCCGTGTCGGTGTTCCGCGCCGAGGAGGCGGTCACGACCTCCCCGCTGCCGGCCGGCGTGCCCGTGCCCGACAGCGGCGTCTACGTCTACGAGACGGTCGGGTCGGAGTCGGTCGACATCTTCCTCGGTCAGGAGCACGACTACCCGGACGAGACGACGATCGCGATCCACCGCGGCGGCTGCGGGCTGACGCTCGCCTGGGAGGCGCTCGACGAGCGCTCGACGACGTGGGAGCTCTGTCCGGGCGCGAACGGCTGGACGGTCGCCCGGTACAGCGAGTACCACCGGTTCTTCGGCACCGGCGAGGAGACCGACTACCGTTGCGACCCGGGGTCGGTCTGGCTCCCCGCCGAGGCGACGGCCGGCACCGCCTGGACGAGGCGCTGCGCGGCCGGGAGCACCGACGAGGCCGCGACCGCGAGCGTTCTCGGGTCAGAGGCGGTCCGGGTCGGTGCCACGGAGGTGGAGACGGCGCACGTGTCGCTCGCGGTCGAGTGGACGGGGCGAACGCGCGGGCGGGGAACGTTCGACGTCTGGCTGCGCGTCCCGGACGGACTGCCGGTCCGGCTCGCCTGGGAGAACGACAACGTCTCGAAGTCGATCGCCGGCGACGTCCGCTACACGGAGCGGGCCGAGCTCTCGCTCGCGTCGCTCGAGCCGGAGCGCTAGCTCCATCTTCCGCACTTCAGGCCGCTAGCGTTCCTTGCTCGGGCCAGGGAGGCCTGATCTCTAGCAGTTCGAGAATGCGCCGCTGGGTGGCAGTGAGGCGGTCGAGGACGATTCCGTCGGCG